>JAAUYB010078209.1_pt1 | contig 11808 bp, 15 predicted proteins | sample 7278071 | NCBI WGS metagenome assembly JAAUYB01 (sample SAMN14350121, study PRJNA611818) | marine sediment metagenome | isolation source: surface marine sediment (1.8m) | place: French Polynesia: Moorea | collected 2018-08 | reverse complement strand
CGAAATTTTGTCGAGCAAACAATGTCGCATAAACACGTTCCCACTTTTTCACATCCTCTAGCGCGTTTATTTTCAGACGGGAGAATAGTCGGGAGCTCTAAATTGGAATCCCCGCTGTGACGGCATCCTGTGGCAGACAGGCAGGCAGTCTCGAATTACCTGGCAAGTGCTGCCCCCGTCCCCCCCCCCCCCTCTTTCCTTGAGACGCCTCCGACAGAGAGGAGGGACAAAAGGGGAGAGGAAGACAGAACGGCTATTAATCAGGGTCTTAATTGGGGCAGGGAGCGAAGTAAATCAAAAGACAATTATGACTTCGCCCCCTCCTTTTCCGTTGCCGCCGAGGAGAAATCTCTCTGGTAGATAGAAAATTGGAAGTCGGACGCGGCGACAAACTTTTCCAAGCTTCCTGTTCGTGGGATCTTGGAAGCTTCTTTTCAAAAAGACCCCGAGGAGGAGGAGGAGGGGACCAATTTCTGCTCCTTCCGGTTCTACTTTCTTTTTGGAGCGATCCTCTTCTTTTTCTTCGACGACAACCCTTTACCCTGCTTTTAGTTGGGAGTTAACGACCCATGAACGGACGGACGAACGTTGATGATTTGTTTATTGTCGCTTCCTCCTCCTCCCTGCGCCAGTTTCTCAGGCTCCCGATTCGTTTGGTAGGGAAAAAAATCCGCCGATTTCTTAGTTTCCGCGTAAAAGCCGATGAGTGCAATGTTTGTGTGCATAGCAGGGGTTTAGAGTATATATAAGTTTCGCCTGCTTTTGCCAAAGTATCAACAGTGCCAGTCTCTCCTTCCCACGCGCGAGGGAGGCTCTCCCTCCTCTCATTTTCCCTTCATCCTCCCACGCTCCTCAATTGCCCAAGATTATCTCGTGCTGCTGGCCATAAAGAATTGCTGTTGTCGCTCCTCCCCCTCCCCCTTCCGTCTCGGCCATCATTATCGTCATCTTCATCGCTCCTCCTTGCTTCCTCGCCCGGAAGTTTTCTTGGCAGCGGGAGGGAGGAAAGAGAGAAAAAAGATGCCTCCCCTCCCCCTCTCCCTCCCGCTAAGCATTAGGTGCCTCGTCCAACTCCCATTTTCTCCCCCGCGGAAAATGGCCGCTACAGAGCAATTCGGGAAATTGAATGATGGCCATTTTTTTCTCCCTCCTCCTCCCTCCCTCGGTGTTTGTGCCGCCGTAGGTTTTTGGCCATTCTCCGCGGCGGTCCATTTAAAGTCCCGTTTTGCCGTCTGGTTTGGGATCGGTTGGACGATGGCGGTGATGATCGTGATGATGTTGTCGCCCGGGGGATCGGAAGAGAGAGAGAACTTCCGCCCTGATGATGATCGACGTGAGGAGGGTCCATCCCTCGCCGCGCCCTGGCGAATGGACGTCTTGGCTATCCAGACTTTTCCCCCTTAGAAAACTATACTAAGAACTTGTCTCCTCTTTGCATGAGGGGCGGCAACACTTAGGCATGCACAATGTGCCGTTGTAGGTACAAGTTGGGGAATTCGGATCAGTTCGCTGAGAAATCCTAATCCGCTCGCATTTAAAGGCACTCAGTTTTACCGTAAGTGGTTGGGGGATCTTTAAATTCGCGTGCAGAGAGGAGGATGGACAGTCAAGTCCAACCCACCCTCCTTTTCTCCAGAGGAAAAAGGGGGTGAAACCGTGACGAATTTCGGGCGCCACCGTGAAGTTTGGAGGGGGGGAAGGGGTTCCTCCCCCCTTTAAATATTTCCCCTTCCTTTTCTTTAGAGAAAATGTGGAGGGGGAAATCGGTCTCGGGGTCCAAGGGGTCGGTCGCCATTAGACGATGAAGACATCAGAGGTCAAGCAGAAATTGGAGAGTGTTTTTAAAACGGCCTGAGAACGGTTCCTACTCTGCCAACCAACAAAGGATATCGTGTAGAAAGTGGGTTGCCATTCGACACGGCTGCTCCTACCACACATGCATCGCCCGCTGATGAGACAGAGAGAGATCGGAATTTTCGAAGTTTTTGATGGACAGCGGCGGGGCGAGTTTTGCGCGCAGTTCAAGAGGCCGACCGGGCGAACAAAGGAAAGAAGGGCGTTGCGTTTGAAGAAAAAAGTTGAGGTAATGACGCGGTAATGGATCCCATTCCCTCCTCCGTCCATATTTTGACTCCTTCTCCTTTTCTACTCCACCCCGCCCACAAATTATCGGGCTAAGACTACGTCTGGGCTGGAGGATGGTGATATAGGATTTGCAAAAAAGAGGGGGAGACCTTCTTCTTGGCGTGATTCGGGCCGCCTCCGCCTCCACCTCCGTTTTGCCAGACGCTGCCTTTCGGGCATCCTGTGGTGACTTGTGGGTTGTCGGCGTTGGCTGGGAGGCGACCGGGAGAGGAGAAGGAGGGAGGAGCGGCACTTGATCAACTTAGGAGCGGAGGAGGGGAAGAGGGGGATGGTGGTGGCCCTCGGCGACGGGCGGCTTCCTCCCAGTAATGTTCGGTTGGAAGAGGGAGGAGGATCGAGACAGGGTGCAGGGCAAATTAGGGTGGGTCTCACAGACGAATGCAAAGGACGCATGAGTGGAATTAGCTTGCCCTCTTTTTGACTCTTTTGTTTCCCCACCCTGTGCAAATGTATGACTCAGGTGCACAAACGAAGGAGCGACCCCCTCTTTGCCTCCAGCCTCCAGCCAGCCACCAAGTACCTTACGTTCGTGTATCCCAGTAGCCGGCAAAACGAGCAGAAGCCAAAGGCGATCGCCGCCTCCGCCACCACCACCGGCTGGAGTGAATGAACAACAGCCACATGAGATAGAACACAGGAGGGAGAGTATTTCGCCTGGAGACATTTTGAAGTTAGGGGGGAGTTGGGCTTGCGCTTCGATCGAGCAACGCCAAAAAAGCACGCTCACATCCTCTCTCTCCTCCTTCGAAAGGGGAGGAGGAAAGCCAAAAGTGATCGTTACCGGACCCTAATTCGATCCATCAGAAAGGGGGAGGCAAAAAAGCTTGAAAGAGGTTGGAGAGCAGAAACAAAAGCTTCTTCAGAGAGCTGTATGTCTGTTTAACGCTACTATCAGAAGCTCCCCACCAGGAATGCATTACCTGCAGTACAGCAACAACGATTGTATTTCTCTCTTTTCAAACAATAGGTCATGTCATTTTTTTTTGCTGACGCTCTCTTCCTACTGGAGGAAGGTTTTAAACTCAGAGAAGTGCTCTTTCCTCGTTGCTGAACTGAGCGTGACCCCCCGCCAGGACATTTCCTATCCTATCCCGATAAGAGAGGAACGGACCGGGGGAAATGCAGTGAGTTGCATTTCGGACTCGCGTCGTCACTTTTTTCAGTCGGCCCCTCTTCCATTTCGACCTTGTGTGTCAACCGACGCCTCCCGCAGCCACCGCTTGCATCCTATCCATCCCACCCGCCGACGCCGCCCACGATTTCCAGATCGGATCCCACGCTATGGGAAATGTTGACACCAAAAGAGGGAGAGGGGGGGGGGGGGGACGGTGCCATGGAAAAAGAAAGGGAGAAACGACGAAGCGGAGGGTGGCTTTAAAACTGGACCGATCGATACTTGGTCTGCCCCGATATCATCTGCCTCCTCTTCGATCGCGCACCTCTCCCTCATCCCTCGCTTGCTTTCTGCAGGGGAGAGGAGGACGCCACACATGTGCAAGGGAGGGAGGGAGGGAGGACGAGGACACAAGGACGAAGTGCTTTTTAGGTGGTGCTCTCGCTCTTCCCAGCTGCCCCCCCCCCCTCCCGTGTCCCCGACTGATGGTGCATGGCTTGGCTTCGGTTCTTCTCCTCTCGTGGGGGTGGAGGATCCAGGGGAAGGAGAGAAAGGGGGCAGATGCTGCTCCAGATTAGGAGAGAAGCGGAGCATCCCTCCCCCTCTTCCCGCATTCCACCGCTCTTCTGTTACACCGGGAAAAAGAGTGTTAAGGACGCACCAGACGAGAAGAGGAGTCGGTCGGTGGGGGTGGGAGGGAGAATGGAATGGTGGGGTGGGGGTGGAGGGATGGAGCTAGGGCAAGCAAAACGAAAGTTTCCGGCTGCGCACTGTCATGTGTGCTACTCCTCTTTCGTCCTCCCTCTCTCTTTTACGTAGCTTCCTTGCTGCTCTCCCGCAGTTAACATCTCCGAGTGAGTGACGCTCTCCTTTCTCTTCTCTCCAGCTGCCCTCCCCCTATCCATTCTCCTCCCCAGGGAGCGACGTAAATTTGCCCGCTCTCGCTTCTCGCTTTGATGGAGCCGCTTCGGCTTCGGAGGATGGGGGGACTGGACCATTGTTACTCTCTAGCTCTCGTTCTCTGACCGCCCATGTCCGCGTCGGCGGGTCACGTACTGACTCAGCGATCATGCATGGCTTGTTATGTGCACAAAAGCCTCCAATCTAAGTCCTGAATGGACCCGGCGATGAATTGGCCGTGGGATACGGAAGAACAAAGTAAGAATGGGAGCGGATGATGAGTACGAGAGCTATTCGCGGAATGGCCAGAGACGCCGTCGCTTTCATTATCCCTCGCCCGTCCTGTCCAGACGCCGTCGCCGTTTTTGCATGCACGTATGCGTGGACTAAGAATAGGTGATGGACAGTGAATAGCGGGAAGTAGAAAAGAGGATGATGCTTTCGCCCTCCCCCTCCCACACATGGCTGGCTGCACCTGCATGCTTCTTTCCTCTTCCTCCCTCCCTCCCTCCGTGAGAGTGAATGCGAGTGCGTGTGTGCTCCGTTTCTCCCCCTCCCTCCGTCCGACGGGAGGAGCGCAAAGCAACACCCCCTCCGTAGTGCACCATCGCTTCTTCCCTCCCCCCTCCCAGAGTCCCAGGCACCGCGACCATCCATTCCCCCTTCCGCTAGTGCTCCCCCTCTCGTGGCGCCGCCGCCGCCGCCTCCATCGTTCGCCGCCGCCGCCGCCGCTCTCGGCTTTGGAAGATCGTGCGCCGGCGTGGGAAAAATGTTCCCCCTCTCTTTCTCCTCTCCCCTGCACTTCAGATCTTAGCCAGTCGCCGACCGAGTCGTGACTGAATTCTGCCTTCTCTCTCTCTGCCATTCCAAAGTGTGAGGAGTTCGAGAGGGTTTTCCCTCCTTTCCACCTCCCACACACACCTACAAAAACTTGACTGCTTGTGGTGGAAGAAAGAGGCCTACCCGGGCGCCCACCTGACTCGACTTTTTTGAGTGGTCTCTCCTCTGAGAGAAGTGTTTTCGTTTCTACGTGTGTGCTACCCCCTTCTTGTGTGGGAGTAAGTGTTTCCTCTCGCCGCCCACGCACCTGTTGCCGATCGGGGGCAGCAACATCCCATGACTCTGGCGTGCCCGGCCTCGGAAGCGATGCCCATGCCCATCAGGATGGAGGCCGCACCCGCAGCACCGGCCGCCGTTGCCGCCGCCGCGGCTGACACCACCGCGGCCGCCGCCGCCGCCGTCGGTGCCGCCAGTGAGCTGCCAGAGATAAAGTCAGAAATCAAGGCGGAGGATTTTTGCGAACTGACTCCGGCTCCACCTCAGCAACAGCAGCTTCCACAGCAGCCGACCACAGAGCATTCTCAGCAACAACAACCGCCCCCTCTTCAGTCCCCCGACCAGCAACACTTGGGCCCATGGGTAGGACAAAACCAAAGAAAAAAAAACACATCCCGTGAGCGTACGAACTTGCCATTTTTCTTCCTTTGACTCGATCCCCAAATGCCCATAATACCATCTGTTTCCTCGTTTCCTCTACCTACGTGTCCTTTTCAAGAAATAGCAGGGGAGTGAAAAAGAGAGGCGCATTAGCAGCTGTTCCGTCAGACGATTCCAAGGAGGGCAATTACGCCACTCCCTCTCTTTTCCTCTTCCTCAGCCTCTCCAATTCCCACTTCTTCAAATCGTCGACCTCTCCTCTCTCTTCTTCGATCTCGGTGGTCCCCCCGTCGGTTCCTCCTCCTCCTGGTTCCCAAGTGTTTGCCTTGTCTCGAGAGAGGGAGAGGAAAACATCCCATTCAAACCCCTCCCCCCTCATTTGGCAAAGAGGGGCGAACTGTCTCGGAGCCTCCCCACCTTTTCGCCTGCGTAATTTCCCCCCTAATTTCGAAAATTCCCCTCCTCTTTCACGTCGGGATCCGTTACAAATTTTCCCGAGATTTATCCGTCCCGACGACGACGTCGCCTCCAGCCGAGCATGTAAATTTTTCCATTTTCATGCCAACCTGATCTTTCTTCCTTTTTTTCCGTGATATATTCGTGCGTAGTTTCTTTCCCCCCTCCCCTACTGCCTCGTTTCTGCATGATGGTTCCCCCACCCTCCTCCTCTCGATGATCTGCCTGGCTGCCTCCCCCTCCCCCCTCCTCTTTGCTCGAGTTGCCGTGGGAAAATGTTCGATCCGGATCGAGAGGAGGGAGAAAGGGGCTTTTTTGTGAGCAGGGCTTCGGCTTCTCCATCCCCCCTCCCCATACAATGGCTCGTTCGAACGAGCATCCCCGATTCAGATAGAGGGAGAAGGGAGGGAGAAAACGCTCAAAAAGCCGCTGTCCCCCCTCCCCCTCCCTCCCCTTTCCTCCGACTGTGTACCCTCCCGTCCCTTGGTAGAGAGCTCTCTCCGTCTCTTCTCTCTCCTCCCGCTCAACCGTATGGATACTCCCGCCATCACACATCCATGTTATGTGTGTGTAGAAGAAAGGAGAAGGGGCGGCAAAGGCGGCGGGGCGGCTGAGAAAGGCGGATTCTTCACTTGAATCGTCTTTGGACCCGTGTTTAGTCTGTGCGGCGTTTAACTTTCCTCCCGCTGACACGCATATGGGGCGTCCCTCCCTCCTTCCTGGTCCAGCTGGTCCAGATGGGGTAAGAAGGAAGGTCGCGCTGAAAGGTTTAGCACCGGATCGGATGTTACAGACGAGGAGGAGAAGCGTGGGTAAAGGAGATTCTCACGGTCCAACGGGGAAAAGAAGATGACCCAGAAGAATTTTAAAAGCGCTTTTGCCAAGTTCAAGGAGAAGGATGCCGTTTTGGGCTGAGCTGTTCATCCTACTCATCCTGAAAGTTTCTCGCCGTTTTCTTGTCTCAAAGTTTTGTAGTTTGCTTCCAAGTCGCCACAGGTACAGCGGGCAGCACCCCTTTTTTTCACTCAAAATTCCCACCGCGTGAATTATTCGTGAAAAATTCCCGCGCGCGCGTTCTTGGAAGTCGGTTTTTTAAAAACAGTTAGTGATTCCCATTGCGGCCAGCCGCCCACTCTGTTTCCCATCGCGGAAAGCGTGCGAGACTTGTCTCATTTTTCCCTGTCCAGGTGGTTTATTTCTACACGTACTCCACCTTAGACTTTAGCGCTTTACCGCTAAAGAGCTTTTATGTTTTAACGAGAAAGGGGGCAAGAATTTTCGCCATCCCCTTTGTGCTATCAGGAGGAATGACATCAGCTTCACCACGTGGATGCCCTACTCAACAACCGAGGGTATCTTCTGGCACGAAAAGTACATTCTTGGGGCCTTTTTGCTCTGGGCCGGGGATGGGAAGGCCTGAGAACTGGGGCCACCTTGACTTTGACTTTGCGGTGGTGGTGGAGGAGGAGAGAGAGGGAGCGGGGAAGAACGGTGGCAGCCGGGGGAGAGGGAGAGAAGAGGGTGGGAAGGGGGGGGACGAGTTGAATGAGTGAGTGAGAATGTGGAATGAGAATCTATCGGGAGGAACTTCCCAGGCGGCGGCGGCGGAGGGCGCACTGGTGGGAATGAGGGGAAGCAAAAGGTGCACCAACAGACAGACGGCGGCGAGAGAAACCGCGCTATTGTTGTTGCCGCCGCCGCCTTGAGAATTCTCACTGACGCATTTCGCAGGGGCTCTCCCAAGGCTCCCCTCTCCCCCTCTTTTTTCGCCGCTGTGGGCAAGTGGCAACATCGTGGGACTTTGCTGACGCACTTTTATTTCTTCTTCTTCTTGCTGTTGTTTCTTGCACCTCCCTCTTTCTCTTTTTCCCATCTTTCACTTTACCCACGGTTCGGAAAAAAGGAGAATTAAGGGAAGGCAAGAGGGAAAGCCCATTTCTCACAGGAGGGAGAGGAAGAGGCGAGCCATAACTTTTGTTTTTTAGTGGCGAGGAGGAAAGAGAAGGAGCCGGAGTGAAATTCATAGGGGAGCCGCCGCCGCCAACCGAGATGGAAGGGGGCGACATAATGACCCCGTAATAGCGCATTAGTCGACTTCCGCTCTCTCTCTCTCTCTGGCTCGGAATGGAATGGAGCCACCACTACTACTTACGGGTATTACCTACCTAGGCAAAGCGGTGGCGGCTTTAAAGGAGCCTGGGAACGATCCGTTAGGGTGGTGCTGTACCGTGTAGGTGGTTTCTCTTTAGGGGAGGTATCGTCGTAAATGCCTCCAATTCATGCCTGGGTATTATCTCCTCTACAGTACAAACCTAATTTTCCTCTGCTTCTTCCAGGCCATTGTCTCCAGACGTTGTGTAGTTTTACAGCAACGTCGTACGTCGGTCTTCTCTTTCTCCCCTACACTCCACCTTCTGTCTCTGTCCCCCCCTTGTCTTTGTAGTACAATTTGCTCTCCCCTCCCCTCCTTCCCCCCTAATGTTTATGACAATCAAGAGTCCATTCTCCCCTCCTCCCTGCTGCTATACACTCTCTCCTCGACCAGGTTTCCTCCCCTCCTCCTTCCTCCTTCCACGTATGCACTCCGCTCTCCAAGAGAAGAAGGTAGGAGAGAAGAGGGGAGAGCTGTTCCATAACTCGGTTCCCACGGAATTTTTCAAGACGACTTCCGTTGTCTAATTGGCGGTCTGCCTCGCCGCCTCCTCCTCCTCCCGCTGCTGCCTCCTCCTTCGTTTTCGAGCATTGACTGAGGAGGGAGGGAGGAAGCTTGGAAGGAGGGGAGGGAGGCCATGCGAGCATTGAATCTTTCTTGGTTTTTTTCTCCCCCATTGAACGGCAAACTGACTTTGGCTTGCAATGAAAAGGGAGGGAAGGAACGGAAACCGGCGCAAGGGGAGGAGACGGTGCTACACAAAAACCCCAAGGCGATCAAGATCGAGATTGGATCTTTTCCTTCTTGATCCCTTTAAAAAATCTTCTTGCGTATGCTATGTTGCCTGCTGACAGCGATCGGAAATTAAATTTCCACTCCTCTCCGTTTCTTTCGACCGGTCATTTCCTTCTGCCAATCAGCTGCACCTCGCCTATTGTATCAAAAGTCGCCCGAGGAAGCCCTTTTGTGAGCGCCTATTTCGGCTCTTGTTCCCCGGTACATTAGGCGTAGCCCACAATCAAAAACGCATCTCTCGTCCTCATTCATCCTGCCCATGTACACAGCGGCATAGTTATCCTTCCCCCTTCACAGCGCGGACGGTGACATATTGGCCCAAACACCCTCCCTCCCTTTGGCTCCCCTGCCGGATGCTAGCTCCTTCCTTTTTTCCTCCCTCCGCCCAACTCGAGCCATGATACACATCTCGGCAGAGGTCGGGGGTGACCCCGGGCGGTTAATTATTGTTTTGGTTCGTGGAACTCCTCGTCGTCGTCGGCAGGACGCCTCGGCAGCAAGGGAGGGATGGATCGATGCGATGCGTCTGTCTGTCTGCACTGGCGGTGTAGGTCGGTTCGTTCACCTCAGTCTCCTTGTCTTTTGTTTCTGGGCGACCCCATGCAGGAGACGTGGCTTCACGGGCGACAAGAATTTGTTGCTCCCCCCTCCCCCTCTCTCCTGATCAAGGGGGGACTTAGTCCTCCCCCCGTCCCCTTAGTTCATTGCCGGAAAAATCCCAATCGGTCACGGTTGGGCAGTTAAATGCTACGCTTGTTGGTGTCTTCTTAGCAGGAGGAGGAGAGGAGCAATTCCCCTCTTCGCACATGACAATTTTCTTCCATTCTTATTGTTCTTCCCTTTCAGAGACTTTGATTACCATACATCCCATCCCCCCTTCTTCGCTCAACTCAAGGAAAGAGCTTCTATCCCTCTTCTCTTTCTTCCACTGCATTGCTGCAACAATTCGAGATGGGCTGTGTGTGTGTGCTATCAGGGACGAGAGGCTTCTTGAAAAAGCTTCAAGAATGAAGACGAAGAAGGAGTCGTCTTAGCTTCACGAACTCAGAAAGCGAAAAGCTTGAGTCTCCTTTCTGCCTTGATCTCCAGATTCTCTTCAGTCGCCCCATTTTTTTCAGGGGATTTTTGCGATCTCCGAAAGGGAGAGAGAGAGAGAAGGAGGCGGAGAAAAGGGGAAGAAAACTCGCTTCTACCTCTCGCATGGATGACTTTCCAAGAAAGCAGGAGGGAGAGGATTTTCCCGTGTGTTTTTTCCTCGCTCTCTTTGTCTTTCCTCTCTTGGGCGAGCCTTTCCTTCTCGTGACTTTTTCCCTTTCCAGAACTGGAAAGTTGGTGGGAGCAAAAGCAGGATGAGAAGGCTGAAAGAAGAAAAAGGCACACGACATCTATCCGAAAAAGGAGGGGAAAGGAAACTTCTGGGACACATGTTGGCGCAGAAAAAAGCGGTGATGGAAGCGGAGAAGAGAAGAGATGTGGTGGTGGAGGAGAGACGAAAAGGGTAGGTTAGGAAAAAGGGAGGGGGGAGAAAAGCAAAACATTTGGGGAAGGGGGAGGGGGAGGGGGAGCTTCTCCACTTCCTCGCTCGGTCGGAATGAGAAGGCAATGGCGGAGGGAGAGACGACGAGATAGAGAGAAAAAGCTGGTGAAAGAAGAGAAGCAGCAGAAAGAACGGGGGAGGCAGCCATGCCATTGATTGCCAGTGAGCCGCTCCACCACCACCACCATAGCAGTCGTTCGTGAGGGTGGTACAGAGAAGAAGGAGAAGAGGGACTCTGGGAAAATGAGCACCTGGCGAGAGCGGCGGCGGCGGCTTCTCCCTTTTTTTCGCGCATCCCCCTCTTCTTCTCTCGTTCCCCCTCTCTTTCCACCGCCATCGCCGCCGCCGCCTTTCGCCTTTCCGCCGCCGCCCTGTCCGTTGCTGCTGCCTCCGTTGTCGGGTGGTTGCGGCGAGAAGGGCGGGGAGCGGGCGGATGGCTTGCGCAACGCCGGCTGGAAGAAGGAAAAAAGTGGGGGTGAATGAGTTGCAGCAGCAAAAGGCGAATAAACGAAGGGTGTGAGGGGGAGGCAATGGATAATGTCTGTAAGGAAAGGGATGAAAGAAAGCCTGCAAAAAAGGGAGGAAGGGAAGCTTCTTTCCTTCCCCTCTGGCGCCTCTTTTTTTTTGCCACCTCCAGCAGGTGGAAGAAAAAGACGGAAAAGAGCAAAAAGAGAGAAAGGGTCTGGAGGGAACTTTGGCTTCCGCTGCCACCTGATCCGTCTCTGCCTCGCTCTTCCTACCGTCCCCCATTTCCCTGACTGACTTGTATTGGAAGGAGTCTGGAGTTCCGATGCAAAAAAAGCTCCTCCGAAAATTATCTTTGCCCATTGACCGTTACTTTTGCAAGACAAGTCAGCAAGTTCATCCCCTCGTCCCTCGAGTAGTCCTTCTAATGTGTTTCCTTTCCTTTTCAGGGCCAGTTTCCTGCTCATGCCTACGGCGGAGGCGGCCCCGGCGGCGAGGACAGCGGAGGGGGAGGCTGGGTGAATGGGGGAGGAGCGGGAGGAGGACACTTTTCACACCAGCCCCCGCCGACGACATCGACGTCCGCCTACGCGCAGCAGAACGCAAACCCATACTTCCTACAGGTAAAATGATAAAAGAGCTTTGCCGTGAGTCAGCAACTTTGATTTTGGCAATTATTATTGTTGGGAAAGATTTATGCCCATTAGAGTTGTTGTTGCTCAGTGCGAACGTGGAGGGAGGGATGAGGGACTACTTGCAAAAAAGTGCATACTATAGCCCTACCTCGGCCAGGATAAAGAATGAAGT
>JAAUYB010126520.1_pt1 | contig 11809 bp, 10 predicted proteins | sample 7278071 | NCBI WGS metagenome assembly JAAUYB01 (sample SAMN14350121, study PRJNA611818) | marine sediment metagenome | isolation source: surface marine sediment (1.8m) | place: French Polynesia: Moorea | collected 2018-08 | reverse complement strand
TGGATGTCCTGGACGTATTTGGAGGTGCCGGTGACATAGGACAGGTAGCCGCCGGTGCCGTGCTGGCAGCCCTTGGGCTTGCCGGTGGTGCCGCTGGTGTACATCAGGAAAAGCGGCTCTTCGGCGTTCATTCTTTCCGGTTCGACCCGCACCCCGTAAAAGGGCTTGAGCTCGTCGTTGACAATGAAATCGCGGCCGTCGACCATCGGCGTCTGGGCGGAGTATTTCCCGGGATAGCGCTGCCAGATCAGCACCTTGTCGACCTTCTGGCCGTCTTCGGCGGCTTTGTCGCAGGCCTGATTGGATTTAATTTTGTGATCGAGCAGTTTGCCGCCGCGGTAGTAGGCATCCATGGTGATCAGGACCCGGCTGCCGGAGTCCACGATGCGGTCGGCGGCGGCATTGCCGCTGAACCCGCCGAAGACCTGGGAGTGGATCACCCCCAGACGCGCACAGGCCAGCATGGTGATGGGCAATTCGGCGCTCATGGGCATGTGCAGGGTGACGCGATCGCCGCGTTTCAGGCCGGCGAAATCCCGCAGGAGGGCCGCCATTTCATTGACCCGCACGTAGAGTTCCTGATAGGTGATGTGGTCGACCCGCTCTTCCTCGAGTTCGGGGACGAAATGGATGGCCGTCTTGTTCTTGTTCTTCGCCAGGTGGCGGTCGACACAGTTGTAGCTGGCGTTGACCTTACCGCCCTTGAACCACTTGTAGCAGGGCGCGTCGCTGGTATCGAGAATTTCATCCCAGTACTCGTACCAGTCGAGCAGATCCGCATACTCCTTGAAGCAGTTCGGGAAATTATCCAGACTGAAACGATCGTAAATGCTTTCATCCGTCACGTTGGCCTGGGCCACGAAGTCCCGCGGCGGATAGAAATAGTCCTCTTCCTGCCAGTGAACAGCGATTTGAGCTTCCGAAGTTTCTGCTTGGCTCATACCCCACCCCCATAAGTTGAAAGTTAATGAAAAATGAAACGCTTAAATCCTAACCTCGTAAAACGCAGGCGGCAGCGATGCCCGGGCGCAATCGTTAAAGTGTGACAAGGCCTGTCGCTGCCATGCGTCCCTCCATATGTTAAGGTCCGAAGCCCCCCTGGGGGGCCTCGGACCAATAGAAAAATCCATTGTGGCGGTTGTCAGAATCAATGCGCCATTCAACAGAGTGCTGCTTGGGATCGATCAACTGTGGTGTATTGCCACTAAAACCAAGGTTTCCGGCGGAGATTGATATGCGGTGTTCCAATTGACCTCGGCTTATCGGATTAAGTACAAAAATTCCACTAGGTTGGCTTCATTTTGCGTCAATGTTTGCATGAACGGGTGAAAATATGTAAAACTGAATACATTTACTGGATATAATTTGTCAAGTGAATTTTATTCATTAATTGATTTTTTCCAATCGGATGGATAATCTTGCAGTTACCATCGCAAATACAAAAGCGCCTTTCCGTACATTGATCTATAAAAATCGATTGTTTTCAACGTAAAACGAGGTTGCCCATGGCCGATCAAATTTCCCAAAAATTTATTCGCAGGGCTTATGTCAAGACCGTCATCCGCAGAATTTTCGCGCTGGTGGCCGTGTGCGGGACAATTTATGGACTCGCGGCGCTGGTGTACGCCACGCAGACTATCTATAAGGTCAAGCAGAACTACGCGGTCGTCCTCGAGCGCTTTGGTGGCCGGCGTGAGGCCGTTACCCAGGTGGGGTGGCACGTCCGTCTGCCGTTCTTTACGCGCATCGAACAGGAAGTCCCCCTAATGAATCAGATCCTTTACCTGGGCGGTTCCAACGAACCGATGCGCATTATTTCGGAGGAGAATGTCGCCCTGTGGACATCGGCGCTGATGACCTACCGTATTCGCAATCTGCAACGCTGGGCCATCGAAAACCTGGAGCCCCTGCAATTGCTTCTCGGGGATTATGATGGCATTGTCAAGGATACCCTGCAGGCGCAGCCCGTGAATAATCTGATCAGTGATCGCGAAAAAATCAAGGAAGAGATATTTCAGTCCCTGAAACGCAGGCCGATCAATGTCGGCGGCCCCACCCTGGAGGAGAAATACGGGATCGAAGTGGTCAGTTTTGTCCTCAAGGAAACGCGCTTCGGTGACAAACTGGTGGCCGCCACGGAAGAGAAAAAGCGGCGCGAGTTGATTGCCGAGGCGGAGAATTACGCCGCCGATCAGGAAGCCAGCCGGATTCGCAAGCTTTACGCGGCCTATCTGGAGGGCGTTGAAGCACTGCAGAAGGGCCTGGGACGTCCCGACGGTTCGACCGACACGGCGATTCTCGAGTTCCTGGTGCAACAGCAGTGGGCTTCGGCCTATGAGAAAAACCAGGAAGGCCAGAACACGATGGTCATTCAGAATACCCAGGGCAATTCATCACTGGCCCTGCCGGCACCGGCGCCGGCCAAGCCGCCTGAAGGAGAATAGGTATGGCACGGCGAATCACCCGGCAGGTCAAATACGTCCGGCTGCCGGAGAACAGGATTCGGGAAATCAACGATCTGATCGCCAGCTGGCACTATGAAAGCCGGGCGTTCATGCGTGCACGCCTAAACCAGTACCGTCCCAAAACCGGTCTCAGCCATTTGCTCAGCGACGCCGTGCTCGCCTTCCTATTTCCCGACCGTGAAAAGCGTTTTGAAATTTTAAACGATCCGGAAGTCATTACGGACTGGCAGATGCGCTTTGAAATCTCCGGGCACCGCAATCCACAGGATGCCTGGAACAAGATTCTCGACAAAGAGATCTCGGCGCGCGATCATCTCTTGATGATCGCCTTGCTCGATAAAGAACTCCAGGATATCCATGTCCCCCTGGAACTGCAGGCGCTTTTTGAAAAGATCTACCGGGCCCATATTCGTAAGGAATATCTGGCCGATCCTCAAGTGCCCAAGTCCCCTTTGATTCTGATCACGGGGCCCAGCGGCAGCGGTAAATCCGCCACTGTGGAGCGGGTCATCGAAGAAGTCATCTTCGCCAACGCTGTTTTGCCCGAGGTGGATCTCAAGCAAAAGAAAGAAGAGATTCTGGCGGATCAACCTTTCTGGAAAACGATCGAGGAAATCGACCCCACGCTTTCCTTCGAGATATCGCGGCGTAAACGAACCCGTTTCTATCAGACGCTGGGCCGGATTCCCCTGGTCAGTCGTCTGTTCAAGCGGCGCATTGCGCTCAACCTCAGCGAGATGGGTGAGCAGGGGCTTCCGGTGGACTATTCCGTGGTGACGCCCAATGCGTATCAGACGGCCTTGGCCGGCGAGCCGGGCAATTACTTTCGCAAAGCCATGGGGGATCCTAAAAAAACAGCCATCCGCCACATTGAAGAGGCCCACAGCGCCTTTGGCAAGGCCAGCGAGGACCACAGCGGCGTGCAGCGCCAGCAGCGCACCCTCGTGGACGCCGCCAACATCGTGCTGGACGAGATCGGCACCGGGCGGCGCGATTGTGTCCTGATTGCGACGACGGATCAGCCCGAGCGTATCGATGCCGCCATCTACCGGCGCTTCGTCGAAAAAGGCGTGATCATCGATATTGCCGACTTCTGGAAAATCCACCAAAACCTGCGCGAGGTCATTCGCATCGAACTGCTTCGCAATGACATCCGCATCGCCGTGCCGACCAGGGGCGCGCGGATGGATGATGCCGCGCAGCTGACCGCGGCGGATCTGGACCAAACCGTCGAAAGCGTTTTCCGGCTGTTCAACGAGCGGGCCCTCACAACCACCCCGGCCTATGTGCGCAAGCTGATCCACTCGATCATCCAGATAAAGGAAGGTTTTTTGCCGGAATACATGGAGGATTCCCGATTGGTGCGCCAGGCTTTCGAACTTGTGGCCCAGAACACATACGGGGACCTCTACAAGAAGGTGGTCGACCGCATGGACCGCCGGGTGAAATGGGAAGAATATATCGGCGAGGTCAAATACGTGTTTTCGGAAATGGCCAACAACTGCCTGCAGTACGGTGTCAGCGAAGAGAAGGGGGTCGTTTTGAATGGACCGCCCGGTGGCGGCAAAACTTTCCTGGTGCGCACCTGGTTGAGCGAGAACATCGCCGTCCACGATATCGCCACCAGTTCCAGCGCCCTGCAGGACCCGGTCAACCCGGTCGAGGGCGCGGTGGACAATCTGGGTAAGGTCTACGACATCGCCAAAATGATTGCCCCCACGGTGATCTTCTTCGACGAGGGCGATGCCCTGGCCCCCAAACGCAGCAGTTCGGGCGGCTCGCCCCAGGATAAACTGACCAACAAGTTCCTCGGCCTGATCGACGGCGAGATCCCGTTGAATCAGGTCTTTACCGTGCTGACCACCAACCGCCTGGATATTCTGGATCCGGCCCTGATCCGCTCCAAGCGGCTCAAGGTGCTCGAGATCACCGGGCATCTTCGCAAAACCGATATCGAGGCCATCGTCGGGGCCGCTCTGGCAGATGTGCCCCTGGCGCCCGACCTGGATGTCGGCATGGTGGTCACGGCCGCCAAGAATATCTGCAATACGCCCGCCGATTTTACGGCGTTTGTCGAAAAAGCACGCTCATTGCGCAGCACGGAATACGAAATTCTCCTGCGCTTGCGGGAAATCGCCCTGCACTCCGATGAAGAAAATCTCAATTTCATCAAGTTCAACCTGAAAACGCTGATCGGGATGCTCGAGGCGGTCGACGCCCCCCCCGAAACGATCAAAGCCGTTCGGGAGAACCCCCGGCGATTCATTCAGGAGCATGGCCGCGTCATCAAGAAAATCGAAGCCATTCATGCATCCGATGACTACCCCCTGAAGGCTACGCATCTCGATTCGGCCCGCCAGGAGATTTCGCAGAGCCCGGTCAAAAAGGGCAAGGTCCAACTAGACGAGTTTCTGGAATCCGAATTGAGCGAAGAACCCCAGGTGGGGTTTATCGTCGGCGTGGGCGCCAACGACGTTAGTGGGGTGCTCTTACCCATCGCCACGAGTTTGAATTACAAAATGGCCACCGAGAAGGTTCTGGTCACCGGCGCCGTGTCCACGGCCGCGCCGGGGGCGGCCGAATTGGACATGTCGGTCAAGATGACCCAGCAGTCCGCCGTCGAGGCCCTCACGCTGGTCAAGAACTACCTGCAAAACCTTCAGCCCAAGATCAGCATTCCGCGTTTGTTCGGTGAATTTCTGGATCATTACACCATCCATCATCAGCTCCTCACGGCTTCCTACACAGTCGGTGGGCCGTCGGCGGGCTACGCCCTGGCCCTGAACACGATTTCCGCCCTGCTGATGATTCCGGTCTTCAATGATTTCGGTGTTACCGGTGCGCCCTGGACCCGGGGGGTCAAGCGGGGGGAAATCGGCGGTTCCGTGATCATCGGCGGACACAAGAAAAAAACCGAGAAAGTCCTGCTGCACCTCAGACGCATGTATATGCCGCTGCAGAATTACAAGGACCTCGAAAACGACTACCTGGAGAATTACTGGTCGCAGGGCAAGGATATCCTCGGGGTCACCCATTTCGGCGACCTGGTTCCCGAGGTCCTCTGGCTGGGGGATGCCTATGAGGAAAAGATCAACCGCCTGTTTGATACCCGCATAGCCTACAAACTGGCTAAATCCCGACGGGGGGTGGCGCGGCCGGAGCTCAAAGAGGAGATTCTGGCGCTTAAATCCGAACTGCGGGAAGAAATCGAAATCGAAATGATTCGCCGACTGCAGGCTTTGCGCCACTATATGCGCAGCCCGGTGCGCGATCCCCATATCTCCCTGGAAGAGATTTTTCGTAACGGAAGGGACACGAAACGCCGACTGGGATCGGTCGTCAATCTGGTGCGCAGCAGTCTCAAGCGTCTGCGTAAAGGAAAAGAGTGCCGATTGGATTGACCTTCGCGGCGAGGTTCGGCCAAGGCTGGAACCAGTCGGGTTCAGTGCTGCCGCCATGCATGCATTTCGCGAAGCCGACGCTGACCCTCCGGCGACAACCCCAGTTGGCCCATCTGTGACGTCAACCTCTCCGCTGTCCCGAAACCGCCCAGATACCCGTTGATGCGGGCTGCGGCCGTGGAATCGGTCAAGTCGCGGTTTTGGGGGTAGATCTGTTGCAGCTCGTTCAGCAGATCGTTCTCACGCCGTAATTGGTACTTCTGGTGATAGGCCTCCGCGCGGTAAAAACGGCGGTAGGGTCGGATCGTCGTGTGAATGATGGCGCGTCGCCGCGAGGCTTCGTGGTCGCGCGAAAGCTCTGCCCGATGTCGCTGCTCCTCGTCGTGGTAAAAAATGATCGAGCGGTATTGGCGTGGGCGTCGGGCGGTGGGATTGTGACTCTGCCAGAAGATGGCCAGGAGTTCTTCATAACTGATGAGGGTTGGGTCGAAGTCGATCTGAATGGTCTCGGTATGGTCGACGAGACGACGATAGGTGGGGTCGGGCTGTTCGCCGCCGGCATAGCCTACCCGTGTTCGAATAACGCCGTCTAGACTCCCGTACCGGGCGTCAGGCCCCCAAAATCAGCCTAAGGCGAAGGTTGCCGTGGCGGCTTGCGGCGAGACGAGGCGATCCAGCGGCGGTTGTCGAACCTGTGGTTTCAGGGCGGGTGTCGGCATGACGGTAGCCTTGGGGTTTGGGCCGGGGTGATGCGGCGGAGCGTTGGTCGTCAGGTCGCAGCCCGAGAAGATAAACAGGATCAACATCGCCCACCAGACCAGCAGCCAATGATGCCACTGCTGAAGATCGTTCAGGTCAACGGGCGCATTGCGACGGACCGCTTCAAGCCCCCTGCCACGGGTGTCAGGATCTTGTCGAGATATCCTTCTGGATGGCCAGATAGTGGCTGACGTCATTTGAGGCATTCCGGATCGGTACGATTTTCCATTCCATTATGAATTCGGAGCCGTCTTTGCGGTAGTTGATCGCCCGTCCGTGGAACATCTGTCCCTCTTCTAGATCGCGGCTCAGGCGCTCGATCACCTCTTGGTTGGTTTTCGGGCCTTGCAGGATGGCTGGCGATAGGCCGATGACCTCATCCGGGGCATAGCCGGTCATTTCGCTGAAAGCGGCGTTGGCATAGACAATCGGGTAGCCCGGCCCGCTCTCGGTGATTAAAACGCCATTGAACGACTCGGCGATGGAAGCTTCAAGCAGTCTTTTACTAATTTCCCTGAAGTTTTGGTCATGATCGAAAATATTGAAGACGTCGAAGTTGAAATCCATTGGGCCTCCTTTGTCCTATCCAAACGCCTGAGCAATTCCATTAGCACTTTTTCGAAAATATTAAGCACGAAAACATCGGGATCAAGTTCAGCCGCGGTCAGCGGAAATCGGCGGCTTCCCCCCCCCCAAATACGAGCGCGCCGTCATCTGCGCCGCGGGTATGTGTGCGGTCAAGCGTCACATGCGAAAACCGCCGACGTTCGTGATCACAACCCGCAACGGCGGTCTGGATGGATTTTGCTGACAGCGGATTTTTGGCGCCAACCGGTCTCGGGATAGACCACAGCAAAGCTTGGGGGTCCATCCCGGGGCGATTGGCGAGGTTAGCGCGGTGAGAGCGATATGCTGAGGGACTAATTGGTCTGCTTGATAGGCGGAACGATGTCCGCTTCCAGCCGTTTTACCAGTTCCAGCGAGTTTTCAAGGGCGTCGTTGATTTTGAAGAATTGGATTTTAAGCGTCTTGAGGCTGGCCGGTGTGGCCTTGATGGTATGTTCACCGGCTAACCACTCCTGGAGCCCCTTGGCCTTGTCGCTGAGGGTCAGGAGCCTTTCCGCAAATGTGCCCACTTCGACCGCCCATTTCTGCCGCTCGTCGGACGGAAAGTCGATTGTGTTCCCGCCCAATCCTTCCACCATCGCTTCGATGCCATAGTCCTGCGGATCTGCAATAATTTCATACTCCGTCATTGGCCTTCCTCCTTTTCCCGATCTTCGGGCATTGATGCCGGTGCTTTGCAATTGGAAGAATGCGGTCGCGATCTAAGTTTTGTCTTTCAGAGTACCTATCATATGTGTCCGCAACTGTCACGAACGGCTCAATAATAGTTTAAACCCCCTACAATTTCGATGTTAATTTAATGTTGCCAGTTGGCCCTAACGAATTATTCTAATATATCTATGTCTGGCAATTCGTAAAGACCAACCCGCGTTAGGGTTTCCATGAAGATAAAGCTTACAAATTGCCGTTTGCATTCAGCGCCCATAATGCTCCTCATTTCGCTCGTAGCTTGTGGCTGGTATTCGAAGGTTGCGGCCACGGAATGCAACCAGCAAAACTTGGACGGCCCCGCTCTGATCGAGCGTATCCATTACGGGTCCGGTGAGGGCGAAGGCTACCGGATGGTATACTGCATCGATGTTCCCCTGGTGGTCTATTGGCAATTCAAGACGGACTTTCGCAATGCGTTTCTAACCGACAACCCGCATATTGATGCCCACCGTTTCATAGGCCGGAAGGGGGATGTGGTGGTGACCGAAAACCGTTACACCCATGATACAAAACGCCTTTTCCGCTGGCAAACAACGGTTGTTTCCCGGGATCACCGCCTGGAATTTGCGCTGGTTAACCCCAAGCAGGCCGGTCAGAAGTTTCATTACGGAACGATTCGCCTGGAAGCCCGCGGGAGCCGCACGATTGTCTACCAGATCGCCCGGTTTAGGTTTTCAGGCGCCGCTTTGTGGGCCTTTTACCCCTGGCGCGGCGGGATGCGGTCCTTTCTATCCGAATTTGTCCGCTGGGAACAAAAAGCAGCGGTTAAATGGCAGCCGCACTACAAGGCTCGATTGCGCAAGCTCGACGCGGATCGACAGCGAATGAATCAGGTTTTTTCGGTCAACGCCCGCTACCCAGAAAAATAGATGGCGAAGCGCAATCTAATCCATCGAAACTCAAAGGAAAGATAGATGAAGACGGAGCTTGACAAGATAATCGAAAAAATTGGTCGGGATTACAAAGATGACATTATGGCCGGTGCCCGCAACTATGTTGAAGTGGATATCGGTAAGGCCGCTGAGCAAATGGGCCGGCCTGAATTGAAGGCCAAGTATCAGGAAATTTATGCGGTTGTCCCCCTAAGGACACCGAAGCCGGGGATGAAAGTGAGGATCGACGGCCGTACATTTGTCAACTATGCGCTTTTCGAATCGGGGGTGGCGCTTCCCGGCTACATCGTCCGGGACGCCTCTTTGCCTCATCAAACCTACACCCCCAATGACAGCATGATCTGTAACTTTACCTGATACGCAAGGGCCACCTCGCCAGGAGGGCAGCGGGTGGTCCCCAAAATGATGAAAACAGGAGAAGCGTACGATGACCTCGTCCAAAGTCAAAGCGCCGGATGTCAGTGTCATGCTGGCCGACGGTTCCCGCCTTCAATTGAGCGCCTTATGGCAGAATACCACGCTCGTGCTGGTTTTTCTCCGACACTTGGGCTGACCCTTCTGCCGCGAGCAAGTGGCGCAGTTGCGTCACGAACAGCAAGCCATCGAAAATGCCGGCGGTCGGATTGTACTGGTGGGCATGGGATCTGTGGACCAGGCCCAGGCATTTATCCAGCGATTTGAAGTGGCCTTTCCGATGATTTGCGATCCCGACCAGCATCTCTACCGGGAATTTGCCGTCGAACGCATGTCGCCGATGGGATTTTTATCGCCCAGCATGGTACTTAGGGGCATTGCCGCCATGGCCCAAGGGCACACCATGGGGCTGCCCGAGGGGGATGTACGGCAGCTTCCGGGCGTTATCATGATCGACGGCGAGGGGATCGTCCAGTACCGTTACGACGGTGCCGATCCTGCCGATCACCCTTCGCCGCAGACCCTTATCGCGGCGCTCGACGCAATCCGGTCGACCGCGGTGGGCTGACCGCCCCGCGCCGGCGATTGCGTTGACGCGAACGGCATGCGACTGGGCAGCATCCGATATCTTTCCGCTTGCCGGGTTCTAACGTGCGGTGGAAAGTTGATTATGGGCTGAGCGTATCAGTGCCTCGGTGGCCTCCCACGAAATGCAGGCGTCCGTGATGGAAACGCCATAGCGCATGGTCGCCAGATCGCCGGTATTTTTCTGTTGACCTTCGAAAAGATGACTTTCCAGCATCAGGCCAATGATGGCGTCCATCCCGTCAATACGCTGTTTGACGGTATCCTGCCAGGCCACCGCCTGTTCTTCGTGGCGTTTGTGTGAATTGGCGTGCGAGCAATCCACCATAATAGCTTCCGGCAGGTTTTTGTTGCGCAGCAGGCCTATGGCTTCGCGAATGCTGACCGAGTCGTAATTGGGGCGCTCACCGCCGCGCAGTACGATGTGGGCATAGGGGTTGCCGGTGGTCGTCACGATACTGGTGTGGCCCTGGGGGTCGATGCCCAGAAAGCTTTGTGACGAACCGGCAGCGATCATGGCGTTGACGGCGTTGGTTAAACTGCCGTCCGTGCAGTTTTTAAAACCCACCGGCATGGATAGACCGCTGGCCATTTCGCGATGGGTTTGCGACTCGGTTGTGCGGGCGCCGATGGCGGTCCAACAGACCAGACCGGCGATATACTGGGGGGTAATTGGATCGAGCAGTTCGGTCGCCGTGGGCAGGCCCATTTCGGTAACTTGCATTAGAAGTGTCCGGGCACGCCGCAAGCCCTGGGACATGTCGCAAGAGCCGTCGAGATCCGGATCATTGATCATGCCCTTCCATCCGACGGTGGTGCGCGGCTTTTCAAAATAGACTCGCATGACCAGCAGCATGGTATCTGCGACTTCCCGGCTCAACTGCTTCAGACGATCCGCATATTCCAGGGCCGCCTTCTCGTCGTGAATCGAGCAGGGACCGGTAATGATCAGGAGGCGCGGATCTTTTTTGTCGATAATATCCTGAATCGCCTGCCGTCCATGGATAACCGCCTGGGCGGAAGCCTCGCTAACCGGCAATTCCTCCTTCAGAGCGGCCGGGGCCACGAGGGGTATGAACTCCTTGACGCGTACATCGTAAGTCTTCATGGGTTGCTCCTGTAAACCGATAGGACTGGTTTCGTAAATTAACGCCCGGATGCTCAGCCGGATGGATACCGGCCCATCGGGCGGCGCTCATTCTTATACCCCTACGATGATTATGCAAGCAAATAATGATATTGGTGGTGCGGATTCGAATAAACCGTCTGGCGCCAGGCACATTTGTGAATCTATCCAACCCGGATGGGCGGCGGCTGACGGCGAATGGACAGATTGTGCCGCCCCCCTCTTTTACGCTTCCCAAAAGTGATTATGATTCATGTTCTCGCGGCCCGGCCGGTGCACGTCGATTCGGTTGTCCGTTGCAACCCGTGCCATTGGCCCCTCGTTACCGTCGGCTGGGCGGAAGTTGCGCGGGTGGCGTGACGGGTTTTTTTGATCAGGGCAATTTGCGCTGCGCGCCACCGATGCCATGGGCTGCGTGAGCCGGATTGTGAGCCTTGATCCATGGTGCAAACCAGGGTGTTTGGAGATGACGTCACGCTTGGAAAGGTCTCTATAATGAATTTTGTATTTTTTTCGCCGCATTTTCCACCCCATTTTTATTATTTTTGCCGGCAGCTCCAGGACGCCGGTGCCAATGTCCTGGGGATCGCCGATGCCCCCTACGATAGCTTAGCGAATGATCTGCGCGCGGCGCTGACCGAATACTACCGAGTGGCGGATCTGAACGACTATGACGAAATCGTCCGGGCTTGCGGTCACTTCACCCATAAATACGGTAAGATCGACCGCTTCGAGTCTTTGAACGAATACTGGCTGGGCGTTGAAGCTCGGATTCGAGACGATTTCAATATTTTCGGCGTACGCGGCAATGAAATCGATACCATCCGT
>JAAUYB010087607.1_pt1 | contig 11814 bp, 11 predicted proteins | sample 7278071 | NCBI WGS metagenome assembly JAAUYB01 (sample SAMN14350121, study PRJNA611818) | marine sediment metagenome | isolation source: surface marine sediment (1.8m) | place: French Polynesia: Moorea | collected 2018-08 | reverse complement strand
TGTTTGGTTTGAGTGTCGCTCGCTGTGCATGCATACTCACGGCGGAAACGCCAAAGGTACTTCTGCTGATGTTGCACACTCATTACTTACTGCTACATACACGCGCTTAAATAACACCCATGTGGCAAATGGGGAGGAGATGCGCAACGTACAAAAAGAGAGGGAATACCAAAGTACACGTGACATGCACTTCCCATCAGAAAAGAGGAAAAAATATGATAATAAAAAACTAGTCTAAATTTTTTAAAAAAAGTGTCATATTAGTCAGTCCGAGTTTTGGGGGAGATTTCTTTGTTTTGATTAACCCACGCACTTGTTCCAATACATTGATAAGTAACATGAAAATTGCATTTAGGGCAACGCTGAGGCCGGTTTGTCCGATTCCATTGTCTCCGCCCGCTTCTTGCGTAACGAACGAACGACGCTGACATTCTCCTTCACTTTGGGACAAAGGAAAGAGGGGGAGATACGTTGGAGAATCCACTACTAGAGAAAGAATCCACGCCGGCGGCAACTTAACGTGCATACCTTCCGACATAAAGGACCTTTGTTAGTGCTGGTGCCGCTCCTGAAAATATCGAGCTTCCAACGTTTGGAAGCTTTTGAACAGATCATCCATGGGAACTTTCGGCATGTTTGCGCATTGACGTTGGATCATCGAGGAATGCCCTTTTCACAAAAGGAGAGAGGAAAAAAGATACTTCCGCAATTAAGACTTTGCTCTTTTCGCCTCTATTGAGCGTCAGCAGGCCAGCAATTGCGGTATGGAGCAAGTCCAACTTTCATTCCATAAAAAACTGACGGACGGTGGGGCGAGAAGAAACATTTCTCTTTTCCCACAAAAAGAAAGACCCAAGCAAGAAAAACCCTTCTTCTGTCTCGTCCGAACGCATTCTTTACGAGGGAAATTCTCATCGCAGCACATGTGGACCAAGCCGCCAACTATGAAATGTATGTACTGTATATGCGTAGCATGTGCAGACAAAGATCTTTGTCTCGATTTGCTTTGCTGCTCTCGCTTTACTTTAACACTGCGATGTGCTGACGTCAAGTCAAGGATCACAATACGGCGAGCAAAGCAAAGCACAGAAAACTGCCGTTCGTCCGACACAAAACCCTCTCGGAATCTTCTCGACCGCAAAGAATTGACCTCGGGATCATAGAAGCAAAGCAAAATGAATCGATATCAACATGAATCCACAATGCTGCATCGGTCGGCACCGTGAAGAAGAATCTCGAAGTCGCCCTTATCGCCTACGGCGTTCACTGTTCATACATTTCAACATTGCATCGTATCTTTCGTGTCCTTGCGTTATCCAAGCAAGCATGTTGCTCCAAGAATTAAGATAAGCAGGGGCGGCCCCTTCTTTTTCAACACCGTAATTGAGCTTTGCGCCTGTCTGAAAAAAATAATCTTCCGATCCCTTTAAAAACCAAGCTGTGTCCCTGACCCGATCCGACACCCGACCCAGACCCCCTACCTGCCGCCGCCGAAAATAATACGTAGCTACCTGTGCCGCCACAGTACACTACGTAGAGGATGAGGCGAAAGAAGAGCTGATGCAAGTACAAAACAGGGGGGGGGAGCCGGACGCCGCCGCCGCCGCGAAAAAACAACAATGAAAAGCATGGGGAGTTTCTCAATCTTACCTTTTGCAAATGTGGATTTCGTTGTCGTGGCTGGTATCCGGGAAGAGAGATGTCTTGGGATGAGATGTCAAGTTGGACTGTGATGTCCTGCACTTTTTAGGGGGTTTCCAAAGATCGCTTCCAGAGCGAACGTGTTCTCGCGTCGACGGTTTGTTTGCAACTGAATCTCTTTTTTTTCGTATTTTGTTCGCCGTTTGCTCCGCTCGCTTGGCCACGCGCAAACGTAGACTATTGAAGTCAACAATATTCCAAGTCGCTTAAAAGCGACATCTGGGATTTCACTGATTCCACCCTTTCGGACAGATATTTCAAGCTTCATGTATCACCTAGGAGTGCAAAACATATTGACAACCTGTATTCTAATGAAAAAAAAACATTTTCCCGAAAAGAAACTATTCGGGAAAATTTGCTCTTCACCTCAAACTTTTTCGTCGTCTGCGACGTCCGCTGCGAACGTTCGCCGCGCCCGAGAGAGAGAAGAAAGAGGAGAGAAGCTGCGGCGGCGGCGGACGGGACAGGCCATAGAGAAAAGAAGCTACGCAAAGAGGGCCAAAGAAGCCACTTTTTTTCTCCGCGGAAATAGGAAAGATCCTCTGAAAAATAGATCCAAGCGGAGGAATCCCGCGGGTTCTTTTGAAGTAGTTCCCTTCTCCTCTTGGTGGGTCTAGCTGGTGCGCAAGGATGCGCAAATTTTAATTGAAAACTTTGTGTTATAAAGTTTTTAAAAATGGACTTTTGACCTGATATTATTTTGCAAAAATAACAGGAGATTTCATTTCTGAAGTCAAAATGGGGGGTTTTGCAAGCCATTTTTGCATGTTTTGACTCACAAAATGACCCGTCCTTTCTTCTCCTGCTAGCCCAGCCTCTCCCCCTCTTCTTCTCTGTTTTTATCACTCCCTCATGGAGAGAGGGCGCCACTAAGTAATAGAGCTCCTTCCCCTCCCCTGCTGCTGCTGTCGGCGTCATTTGCCTGCTCTGCCCATCGCTGGCCGTCTTCCCTCCTTCGCCTATGGGACAGGCGCCGTCCGACCGAAACACATCAACGACACCGCGAAATACAGGGTGGATCATAGAAAGGCGGTTTAAATTCAAGAAGCAATCGTAGCATTTCTTGCTTGGAATTCAATGAAAAAAATCAATGTTTTTCGCCCATCTTGAAATCACCTGTGCAATACTCGCTTTTTTCCCCTTTTGTTCGAACTTGGACAAAGGCGCAAACGGCGCGGACGGACGGAATAATCGGACAGGGAAAAAGGCGATTATAATAATACCGACCGTAGGAAATTATCCGACGCCGACCTCGAAAAAGAAAAATGTTCGACAGCGTTCAGCAAAATACCAGACAGATTGGGAAAAACGTACATGAAACAGGTAAACAGACCACCACCAGGAAATTTTCTCGCTTTGAGCAAAACATTTCAATGAGGTATTCTTTCCCTCACTGCTCCTTCCCCTTCTCAAAGTGCTTCTTGTCCACCGGCCCCACCATGAAGTGGAGCGCGGCCCCCAAGCCCACCAGCGCCGCCATGGTGTACATGGTGTCGTTGTAGATGAAGGGCGAGGGGTCGGCGGTGCCGGGGGGGGCGATCGACATGAGCTTGGCGATGGTCAGCGTCTTGGCCTCGACCAGGGAGGGCGCCTGCTCGATGGGGGCGCCGAAGAGGGAATGGAACGCGGCCGGGTCCACCACTTCGAGAAGGTCTAGGGGGGGAGAGAGAGAGAGAGAATGTGGGGCTTTTTAGGGCAAACAGCAACAGGGGCCTTCGAGAGAGAGACAATCTTAATTGGGGGAAAGTGGCATGCATAGTCTAAAGACGAGAAAAAAACAACATTAAGAACATCAGCAACAACAACAACAACAGAAAAAGTAACAACTGGAGCAGAAACTGAAACGAAAAAAGCAGCGGGTACTGATAGAAACGATGTCACATGTCATGTTTAAGTCATGAACTACAACTGCGGCGGACGGGGAAGAGCCAAATTCTATGTAAAGCAACAGCACAAAAAGCATTATCATACGCAAGGGAAATAACTTGAAATCAGTCAGTATCACAAGCAACGACACAATTTGCTGGAACAAAGGGACAATTCGGCCACAAAAAAACACCAGTTGCTCTAACTTCGGCGGAAGATCGGTAATTGCACTCTGAGGAAATCGATATCGCAATGAATTATTGTTATTCCTCGGGAAAAACAATTCTCTCTCTGTCTGTCACCTTGAATGGCCGACCTCTCCGACGCCCTCCTCAGCCTGAGCAGCAGCGTCGGCCCCAGCACGGTTGAGATGGTTGCGGCCAGGAGGAACCTCCCGTGGATGGCCTGCACGTACTTTGGCCCAAAGAGGTCCGCCTCGTAGGCGGGGAGGACGGCGAAGGTGCCGCCCATGATGGAGATGGCGGCGACGGTGGAGGCGCAGAAGGCGCCAAGGTAGACCTTGGCGAGGGGGCCCTCGGGGTTGGCCACAACCTGTGGTAGTGGAAGATTATTAGACATCCCTCTCCTCCGACGTTGTGAAAATTCTTTGAAGTATGAAGATGCATTGAAAACAGCGCAGTAAAAAATTCCGTTATCAATTTCTTGACCTGGTTCACGCAGTGCGGGAGGAGGCCAAATATGGGTATGGCCCCTAGAGTGAAGATGACGAATGTTGCCCTCCTTCCGATCCTGTCGGAGACGGCCGCCCAGCCGAGGCGCCCGCCCAGGTTCCCGCAGGCCATGGCCATGAGGTAGGAGGAGGCGAAGGAGGAGGTGACGAGGGGCATGGACGAGGCGAACACGTCGCTGATCATGGGCTTGGCCACCGACATGAGGCCCATCCCGCCGGTGCACAGGGTGGCCGCGGTGGCGAACAGGAGCCAGAACTGCGGGACGCGGAGGACGTCGGAGGCGGAGACGGATCCGGCGGCGGCGGCCGCGCGCTCCTCGCCGGACGGCTCCCAACCCGGGGGGCGGTAGCCGGGAGGGGGCTTGCGGATGAGGAAGGCGGAGGCGAGGACGGTGGCCGAGTAGATGGCGGCGATGGTGGCCAGGGCAGCGGCGATGCCGGTGTTTCCGGAGCCGACCACGTAGAAGCCCTCGGAGAGGTCCGAGTAGGGAAGCTTGGACAGGTCGGTGGCAGTGGCGTAGACGACCTCGCGCATGTTGTCACTCCCGCTCTCCTGCTGCTGGATGACGGCGAAGAGCTTCCCCTCGTCCGAGGTGGTGGTGTCCACGGAGGAGCCGAGGTACTCCGGCATGACGGAATAGAGGTCCATCAGCTTGCCCATGACGGGGGAGAAGAAGAGTGCCCCGGACCCGAAACCGGCAATGACGATGCCCGAGGCCATACCGCGCTTGTCAGGGAACCACTCCAGCAGGGCCTGGATCGGAGGGGTGTAGACGCAACCGTAGCCAAGGCCGCACATCACTGCACAATGACGGAAGAGAAACCGGAAATGGAGATATAATTGAAAAAGAAGAGATCTTTTTCTCCTCACGCACGGTTGCCAAAGTATAGAAGTGGCAGGCTGTGGTACATGACGCCGAGGGCGGAGACGAGGAAGCTGGTGCCGAAGACTGCCCCGCCCGTGAACATGGCCATCCTCACACCGACTTTCATGGTCCACTGACCAAAGACTGCCGCAGACATCCCGCCCGCCGCTATCTGCGTTTAAGGACGGAAGGGTAAAACTTGCGCTTTGAGAGGCTCAAATCGTGACAACATTTACCATGATGGACATGGGGTACGTGCAGGAGTCCAGGACCCAGTCGGCGGAGGCCGATGCGACGAGGCCGTACTCCTTGGAGAGGGAGTAGGAGATGGCGGACCAGCCGTAGGGCGCACCCAGGCAGAGGTGGGTGGCGAAGGCGGGGGCGAACATGGACCAGCGGTTGACCTTGTCTGGGTCACGGGCGATGGCGGACTCGGGGCCAAGGAGGCGGGACAGAGCGCCGCCGCCGCTTCTGCCGCCCTCAGAGGCCTCTTCCTCTCGGCTAGAGCTGGAGGCATTTCTCCAGGCAGCCCAGACGGAGGACGGGTTCGTCCAGGGTCTCCGGAGTCGACTGGCGGCGCTGCTGCACCTGAGGATGTGATTCATGACGCTCAGGTCCTCAATGCGGTGGTAGGTGACGTCTACGGTCCAGCCTTCGCGGGTAACGGTCAAAAAATAAAATTGTTTTTGCTTTGCAAAACAATATAAACCAAAGACGTCTTTGACATAAACAGAGCACTTTTTGTCAGCTGAAATTTCAATTAGCGGATTCCTCCGCGCGAGATCTGATTCCGTCCGTCCGCCAAATAAACGATCACGATGATAAGGCAGAGGCACTCTTGATTCGCAGCTTGAAGACTAGCTCATTACATGATTATTATCGGTCTTACGTCTCATACAGACAGTGCGAGCGTGATGTGCTATAACGTGTGTGTGTGTGTGTGTGTGAATAGTATAATCAAAAAGTAAAGAATCTTCATCCCATCAACATCTGTTAAAAATGTCTCGATCGGTCAACGTCTGACATGTCTGCTGCGGACTCCGCCGCTTACGCCGCCGTCGGCTGAGGCGGCCGCGGCCGCGGACGAGGAGGACTTTGAAGAGGATCTAGCCGGATGCTGGGCATCCATTGCTCCCGCTTGATGGAGTTGTTGTTGTTGTTGCTGCTGCTGGAAGGATCCCACCGATGTGGACTGGAAGGAGATTGACATTCCCGAGTCGAGCGACCCGACGGACCCGCGCCGGGCCACCTTCTCCGCCATCGTCGCCTCGGACAGATCCAGCAGGGAGTTGTTGATGGCAGATCGCCTCAAAACGACACCTCCGTTTGCTTCCGCCTAAGAAAAGAGATACGTTAATGAACATTTTCATAGACTTTTTTGTTGCAGGATAACATGCCTGTGTCCCCCTTGTGGGGTGGTGATTCCCGTGCGAAGGCGGCAGTCCGTGGTGGCCCGCCGCACCCGTGTGTGGCGCCGTCCTGCTTCTGACGGAGCCCCCTGTCACGGCAACGGAGGCCCCTGCAGTGTTCGGGGGAGACGTCGCCGCCTGAGAGTTCTTTTTAGCGTCCCCGTTGGCCACGGCGGAGGGACTGGGGGTAGCAGCGGCCGCAGCAGCAGAGACGGAGGTTATGGACGCCCTCTGCTTCTCCAGCTCGGCCTCCAAGCGAAGGGCCTCCATCTCATCCATCTCGGCGATAGACTCGCGCAAGTCTTCCACAAATTTGGATCTGACAAAGAAAGATCCTGGTTAACAAATGCATCAGGTCAGGAGACAAGTTAATAGAAAATAACCTGTCGTGCTCGTTGCGAGCGTTCAGCCTCAGTATGACTTTGCCCAGGTACTTCTGCGCAATCTGAAATGAGAAAACAGAACAAATGTTTTACTCAGTTGTTCCAAAAGTTAGTATTTCGGATGCGAAAAAGTAAGCGAGGCCAGAGGGGTGCACAACGGGAAATCTGATGTCGCCAAGCAGCGCGCCCGCTTATGGCCCCATGGACCTAGACGTGTTCATGCGGCTGCTGATCTTGAAGTTCTCCTTGCACATGTTGTATGCTTTCTTCATTCCCTCCACGGCCCTCCCGCCGACCAGCTCCATCTTCTCGATTCGCTCTGGGTCTTTGCCGTAGATGTTCTGAGCCATCCCGTCCTTGTTGGGGAGGGACTTCATGGCCAGCCTGGCCACTCCGCGCAACATGAAGCTGTGGTACCTCGCCAGGGAGGCGTCGTACGCCTTGGATGCGATCGGCCCGAGGTTGTCCTTGGGCTTGGCCTCCTTGGCCCCCTCCATGAACAGGGTGAAGAACTTGAGGCCTCGGTGGAGGTTAAGAAAGTTCCTGGTGCCAGACTTGTACCACTCGTCCTTGTTGTTTACGATGTCGACATCGTTGACCTCGTAGCGGAGCATCTCGTCCAGCTTCCGAAAGTGCGCCCCGTCGCCCCCGTGGCGCATTTCGTCTAGGTTCTTGATCCTCCCCTGGAGCTCCTTGACCGCGAAGCCGAAGACCATGCCCATGTTTGTCAGCATCTTGTTCATCTCCGTGAATCCCCTGTTGTACAGCCGGATGATGATGGTGCCGTTGTGGACGCAGCGCTCGAAGCACTCGGCCATGTAGTCGAAGTCAAAGTCCTTCTTGGTGTTTTCCATCTTGGTCGTCGCCCCGATGGAGGGACCCTCGGCGGAGAAGCGGTGCGCTGGTTGTGCACCCTCGACCATTTTTCGATCGAAAGTTTGGCGTTCAAAGTCAATTTTGATTTTTTCCACTGCCATAATTTCCCGCAAGAAAAAAATTCAAAAACGAATTTCAAATTAATTTGAATTCAAAAAAATCGGAAGAACGGATCGTTTCGTACCTGTATGCCGAAAGGATAAAACTGCGTCTCGAAGAGCGACACCGACATTCCGGCCAGCAGGTGGGACTGCCTGAAGGCATAGGTGACGGAGTTCTTCTTCCGAGAGTGGATCTTGGTTATGACTAGGATGTCGTTGAACAGGAAGACCTCCCTCTGGTGGACCCCGGGCCTCTCCTTCTTGTGCGGGTCCGGCACCTCGTACAACCTGCAGTAGCACACCAACCTCCGGTGCGGCAGGGCCAGGTTGGGACACTTGGACACGATTGTCTGCTGCACCTTCATGACCTGAAATGAACACGGACAAGGTGAAGATTCACGTTAAAGTGAGTATATTAGTCTTTGCACCAACCTGCGTGACGTGGTCTCCTCCGGGCTTGAACTCCTGGTTCCTGACCCTGTCGTAGATCCCCATGAGCAGGTCCGGGTCCACGTCGTGCCCGTCGTCTATGCCGCGGAGGTTCCGTATGAAGTCCTCCGCCTTCATGCGCTTCTCGGGCTTGAGGCTGGGCGTGTGGAGGTCCGTGTTCAGAAGTATGATGGCGAAGGCGAGGATGAAGGCCGTGTCGGTCGAGTGAAGCTTGGAGACAGCGTCGGGGTTGCACTGGCAGTATCGGCTGGAGAAGACCTCCATCAGGCGTTCGATCTTCTGCGCCTCCCCCGGCATCCGGAAGTAGGTCTGGAACTTGCGCAGCGCCGTGTCGATCTGCATGCCGCCAAAGTCCATCTCCAGTGCGAAGCAGTTTAGAGCAGCCGTGTTGAACGGGTGCGCAATGTTGCCCAGGTACTCGCCGATCATCTGCTTGGACAAGCCCTTGCGGGTTATCAGGAAGCGAGCCACGGCCTGGGAGGGAAGAAGCAAAGAATTAGAAACTAGGTTTTTTTGGAGAGGAAAAGATTCAGCCTCACCTGTGGCGAATTTTCTAGGAAGCCCCTTCTGATCAGGTACGCGATTCCCTTCTCTGGGCGCTTGTTAAATATGTTTAGCCCTGTCCGGTAGTGTCGCTTGCGAATGACCTCGCTGGCGGTGTAGTTTTCTCCTCCGCCTCCGCCTGCGGGGGACCCCCGGTGGAAGGCGGCCACGGCGGCGGGGTGGGAAGAGAGGTGCTGTTGTTGCTGGGTCTGCAGAAGGGAGGGGGACGAATGTTGCTGCTGCTGCTGGTGTGGCTGGTGGTGATGGTGGTGGTGGTGGTGCCTGAGTCTCACCTCGCCGTCGCCGAAGGAGTGAGGCTGCTGCGGCTGCCGCCTCGCTCCCGCCGACGAAGACGAGGAGGAGGACGTTGTCGGCGTCAGAGCGTGCTGCTGATGCTGATGCTGTTGCCCGTGGTGATGGCGCTGGTGGTGGTGCTGGTGGTGGTGCGGGGCCTGCCCCGGGGAGGCAGACAGGGAAGGGCCAAGGCTGCTCTTGCTTCCCCCGGCTCCTCCACCGCTTTCAGATCCCGAGGACAGTTGAGAGACGGTCCGCTTTGGGACGCTTGGAGCACTAGTGGTGTGCTGAACTGAAGATGAAGAGGACGACTTGGACGATAGCTGCGAAGACTTCTTGACCCTGGGCGAATCCGCCACGTCTGAGGAGGACGTCGCTGCCGCTGCCCCAGCCGAAGGGGCCGCCAGAGATCCGCTTCCGTTGGACTTGACGGAACCTCTGTGAGAGGAGGAGGATCGGGTGGATCCGTTCCTCAGCGGGTAGGAGTAGACCGAAGTCTCGTCCAGGGGAAAGGACTGGATGTCTGGACAGGAGCTACCGGTGCCTCCGCCTCCACTTCCGTCCGTCCCCCCTGCGGCTCCATCCGCCACGTCCACCTCCAGCGAGGAGGCGGAGGAAGGGTGCGGTAGGGAGACGGCCGTCCTCTCGTCCTCACTCACGGCCGATGCGGGGCTGACGTCGTCCTTACCACCCAAGATGACGCTCCTGGGCGTGCCAGGGGCGGTGGAGGCGGCGGACAGCGGACTGGCCCCCGTTGTGGTCACCACCACCGTAGAGGTTGAGGCGAAGGCCTCGTGGTGATGGTGGTGGTGGTGCCTGCCGCTGTGGTGGTGGTAGTGGTGGTGGTGGTGGGAGGAGCAGCGGTGGTGGCTGGCGGCGGAGGCCGCGGCAGAGGAGGGCGAGGAGGTGGCCTGGAGCAGCTTGCCGGCCACTCCCGAGCTGAGTGCGTCTCCTCCCACCGGGTATTCCAGCCTCCTGCTGATGCGCTGCTCGCTCTTGGCGTGAGCGGTAAGGTCGGCAAACTTCTTGCCCATGGAGTACCTGCGAAAGAGAAGAGCGAGATCCATTACACCACTGCACATGTACAATGTGACACTCGTGATCATGTCCACGTACCTCCTGAACGCCCTCTGTATGACGAGCGCCGCCGCCCCCGCCTGCCTGGCGCCGCCATACTTGCGCTGCAGGAGCTGGAGCTGCTTCTCCTGGAAGTCCTGGGAGAGCTGGTAGCGCTCCATGGCCATCGATTGGGGGAGGAGACTCAGGCTTGGGAATCCGGAGAGTCCGCCCGGGCTGCCAGGGGGTCGTCTGGGTGTTCCGACCCGGGGGCGGGGCTCATCCTCGTCCCACCGCGCCGAGGGGTAGACCTAATGGCTCCTGGGGGCCCCGGACGATGGGCGAGACGTTCCCCGTGGAGTAAGTGTGATCTGGACTCCCGGTGTGGTCGTCCGGGATGGCAATCGGGGTCCCTCTCTCCGGGTGCACTTCCAAGGTCTTCTTCTCTTTCTTTCCTTCTTCTTTCTCCTCTCTCTTCTCTTCTTAGGGATGGCATCGAGCCTGGCCCGAACCCGAAAGCTTGCAGGCTCGCACCGGTTTTTCGAGGCTCGCACCAACCCGCAGCCCGCACCTTGGCTCACAAGCCTGAATTTTCACCAAAAATAACATATTTTTTCTCACATTTTGAAAGATTTTTGCAATTTTGACATTTATGAAAAATTGTTAATTTTGGATGAAAGCAAACCAACGCCTAAATGAAAGCCATAAATACTTATTGAATTACATGAAAAAAGTTTAGAAAAAGAGAAAAAAGCTTGAAAAAACTCGCAAATGTCCTGGCCTGACAGGGTTTTAGGCCATCCAAAAAAAAGCCCAAACCCGACATTCCAGGCCCGAGGCCCGAAATTTGTATGCATAAAATGGTAAAACGGTACTTGCCAAGCTACTAATTCTGAATAAGAAAATTCTGGATTAAAAAAATACTAGACTCCCTGCCAAAAAATATTAAAAAAATACTGCCAGATGCATAAACATTTCCTGCTTGGCGGTAATTGTTAGAGCTGTTGTAAGTACATTGCAACATTTTTTTCAAGATATATTTTGATTTTTTATGAAAGGGGACCATGGGGAACCTCCAATTTACGGTTCAAGAAAACCAAGCCGTTGCCTTTGCCAACATGGTCCGTCCCATCCTGCTGCTTAAAAAACAAATGTTTAGGCTGCAGCAGCAACATTTCTATGAAAAGGGCATATGGCCCCTTCGGCTCTCACACAAAATCTACTTTTCCCTAAAGCCAACATGGCTTAAAACCTAAAATTACGTTGAGATCCCAAGTAAATTTTGGAACACATTTTTCTACAAAAAGCAGAGATGGGTCACTTTGTGGCAGGAAATTTAGAGAAAATATTTTTCGTCATTTTTCAGGGTTCCACATTTATTTTCGGCTCCAGAAAATTATTTTCGTCAATTGTCCAGGTCTGGGAAAGAGAATCGCCAAAAAACTTTCGTCAAAAAGCAGTCGCCTCTTGGCCCGAACCCGACTTTAGCCCGAACCCGACCTTCTCTAACCCGACTCTAGCCCAAACCCGAAAAATTCCGGCCCGAGCCCGCGAGCCGCCCGACGTATCACTAGGGTT
>JAAUYB010013315.1_pt1 | contig 11828 bp, 8 predicted proteins | sample 7278071 | NCBI WGS metagenome assembly JAAUYB01 (sample SAMN14350121, study PRJNA611818) | marine sediment metagenome | isolation source: surface marine sediment (1.8m) | place: French Polynesia: Moorea | collected 2018-08 | reverse complement strand
GGGAAATCAAGGTGAGGGGAGGACAAACTGTTTGAATTTGAATTGAAATGGTTTGGAAATGAACAAAATTGGGAGTTTGAGGTGTGGGGAGGCAAAACAGTTTGAATTTGAATTAAAAGGATTGGAAACAAACAACGTTGGGAAATCAAGGTGTGAGGAGGAAAATTTTGTTTCATGGGCCCAGCGGAGCGGGCCATTTCTGCTAGTAACTTTAATAAATTCAAAGTGTGTTGATCTTCCCACCATGGCTTCTTCCGAGAGTGGCAAGAGCAAGATAGGCAACTTAGTGCGGACAGACTCAACGCAGAACAGGCCCAGCCGGGACTACTCGCCTGACATGGACGTCTACTCTATGACATCCACAAAGGATTCAAAGAAGCACAAGGGGCGCAGGACGAGGCATGGATCCAGGGCCTCCCGAAGGAATACCAAGTCGAAGCACAGGAGGAAGAAAATCATTGAGACCGCCACCGATCGAGTGTACTCTTTTGGGATGCCAACAGGGGTCAGCGACGACCAGTGTTGTTGCTGCTATTCCCGCCATTTTCTCATCCTAGTCGGGCTCCTGGCAATTGCAGTCTTCAGTGTCATCCTGGGATTGCACTTTGTCAAAGCTAAGAGGTTCAAGAAGCGGATCGAGTTCGCCAGCCAGACGCCAGATCCGCACCTCTGGAATGCCAGCTTGGCCGTGTGTGGACTGCTGATATTCACGCACATCCTCTTAATCTTGGCAGCCGTGGTGGAAAGTCCTTTTTTCATCTGGGTGTACATCGCTCTCAACACAGCCATGACCTGCCTCTTCCTTATCATCGTGGCTGTGATGATGACGATGCTGATGGGAGCTATCAACTCAGAGGGTATCAAGAGCCAATGTGAGAACGAATTTGGAACTTCGGGAGACAACAGAAAAGCTTTCACTAGGTGCACAGATGGCAAGGGCATGCTTCCAATATTTGCACTCTTGGGTGGTGCTTTTGTTATCCCAACATTGGTCATTTATGTGGTTCTGACGCTCACGGCAATATCATATGTACATTCAATTCCAAATGAATAGAATGGCCATCCTGGCCAAAAATTGTACCGAGTATGCTTTTACCCCACCCTAAGTCGCAGATCTGAATAAAGCCACTTTGTCCAACACGATCACAATAAACTCTGTTACTGGAACAGGCGAAAAAATATTTCGGGATCATTTCATACGGTCGGTAAAAAAAACTCGTACTAAAACTCGCGTGAGAGGAATTTACAGGCGCAAGTATTGCATGCGAAATCGACGTGAACAAACTGCCCTTGCGGAAACCGTTACCGAGCTGGAGGAGGGGTGGACGAAGAGGAGGAAGACCAGGCGGAGGAGTAGAGCCAGGGAGAGTTTTGTCGGCCTCGTCGCTTTGTCCGCCTGTAGAGTGGCATTATAGGAGAAGACATATATAGACCGACGCGTACTGTGTACTGTCCCATGAATATAAATAAGAAGTTTAATTGGTAGAGTATCACAACAATGAACTTCAGTGGTTGTCAACTAAGCTGGAGCCAGAAGACAACGTTTCTACTTTCAACAAGGTGTGTTTGTCCAAGACAGGTTGTATTTTGTCGCGAGTGTCTGCTCATAGCAGATGGCATGATTAAAAATTGAAACTACTTCAGTCTAGGCACACCTGTGATTTAGGGGCTGACGCTGACCCAAAAAATGTCCAGGACCTCTTGATGAGGAAGAAGTGTGAAAGGAAGTGTACTAATGCGGAACGATAGGAAAAGAGCTGCTTATTTCACGATATCCACAGCCGAAAGCTCCTCTGTAGCACCCAGGGAGCTGGTAGCAGCAGTGCCTTTAAGAAGCAGGATCTCGGGAGCAAGATTCAAAACAGCTTGACAGCCTCACTCGTGTCTGGTGGGAGATACCGTCTTGGGTATAGCGGGGCTGTTGAGCTTGACCTCCACTGGGAACCTCTGCCCGGCGATCTCCACCTCGTATCGCCCCTCCTTGACCCACTCCTTGGTCACCGGCAGCCGCACCCTCTCGCCCTCCTCGTCAAGCTCCTCCGCGAAGTGGTGCACGAAGCCGATGGCCACCATGCGCCTGAGGCTGAAGCCGTAGCTGGCGGTGGTGATGGAGCCCACGTAGGCACCGTCGCGGAAGATAGGCTCCCCGCTCCACGGCCAGGGGTCCGTCTCGTGGTCGTAGTCGTCCAGGAGCAGCATCACCAGCATCTTCTTGACGCCGCTGCCTCCGCTCTCTGACGGCGGCTTGAGCTGTTCGAGGAGGGCGCGCTTGCCAATGAAGTCCTTCTCAGAGGTGTTGGTCTTGGTGCGGAAGTGTCGGCCGCACTCGAGCGGCGTCGACTGCGAGTCCAGGTCCTGACCCCAGAAGGCGAAGAACTTCTCGATGCGAAGGGCGCGAACGGCGTAGTAGCCGCAGTGACGGATGCCGAAGTTGACGCCCTCGGCCATGATGGAGTCGTACACGGCGTTGGCGCACTCGTTGGGGATGTACATGATGTAGCCCAACTCGCCGGTGGGGGTCACGTTTATAGTTAGCACCTAAAAGAAATCTAGATGCAATCAACTGAAAATGGAAGTTAATTCTCTCTTACCTTTGGAACGTTCCCAATGTCGAGGTACGTGACGGTGAAGGGCTTCATGGTCTCGAGCGTGCGCTGCTCGTCCGGCGCCACCCGCGCCATCACCGCCTTGGAGTGCGGCCCCATGAGGCAGAGGCAGGTGTACAGCGAGGTGACGTCCTCCAGGTACACCGACTTGTCCGCCGGCAGGTGAGACTTGAGCCAGAAGAAGGAGCGCATCTGCTGTATGGAGGGCGACATGAGGAGATAGCGATTGTCCTCGGTCCGCGCCACAGTGCAGTCGTTCTCGTATCCGCCGCGCTCGTTCTGCATGCCGGAGAAGGTGACGGAGCCCACGGGGACATCGACTCCGTTGGAGCACATCCACTCCAGGAAGTCCACCACGTCCTCCTTCTGGTTGGACCACACCATCATCTTGGCGAAGGAGGTGAAGTCAGAGAGGGAGCAGGTCTCGCGGGAGGCCGTGAACTCCTCCTCCACGTAGCGGAACCAGGGCGGCTTGAAGAAGGTTGTGGGCTGGGAGACGGAGAGTGAGGAAGGGTCCTCCTCCCGCCGAAGCATGGCCTCGATTCCGCCGGGGGAGTTGAGCATGTCCTGCGGCTCCGTCGGCTTGACGTACATGGTGCGCTCATAGCCCATGACCTGGTTGAATCTGGCGCCCGAGTCCCTCAGCTTGGTGAAGATCGGGGAGGTACGGAGGGCCCGCCCTGTTTTGAACTCGGAAAAAGGATAGGGGATGGACATGAGGGTGCCGGGGACCTCCTTGACCCGGTCCCGAAGGAACTTGCGGTTGTTGTGCAGAGGGAGGAACCTCTGGACGTCCAGGTTGTACATGTCAAAGCTGGTCCTGCCCTGGAGGATGAAGTCTGCCAGCACCTCCCCGACCCCTCCTGCAGCGCCAACGCCGCTGGACCGCATAGCGGCCGCCACGAAGTAGTTCCTGATCTCGGGAGCGTGGCCAAGGATCCACTCGGCGTCCGGAGAGTACGGCTCTGGGTCGTTGGTGAGGTTCTCGAAAGAGGCCTCCATCAGGCAGGGGAAACGCTTCACCAGGTTCTCCAGCTGCATGTATGCGTGGTCCCAGTCCGGCGGGCTGACCTCCGGCCGGCGGTCTCCACTGTCCTCCTTCGTCTCCTCCATGGCTGGGCGGGAATCCTTCTCGAATCCGCCGCAGAGCAGCCGGCTGTCCCAGGAGGCGCCCCGTCCGCCCCGCACGTAGATGCGGCCGTCGGGGTCCCTCACCACCGGCATGGAGGAGGCCATGTCCTGGGCGGACGGCCGGCAGTGGATGATGTAGTGCTCGGCGGCGTGGACTGGAAGCTGGAAGAGATAAAATAAATTACTGTTGAATTGAAATACTTTTTTTCTATAATTGCATGCCTGAACTCTTGGTCTTGAGAGGGTGGCCACGTGTCTGGCCCACAGCCCGGCAGAGTTGACGAACATCTCGCACTTGATGAAGCCCTTGTCGGTCTCTACCCCTCTAACGGCACCATCCTTGCCCACCACGACTTGTTTCACCTAAGAAAATTCGGATTATTTTCACCGCTATGGGAAAGCAAGTTTTCTCCCTCCCCACCTCGCACTGTGGAACGACGTGTACGCCCATGTCCCTGGAGAGGTGTGTGAGGGCCATGCAGATCTCCCTGGGGTCCGCCACTCCGTCGCCGGGAACCCAAAGCCCGCCCTTGAGGTCATCCGTGTTGATGTAGGGGCATCGCTTGGCGATCTGATCCACGTTCAGCAGCTCACAATCCACCTGTCTACCGACGGCGTTCGACTTCATCCTATTGGAATAGATTAGAATTGAAAAGAATAGCAACATCAAGGGGTGACAAGGCCTTCTTTACCTCCTGTAGTGTATCATCCTGTCGAGCGTCTGCGCCACATAGAGGCTGCCCACCTCCTTCCAGCCGGTGTAGAATCCCTTCTCCTCCAGCTCGAGGTAGAGCGCCTTGCTAACCTTGCTAAGCTTGGTCTCCACCGGACTGGGCTTGAGCAGCGGCACCAGCCCGGAGGAGTGCTGCGTGGACCCGGAACCGAACTCGCCCTTGTCGATGATGACGGTCCTGTCGGCCAGGCCGCGCTTGGCCAGGGTGTAGGCGATGGCGGCGCCCTGCGCCCCGCCGCCGCACACCACCACCTTGGCCTCCGAGGGGAGGCTGCCCAGTAGGAGCGCCCGCTTGGTGGCGCGCTCCAGCTCGTGTTCGGGGCGCCGGCGCACAGGGGTGGCAGAGGCGGAGGAGAGGGCTCGGCGCAGCGGGTGGCGCAGATGGCGCGCGGAGGGGAGCGCCATCGCCATTCACGTGGACGGAGGGCCACTCTTGGCCCACCGGACGTTTCAGGAACTTTTCTGGCAAGCCTTAAAAGATTATTCAAAGGCTGGCCACTGGTGGGTCAAAGGAGGAGGCTGAGGTCAAGGTGGACGAGGGTGGCGGTGGCGCCAACGCCAACGCGCTACTCCAGCGGCCAGATCGAGTCACAGTGCGAGAGCGTCTTCGGCGTAGTGATGCTTACGAGTCAGGACTCAGGAGTCGACTCGACTCGGAGTCGACTCCAGGCCAATTTTTTCCGACTCGACTCGACACGATTCGCGAAACTGAAGAGTCGACTCTTTTTTAAACTCAAAATTTGAAATAAAACTGAGGATTTTTTTCAAAAAAAAATAGTTTTTTAAAAAAAGGATATAAAAAATTTTTGGATATATATTTTTTGCTAATGCGCTCTACCTCCACTTTATTATTTTTGTCATTCCCCACCTTCTGGAAAAAAAGAAGGTAAATCTTTGTTACAAAAAATTTTGATATTTTTACTTATTCTGGAGTCGACTCTTCGACTCGACTCGACTCGGGTTTGATCCCCTGCTGACTCGATTCGATTCGACTCGTGAGATCAGGAATCGTAAGCATCACTACTTCGGCGTCTTTTTTGGCGTCTTGGCGAAGTGTCTTTTTTCCCTCGCCCTCCTTTTTCAGCAGCTGAGGAAGTCCATAGATTGGAAGAAACAAAGAGCCTTCTTTCGTTTACTGTAACAAGTGCAACTGCATGGAAAAGTTTCTATTTGTCTATGAAAGAAAGAAACGAAAAATCAGCTGTAAAAGTGACAGAAAAGAGAAAGAAGAAGTGAAGAGAAAGAGAAAGAGAGCGAGGACGGACCACAGACGGAGGATCTTTGACCTCGACCTCTTCCCCTCCGTGACCTCGTACTTTTAGCCTCAAAAAGACATGCATTCTGCGCAGGACGAGCCCGACCTCCGTGCCCTCATCCAGGCCATCAGATCGGGAGACCTACAGTAAGACAGCGGCGGCGGTATTTCCTTGCTTCCCCTCGGACCCACCCACCCACCCTTTGTCCTTCAACCCTCCCAACACCTTTTGACCTCGATTCCCCCCACTTCCCCAACCCCACCTTGACCACCACCATGTTGGGCGGCGGCGCATCCTCCAAGAAGGATGACTTCTTGGCGTCTGCGCGCGCCGCCAGGGACCAGAGGAGCGCCGAGCGCAACCGCGAGCGCCGCCTGGTCCTGGCGCAGGCCGTGGCGCGAGGCTGGCTGGCGAGGAGGGCCTCGAGGAAGCAGGCGCTGGAGGAGTTCGACCTCAGGTACTTGGATAATTAAATTTCAAGAAGTGTGAGAATATTATTGCACATCAAATGACTTCCGTTCCAGATTTCCTGCCGTGGCGCACGACGCTCCCGAGGCCGGAATGGCCCTTGCCCCAGCAGCGGCCTCGTACAACGCGGCCAGGAGATTTCTGGCCTTTTGCCACGCCTCCGGCGACGAGAAAGAGCGATTCGAGCGGCTGTGCAGATACGTGCTGGCCTCGCTCAACTCCAGCTCTCCCAAGACCTCCTACATCTCTGTGGCCCTGGGCAAGCAGACTGCCCTGGCATGGATAGCGCACATGAAGCAGGTGCTGCTGCTTTGTTCGGAGAGGCTAGACTCGCTGAGGCTAGACTCGGCCTCAGCCGGCAAGGAGCTGACCACCATGCTGAGGATGCTTGTGGCCTTCACCTCCACCGGAGGGTGGGCGTTGCTCAAGATCAAATCCATGGAGCGCCTGGCCGCCGGGATGGGACAGCTGTGCGCCAACTTCATGGGCCACTTGGTGCAGGCGGGCTTCGCCGGCCACCTCAAGAGGCTGCTGCTCAGGGGACTGTGCGGCTCCCGCGTCCTGATCAAGAAGACGTCCCTGTCTGCAGTGCTGACCCTCGCCATGAGGCCGGTCGTCAGTGCCGAATTCTCCGTCAAACTCATCTCCATATTCCTCCTCAATGTCCTCTGCGTCCCCGGCCTCATAGTCCACCTGACGGAGATGTCCCCCGACTCCATGGCACTCTTGCAGAAACAGGAGATGCTGGCCAAGTGCGTGGCCCTCCTCGGCGACGAACAGCAGATGAAGATCCACTTCAATGCCCTGGAGGGGAGCTACGCCCTGTGCCTCACCGCCAACCTCGTCCACCTGGTGTCTATCCAGACCGAGGAGGAGTTCGCCAAGATGGAGCTGCTCGACCTGGTCACCGTCCTGACCAGGCTGCTGGAGAGCTGCGGCCAGTACGTGACGGCCAAGCAGTCCAACCTCAGCCATTGGCACCCGGTCCTCGGCTGGTTCTCAGTCAGCCTCGACACATTCTTGCAGAACTCAATGGACAGGGTCAAGTTCCAGCTCTCCCGACTGTGGTCGCCGGGCTGCCTCAGGCTCTTGACCGGACCTCTGACGGAACTGGTGGAAAAGCTCCCTCAGGCCGCCGCTCCCCCTCCGGTCGCGGCCCCTCAGGACCTTTCTCCCCCGGAGGAGACTAACGCGGCCAAACAGCTCTTCAAGAAGGCCATGGAGAAGGCCAAGGCATCGTCGAATGCCAATGTCAGCAAGGGACCATTCACCAAGATGGGAAGTCCAGAGTGCATGAAAATTGCCCTGACTTGCAACATGTTTCAGAACTGTCTGAAGACTCTGTCTCAGTTAAAGAACGAGATTCTCCTCGGACTCAGCTACCAAAACATTCTTATCCTTCCCCTGTGGAGGCTCATCCAGAGCTTCGGTCCTCAGTGCGGCCTCAAGGCGTTCCTGGATCTGCTCTCCGCCAACTCGAAGGGGACAGCTCCAGAGTTCCAGATGCTGATCCTCTTTTGCGACTGCCTCTCCTTCGTGGTGACCGTCCTGGACGACATTGAGATGTACGAGAAGCAGGTGCCCTTTACCCTGGGACAGTATCTCCAGATATCGTCCTTCCTCAACACGTTCCTGTACAAGGCGGTCTCCCTGGGCCTCATCGTTGACCCCAAGACCCCGGTCTTCTCCAGCCCGCACGGGCTGCTGATGGTCCTGTATGGCAGGGACAACAGGAGGTCGTTCGCAAGACAGAACCACTGGCTCGTCAAGGACATCCGGGTCTCGTCCTTCATGTCGGATCTGGAGAAGTGCAAGAAGTCCACCATGCTGTTAGTGCAGAAGATGCCGCACATCCTCCCTCACGAGGAAAGGGTGGTGCTGTTTAGGAGGAAGGTTGCGGCGGAGAAAGCTGCTTTAGGTCTCACTCTGGACCAGCAGGACGTAGCCGGGGCCAACACCACCCTGATTACGGTGCACAGGACGAGGATCGTGGAAGACGGCGACAGGCAGCTGTCGGGGCTGTCCAGCGCGGCGCTCAAGGGCATCATCAGAGTCAAGTTCGTCAATGTGCAGGGCCTGGACGAGGCCGGGATCGACCAAGACGGCGTGTTCAAGGAATTCCTGGAGGAGACCATCAAGAAGGTGTTTGACCCCGGCCTTAACCTGTTCTGCACGACAAGCGAAGAGAGGCTGTATCCTTCGCCCGCCTCCCATCTCACTGACAACCACCTCCACCTCTTCGAGTTCGTCGGCCGCATGATCGGCAAGGCCGTCTACGAGGGGATCGTGGTGGACGTCCCCTTCGCCCCCTTCTTCCTTAGCCAGGTGCTGGGCAAGCACCACGACGCCTACTATTCCTACCTAGACGAGCTCCCCTCCCTGGACGCCGAGCTCTACCGCAACCTCACCTACGTGAAGCACTACGAGGGCGACGTGTCCGACCTGGACCTCACCTTTTCCTTTGACCAGGACATGATGGGCCAGATTATCACCCACGAGCTGGTGCCGGGCGGGCGCGGCGTTGCCGTCACCGACGAGAACAAGATCAACTACATGCACCTAATCGCCCGCTTCCGCATGCACGCCCAGATCCGCGAGCAGACGGCCGCCTTCACCCGCGGCTTCCGCTCCCTCGTCCCGCCCGACTGGCTGCAGCTCTTCTCCTCCTGCGAGGTGCAGAGGCTCATCTCGGGCGACAACTCTCCGCTAGACCTGCGCGACCTGCGGCGGCACACCCACTACTACGGCGGCTTCCACGACTCCCACCGCGTCGTCTCTTGGCTGTGGGAGGTGCTGGAGAGGGACTTTTCCGACCGGGAGCGCGGGGCCTTTCTCAAGTTTGTCACCTCCTGCTCCAAGCCGCCGCTTTTAGGTTTCGAGCACCTGGAGCCGCCCTTCTCCATTCGCTGCGTTGAGGTGGGCGACGACGAGGACGACGGGGACACGGTTGGATCCATGCTCAGGGGGTTCCTGGCCATCAAGAGAAGAGACCCGGTCAACCGGCTGCCAACCGCCTCCACCTGCTTCAACCTGCTCAAGTTGCCTAACTATCAGAAAAAGAGCACCCTGAGAGACAAGCTCAGATACGCCATCTCCTGCAACACGGGCTTCGAGCTCTCCTAGGCACACCCTGCCCTACCCCTATCAACTCTTATTTAATTCGAAGTATCAAAAGTAAATGAAGAAATCTAAGTGTGCTATATTTTTCACGCCGCGTGGTCGTCGTCAGAAAGGAGTGAGAAAGAAAAAGTCGTCAATACATTAGTTAGAGTTCACAAATACTAAACTAGCAGAACCTGTTGTACCCTCTCGTCTTTTGACCCGAAGTACGTAGGTCAGTATGAAAAAAAATCCCCTGGCCATCGGGACCTTGGACCCGAGCTTTTTGTGTGTTTCTCATTCGTCTTTCAAATTTTGAGAATATAATCATCTACCCAATCTGCCACAATGTCGCGACTTTTTTTAGGCTAGGCGTAAGTATTTACTTTCATATTTTTGGCCTTATGTTTGGTGTCATGTGGAACAGTTTAGTTTTCTGTGATAGGAGGGTGGAGGACCTGCTGGAGGCTGTTCCCAATATTAACTACATCCCTGAGGACCTGGAGGGAGGGCCTCTCCACGCAGCTTTGGATATTCCCGACAAGAACAAGTGCGCGGAGATGGTCAAGAGACTACTGTGCTGCGGGATCGACACAAATTTGAGGTTTGCAGGTCGATTCTTATTTCTTATCCATCTATACATATAAAACAGAAAGGTGTGTCTGTCTGTCTGTTTGTTTGTCTCCATTCTCCTCCCAAACTACCGGATGGATCCGGACCAAAATTGGTAAAAAAAGATCCAATTTGGGGAGGAAAAACTTGAGATTAAAGTATGGGGAGGTAAAATAGTTTAAATTTGAGTTTAAAGAGTTGAGAAAAATTGGGAAATCAAGATTTGGGGAGGCCAAAATGTTTGAATTTGAATTTAAAGGGTTTGAAATGAACATAATTGAGAAATCAAGGTGTGAGGAGGCTAAAGAATTTGAATTTGAATTTAAAAGGTGAGAAAATAATAAAGTTAGGAAATTAAAGTGAGGTGAGAAAAAACCATTTGAACGTGAATATAAAGGGTGGGAAAATATTAAAATTGTGAAATCAAAATGTGGGGAGGCAAAATATTTTAAATTTGAATTTGAAGAGTGAGAAATAAAATTTGGAAATGGTTGCGAAATAAAAGTGCTCAAGAAAAGATGTGTCTGAAAATTAGCTGAATAGCGGAATCTTTTCTACAAGCAGATTGCTGATGGCCCAAGACCTCTGGTTACTAAAGGATGCCAGGAAAAGTGTCAAAGCCAACAAGGCAGCGTTTGGACCACTTCATATCACAACAACGGGCACTGAAGTCGCTGGGTCGGCAAGTTGGGAGTCAAGTTAGGACTGCTGTCATGGAGATTGAATGATGTACATGTGCATTTGTGCTTTTAAACGTTCTTTCTCACATGAGCCCATATTAAACTCAAACTCAACTCAAACTCAAGACTCGGAGATAGAACTGGGCTCAATCCACACTCTACCTAGGAAACCTAGGAATTACCCTTATACCCTTATAAACATAAACTTGTAAACATATAAACTTGAGTCTTCATTGCCGACCCCAGGCTCCGCCACAAGCTTGCTCCGTTGAATGAAGGGGCCACTGCCGAAGCTTCAGTCCCGCCGTCGAGTTCAAAGAGGGGCCAAAGCTCACCTCGTCCTCATGGGGTCCCTCCCAACCGCTCCCTGATATCTCGAACCGCCGCTGCCCCAGGGTCAAGTCGTTCACCATGTCCACTGGGCTGGACAAGTTGCTTGTGGATGTCCCGGTGCCGTCCCCGGATCTCAATGTCTCCGGTGTGTGGAAGCTAATGGAGTGAAAGGGGTCCTTAGACCAAAAACCCCAGCCGACCTCGCGACCTGACCTGGTGCTGTTTGTCTGGGTCAATCCAGTTGACCTCCGTCCTCGCCCAAGGTTCCCAGCGTCCTCAGAGCAGGCCTCCTCAGCCACCTGGTGCCGCTGTTGACCGCTGACCTCAAAAAGCCTCGACAGGCCTCGAAAGTCCCGGAAAGCCCCGAAAAACCCCGAGAGCCACGTGGCAGGCGTCCTCTAAATTCGACATCTGCAGTCGCTCACTCAACGGGTGGGGTGGGGTGGAAGAGGTAAAATATTTTTGGTGGGGGTGGATTTTAGCTTGGTGTGGGAGGGGGAAAGATTTTCCAAAGACCAAGACGAAAGAGAAAAAAAAAATTCATGAAAATCAGCAAGTTTTTGCTATTTTAGGGCTCTATAATTTTTTTCTAAAAAAAATCCTCAAAGTTTCATGGAAGATTTATTCCCCTTTCCCCCCTTTTGCGGAATTTCCCTGTCCCCCTAAGGATAAAAAAATACCCTCCCCACTGGCCAAGGGCCCCTACATCCGACCACAGGCCCATGTATGGCTCAATCCTAAACTCAAACAATTTAAACATGTTCTGATATTTTTTAACAAAACATTGGCCAACATATGCTTCCCTGCGTTTTCACTGGTCTAAATGTCGTGCGCGAAGAATCACGACATCGAGAGAAGAAGGGCGGTAGTCAAGTTACCGCGCGCGCGTGAGAAAGAGAGAGAAGAAGAT
>JAAUYB010038164.1_pt1 | contig 11838 bp, 15 predicted proteins | sample 7278071 | NCBI WGS metagenome assembly JAAUYB01 (sample SAMN14350121, study PRJNA611818) | marine sediment metagenome | isolation source: surface marine sediment (1.8m) | place: French Polynesia: Moorea | collected 2018-08 | reverse complement strand
GGCGGCTCCACCAGGCGCTCCACGGCCTCGGAGAAGATGAAGAAGGAGATGAAGAGGAGGAAGAGGCCGTTGATGAAGCCGGCCAGGACCTCGGCGCGGACGTACCTGTAGTAAAAAGAGAGCGAACAAAAGATTGGAAAAAAACATCCGCACAGAATAAAGGAGAAGAAGGAAGCAATTGTTTCCTATTGTGACAAAAGGCGGCGGTGTCACAGGTGTGCTTGCGTTTTATATAGGCAGTGAGTACTGCACACAGTTTTCAAGCTTTACAAAGCGTTGACTTCAAAGACGGAGGAAGCAAATAAAAAGAAGCGCAGATTCACGATTTACTTTGCATTCGAAAACACTGTAATCAATGACCAGATAACAGGGATTTTAGTGTCAAGTTGACAAGACTACTCCTTCATGAAATTTACTGTACACACGGACCCGCATCTTTTCTGTTAATCCCCTACTCTCAACGCAAAAAAAGTGTTGCACGCCTCGGGCCTGCTTAATTTCACCTGTTAGATCAACTCTTACAAGGCAACTAGGAAATCTACAATAGTACTTAATCAGAACTACTAATTAATTCAGCGTAGCAGTCCTCTCAGAAACTTTAGTATATGCTATTGAAATATTGTAGCTAGCTAGAAGGACTTGAAGAGTGGAAGAGTGCTCATATGGTCAAAAGGGGGGAGGAATATAAACCAGAGCTAAAACTGTTTTTGTAATATTTGAACCTTTTTGCCATCATCTAACCCCAGGAGCACCAACAGTACCATCTTAAGAAAAGAACCCCAGTGCACTCACCCGTAGCTGAACTTCTCGTCGGCCCTCCACTTTGTGATGACGGAGGCCACCAGCCCGGCCAGCAGGCCCGTGCAGTCGAAGAACATGTGGAACGAGTCGGAGATGAGCCCCAGCGAGTTGGTCCACACCCCGTAGAAGAGCTCCACGAAGGCGAAGCTCAGGTTGAGCACCAGGAAGCCCAGGAGATTGCGCGAGTTGGGGTCGGAGAGCACCAGGCGGGCGTAGCCTCGCACCCGGTCCCACAGGCGGCGCACGGGGCCGGACCGGGGCTTGACGGCGTCGTCGTGGCGCAGGGGGAGCATGGCGGAGGCTGGATGGGGGGAAGGGGGCTGTGGGGCCTCTGAGGGACCTCGTCTGCGGCCTCTGTCTGTCAGTGCCACCTCATCAGAGCGCAGCAGACGGCAAATTTCTTGTGTAGAAAGAAAATCAGCTGCTGCGCGGCCGCTTGCGCCGCACGCCGCCGCCGCTGTCTGACGTGTAGCGGGCGGCGCGCGGCTTCCTGCCTCTCCTTTCGCTTTCAATGCCACCTGCGGCACACACCCACCATCTCTCTCCGTACGATACGATTCCTCGGGCATAGCCAAATTACCTGCGGGACTTAATAAGGAATTCAACCGAAACGAGGAGCTCAGATTTCAAACGATGAAAAGGACTATAAAAGGAAGTTAGGAACTTTAGTTAAGGATCGACGATCTCGCCAGCTTCAAAATTATGTTGTCGAAAAGGATATTCAAACAGGAGTTTCGCTAAAATCGAAGGAACAAGAAAGGAAAAAGCATGCTTTTACCAGGGGAGCTAACTTAGCACTAGGCGCATCTTTTTACTAAGTCGAAAATGTCCTTTCATGATTTGTATTTCATACTGAAAGCAGCGTTTGTAACAAAAATAGACGATACGGAACATGAGTAATGAGGAGGAGGGAGTAAAAGGCCCTAAACTAAAAGTAACATTCGCAATTAGTAGGCATAGTACCATCAAGCAAGAGTGAACTCAAAATTGTCTTCCCATTTTGATTACCCAAGCTTTACACAAATCAATAAATGCGCCCCCTTCTACTAATTCAAGCCCATCTTGTTTTACTTGATTCCTTCTTCTCTTCTTCCTTATTGTTTCCTACTGATGAATTACACGATGTTGCCTACCAGGCCAGATCTTTTTTTTCTAAGCCGCTTCACTGCACGCCTGCCCAATCAATATCAGTCCTTGTTCACTTGATCCTTGAGCGGTAGCGCCGTCTGGGGCGCCGCCGCGTTCTTGTCGATCCCCATGAAGTACTCGGCGATACCAAAGTAGTAAACCATCTGAAAATTCAAAAACAACTATGTTTCGTTGAAAAAATATTAGGGAAATATTCGCACCTGCGCGATGCCGAACAGCGGAGCGATGACGATCATCCTGCAGAGTGCACCCTTGAAGAAGGCGGTGGGGCCCTCGTTGCGCAGGATCTTGCGGAAGGCGTCTGGGATGCCAGAATACGTCTCCTCCGAGGCGCCCTTTTGCAATGCCTTGGAAAAAACCGAAACGAATTATTGCCTATGCAGATGGCGCGGTTGCAACAATTTATTTTTACCTGCAGCCTTGTCTTTACTACGTCAGCCGGGTTGACGAATGCGGCGGAGATTGACCCCGCCATGCACCCGGAGAGGAAGGACCACCAGAAGACCGACTCCGTGGAGCCCGGAGTCTTCTTCGGCCCCATGGCGTTCAGGTTGGCGAAGAGGGGGAAGTAGCACATGGAGAAGGAGACGTCCCTCAGCATGGTGGCTCCCGTCCCCTTGTACAGGCCCAGGAGACCCTTGGTCCGCAGCAGCTCCTGGGTGATGCCCCAGGCGGACACCTTGGGGATCTCCGCCGCTCGCCCGGCCGCCCTCAGCGACGCGGCGACCCTGCCGGCGTCCTGCAGCTGGATCTTGAGCAGCTCCATGGGCGTCGTCACCACGATCTGGCAGAAGCCGGCGCACCCTCCGGCCGCCATCTCCCGCTGGACCGGGAGGCGCCCGTCGCGGGTGGTCAGCTTGTGGCGGAAGTAGTCGTTGGCCGCCAACTTGATGGCCTGGTGGTTTCGCAAAAATAGCATAATGTACGTAGGTAAAAATAATCACATGTGCTGACAGCGAAACAGTTTTTTCACTTGCCTTTTCCGGCGTGATGAGTAGGATGTTGACGGCGGACCCGCGGTACATGCCAAGGAACCCCTCGGACTTGTAGGTCTTGCGGAAGCAGTCCAGCATGGAGTTGTACATCCGCTCGCCATTGGGACCGATCTGATAAAAAGGAAGCAATTAAACTAATATTTTGCCACTAAATAAAATAATTTCCCCCACCTGTTGGTTTTGCAGCCTCGTCTTGACGAGGTCGAGCGGGAAGACGCAGGTGACGCCGATGATGCCGGCGATGCCCCCGTTGATGATCTTGGGCACCAGGGAGAACTCGCTCTTGCCCGCTTGAAATAAGAGAATAGAGGGTGACTGATACTACAATTGTCCCCTTTGGATGGGTATCTCTTTTGTAAAGGCCAGATGGGCACAGATCTCTCAGTTATTTTGAAATGTCAAGAAGCAAAAGTGGAGGGGAGCACGACAGGTGGACACCCTTCAAATTTCAAAACTCCTTCCCCGCCTTTTTTGCGCTCGGCAAGGAGTAGCAAAAGTGGGTTGAGATTTGCGAGGCAAAAACAGCTCAAAACGTGTCCCTATATTTCGTATTTTGCGACTAGCTTTGACATCGTATGAAATCAAGATTTTTTTCTTAGACCGCTCCTCCACGCGCGCTTCTCTCTGTCTCTTCCTCAGTGGACAAGTCGGAAAAGCTCTCCTTCTTCTTGCACAGGGTGACCTTGCGACCCCTGACGGTGTCCGCGAGATTGTAGGGAGTGCAGTGCGACATATTTTTCCCAAAAGGCCGAAAAACGAGTCTTAGCCTTACGCCATTAAATAACACACTGCACTCCCGCATGACAATCCCCACCTCCGGGAGCACAGGTCGAACTTGCGGTTGACGACGGCCCAGGCGAGCGAGATGAAGAAGACGCCGAACATGGCGATGATGAGGACGTACACGAACACGGGCTGGTCCCTGCTCTCCTCGTCGTGGTGGTGGGTGGCCTTGACGCCGGAGGGGTGGAGCACCTCGGGCCCGCTCTTGTGGAACCTGCCCCTGCCGCCGTCGGAGGGGGGAAACGCCGCCACAACGTCTCCGTAGATGTCCCGGCAAAGGGGCACGGCGGACGCAGCTTTATACGTAATCTTGGAGGGAGACCAAGTCACATGGTCCTCGCTGGACATGTTTTTTCACTCGTAAGTCAAGTCCTTTACAAAAAACAAAATCTTATTCCAATATTTTCCCCAAATATTAAAAAATAACAAACATTTCTAAGTTTCAAATTATAAAAATTAAGATGAATTTACGATATGGGCAACAAACAGTATTTTTTAAAGAATATTTTAAGAACGTTAAATTTTCTGTATCTCCTACTTGAACAATGCCTTGGCCAGCAAAAAACCCCACCAGGCACTTCCCCGGGCTGCACCGACCCCACCGGCTCTCGCCTACGCTCCAGAGCATCACCGGGCTACGTCGGGGCACTCGCATTGAAGTCATGAAGGCCGTCTGGAAGTACATCAAGAGCCACAATCTGCAGGACCCGCGTGACAAGCGATACTTCTTTCCCGACGCCAAGTTTGTCCCCATCTGCGGGCCAGGAAGATGCAAGATCTTGCACGTAACCAAGTACCTCACGCCCCACTTGAGGGCAACGAACTCGGGCGGCCACCCGAACAGCTGGGGCAGAATGGACAACTTTGGCCCAGACGACTTATGGGGCTTATGGGGACAAGAGTTTTGAAGAAGCCCAGCTCCCCAACTGACCTTATCATCATTTAGTATGTAGTACTGGACATCAAATTTTTACACACATACAACAGTCAACAGATCAATATATAATCCTACCTGCAGCGGGCGGTGCGGCGCCATCCTTCCTGACAACCGCCGCCGGGGCCCCTGATCCCGATCCCTGCTGGTGAGCCTGTCCACTCACACTCATTATCGTCCGTCAGAGGCACTTCTTCTGTCGCAACTCGCAACTCTTCGAATGCAGTTGCCGCCACTTTCTGTCACAGCGGAGGCCTGTAGCAGCACCCTCTCCTTATCTCTTTCCTAAGGGCTGTTGCTTCATCCTTCTTGATCGAGTAGCACCTGATTATGATGAGCTAGTACGTTGAAAGCTTATGCAGTAAGTTGATGGCATGTGACACGCAAGCCGGACAATAACCCTCTCGCCTTCTTCTTTTTCCAGTCTCGCACCGATCCACTACAGCCGCCGGGTCTCCACCAGAGTGGCAAAGCACGTCAGGCCGTCTCTCTCCTCCGGCCGCGAAACCGGTTTTCTTATGCTCGATTGAAGAATCGTCCTCCTGTCCGCACGCAGGAAGACGGTTCTTTCACAAGAGGCAGGGAAGATGCAGAGTTCTTGACCCAGGTCAGTGCCTTCTTCCTTTTCTTCCTTGCCGCCGAAGGCCTGCATACCCCTCGAAGCCTTGACCCTCCTAAGGAAGAAAGAAAATGCAAAATGTATAGAAAATGCCGATTTAAGAGTTTTATATAGCTTTATTGACAATCTATTTCACCAGGTGAAAACGTGTTCCGATCACATGGGCTGCTGTAGGTACAGGAAAAAAATCACAGAAGTCTAATCGCACGAGGTCAAATCGTGACTGTATAGTAGGTACTGCACGTTAGAATAGAAGCCTTCATTCCCTTGTGCTAGAGCAATGCAAGCCAGATAAGCGGAATGTCAAGGGGAGGCAAACGCACAAAACCGATCTCACCGCCACCACCTCCTTCAGCAGCGGCCGTCAGCGCTTCTTGCTGAAAAAGTTAGATATGTCGGCCACACCGTCCTTCCTCCTCTTCGCCGGTAGAGACGACCTGCTGTTGTTGCCGGTACAAACTTCCTCCGACTTCCTTTTGGGCCAGGAGAAGGCGTCACTGACACTGCTTTTCCTTATTTCCTGCACACTTAAGCACTCGTCCAGGTGCCTGTTTATGTCCCCTTCGACCTCTTTCGAACACACTGGGCACGACACCGTAGAAGTGACTCCCTCCGCCCCCGAGGAGGAAGACACGGCTCTCGCACCTGCTAATGGCACGAAGGAAGAAGACGCAACTCCTCCGTGGCACGAGGGTCCGACACTCACTGCGCTGTTCTCTCCTTGCCCCACGGATCTGAGGCCGCCGGCCTCTTCTCCTCCTCCCATGCACGCTCCGTTGGCCAGCCTTTCGCCATCCGCGGCGGCCTTCAACTTGCTGCTGTCTCTTTTCCGACTGCTTTCTTCCAGGACGGGGCTGTGTCATTATAGGCAAGGAGGGGTGAAAGCGTGGGGGGTTTGTCGAAATGGGCTATGCAGCCATAGAAGTGTGCAATGTGCAGTGTGCGCGGAAAAATTTGTAGCTGCAGAAAATTTTGACTGTTCTGTCAATATTTACTTTACCCATCCGAAATAGAAAAGTGTTGATAAGGATGATACAAAGTAAGCTTCTGTGTCGGTTTTGTGAGACCCTCTCCCCCACGCTTTCCTTGTAACTTCTTTCCTGAAGTGCGCTCCATTCCCCTTCTCACTTCTCGTCGCAGTATCCTTCGTCATTTCAGCCAGAAACGAAGAGTCTGAAAATGAATCTTTCCCTTCTGCGCCGTCCCTCCTAAGCCCCACGACTTTCTTGTCTTCCTCCCCCACGTGCCCGTTACGTGGCCTCTCTCGTGAACTTTCGGGAAAACTGTAAGAAAGAACGGACGAAACAAAAAAACTCTCCTCAGATTGCGTCAAAATTGGGTCATGGTCAAGACGACAAAGATGAAACTAACCTCTCAGAAGCGTCAGAGGCGATATTTCCTCCTCCTCTCTCCAGGCACTTTTCCAGGTGCTGCCGGTTGAAGGCGAACTCGCTCTTGGCCTCCACCTCCGCCCGGCACACGGGGCACTCGAAGGTGCTCGACGACGTCTTCTGCTGGAGGAACGACTCCAGCGTCCTCTGCTTCCCGTCCGCCGCCTCCTCCGCCTCGTGGCGAAACTCTGACATCCTGACTCCCATCAGCCTGAGCCGAAGAGGCTTCTCCTCGGCGGAGTCGGCAAAGTGGCGCAGGATGGAGAGGGCGGCTGACTCGATCACCGCCGCGTCGTCTGAATAGTGGCGGATGTTCGACACTGCAACGTTTTTTTTAACAATTTCCAAAATGTACGTCTACTGCATTTTGAATACGAGGCGAACCTTTCGTCTTGATCTGGAACCGGTGCGTCTTGATCTTGAGCGTGACGGCCTTGCCCTGGAGGCCGTGCTTCTGCAGATCCTCCGCCAGCTCTGCGCTGAGGGCTCGGCACTTGTCGCTAAGCTCATCAAACTCTGACGTGTCCCTGAACGTCGTTTCGGTGCTCAGGGACTTCCTGTCCCTCTCGCTCCAGTTGGACAAGTGCGTGGATGCGACCCCCAGGCTTATCCGAAGAAAGTTGGAGAAACTGGCAAGAGAATCGTAACATATGATTTACGAAATTAGGAGGGAGTCCTTTTCCCTACCTTATGTCGCTGAATAGAAGCTTTAGGTATCCTCGCTTTTCCCACAAGTCGCCGCAGGTCTTGACATCGACAGCTCCCAGGAGCTGCTCGGTGACGTTGCCGATCCCGCTGACCTTGCGAATGGGCAGGTTTGTAACGAAGTCCATGACCGTGTCAAGGTCCGGCCTGAGGTAGTACTGGCCGTTTGGCTTGTCCTTGTCCGAGCACACCTTGGCCAGCATAGTGTTGGGAGCGATGCCAGCGCTGGCAGTCAACCTGCGAGGAGATTCGACCATGCAGATCAACATTTGTTGATCAACAAATGAACAAAAGTGTGGAGAATCGATTTCTCACCTCGTTCTCTCTTCAATCTTTCCCCTGAGCTCTTTGACCACTGCCTCCGCTCCAGTTCCAGGTCTGGCCGACAGATAATCCGTGATGTCCAGGTAAGCCTCATCCAGCGACATGGGGCTGAAGTTTGGGTCGTACTCGGCGAACACGCCCCTCACAACCTTGCTGACGGCGCGGTACTTGTCAAAGTTGAGCTCAACCAGCACCAGGTCCGGGCACAGCTTCTTGCCGATGAACCCCGGCATTCCGGCCCTGACGCCGAACCTCCGCGCCGCGTAGTTTGAGGTGCTGAGCATGCCGATGCCGCCCACGGCCATGGGCCGGTCACGCAGCGAAGGGTCGTCGCGCATCTCCACGGCCGCGTAGAAGGCGTCCATGTCCACGTGAACGATGGTGCGGGAGAGGTCGCGGGAGGCCCGCAGGTCCGCCGCCGCGGTGTCCGCCTGACGGGTGGCCCTGCAGAGAAAAAATGATCTGTAATTTGGACCAAGCACTGCTGATCCCCCTTTCCCCCGTACCTGTCCACCTCCGCCCTGGACAGCCTGTCGACGCTCCTCTTCATGTCCTGCACCTGCCTGTCGATCCTGGCCTGCGCCTTCTCCTTGGCGGAGTAGAACTTGGACCCCTTTGAGGCCTCCTGTATGATAGCATTGATCCTGTCCTTGTCCAGCCCCGCCATGCCAGCCTTGCCGTCGTTGAGGGACATCAGAGGGAGCGCGGAGGAGGAAGAGGCGGAGGCAGGTGCGGCAGGTGCGGCAGGGGCAGGAGTCTGCTGTTCCTGTTGCGCCCCTTCGCCCTGTTGCTGTCCCTCTTCCTTGTCCATGACTGATTGATTGATTACCAGACTATCATCAGACTGTTTTCTTCACCAATGCCAAGAGGAGGGCCAACGTGGACGGGAGCAAGGGCAACACACACACGGCCTAAATGGACAAACGTCTTTCGGGCTTTGCCGCGGCTTTGGGCACCCCCGCGCCGCCCCCGCCCCCGCCGGCGGCCGATGTGTTTTTCTTCTTGACTGTCTTTCTCTATTGCGCATGCGTCGTTAAAAGGCCCAAAATTGGGCGGCGGTCGCAAAAGAGGGAGACATTCACCCAATCTGCCACTCGGGATCATTTTGGGTTTCTCTGCTCTCTTGGGATCTGAGGAGTAAGGACTAAGGACCTGCGGTACAGTCACAAAGGGATTGGTACTTGGTAGTAGAGGTGAAAGAATTACTTTAACCGCGCGCCTACTGATGGACAATTCATTTTTTCAATGCGTTCAAGGTTCTTTCCAATTGGCCAATCTTCTTTTTCCAACATGTAATAACATACGTACGTAAAAGTGGACTTACTGGTACATGAAAACAGAAAACATCAATCCTTTCTACTTAGTTAACTTAGATTTATCGTACTGCAACTAATTCCTCTTGTTGGAACATTTTGACTCAGTCTTTATTCAAGCAGTAACAGTAATGATTAACTATTGACTAATCACGACGAGAAGCAACAGGCAAGGCACGCTATGAGGGACAAACAACAAGTAGGACATAGGGGTGGGTCCGAACAACTTTTTTTCGAACTCGATTCGAACCGAGCTTCCAGATACCGAACTCGAACCGAACCGAACTTCCAGCCTCGAACCTCGAACCGAACCGAACCGATACAAAACCGAACCTAACTTAAACTTTTTCTACATTTTTTGCAAAAAACCCCTGAATTTTTGCAAAAAAAAATAGCCCTAATACGTAAATCTGATTAGAGCTTGCTAAAATTCTTATAATGGATGGTTTTTTTTAAAAAAAGTTCTAAAAAGGGAAACTTTTCAGGTTCGTGAACTTATTCTCGAACTTCGAACTTCTTCGAACTTTGAAAATCCGGTACAAAATCTCGAACTTTCGAACTCGAACAAAGTTCGGACCCACCCCTAGTAGGACAGCCTGCGGAGATTTCTTGTAGCAATTTGAAATAAGTGGCACTTCGTTAATGTTGTTCTTGACGCAGCTACTTTGAAATGCTATGCTTTGGACTTGTTCTTGACGATTATCCCTGGTAGCGTGGCCACCAGCGCCATGGCCCCCAGCTGCGCCAGCGTGGTCCACGAGAAGGCGTCGCTCAAGTTTTCTATGCTTGCCAGCATGACCCCCGTCTGCACGCACAGGTAGTTGTACGGCGCCAGGCCCAGCAGCACCGTCAGGAAGAACTGCGCCAGAGGCACCCGCAGCACGCCGCAGCTCACGTTGATGGCCCAGTTGGGCGAGGCGGGGAAGAGGCGCAGCGCCAGCAGGAAGTACGCCAGCCTCCCCTCGGCCTCCCGCAGGCGCCGGCGAAAGTCCGCCACCCTGTCGGGCACCAGCGCCTCCGCCACGCCGGCGCCGCAGAACCGCGCCATGGCGTAGCAGCAGGAGGCGCCGGCGGCGGTGAGGCCGCAGCACAGCGCCAGCCCGGCGGGGAGGCCGAAGACGGCGCCGGCGAGCACGTTGAGGAAGAACGACCCCGGGATGGCGAAGGACTGCTTGAAGAGGTAGGCGGAGGCGAACAGGATGAGGGCGTAGGAAGGGCGGTCGCGAGACAGGCCCGAGATGAGGTCGGACACGCGGCGCAGCTCCTCCAGGTTGGACGGGAAGTGCAGGTGCGCCTCCTCCGAGATGGGCGCCATCGACGCCAGGAAGAAGAGCCAGGCCACCGAGGCCGCCAGCAGGAGCGCCACCACCAAGAGGCGCCACCACTTCATCCTCAATGTTCAGAGCCCTCGTTCTAACGCTACGCTTCGCAGGAATAGTAGGATGGCTAAACGAAATTGAGGGGAAACTTTGATGGGGCTTATTTTCTTGTCGTCAAGCTGACCTGTACCTTCTTTGTCCTCGACACAGGTGCAACAGGTCGAGGACTCGAGGTAGTTAGGGGAGCGACCCCCCTCACACTTGTTCCAATCGCCGCAAGGAAAAGTCGTGAAAAAACCTCGTCTGCTTTCTTGTTGACGTTTTCCAGTGATGCAATTCGCTTCCACGAAAAGAGCGGGAAATTTGAACGGAGAGGGAGTGAGGTCATTCGTTACTTTTATAATCTTCATGGTCATTGGAAGCTTCCCTGAATGAAACATATGGATACACATTCGCCATATTATTTAACAACAGCATCCCCCGTTTGGCGGATTCCCGTTTTCCTTTTTCGGCGAAGTCCGCGTCTGCGTCTTCCCCGGACTCTCCTCCGACGGCGGCTTGCCCTCCCCGTGATGCCCGGCGCTATTTTGAGACTCCCACAGCTTGGAGTAGAGCGATCCCTCCCTGGCCAGCAGCTCCGAGTGCGTGCCCCGCTCCGAGACCCGCCCGGACTCCAGCACCAGGATCTCGTCGCAGTCCACCACCGTCGACAGGCGGTGGGCGATCAGGATGGAGGTTCGGCCCCTGGAAAGGTCAGGAGAAAGCAAGGATGGGTTGGCTGTGCGCCAGGTAAAAAACGTTTTTCCCGAAAATGCTTTCTCACTTTGTCGCCGTGTCTAGCGCCCGCATGATGCTCTGCTCCGTGAGGGAGTCTAAGGAAGAGGTGGCCTCGTCAAAGACCAGGATGGGCGAGTCTTTGAGTATGGCCCTGGCGATGGCCACCCGCTGCTTCTCCCCGCCGGACAGCTTGAGCCCGCGCTCGCCCACCTGGGTTTTGTAGCCCGAGGGCCACTTGATGACGGACTCGTGCAGCTCGGCCATGCGAGCGGCCGAGAGCACCCTGTCCTCCGGCGCCTCCAGGTCGCCGTAGCTGATGTTGTGCCAGATGGTGTCGTGGAAGAGCACCGTGTCCTGCGGCACGATGGCCACGTGGCGGCGCAGGTCCTCCATGTCGACCGAGCGGATGTCGCGGCCCGCCACGGAGATGCTTCCACTGGACGGCTCCAGGAAGCGGTACAGCAGGCGGATAATGGTGGACTTGCCGGACCCGGACCCGCCCACGATGGCCACGCGCTTGCCCGCCGGCACCTGGATGGGATGGCGATAAATGTTATTAAGTGCTAACTCGTAATAGGGTTCTCATTTCCACAACATACCGTGAAGGTGAGGCCTTTCAGGATGTCTTTCCCTTCGACGTACTGAAACACCACATCCTCGAAGGTGATGTCCGCCTCCTCCGGGGTGATGAACAACTTTAATGGATCATCCGATGCATTCTGGACTGC
>JAAUYB010159601.1_pt1 | contig 11839 bp, 15 predicted proteins | sample 7278071 | NCBI WGS metagenome assembly JAAUYB01 (sample SAMN14350121, study PRJNA611818) | marine sediment metagenome | isolation source: surface marine sediment (1.8m) | place: French Polynesia: Moorea | collected 2018-08 | reverse complement strand
GCCACGTCCCTGTCGTAGGACAGGACGCAGAAGTCTGCGCCCCTGTAGGTGGTCTCGGAGAAGCCGCAGCGGAAGGCGAGGAACTGGCGGGTGAGAGGGGAGGCCCTCTCCACCAGGGCGAAGGCGGTGGCGGGGTCACCCAGCATCTTCATCATGAGTCGGACGGAGGAGACGGCGCAGTTAGAGTAGAGCAGCTCCTTGGCGAAGCAGACGGAGACTGCGGCCTCAGACTTCTCCAGGAGGGACCAGGGGATCTCGCTTTTCGGCCTGTAGCAGCACGAAAAAGATGCGTTAGGAAAGTTACAGTTTTCGTTGAAAAGGTCTCCTTACCCAGGAAGAGTGACAGGCATGGTCTCCACTCGCTTGAGCTTGCCGCCCTCCTCGTGGGCCTTCCTCAGCGCATCCACCACCTTGGCCACGTCCGATGATCCCACGACGCAGCCCGCCAGCTGCGGCCTGTATCCGCCGCCTGACTTGGCCCTCTTCTTCTCGAGCTGCCCCGCCTCGTCGCTGTCGTCATAATTGTCTAAGCCCCCGTATCCCTCGTGCTCGACCACCAGGGCTCGCCCGCGCCTCTCGGTCAAGAAGGCCGACACCTTGGACTGGGAGAGGAAGTTCTCCAGTCCTTCCTGCTCCGATATTTCGGACTGGCAGACGCAGAGGAGCTCTTCCCACAGACTTTGACACCTGAAAAGTTTGTTTCTGCAATTAAGAGAAACAGGTGGGGGGAAGAGGGAAAGAGTACCTTTTTGGCAGATCTCCGTACTGATTCCTTTCCACGGGGCGAATTTGGAACGAGTATTTCTCTTTTGGCACCGGGATCGCGGACGTTATCTGCCAAAAAGAATCAAAACCGGTTTAGGGAAAAGCAATAAAGGAGGGGAAGAAAAAATTCAGGTTCAATTAACCCGCTCCATACCGGGTACTCGTCGTCACGTCCGACAGGGAACAGCCTGTGCAGCTCCCCTGCGAGCCCACCCTGCAGCCCGGCCAGCGTGGGGCCCGAGCCGATGGGCTTGCGGCAGTGGTCCAGCCCGGCCCACCTTAGGTAGCGGTTGCAGGCCATGAGGACGAGGTGCACGTTGTTGAGGTAGCCGTTGATGTCGAAGAAGAGCTCCCGGTTCTCGATGTACGTGAACTTGTCGCACAGCTTGCCGAAGCGACGCGTCACCTCGTTGAAGCGCGCCGCCCGCTCCAGCCAGCGGTCCAGCAGCTCCTGCTCCTGGGACTCGACGACGACGCAAGGAGGGGCGCCACTAGCTCCGCCGCCGCCGTTCTCGGCCTCCTCGTCGGTAGACGTTTGCTCCTGGACGATCTTCTTGATCAAGTGGGCCTGGAAAAAGTAGTGGATATTTGACAATGTAATCGCATTTCTTCCAATAATATCAAGATAATATGCTTCCGCACCTGATCCCTGAGTCGCTTGAACTCGTTCAAAATGCTTTCGCCCTTGAAGCCGTGACTGTACGGGAGCCAGAAAACGTGGAAGAGTAGTTGGATGTCCTCCTGCGAAATGAGGAGAGTTTAATTCACCTTGCTCAAGGAGTAGGAAAAATCTTGAAAGCACAGTACCTTGGTGATTTCCATACTCTCCTTGTCGGCTTCTGACAACGTCTCCGCCACCGACTGCTTCCTGCTGATGCTGCAGACGGAAGTGTCCCGGTGCACCTCGTTGAGGAAGTGCGGGATGGCGCGGTTGGAGGCGTCGCGCGGGTCCCACTCCCTGGTCTCACCGGTCTCGTGGTCGTAGCAGCGCGACCACAGCGCCATGGTGTAGATGGCGGGAACGTTGAGGGAGTACTCGCAGTTGGGGTTGGTCATGATGCCGGCGATGTGGGGGATGATGTCGGCGTCGCGGCCGGCGAAGGGGCCCAGGAAGATGCGCTGGTGGTCGTAGTCGTTGGCGTGAAGGTTGTCCCAGATGACGGGTTTGCGGCGGAGGACCTCTTTCAGCTCAATCATCTAGGAAAATGAACGAGTTGACATAACAAAAGCCCATGATACAACAAAGACGAGAGACTCACGTCCTCCTTGGTGATGGTCTCCGACACCACCTTGTTTCCTGTCCAGAAGATCCCGATCTCCGGGTCCATCCCTGCTCCCACGGTGTTAAGGTACTCTGACTCCTTTAGGTTGGGGAAGGCACGGTTCTTGGAGTATTCCACGGGGCAGGTGAGGAAGAGGGGACGGCCGAGGTGCTCGAACACTTCGTTCGTGACCTTTAAAAAGCACACTTTTAAGCATACCGCGAAATCCCTTGTCATTTGTCATAGAAACGAACCTTCACTTGAGCTTCAGCCAGGCTGCTGAATGCATCACGATCCCCCGGAGACAAGTTGCTGTCGATGTCGTCCCACAGGAGGGCGAATCCGGAACACCCGAGAGCTTTGACCTGAGCGAAAGGTATATTTCCCGAAGCATTATTAATGGGTATACTTTTGAGTTCTTACATCGTCGAGCTTGGACTTTAGCTTGGCGATGTCGGCGGAGGACGAGTATGAAATGTCCAGTCCTGGAGAGATGCCGTAAAGAAAGTGGGCTCCCTTTTCCTGGCACTCGTCCATCAGCTTCTTCAGGGCAGCCTGTTTGAAGTATGATAATTTGGTCACATTTCATGGCTTAAGGATTGTTTTCTCACCTTCTCTGCTGGGTCGTACGGCTTCCTCCATAGCGCCCTGTGCTTGTGGTCGTCCTTGGGCGCGTACAAGTACGAGTTGAGGCCGTAAAGCTGCATCTTGCCTGAAAGAAAGTTTGAGGGGATTCAATTTGAAATTCTGCCTGATGAACAAATCCAAAGCTCTTACGATAGAGATCGATCCTCTGCTCCTCGTTCCATGGCCTGTTGTAGAACCCCTCGACCACCCCGCAGAGGAAGAGGTCCTCCGGCCCCAGGCCGCGCTTGGAGGAGGTGGCAGAGGCCATTTTGCCAAAGAGACGGCGAAGATTGGTGCTGAAAATGTTGTTTCCGTCGACGTTGTTCCCCCTCACAATCCGGGTTCACTGAACCGGAGAAGCCAAGAACAAAATCCGCACTGGTACTTGGTGGTGCCAGGAATAGCGAATCCCCCCAAAGGGCTCCGCTGCACTTCCACCTGACAAAAGAGAAGGATACGTGGGTAGTAGTGGTAGTAGAACCTGTCCTTTCGAAGGTAGGAAGTGAATATCGAATGCCTCTGGATCACGTATGAGTTCTTTTGAGAAGTCAGAAGTGTTCCTCTACCGACAAGCCACAAATTTGTTGGAGTGGGAGAGAGTGTGTGCCACCCACCACCCCTCGCCCACGAACCTTGGTATGCCCCAGGCCAACGAAGAGTATCCGTAGCGAGTGCGCGTAGCGAGGGTGTGGATGATGACCTCGGGTGACCTGGGCAGTGGGCACGAGAATGGGTACGAAGGAAACCGTCACTCGGTCACTGTCTGACACTCGTCTACTGTGACTGTCCACTGCGCTGAACTGAATGCCAAAAAGATTTTTTTGGGTCGCATCAGCTGTCCTTTTTCTCCTGTCACTTTTGTTTTGATGCTGATTGGGACCTAATGCGCATGCGCAAAATACACTTGCCAAAAAAATCGTCTGCTTCTTGGCCTTTTGCGGATGCCGGATTCCGCACACCACACCTTTTCAATTTATGAGGAGCGCGACTCCCACTCCTTTTCGTGCATGTGGAAGACAGTGACCGACTGTTTTACAATCTGGGCCTGGAGCTTGATAGACAGTGGGGGAGGACGAAGGGGGAAGAGATCCACGTTCCCCGCCCACGCCGGAGGGGAAGAGCGCTACAAATTTATTCCGTTCTTCGACCTTCCGCACTTTTTGAGGGCAACAAACGATGTCGAGAAAAAAAACATCGAAATTGACAGCTTCCTAAGTGTGACAGACAAACCAAAGAATTTATCACCGCGTTGGTGTATTTTGCTCCTGTTTTATATTTTGATAACTTATTCTTTCAATAACTGTGCTGTATAAAAATAACATTTTTAAATATCTCTCAGGGCAAACAAGAACTAAACGCTAAACTCTTGTGAAACTCATGTAAAATCACTTCAAGTCGTAAATACATAAAAATACATTTTGGCTCTTCTTGGACTTTTTCTCTATCTTATGAGTTTGCCGGAGGCGTGAAAAGATGGGCAAAGAACTCCGGCTCCGTCATATGACTTCTATACTTGTGCACGATTTCCTGAACCTTTATTTTCCTCCACACGTGAGGAGGATGAGCGTTGTCCACGTCCAAGCGTCTCCTGGCGGCCAGGTTGAGGGCGGTTTGGCGAACCAGGGGTCCGAGGCCCCGCCGAGAGCAGACGAGGCCATCAACCAAAGGCGTTGCCAGATTCATCCTACGGGAAGAACAAAAAAATTTCTATAAAAGAAATGAACCATTCGAATTGTGAACAACCATTCACGTGCGTAAATGCAGCACAAGTCGATCTGATTATTTCGTTCCGAGCATTTGACTGCAAATAAGCTAATACGCGTGGGATAAAAGGGCATTTCTAAATTCCGTCCCGCAGGTCCTGCTCTCGCGTGGTGAGCCTACGCATGGACACCCTCTGGAAGGCCGGGTCGTCCACGTCGTACTGCCAGAAGTAGCGAGGGAAGAGGATCACAAAGGCGAGCAGCGCGATGGCCACCGTGGTGGCGAAGAGCGTGTACGTCAGGAAGTATCTGGTCGTTTCGTCGTTGCGGATGGCGTCCCGGTCGATGAAGACCTCCTCCAGCTTCCTATGCGCCGGAGTGATGTAGGGCAGCTTCTTCGGGATGTCCGGCGTGTTCACGTTCGTCACGTTCGAGTCCACGTAGAAAGAGATGTACGTGACGATCATCAGGACGAACATGTTGGCGATGGCCGCCTTGGTCCAAAAATCCTCCCTGGCTTGGAAGGCCTGCTGCTCCTTCCGCCTCGCGTACCAGTCATACGTGAGCCACAGGACAGAGGCAATGACGATCAGGACCACAAAGAGTTGGGAAAGGTTGAAGACTTGGGGAGATACATCCGTGTGCCTCGCGTCCACGATAAGTGGCCCAGCTTCATCATCGTCGGGTCGACCGAGGTAAATGTGCTCAATCATGTTAATTTAGGTTTTAACACTTCCTTTCCCCAAATATGAAGAAAATGAAATAAAATAAACTTTAAAATTTGAATTTGAACGCTTGACTCAATCATTTTCCTTTATTGTTATACCGCAAAACAATAGAAAAAGTTCCTAAATCCTAATCCTAACCAAGGAGAGTTCAGTACAGTACATAAAAGTTTTCGTTTGAGCAGGCAAGCCTGAATATGACAACGTTGACAGCAAAAAGTAAACCTTGCATTTGTTTTAGGCGAATGAAGCAAGACTACTTTTCTTTTAGCTTCAGCACAAGTTTTTCTGCCAGGAAGTTTCGCCTCGGAGGAGTCACCCAGAAGTCCTCTCTGCACTCGGAACACTTGTGCATCCCTGCTGACAATTTGTCGAGGCATTCTGAACACAAGCTATGCCCGTTCCGGCAAGAGAAGATCATCCTGGGAGGGAGAAAGTCCTCGAAGCAGATGGGACAGCAGGTCTCCCCCTCCTCTTGCAGTCCTTTGGGCAGGGCTTGGGCCCCCTCCGCTGCAAGTTCCAGCGAGTCCACCGCCGCCAGCATCTCCGTCAAGCGCTGAATCTTCTTCCCCGTCTCCTCCAGGCTGTCCACCGACCAAGCCTCCGGATCTCCGGCTACCCTCCTGTGCAGAGTCTCGATGTCATTGAGGTACTTCTCTCTCAGGTCGCCCCTCATGGCCTCCACAATGTCCTGTTCCTCCCTTTCCACGCCGGCCTCCTCTTTCTTCCTCTCGCCGGGGCTCGGGTAGGCGTCGTTGACGGAGCAACTCCTCGGGTTCAGAAGCTCCGACAGTCTGAGTCCGTCGCGGTGGGCCCGGGCTCCTGGCGAAAGGCGGCTGTCTATGCTCTCCCGGCTCTCAATGGCCCCCATGGCGTGCTAGTTCAAGAAAGCCGACAAAAGAATCCGAATGCGAAAGCGTTTCCTGGAAATTTCCTTCCTCGCTTCACTTCAAAACGCTGCCGCGTTTTCGTATCCTTCGATAGCAGCTTTTATCTCTCCCCCACATGAGAGTTGTTCTCCTGCTGCACAATCGGAGATATTCGATAGCTGGACCAGGGAAGCTCGATCGAACAGAGAGGAACGCAACAGGGGCGTTGGTACTGTAGGTGCTGCGGGTGTCCATAGGTCCCCTCCTCTCTAGTCTCCTGTCTTTCTCCTCTCTTTGTCTTTATACGCACTTTTGTCACTGTACCTTTACGCTTACGTACGTACAGCACGACTACTCTCAGTTTCGAGCATAATTAATAAACCGAGCGACGCTCGGTCAAACGGAGTAGAAACTTGACTTACTTGGTGTGAGGCCCCTGCATCTTGATCCTGAGCAGCCCGCTGCCGAGGGGCTGGACGAGAATGACAAAGGCGTCCTTGGCGGATACGTTGCCGCCTACTCCACTTGTCTCCAGCCCCGAAGACGTCTCCGCCAAAAGGTCGTCCAGCGGAAGGTCTGCGTGGTCCTCCATCCTCTCCATCCAGACGACAAGGATCCGCACCTCCTGATAATAAAATTAAATTAAGACCTGTGTTTTGCACGAAAATCTGACGCTTATCAAACTATATGCATGTCATGTATTTTTTTCAGGTTCAAATATTGCTACGCTGAATAATGGAACCAGAAAGCAGAAAAAATATCACCTGTCCGAAAGCCTGGCTCGTCTGCCTGTTGAACCTCCTCTTGGCTGCGGCGTCCGCCTGTTCCAGGTTGAGCGAAGGAGGGTTGGAACTCCTAGAGTGGGGAGACCCTTCTGGCTGCTGGACGTGCTGCTGCTCGTCGGCGCAGGACGACGCCGACGACATAGGCCTGGCCGTCTGGTGCACATGTCTTTTTCCCGATGGGACGAGGAAGGCCACCTCGGCAAGGGCGTCCGCCCAGTAGAGCGCGTGGTGGTCCCCGTCGAAGACGCTCCCGCCGTGGTCGCCGGAGTCGGGCGGAGTCATGGGCTCGGTCTGGGCGCGCCAGCTGGTGGAGACGTGGCCGGTCCATCCTGGGTGGCGCCACACGTTTACCGGCCAGCCCAGGCTCGACAGGAACTCGAGGAAGAACGGGTGCACGGTGGAGGAAGAGTGCTAAGGAACGAGGGGCAAATGAAGTGGTAAAGTTTTGAGTGACATCTTTTGGGAAGGAGGAAACTTACCACGTTGTTCATGATGTCCTCTGCCTTCTTCTGACCGCCCCTGACGTAGAAGACGTGGACGGTGTCGGCGGTTCGAGGGCTGAGGCGGTCCAAAGATTCAATGTCCGAAACAAAGCCGATGGAGTCGCTCTCCAGAGCCACAAGCTGCGGAACGGGGGAGTCCAGACGCTCCTGCACAAAATAAAATGGAAAAAAAATGAAGACTCTTATGTGCCACTTCAACAAAGTCAAAAAAGCTACAAGAATAATTGTTTAATTGAATTCTCACCCTTAGTGCTCCGACGCTGAGTAGTCCCAGATGGCTGAGTATGAGCCTGGCCGTCTGGAACTCTTGGCATGGCTCGGGCTCGCGGCACTCCACCTCAGGGTGGTAGCAGGAGTCCTCCTGCGTCCTGGCAACGACCTGCTCCTCCAGGTGCGTCTGCTGGTCCATCAGCCTGGACAGGTGCTCCAGCTCTTGCGCCGACCTTTCGTCACCGGCCACGCTCTCCACGGCGGGAATAGACTTGTCCCTAAAAAAGCAGGGGGGAAAGTTGTTAAAATTTGGCATTGGTTTCAAGTTCAATAACTTGGTGCTGAAAGCTGATGCAGAAACGGAAACACAGTGGCGGCAACTGCAAAGCCACATCCAGACTGCAGGGGGAAAACACCAACAATGACTTACATTTTACACTTTGGGATCCTGTTCGCGTCAGCCGAAACACGTAGATAAATGTACAGTTGTGATAAGTAGATATGTACTATACTGTACTAGTTGGATTTACACTATTGAAAAGCAATCCTAGGTACATGTAGGTAATGCATTAACAAGGGTGCCTCAATATGTAAATATTACTTACGCCTTGCAGAGAGGGATGCGGTCGATTGTCTCCGGGAAGAACTTGGGCTGAGCGCCAGTGCTGACGCCCACCTCGCCGAGGGGCAGCGGGCGCCCCACCGGGTCCGACCGGGACGCCCGGTTGAGCCCGGACTTGTGACGCGGCAGCTGGCGGAGCTGCATGGACCAGGCGGAGCGCCCGGTGGCAGTGCGGAGCAGCACGGTGACTGTCGGCTGCGAGTCCTGGTCGTTGCCGAGGGGCTCCTCCAGCACAGCGGCGACGGTGCCGTTGTCCAGGGCGAAGTAACGAAAGCTCTGGACGGCCTCGGACATGGGGAGGATGGCCTCCCCGGCCGCGGCCCCGACTCCGGGCTTGGATGAGGCCGCCTGGCAGTGCCTCAGCAGGGAGGACTCGTCCAGCAGGGTCGAGAGGGACTCGGCGCCGACGGCGGACGGGAAATATCCCACCTGCAAGAAAAAGTGAGTGAAAAAATAGATCCACTGGAAATAGGGAGTATAAGGGAAAATAGTTACACTGAGTAAAGAAAACAATTCTAGCAGTACATTAAAATTTGATTAAATACTTTGAGGAAAACCAACTTCAGTACAAATTCAAAATTCTTTGGGGGCGCTATTTCTCAACATGGATGACAATATCAAAATTCTAGTGAAAGTCAAGAAAGAGGAACAAAAATCTCTATCAAAAAAGAAACCCAATGACACAACTGAGACCAAGATCACCGTTCAAAAGAAAGACGAGGGAGCTTCACAGACATATGAAAAGGCGTCTACTGCCACCCCCGAGGTCAAGGACGAGAACTCCTGCGTCCCTTCTGTCCTTTCCTTCCTGCCGACCGCCCTCTCCGCCGCGGCTCACGAAATCCTGGCCGGCGCTACGAGGTGCACGATAATGAGCGTGGACGCCGCTTCCCAGTGCCTCCCGAGCACCATCCTAAGCTCGGCTCCGGAAGACCTAGTGGAGGACGCCCAGGAGATGGCCGCGGAGGTCCAGGAGACCGGAGAGGCAAAGGTGGAGGATGCCAAGGAGGGAGCGAAAGAGGCCGTTGAAGGGGCTGCAGAGATTGTGGAGGACACCACTAAAGAAGCAGTGAAAACGGAAGAAGCAAAGGACGAGGGGAGCAAGAAATCTCAGGTCTCCTCGTCCAAGGGTCATCTTCCCGCACCGCTTCGCCTATTCACTTCAATGCCAAGTATGCAGTTCACCTCGGCGCCCTATGCCTTCGCCACCTACGTGACCGTCGCCATGATCTACGTATTCGGCCTCTCCCTCCTTCCCTACGCCTGCACCCACAATCCCGAGATGCTCTACTGGCCACTCCTCATACTCTTCTTCACTGGCATAACCTCCGTGCTCCTTAGGACTCAGCTCATGATTCGGAGGGTGCCAGAGGCCAGGAGGACCACCACATCAGCCAAGTCATGAACAAGTGTTTTCTAATTCTTGTTAATGCATTCTAAAATGAATTTCCCATTTTTACCTGCTCCATGATGCAGGAGAGCAGCGCCTCTGCGGCCTCCCTCACCCTCCTCGAAGCAGGGGCCAGAACCTTGTCCTCCTTCATTACTGGCTCGTCTGAGGCCTTCGCGCAAGATTTAGTTCCAGAGATGCCTTGCTCGGTGACTTCCATGACAGTGTTGACGCACTCCTTATCCTTAAGGGAAAAAGTCACGGAATTTCGAAGATGATCTCGAAATATGTTTCTTACCTTTAGCAAGTAAGAATGGTTCAGTAGCCAAATTTTGAGACACCTGAAGGCAGCAACGATGGAGCTATGTAAATCCTGCAAAAAGAAAAACAGGTTGTACCCAATGTACTAGCCTCTTCAGATAGATCTATCAGCATTTCCCTTACCTTGGAATGGGCCGGGGGAGGTCTCGAGCATTGAGTGACGATGTAGTCGCAAATCCACTTGACGGCTCGTTTGCACTCCAGGGGTTCTGTTACCAACAAAACATTCCGTAGTGAAGCTACTGCCTTGACCTAATAGTAAAAAAAATCAAGTCTTTACCTCTTTCTTTGATTCTGACCCTGGCGAGGCCACAGAGCAGCTCGAGGGCAGCCAGAGAAATGTTGAGGTCGGATTTCCAGGACGAAATTAGACGATGGCAGACCAAGTAGGTGGCTCTCACGAAGACGGCATGAGCAGTGTCTGAAATTTTTTAAGTAACATTTATTGCAATTTGACGTACCACGAGCATTTCTAAGCTGGCTGTCTGGCTGTAAGCATTAAAAGCTTGAAAAGAGCTGGTTTCTTTGTCCCGTCACCCGAGAGCTACGCTGCGTATTTTCGATGGTTGCCGCGACTTTCAAGACTAAAATACAGGCCTCTAAGGCGCTACGCCTTCCCACCTAAGCTGAAATAAGTAAGCTATTTGTACCCGTTTCAAAGTCCTCGCTGCTCAAGCTAGACATTTCATTCGGTGAATCCCTGCCGTGATGACCGCTTCTAAACGCTGAAGCGCAAACAAAAATCGATCATTCCATTCTCCGCAAAAAATACTTTAAATTTGCCTTTCACCTTGAGGAAGAGCACCTCCTGGCCTCCTCGGCTGCTGCTGTTGGGGTTCACCAGCCTTGGCTCTGGCCTCTTCCAGAGCTGCAGTGTCTTGTACCAAGAACATGAGGCCACCTGCCAAAAGAACACATGAGGTATACATTTAACCTCTCATTGCATAGAAGACATGGAAATTTAAAACTATACCAAGAAGGATGTGTGTGTTGGTTGGCTCCGTCTCCACCTGCAGCGCGTTAATCAGCAGGTTGACCATCCTGGCCTTGAGGCCAGAGAAGCTGGCGGGCTCGTTGGCCAATCCCGGAGCCAGGGGCAGCAGCGCCAGGTTCTGGAAGTGTGCCGGCAGTGCCAGCATGGAGACCAGAATGTTGATACCGGCCCTCCTGAGCTCCGTCTTGTGCACGTTGGTGGGTCTGAGCTTGAGCTCCCTCTCCGGCAGGACCGCCTCCAAGGCGGTCACCAGGTGGGGGAGCAAGACGTTGACGCCGTCTAGGTCCAGCCGAAGCAGGTCGCTCGAGTTGACCAGGATCATGGCCAGCACCTCGCTCACCACCTGGTCCTGAAGAAGACAAGGCAACTCGCTAGTATTATTTACGTCTAATAAAGGCCCAATGTCACAACTTACGGGAGAAATGGCGAGCCCTTGCTGAACCGCCAGGTAAAATCTGGCAAGGTACACGGGAAGTATTTCCTCTCCCGTCTTTTTGGCGCAGAAGATCCTGAGTTTGGTAAATTACGCCAGTAAGAAGAAGAATGGATTCAGATTTCAGAATGCCTAGGAAGCTACCTGCACAGAGCTCCTACTGCCTCTGCTCTGCCGGACTCGAACCTCTCCGGGGTGAGGGCGGCAGGAAGCTCCAACGAGGAGTCCGTGGTGGCGGTGGAGGACGAAGACATGGGGCCGGTGGAGTGTGACATGACGGTGGACGAAGACACGGACATCTTCCTCGAGGTGGGCGTGGTCGCTTGTTGCTGCAGCTGCTGCTGTGCCTGCTGCTGGAACTTTGCCTCAGCATCGATCTGCAAGGAGGTGGGCCTCCTGCCGGCCTGGGAGCCGCCCCCGCCATGCGCGGTGTTGGGAGGGCCTCCCCCTCCTCCTAAAGCAACGGCTGATGAGCCAAAGTCTGTCCCGATGTAGGCGGCCTCAAAGAGCCACTTGCCATACAAGTGCAGGATGGAGTTACACTTGGGCCTCGCTGGAGACAGCACGGGTTTTTCACCTGAGAAAAAGGCCAACACAAGGAGGTGAATAAATGGAATTGCCATTGGATTG
>JAAUYB010063413.1_pt1 | contig 11839 bp, 10 predicted proteins | sample 7278071 | NCBI WGS metagenome assembly JAAUYB01 (sample SAMN14350121, study PRJNA611818) | marine sediment metagenome | isolation source: surface marine sediment (1.8m) | place: French Polynesia: Moorea | collected 2018-08 | reverse complement strand
TGTCAGGGTGGAATCTCTTACTATTTAGAGAACTCTTAATATTTTCTTATCTTTTCTATTTAAATATCTTGTCAATGCCGCAGGTCTTTGAACAAAGTCTGTTCTTGTTGTTGTTTTAAGGAGGTCCACTGGTCCAGTCAAGAGCCTTAAAAGAACTAAAAAACTGAACAAGGCCGGTCTGTTCTTGAACCATTATGCCTTCACTTTTTGGGATACCATACCCAAGTAACCAACATTACTCTTCTCCTTCATCTTGAAGAAAGCTGAATTTAATTTCCCAAAGAAACTCAGCAATCTGTGTCGACCAGTGGAGCGTGCCTTGCAGAACCGGAGTGCAAAGGACCTTCAGACAAATGGTCTCTGAGGCGGGACATTCGGCTACTACATGGTAGTATGTTTCCTCGTCCTCACCACAGCTTCTGCACAACAGGTTGTTTTCCTGGACGATCACCTTATGTCTTTTAAGGAAGTAATGGCCAGAAATTAACTGTACCGCTTCACTAAAATCCTTCCTGCCCTTTAATAGAAGTTTTAAAAAAGTCTTTTTGCATTTGGTTGGAAACCATTGCTCTGTTTGGCGGCAGTTTGAGCAAGACTGTCAACATTCATATTACCTGCATTCAAGGAAGAGGCATTCGATTCCCCTAAACTTTTTGGAAACTTGGTAAGAATTAATTCCCCTAACAAGAAGATATCAATTCCCTTAACAAAAATATGCTACTTGGTATGCCCCAAAAACTAAGATGTAATTTCCCCTAACCTGAAATTTGAAGGGGGAAGCGTCAAAGTTCCGACAAAAAAACCTTAACCAGTCAAAGTTCCGACAATCTCTACAGCCTTACAGAAAAGAAGGAAGCTAGCAATTTTCTGACACCCATAGAAAAAAGACTGCTTAATTTTTTGTAGGCAACAAGTAATTAAGCTCTTTTGCTTTGTGCTTACTAGTTGTTTTGCGGACTGCCAGGACTGTCAAATAATTCCTCACTTGAGTTATTATATGTCTTTAATTCTTCTGAGAAGGATAAAAAATGGCAAAAAACTTCGGACACTTTTGAGCAAAAGTATTAGGGGAAAAGATCGAGGGAGAGAAAAATTGAAATTTACTAACATAGCTGGGAGCAGACCCTTCAAATTTTGAGGGCTAGGGGGGGTTCTACTAAATAAAGTTTGGATGTTACTTCAATGAAATCTGGAGTCTATTGGGTGTTCATAATCCTGCCCGCCTGCGTGCCCAGGTATGTTTATTAACTGAAATATAAAATGTAAAATATAATAAATAAAAAATAATATATTTCTAGTGTTGTTGAGAAACCTAAAAATATATAAATTTATGGGGAAAATAATTTTGACCGCCAAAAAAGGAGGGAGAAGGGGCACACTCTACACTGCAGTTCAATATCGACGATAGTCTATTGTACTGTACCACACATGTCATTTTTTACACATCACCAATTTGTCGTAATGAAGTGTCCAGCTTATATTTGACCAAGTAGAAATGTGTACTACAAAGGAATCTGTCATGAGTTACATCTCTTTCATAGCTACAAACATGTAGGTGCTCAAGTAGGGGGTCTGACTATATATAGTCCCCCCCTAGCCTCCAGATCCCATTGCAGTAACATACGAACTTTATGTACTAGACCCTCCTCTAGTCCTTAAAGTTGGGGACCAACTTGAGCACCTATGGCTACAAATGACTATTTGTTAACAAAACCATGACAGTCTACTTGCTACCCTCCCCCAACTTTGTCCCTTCTCCCTCCCAACCAGGCGGTCTAGTGTGTCCCAAGGGTGCTGTGGAAGGCTGTGGAAGAGAGACACTAAAAATTCCTACTAGCGTGACTTAGTGTGTTGTTTAGTGCGTTGTTAAAGGGTGTTGTTTTGCCCTTATTAGATAATTGTATTGAGTCTCTTTATTTTTTTCCAAAAATGAATAATTCAATCACTTCCTAAGGCACTCTTAGTGTGTCCATCAGACTTACTCTGTGTGCAGTATTAAAATTACTCAAAAATACCCTAGAAGGCTTATATTAGAAACCTTTTTACCAACATTTCTTGAGACAGACAGCATGTAATGCCAACAGCAGTATTTACACTTGAGAAGACACTGACGGTGTTCCAAAAAGTGCATTTACAGTTGCATTATTTTATATATTTTTATTCACTTCAAAAGGCACTTTAAGTATTGACAAAAGTGTATACAATACAAGCTCAAAATATTGTTGCTGCTCCCCGGGACGGTTGCCGCTCCCCGGCAGGCTGGGCTGCCGCTCCCCTGCTGGCTGCCGCTCCCTGGCCAGTTGCTGCTCTTCTCGGCTGTCGGCAACTCCCCTGGTTAGTCCTCCCTATCCATACTGGGGTAGAACAGCATCATTATCTTGTTATAGTAGAGCTCCTCCTGTCACATCCCTGCAGGGGAGGACCAGCACCATCATTTTGTTGCCGTAGAGCTCCTCCTCCATGTCCCTGGAGGGGAGGGCCAGCTCCACCATCTTTTTGCAGTAGAGCTCCTCCTCCATGTTCCTGTAGGGGGGGGAACAGCACCACCAAATTGTAGTTCATGTCAGCCACCATGTCCTTCATATAACTTGCTGACAGCCAGAAGTAGGCATCCAAGTCTCCCACATAATTCATGCACAGGTCGAAGCAGGTAGCCAAGTCCCCTGTGCAGTCCTTGGGCAAGCAGAAGTACACAGCCAGGTACTACCTGCAGCCCTTTGGCAGGTATGTAGAAGCACACAGCCAGGTTCTCCACGCAATCCTTGGCCAGGCAGTGGCAGGCCGACAAGTCCTCCATGCAGTCTGTGGGCAGGCACAAGCAGGCCGACAAGTCGTCCATGCAGTCTGTGGGCAGGGAGAAGCAGGCCGACAAGTCCTCGGCGTAGTCGGGCAGGCAGAAACAGGCCGATGAGTCCTCTGCACAGTCCTTGGGCAGGCAGAAACAGGCCGACAAGTTCTACGCACAGTCCTTGTCCAGGTAGTAGCAAACGATCAAGTCCTCCGCATGCAGTCATTGGGCAGGCAGAAGCGACAGCTAACCCCTCTGAGCGGTCTTTTGGCAGGCAAAAGCAGCCTGCCAAGTCCTCTGTTTTCTTAGACAACCATCAGCTCCACCATCAATTCATCATCTTTTTGGTGCACTCATTTTTCAACTATTGTATGAAACTTGTAGATTTCGCTGGATCTTGAGTGGCTCGCCTTCCATCCTCTTGTCCGCCGTGCGATCGTCATCCGGCACATCTGGGAATACCTGAAACAAGGTGAAGGTGAGTCCCCAACGGGGGCGGCTGGGCTGCTCGGGCAGCCGCCGTGTCCGTCGTGGTGGAGAGGGTCATCGGGTGGAGGATGCAAAGTTTGAGTTGGTCCGACCAGGCGTGGAGGATGTCACTGGTGGGGAGGTCCGAGGAGATAAGCACCATAATGTCCTTGGAGGAGTGCCCAGGGCGGGCCATGCACAGGGTGGCTTTCCTAGATGGGTGATTTGGCGACCGTCCGCTGTGGTGATTTTCCATGTATTTGCCACCATGAACAGCTTGTGGTTGTAAGAGCTGGACATAACAGTGAGTGTTGTGCCCGTGTCTGGTGTGGCCAAGGCCTGGAAGGAGGAGCCGCCCAGGGACCAGATGAGGGGAACCTTGGGTGTGGGGAACGAGAGGGCGCGGATGTGGGCGGTGAGGAGTGTGTTGACCCTGGCTGCAGGCTTGGGAGGCAAGGGACCAGCCACAAACGGGGTGGACGCCGGCGGGGTCGCCAGGGAAGTACCGCCAGTGGCGACGGCTTCAGCGGCGCTGGCAGTGCTGGGCGAAGTAGGCGTTGAGGATTTCCAGGAGGTGGTGCCGGCGGGCGGGTGCCACCTCTCGCTTTGGTCAAGCATGCAGCAACCATGTGGCCTGGTTTTTTGCAGAAAGCGCAGTCGAGATCAGAGGACGGGTGGGGGCAACTGGCCCTGGAGTGTGTGGGGTCGCCGCACCTGGTGCACCTCCCCACAATTGAGGGGGGAATAGGACAGCTGTTTTTGCTCCCAGGCTTGGATGTGGAGGTCTTGGCGTCTTAGGGTCCGAGGTAGCAGTGGAGGCGGCCGCGGAGGCGGACTTTTTCCCGGTGGTGGATCAAGTCTCCCGTTTTTCCCTGCCGTGTGTGTTGCACCTGTCCTGGACTTTCTGGAAGGTGATGGGCTGGGGGATCTTGCGGAGTTCAGAGAGAAGTTAAGTGTCCGAGATGGTGTACATGGTCTGGAGGATACAAGACTCATCCTCGTGAATTTTGCTCACCACGAGCGATGTAGGTTGTCATTGGCCCTGGGAGATCTGGTGCCACGCCACCCTCCTGTTCAACACCGGGTTCTCGGTGACAAAGTGGGCGTCGAGGACTTCCAGGAGGTTGGTGCCGGCGGGCGGGTCGAGTGGGGGAACTGGGGCCCTCTCTGAGAAGATGGGGGAGGGCTCTATGATGGCCCACAGCTCCATGTTGTTTCACAACAGCGCATGTCCGGCATCGACAGACCGCCTGGCGGAGCCAAGCTTGTCGTAGTAAGCCTTAAACTGGCGGACCGAGTGTTAGACGGCGGCAGAAGTGGCCCTTTAAGAAGTTTGGCTGGCTTCAGCGCCTCCGCGTTCCTAGCGGGGTTGGGCCCAACTGGCTGCGCGACCGCGGGGTCAAGTGGGGCCGGTGGCAAGGGCGTTGACGGCTCTGTTGCGGCGTTTGTGGCAGATGTGTTCATGGTGGCGCAGTCTGTGGTGGCTGTGTCGTAATTCTCCTGGGAGGGTTTGTCCATGGAAGTGTAGTGCTCGTAGGAGGCGTTGGCTTTCGTCACCGCCTTGTCAAGGGCGGCGAAGCTGTGGTTGACCTTAGTACGGGCCAGGGCGGACTTGTGAGAGACTTCAAGGGCCCCCACGCTCTCCGCGAGGAAGCCGACACATTGTATGACCCACACGCGGTGGCCGGTCATGGCCTGAAGCACATAGACGTGGTCCCTGGAGTTGAAGTTGTACTCCGTGTCCATAGTTATGTTGTGCACTCACGGGAAGGCATTGTCGTTGAGGTGGATAAAACCGGTTAAAAAAAGGGGAAACGGCACCATGAATGACTACTCAATCAAACCTCCAAAGTAGAGTGCTTTATTTTAGCTTGTTCCCTTGGGACTTGCCTTAGAAAGGCGGGAATCCAATAAACGCGAAGCGGAGAATGTGTGAGTCATGGCAAAGTAAGACAGTTCCTGCTTGACAACTTCAGGGAAAATGACAACTTGGTTAAGGGGAACTGACATCTCGGAAGATATTTTGTAGGAAATTGCCATCTTATGATTGGAGAAACTGACATCTTGGAGTTTTCTTAAGGGAAAATGTCAAAAAATTCTCAGCTTTTAGGGGAATCAAATCCCTTCCATTCAACCCCCCCAACCCCCACCCCCCACCCCCCACCCCATGGAGAGCCTTGATTATGCTCGGCAGTAATTTTGGAATTTGTGCTGCTTCCCGAAAGGGGTCTGAAGCCCCCTGTTTATTTAACACATCCGCTCGCTCTTTGCCAATGATGCCTCAATGACTTTTCACCCATTTCAAATGGACGGCATTGTTCCTCAAACTTCACAAAGTTTTGTCCGACTGCCTGCTGAGTAAAGTGTATTCAATGGGAATTCAGGCCACCAGAGTAGAATTAACTCAGCAGCACTCAGAACACCGAAATTTCTGTGTGATAAGCACTTCAATTTTTCCCCTAAGTATATAGCCTACTTTTCAAATATGAGGCCCTCCCTAAAACCACCACCACCACAGCCCCAGCACATGTGCCGGAAAAACTCCGTCGGCGAAGAAATCTAATATGGCCCCCATAGCGTAATGGCTAGCACTCTTGACTCTCATGCTGGAGGTCCGGGGTTCAAATCCCGGTGCCGCCCCACCAACTTTCGGTCAGTTTGGAGTCCATATCCATCCCCATACCCCGCCTAAAGTCAAAGAATGGCAAGGGCTTCCCTGAAGAAGGCGAAGTTGGGGCCAAAGGACTGTGGTTCTGGAGAGCCCCACGGGAAGCAAAAAAATAGTTTTCCAAGGTTTCTCTTTTGTCCCTGGAGCAGCAGCGGACCAAGGACTCAGGGAACTGTTGGGAGGGACCCATTAGATGATGAGGAGTGCCTTGGCCCCCCATCGCACACTGCACTTTTTCTCATTAATATCTTTAACTTTGTCCCTTATCCATGAAAAATTGCATAGAGGTCTCCTTTTGGGGTACTAAGACATTCCTGAAGTATGAGTAAACTTGCACCTGGGTTATTTTTTAATTGACAATTAAAAAAAAATAAAAATACAATTTGGCAATTTTTGACTGAGGTTAATAATATGCATTGACCTTGTAGGCCATAAGTAAAAAACAACATGTATCAAAGAAAATTCCACCCAGCTTAATTCCTTGAGCCAGGAGACCTCCGCATGGTGATCCTCAAGGTGGACATCCCCAGCCACACCAGAAAATAATTCAGACCTGTACTTTTGCACACACCTGCCTATGGGGTTATGCTACAAGTTCATGAAAACCACAGGTGCCAAAAACTGTTTTCTTCATTCCTTAATTTTTTAATTCAAAAAATTTATAAAAAGAACTTTAAAAATATACACCATATCTTGAAAAATTTTGCCAATAGAAGATCTGGAGGATCAAAATATAAGACACTTTTAGGAAATATGATTTTATTTTAAAGGTAAAAAAAGGCTGTAGAAGGGCCAAAATTTGTGACAGGTGGAATTGCAACGAGTCAATTGTCATTACTTCACGTGTCACAATTTTTGGCCCTTTGGAGTAAAATCATATTTTCTAAATTTAGGGAATGAAGGAAAATTGGGCTTACTTCACATTTATTTTAAAGGTAAAATAAGGCTGCAGAAGGGCCAAAAATTGTGACACGTGAAGTAATGACACTTGACTTCATTCCTTAAATTTAGAAAATTTGATTTTTTCGAAAGGTCAAATATGGGCTATAGAAGGGCAAAAAAATTATGACAAGTGGAATTGCAATCAGTCAATTGTCATTACTTTATGTGTCACAATTTCTGGCCCTTCTATGGCTTTTATTTGACCTTTGGAATAAAATCATATTTTCTTATTTTAAGGAATGAAGCTCAAAGGAAAATTGGGTTTTCTTTACATTTTTTTACAAATTTTATTGCCTAAAGGTCCAAAAATATCGCCCAAATTTCTTATTTCCCCCTCTTCCGTCACCATATCAAATGGTTTTCTGAAAGCTCAATACAGTACCGGGTGGGGATTAAATAGTGTCATTGGAAAATACTAAATAAACTTCATGGCCAATCTTTTTTTCACAACCTTCCCTCATAAGGAAATGCAATATAAATTCAATTTATTTCACTGGTGTAAAAAAGACTTTTTTTAACTTGTGAAAAAAGATATTAATTCACAACAGTTATACACTAACAACACTAACAATACAGTACCTAGAGAGACACTGGGAAGACAGAAGGGACTCCCAATGATGTTGGAGGCACTAGAAGCTAAAATGACGCTGGACGTGCAGTAGATGCTGCCAGACGCTGGAGTGCAGTAGATGCTTCCAATGACACTGCTGGAGACATTTCACAGAATGCATAGAAAAAACCACCGTGTTTCTTCACTTCCAATTTTCACTTCACTGTACTTCCCAAAGTGCATATTTTAAAAAAATAGTTTGAATCCAAAGATGAATTCAAATCTAATACCTTATACTACGAGTTTTTTACAGGATTCCAATGAAAAAGCTGAGTCATGAAGTTGAATTAGAACTGTTATTGTACTTTTTTCAACTGGCTTTTTGATTCCCCTCACGTGCCTTATGATTTTTTGCTTGTATTCTTGTTTCACCTCAGGTCTAGCTCATACGGAAAACAAGAATGCTCGCCAAAATACAATGGCAGAGTCGGGAAATCAAATTGCTGGTGAAAAAAACCTTTCATGCCGCACTTGTCACAAGTTCTAGCAGATGCAGTAGCAGGTACTTAATTTGGTATTGTTCTTAAGATGAAAGCTTTGGCTATAAGCTTCCATATTTAAGCCAAAAATAAGGTTCCTATGATGTCAAATATCCAAACTAGGGCAAAAACATACAGAGAAACTTCATAAAACTATGAAAAAAATTTCCTTTGTTTGAATATAATTATGTAGTAACGTTATTTTGAGTGTTAAACCAGCCAACTTCAAAAAATCACACTTTGCTTTTTCTTAATATATTTAATTTTACTTCTTGTACTAGACAAGGGAATGAAATTAAGTTACTGTAGATATATTTTCCTAATTGATCTCTCATAATAAAGAATATTTCAAAAAAAATGCTCTGACGCTAATTAATCCCCACCTTGTATGGTGTATTTGTTAAAGGTTGCAATTAGTAGTGATGTTTCTGTGACATGATAGTATGTTGACCTGATGTATTTAACATACCTGACCGATCTATTTGGATCAATCTCACGTACTTCCATAAGTAGGTCCTCCTTAACTTTGCACGGTATTGCTGTCCTCGTGGGGTGCATGCATATTGGGTCTAACCTTGTTTTGTTATACCAATTGTTGAAACAATCATGCCCAGAATGCTTTTTCCAGAACAGTCTTCGCACAGTTGAGGTTTTGCCTTTGGTGAAAAAAGTTGTTTCCTCTTTACACTAGAGAAAGTACACATTAGGTGCAGAGATCATTTAAAGAACAAATTAAAAGAAACATCTACAGAGTGAGGCACATTTGATATCCATAAATATCCCCCAAATCTTGTTCAATTCGATCCTCATAACAAGGACCAGTCAATACACATAAAAGAATTTAGCTGACCCTTTGATCCTCATAAACATACATATAAATACTGGTATAAAAGAGGAGGAGGGGATCTGGTAGGAAGCGGTTACTGGAATGCAGGAGAAGATGTGTGGTACTGTGGTTACAGTGTAAGTATTATTGTACACGTACATGGGCATGAGGAGAAAGGAAAAAACCACCCTTCCCCCGCCGAGGGCTGTACATCATTCTGCCGTCGACATACTGCCGTAGGTCACACTGCTGTGGCCATACTGCCGTAGAGACAGGCTGCATTCGCGTCATTCAGTCGTAGGTCACATTGCATTCTAGCAAAAGGGCCGTCGTGCAATCTAGCTGTCAGTCCTCCCCCAAAAAATCAAGATTTTTTTATTCCGCTGTATTTTCTGTATAAAAGAATGAGTCAAGGATAAGTTCCACTTTAAAACTTTGCCCCAATGTGATGATTTTGATACCTTCTATGAGACTTCACTAAGGGCCAAGTTATCTCATTCCACCCTTGCCCATGCCTATGTGTACAATACATCCTCATGTGTGAAAAGGTGGACAGCAGAAAGTTCAAGGTCGTATTGATGCAAATTGCATTTTTTTGAAGAGTAGTAACAACAAAATTCTGAAATATTTTATGACATGTTCAACTGTAAAAAATTACAGAAAAAAATAAGAACAGGCTAAGTTCTACGACCTGCAGCAAGGAATTACAGAAGATTTTTAAAGATTGTAAAAGTTTCAAAGGACTTTGTCAAAAGTACCAAAAATTGCCAATTTTAAGTTATTTGCGTTTTTGACATTAGATTTGAAAAAGTCTTTTTTGACCCAGTTTACATGGCTATGCTACAAAAAAAAACTACCCCCGGCCTTAAAGCTGATTTTTTTTCTGCATGCTGTAAAAAATTAGCAAAAACAGTTTTGCGCCAGTAACTTTACAAAAAATTCTGCTGGACTGGCATTTGTGGAACGTTGTTTTCTTGGCAACACAAATAACATGTTACCCCATCCTCTTCCATTTTGTCCCCATCTAATATGATTTCCTCTCTAGGTATTCATGTGAATCAAAGGCTTTCATTTATGAGGATAGAAGGCTAGAAGGAATCTTTATGAGTATCGACTTTTTGTGGATCGACATATGAGTAAAGAAGCGTTCCCTACTGAATCTCTATGGACTCCCAAATTCTTTTATTTAAAAAGCCAAAAAAAGCTTCAGGATTCCTTATGTTCTCAAGTGTGAATGCTTTGTAACAACTACAAGTGCAAAAATATTTTTCCACATAAAAAGAAGGTAGGAAAGATTTTCCAGTAATGTCTGGTTTTTTGACAAAAACCTGTTAAAACATGGGGGAAAGTTTTTTTTGTCAGATTTTGTGCAAAAAGAAACAAACATTTTAAGTGAAGTTTTTCTCCACCCAAATTTTGTGCTGTAGTTATCTTTCTGGTAAAAACTATGAAAAACTTTAATTTTCAAATGAAATTTGTAATGTAGTCCAGTTCATTTTATAAGTCCCTGAAAATTTCTTACTTGGAATGACAATAAGACATAGCCCAGTGAGACAGGTGGTGTTTTGAAGTTTTATGTATTCAAAGCTTCCGGGTATTTCTGACACATAGCAATGAAATTGCCTGATTGCAACACGGTTTTCTATTATAGAAATCAAGGTATAGGGAAACAAATGATAAATAATAAAAAGCCATCCCACCCAAAATTGCTTGTGAATATTTCATCATGGAACAAGCAAAGAAGCCAATAGTTATTGAGCTCAAAGTTCTCATAATTCAAAAGAATATCTGGAAAACAAACTATTATTTAAAAAGAAATATTAGCCAAGCAAGGTACCAAGCTTACTATAAAGCAGGCTTGGAAGTGTTGAAGAAAATAGGCGTTAATCGTTAAGAAATGCGTTAAAAATTTCTTAGCGTTAATCGCTAATGCGTTAGAAGGTTTTTCCGCTACCGGCGTTAATTCCGTTAATCGTTAAATTTCTCGAACTGAAAAATCTTTCTTGTTAACTTTTCATGCTTCAAATTTTTTTGAACATACAATTTTTCTTCCAAAAAAAGCTCGTGTTCAAACTCAAAGTAAAAAAATAACAGCTTTTTCGCGCTCTGTGAAAAAAAATCAACGCCTAACGGAATTTATGTTTGACGTTAATATTTAGGCGTTAATTTATTAGCTTCCGTTAACTGATAAAGCGTTAATTTAATGCATTAACGCAATTTACGCCGTTGATTTTTTACCGGCGTTAACAAGCCTGCTATAAAGACGTTGCCAGATAAGACTTCTTGGCCATATATTAAACATATCCCATAGGGCATAGGCCTGCAAAGTTTATTTTTTTGATGGGATTCAGGGGCCAAAAAAGTGGTAAAGTGAGTCTCAAAAGTGTTAAGGTTCCGACTTTTGCAAACCACCATTTTGTCAATAAGTACCCTTTGTCTTTGTGACGCCCGGCTCCCAGATCCCCCTGCCTGTTTGGATAGGCGTTGGTCCCTATCATACTCAAGTCAGGACTTCCTTATCTCTCTCGGAAGTATAGGTGACCTTCATCTTGTGAGAGTTTGTTGGAACTTTTCAACAAGATCAACTTCAGGGCCCGACAAGACAAAACTGGCTAGGTTAGCCTAGCGTAGCCTCAAATATCGTCGGGCTAACTCAGGCTACACCGTCAAAAAAATGTTGCTCTGGATCGGGCGATCAGCCTGGCTTAAGCCTGAAAATTTTTCTTCTCCCGGCCCACCTCAACCACCTTGCCCACCTTAGCCTGAAAAAAGTACGGCTAGACTTCAGGCTAGAGTGAGTCTAGTGTCAGGCTAGAAGCCTAATTTTTTCCACCAAAAATTCTGAAATATGAATTCTCATAAAATAAATATAAAAGGAGAAATAAATATTCAGGCTACAGTGAGGCTAGATGTCGACTAAATGTATAGCTATTGTTGGGGCTAGACTCAGTCTAGCAGCCATAGACTACCTGGAAATAAATATTCGCTTACATTTGATTCACACATATATTAAAAAATAAATTTGAATTAGAACCCAGATGCTGCTTCAAAAAGAACT
>JAAUYB010207700.1_pt1 | contig 11841 bp, 9 predicted proteins | sample 7278071 | NCBI WGS metagenome assembly JAAUYB01 (sample SAMN14350121, study PRJNA611818) | marine sediment metagenome | isolation source: surface marine sediment (1.8m) | place: French Polynesia: Moorea | collected 2018-08 | reverse complement strand
GAAGAAGCTGTCAAACGCCACCAGGAAGGGTATTGTCGCCCTGTGCATCGCCCCCCAGTTGCCGGACGGGGCCATGGAGGCGGCGGCGAAGAGAGGAGGGGGAGGAGGGGGAGGGGGGGTGGAGGGGCCGGCGGCCAGGGAGGAGGAGGAAGGGGAGGAGACCACAAAGGTGTAGAAACTCAATGCAACAACCCGACCAACCGGCGGAAGGGGATTTTCTCAGGTATCCCCGGACTTTCGTCCGCCAAACCCCGCCAAAACCCTTGGGGAATGGCGTAGGTATCCCCTGTTCGGTGCGGACATACCTGCGCCATTCCCCTTTTCTACCCTGGGGTTCTTTTGGACCTTTTCCCCGGGGAAACCCTTTTGGACGGTTTTTTTGTACTTGCTCGGGGTCTACACCGTCGCGACCACGGGCCTCGCCCTGCGCCTTTTTTCCCAGTATGCACCCGTTTTTTTTCCCTGGCACTTTAGAAGATAAGGAAAATCCAGGGTTAACCTAGGGAAACCTTTTCCAAGGCGAAGATCGTCCCTGCGCCGTAGCAAATACCAGTTCTTTTCGGAACGGGGTCTCCCTCACCATTACCACCTTGCGCTTCTGCCGCAGCCTGCGTTCCAAAAATAAGCTGTCATGGAAATAAAGGGGGAACCCCGCAAAAACCCCGTACTACGCATTTCGTCGGCGATTTTCTTTTTTGGTGTAACCCCCGGTTATCCCCGTCCCCACGCTACATAAACAAAACCAGTGAAAAAACGGTGATACCGCGGGGAAACACACCTTTTTTCCACTACTGTATTCTTCTTGTTGCTAGCACACATACATGGGTTTTCCGTAGGGTTAACCGTCACACACGTAAGACTCTTCTACATACTGTTGGGGAAACTTTGGTGACTCTCTGGGTTTTCCGTTAAAAAGTAATGTTTCCTCTTCTGACATTTGATTTTAGGAATGGCACTTCCTGGAGGGGGCCGGGAAACATAAACTAGTGATTTTCCGGGGGATACCCGGGGTTAACTCCGTAACAGCTTGCAATCAAAGAACCTTTAACGGCCTTTTCTCCCGATTGCGGCCTCACAGAAACTTTTCCAACACATATAACGGGGGGGGGTTTCGACGGTTAAACTCTGGGGTTTCCTTGACTAACACGAATTCCCGACACGAACACGCAACGGGGGAAACACGGTTAAACTGTGGGGTTCTTTTAGTTTTTCTTCTTCTGCACAGTCTCTTCTTCCTTCCATCTTCAGAACTCCGGATGGACGTAGCCCTGCAAATATGGTATTGTTAAAGTAGGGTTTTTCTTGGGGTTTCCCCGGGGAAACTTACATTTGGGTGCTTGTCCGCCAACTTGTCCTCGACGATGTTGTGCCACCTCGCCACGTACTCCTGCTTCTCCTGGTGGGTCCCCGTGAACGGGGCCTCCTCCTGTATCATGTGTGCGCCGCCGTGGGTATCCCGCCAAATCATACGGTAGAAAGGCTCGGACAAGCGCCCGCGGAATACTTTCTGGAAAAACAAAAAGGAATTCCCGGTAAAACACCTATTTTCCCCAAACCCGTCTCCTTCAGAAATGGAAAAGGCAAAGTGCTTTTCGGTGAATATTCGGGGATTCCTTGAGGTTACCTGGTCAGTGGACTTGCTGCTCTTGCGGGTCTCGTTGAGGTTTTTCTTCAGAGCTTCCAGGGCTTTGGCGGCATCGCCCCTCCAGGTCCTGCAGACCTCCGCCATGGCGCGGGAGATGGCATGTAGGAGGATTCTGGGCATCAAGAAGTACTGCCGGCCGAAGAAGAAGACCAGGTCGACATGTTCGTGACTGTTAAGAAAGGGAAACACCAGTAAATCACTCTATATTTACTGTGGTTCAATATTTATCCCTTTGACTTTGCCAAATAACCGACTAGGTTTTCCTCAGTGTTTCACCCGGGAAAGACGTTGATGCTTACAACAGCGAAAGACCCTTGAAACTCCCGCCCTTATTTATGTTTTTGAAGGTTATCAGGTTTTCCATAAGGAAACACTGGTGTAATCCTTACGAGGCGGGCGCTTCCAAAGGGTAGGTCCGGCCCGACACGGCCGGGGTGAATAGGTCCTGCATGGCTTCGGTGGCATAGTGGCAGTCCTTCCCAAAGATGACGCGGCAAAGGACGCGGTGCAGACTCTGAAAATGGTCGTATGGTGTCGGTGATTTCACGGTTAAACCTTGGTTTTTTCACGTACCTGTTGCTTCTCCGTTGTTTCAAAGGCATGGACGGAGGAATCAGTGTCCCTCCACGGAATCATCAGCTCGGCCTTGTCCCCCACGTACTCATTCTCGCTGCGGCGGATCAGGGCGGCTTCCTTAACATTTAAGGGAAAGTTAGCTTCGGCAAGGGAATATTCGGTGATTCCTTGGTATTTACCTTCGCGTTCCTTGCAATCTCCTCCAAGATTTCGCCCTGCCCGATGATCAGCGCGTTGTTCTGCTTGACTTCCGCCTTCAGGGCCTGCACCTCCTTATTGTGTTGGCACCAGCGTATGACTGCAAGGGAAAGTTAGGTGTTACCTTAGGGTTTCTTATACTTTTTTTTGCCAGTAATTGTCCATTGGCTTAAAAAAGGGCGCTTTGGCAACGGGTTTTTTTAGGGGTTTTCCTAGGTTTTCCTTACAGTGTAGGTTCTCCGCCATATGCTCGGCGGTTCCGCTGGTGGAGATGAGCTCCCTTAGCTTCTCCTTGCCGTAGTGGTTGCACTTGCAGCCCGGCCCGCATTCGTACAGGGGGAAGGACTGCAAACACGGATATTCTGGGGTAAACTTGGGGTTTCCCTCAAACTATAAGTACGCCTCACCGCCTTCGCAACTGGAGCACTGGAGGGAGGGGCTGCTGTTGAGGGGACCGACCCGCCCTGTGACGCCACTCCGCCCTGTGAGGGCTCGCCGCCCTGAGATGCCAGGCCTGCTTGGGATGTCCCGGACGTCGCCTATGACAAGGTTTTTTAGTGGTGTTTTCCCGGCAATACCTTATTAATTTCCTTACCTCTCTGGCCGCCTTCTGTGCCGCCCGGTCCGCTGTGATGTTGCCGAGTGTTGCAAGGGAAGGTTCCTGGAAACGAAGTAGGCGTTTTGTCGGTGGAATCCCGGTTTTTCCCCAGTTTTTTCTTACAGAACTTCCTCCCGTCCCGGCTGAAGACGGCGGGGTCGTCCCGCTGGTGCCGGCTCCCGTGTTGCTCGGGTTGATGGTGCCTGAGGCCGCGGCGGCACTGGCGTCCTGGGCAATGCTGGCAGCGGTCTCGTCGGGGTTCTCGTCCGAGGTTTCCTTGGCGGAAGTCCCCCTGCGCCCCTTCCTCTTCTTTGCCGGCGGGGCAGGCGTCTTAAAGGTTCCCTGTGGAAACAACTCGAATCTAAGACGCAGTAGTTTACCGGGTGATTCCTGGGGTTTCACTTACATCGTCCGGCGGGTTCTTCTTGCCTCCGCCGCCGCCTCCGGGCGGACTGCCCCCACCAGAACCACCCGGAGAAGCTCCACTAGCGCCGGGAGGCGAGCTGGTGTTCCCCGAGGAACCACTCGTGTTCCCCGTGTTGCTTGTGCCCTTGCTTCCCTTGGTCTGCTTGCCCTTCGCCGGGGATTTCCTCTTTGGGCACGAGCGGACGTACTTGTCGGCCTAGGTAAAAAATAGGTGGAACCTTGGGGTTTCGTGTCGTTTCTTCTCCACGAGTAATGAGGACAAACATTGAACGTGGCACGAGGTTTACTGCAGTTAAACTTTGGGTTAAAACTGCAACCTTACCTTCTCCTTATCCGGCTGCAGCGCGGGCATCCCGTCCCTGGGGACCACGGCCCCGTACCTCGGGCTCGCCAGGGTCACGTCCTCCACGTAGAGGTACTCCTCTTCGCCGTCCAACTTCGGTCCTGCCCCTTCTTTGCCGGCGAACAGCCGGCGGAAGACCGGGGATTCCCCCGGGACGAGTTCATGCTCGTTCCACTCGCTGGCCGGGTCGTTGCCGTCCCAGTCGGCCTCCCCGAACCGCAGGGTCCTGCCGGTGGCCACCCAAGGGTTCTTCAGGGCTTCCGCAACCATTTCCAACGGCCTGAAGTGCAATCGCCGTCTTCTCCTTAACTTTTTTCCTTTTTTAAAAACCGGAAACGGATACGGGGGCAGCTGTTTTTCAAGTCAGCTGTCGGCTGCCCGGGTGCGCGGGGTGGGGGGAAGGCGAGCCAGCGCGGGAATGAACGTGTTCCACCACGTTTCCCGCGCCTAAAATCCGACGCACAGTTTAAATTCAAAGTAGTCCGCGGAAAATTGGCGCGCTTTTCGAAATTTTCCATATTACTCTTAAACGGTTTTTTCAAGGGAAACACCGGTACTTTATTAAGCGCTTTACACTCCCGAAACGTTAAGCGCACAACATTTCTTCAGATACGAGACATACAATTGGTGGCTGCCATCTGCAATCACTTCTTTTACAACGTAGTTAAACACAGGGTTTTCTTTGGGGAAACTTCACATTAACATGGGAACGAAATGCAAACTTTCTAAGCGTAACATTAGTAACTCTGCGCACACCAAAACTTCGCATGTGTGGGCTCACAATACATATCATGACTTTTTCCTCTTTTCACCGGTATTCCACTTGAGTACCCTTTACTCGTCTCCATCACCGTCGTCATCTTCCATGTCGTTCTTGCGGAGGGAGTGCCTCTCAGTCCCCTGCAAGGCAAGATTTTACATAAGGTAAAACTTCAGTGCTTTCCCGGTGAAACACGCTACCTTGGGGTACTGCTTGTCATAAGCAGCCATCACGGGTCCCTGCCACTTGTCCAGAAACTTCTCTTGCGCCTCCCGGAAGGCTTCCATGTCCTCCTCGTGGTCCGGGGGCTCCACTGGGGCTTCCTCGGTGATCACGAAGAGCTTCGCCTCCGTGTCACGGTAGGCCAGGTTGGCCACCATGTCGCCCTTCTGCACTCGCTTCTTCAAGAAGGCCTGCGAAACGAAAGACAAATGAATACATACTGGTGTTTTTCTGGTGCTTCACCAGGCTTACCAATCTCTGCTTGCGGACCCTTTTGCGGAGCTCATTGAAATAGTCCTTCCAGCGGTCGTCGGCAGCTTGCAGGTCCGCGTAGCCAGGCACGTTCTTCTTCATAAACTGTGCGATGAAGTCGGAGAAAGCCCGGGGATACACGTGGTACACCATGCCCAGTTTTACAACCGGTTGGTTCTCCCTGTGCCTTAAAACAAAAAGGTGTTAGCCGGAGGCAACCCCAAGTAACCCCCGTACACTCACTTGGCCGGCCAATACAGGTAGACATTCTCGCGCAGTTCGGGGACGAACAGCACCCGAGTGACTTCCCTTGGGAAGCGATCGTTCGTCAGGGTCAAGCCGAGAAGCACCCGGTACAACGCCTAGGCACAAAAAGATAGGGTTTCCTTAGTGTTTCCTTTCAAAGTACATGTTTGGAAGAAGCGTTCTTGCCTTCTCCTTTTCCCTGTTCCCGAACACGGCAGCTGCCTTGGCGGTGGTATCCCAAGGTAACTCCAGAGTGCCGCTGTCGTCGGGCAAGGCATCATCGGCCTGGGAACACTCCTGGACCCTCTGGAAATGACAAGACGGTTATAAGATATGGAAACCCCAGAGAAACAGTGGAGTTACCTCTGCATGGTGCAGCATCTTCCCTTGGTTAGCTTGTACGGTGGCCACGTTCGACTCCAGCCTGTTCATTTGGCCCCGGATTCCGCCCAAGGCCTTCAAAATGACCCGCATGTCCATGTCTGGAATAAAAAGGGGGTGGGAAACAAGTGGGATACAAGGCAGTGTTTCACCAAACTTACACCGGAGGTTCTCCCTCATGTGAGACTGGGGCGAGGTGCTCAGTTCCTTCCTCAGACGGCTTCTCGGCAGTCTGCTGCACTGGCATGAGGTGCCGCAACGATGGCGCTGTTGGGTAAGGTAAAATGATTAGGGTTTCCTTGGGTTTTGTGACAAGTTTCCCTACCGCCTTCTGCTTCCCCTCGGCGTCCTCCATGTTGTGGGTTGCGCGCTGTCTGAATTTTGGAGGAGTTGGACCCTATTGGTGAAATGGCAAGGTTTCGTCAGGGAAGCACTAGGAAAAAAGCTAACCGTATGTACTTACGTTTTCGAAGTCATCGTCGGAATTGGGAAGTTCAGCCAACTCAGCGTCCGAACCATCCTGCGAACAAGGAAGCATTACATAACAGCAAAGGTAGGGGACTTCGCCGAGGTTCACTCACACTTTCCCCTCCGCCCTGAGTGCTTCCTTCCTTGTTCTTTTTTGGCGCCGGGCCTGCTTCGTTGCGAAGGTCCAGGGAGCGCTGTTGGACGAAGACAAAGGTTGGGGATGTTTAAAGGTTTCCTTGGGTTTAAACCTACCTTGGCCGGCACCTTCTTTTTCCCCTTCTTGTCAAGGCAGCCCCTGGCTGGGCGGACTCCCCGGAAGGGGTCTTCGCAGATTTCCCCAGAAGTGGCAGCGGCTGACTTCTTCCCCTTTTGGGTTTGGTGTTTCTTCGGGGATTTCCCAGGGTTTCCTGGAACCGGACGCTTCACGGTTCGCCCAACTGCAGCCGCAGCCTCCCGGGCCGTCAGACCAATGCGGGGGGAACGTTGAGGGATGCCTGGTGATTCACCGCCGATTGTGTTGCCGGGAGAAGTGTCGGGCGTACGCACCGGAGATGTCTGAGGCGAGCGAGGCGCGTTGGCAGAGGGAGGTGCGTACGATGGCTTTTGAGAATGCCTGGGGCTCCTCCTCTTGCGGGGCGTACTCTTCATGGTTCCACCGGGGTTCCTCTTCCCCAACCCCATGGACTGGCTGCTTGGGATGAGACTCTAGAAAAATTGGAACTCCATTAAGAGAAGGGTAATTTCAAGGTTTCCCCGAGGCTTTACCGCGCTCTCCTCGTAGTCCTTGTCCTCGTCGTCCGTGTCTGCGCCAGATCCCAGATCGATTTCACCTTTCCCCGAGCTGTTGGAGTCCGAAGTTTCCAGGACCGAGATGGACCCGGTTTCACCGCGCTTCCCCGAAAGAACCCTCAGGGTGTAATCTTCGCCAGCGCTGATGTTGGGGTAAGTGAATCCTTTAAAGATGCCTTTGGGGAAGCCCCGGGTCAAATCCGCATAAACCCCGCAACGGGAAGCAGGGTTGTTCTTCTTGCCCTTCATCATGTCGTCGAAGGTCTTCCCGATCTGCGAGAGGAAGATCTCGTCCACGTCGGAGGCTTCCACACCTGAAACCCCAGGGTTACCGTTATAAAAACCCATAAGGTCAATTGCGGGAACATAAATAAAAACACGACTATTCAACAGGGGAAGGCAAGTTGAGGGAAACGCCGGAGAATCCTTACCTTCCTCTACTCGGGCAAAGATAAGGGCCTTGAAGGGATCGCCGTCCTTGCCGAGTTGGAGCTCCATGCGAGTCTTGCGGACGGTCTTGGGCAGCCTCAGGTTGGCCTCGATTCCCGGGGGAATCCCTGCCAAATCCTTCACCTTGATCTGCCACCAACGCTGGGTTTCGTCGGGTGGAAGCTTGTCGACGTACACAACGAGGCGGCCGAGGCCATCCATGAGGCCTTGCTTGACCCTCCTTCTCTCCTTGTCGCGGGCCTCTGCCGCGGAGGACATGATGTTGGAGTTCAACTTGGATTCCTCCAAAGAAACACCTGCTCGTATTAACGGTGCGTCGCGACGGCAGCGGGAAACGGAAAGTCAGCTGACGTGGCCGGGGAAAAACAACAAAGCGAAAATGATAAACAAAAAGAAAAGAACAAAGGAGAACACTGAGGGAACCCCGCCTTTGCCGCCACCGGGCAGCAAGTGAGGACAAAGAGGTCAGATGGAGGCCGCCGGCGAGGACGGGGAGTATCCCCGGGGAATCCCTGTAAAGAGGAAGGCGTGGTCAAAAGAGAGTCCCAACAAGAGAAGACGAAAGAATAGGGAGAGGAAAAGGGAAGCAAGGGCCAGAGCGGCCGCCCGCCGCCCGACAGGAAATACCTCCTCTGAGGACGAGGAACAGCCAGGGGAAATTGGAGGGATTCCCCAGTTTTTCTCTGCCTTTCCCCTGAACCCTTGCGCGCGACAAAACCTGGCGGCGCGGAGCGCTGGACTGGGCCCCGCAATCAACCCCCGAGATCTGGCAAGCACAATTGGAGAAGTGCAGGGGAACTCTGAGGAAAACGTACAAGAACAGCAAAACCAAATGCAGGAGGGGGCTGGTGGAGCAGAAAGCGGTGGGGACGACGAGTACGCGGGTGGACATAACGAGGACAACAGCGGAAGCCAGACAAGAGATAATTATGATGCAGGAAGCAGCGACACAAATACCCGGGGAAGCACCGGAGATCCCCCCAGCGCACCTGATGATGCAAGGGAAAGCTCCGGCTCAGGCAGTGGGGGGGATAGGAATGTTCCAGGGGAGGAGGGCGGAAACCCCACGGAATCCCCGGAATTGTGCCAGCCACTATTGGAGAATCCCACGAGCACCGAGGCCTTTGCCCTCGCCATGGCCAAGGCCAAAGGCAGTAGCCATGTTAGCGACGCTGCCGTTGATAAAATCTTGGAGTCTGCTGTGGAACATATGGACGTGCTAAGGGATTTCTGGGTAAACCGCGGGTCTTCCAGGCTCTATACCAGGTGCCTACGGCCGACGCTGGAACCGTTCCTTCCCACGGTGTACACGGGCTTGCTGCTGGAGGAGAAGAAGCCTACGGGATTGGAGTACCGCCACCTGGACGGGCTGTCAGGAATTCCTAAAGAGTATACGGAGGGAAAGGGGAAACCCCGGATAATCCGCGAGGAAGCGTACGTAACGCTGAAGGACATCAAAAGGCACCACATGGGCATAAATGCAAAGTGGGGAATGAAAGTGGAAACCGCAAAGGAACACTTTAAAAACGCCGCCCTCAGCATAGACGGAGTGCAGGAGTCAAATAAAGGGAAGAAGAAGTTTCACGTAGTAACCATCCGCCTGGGCCAGTCCATCTACCTGTACAAGATATTCAACCCGCTCACCGGCCACCCAGCGGCGCAAACAAGCCTAGGGGAACTGTTGGGGTAAGGGAAACCCTGGGAAAACCCGGACAAACTACGTTGTTAATTATTCCTCGTCCAGAATCTGGGTACTGTTGCTAGAAAAAGTGATAAGTTAGGGTTTCCCTGGTGTTTACAGGCCAATTGTCCGAGAGGTAAACGAGGACCCTGACATCACGATCAAAGTGGTAATCGCCGACATGCCCGAGAGGCACTCTCTGAGGGGGATGATGCCCATCCAGGGCAGGTACAGTTGCGAGTTCTGTGAAGGACGCGGGGACACAGGTTCAGGAATCAGGTGGCCCTACCCAAAGTATTACGGCAAGCGGCTGAGGACGCATCAGGACACGGAGGCTTTTGCAAGGTATTCCTAAGGAAACACTGGAGAAACATTATTCCCTTTGAAACCCATCTCGCAGGTCTGGATTCTGCTTCCGAGACCCAGGGGAGAGCAAAGGAATCCTCGAGTTTTCCCCGTTGCTGGACCTCCATAGCGACTTCGACATCATTTGGGATATTCCGGCCGACCCCTTCCACCTACTATTTGAGGGCATTTGCAAGGAGTGCATGCGCCGAATGTTCGTTGGCGAAACAACCAGGGATTCCCTGGACATACACCGAGGCCTGTCCGAGATGTACCAAGCCACCAAGGTCTTTTCGGAGACGCCACGGAGATCCCGCGCCTTGGTCTGGTCAACGATGAAGGGACATGAGTATGGTTTCCTCACGTTTTCCGTGCTAATTCCCTTTGCTCGCACCATCTTGGAACCAGCAACAAGCGGAGTTTGGTAGGAAAAGTTATCAGGAAGAGGAAGGTTAACCCAGTGAAACCCCAAGTTTCCCCCCACAGGTACTACCGGAGGCATGCACTTCTCTACTTCAGCTTCCTGTCGCGACTGTACAACTACGACGACCGCGTCCTGCAAAAGGTGGAAGACTACCTGGGAAGGACGGGAAGGAATCTGCAAACTCTACACCGGCTCTTCTACGACACATTTCAACGGGGGTTTTGCGGGAAAACCTCGGAGAAACCCACAATTAACTTCCATACGTTTTCGCACTTGGATGAAGTACGAAAAAGGGCGGGGCCACTCTGGACTTTCTCCACGGAAAGCTTTGAAAGCCTCTATGGTGTAATGAGGAGGTGCTACCGCGTGGGCACGCCCAACACGAGCAAGCAGGCCATCACCAACTTCTACCAACGGGACCTGTAAGGTGTTCTACTGGGAAAACCCTAGGGAAACACTGAATTTTAATGTATTGTTTAGAGGCAGCCACCGCTGCAAGGAGCGGGAAAGACTGGTCCTGAAAGCTTCTACACCGCGGAACAACAAAGTGGCCGACAATTACGTGGTGACGTCCCAGGGTTTCCGCGCCATATACAAGACATCTGAAGACCACGTCTACTGCCACCCCATCGAGGTGGAGGCCCTGGACACGGAATACCTGGGTTTTTCTCTCCCGTGGCATCTCATTGGGGCCGCAAAGTAAGAAACCCTAGGGTTTCCTTGACAAAATCCCCTCACCTTTTTATTCCCAGGTTTGGCGACATCCAGTATGGCACCCGGCTCAAAATCAAGAAGGCTGCAGTCCAAGGGAAAGCAATTTTGTGCGGAGGCGTACTCACCGAGTGGAAGAAGGAGTGGCTCTTCGACAGCAAGAAGGATTACTAGTTTCTTCAGGGAAACCCCAAGGAAACCCCAATTCAGAGTACTGAGGGAATGAACGAAACCGTAGTGCTATCGTAGTGTTTCATTATGAAGGAAAACCCGGTGTAAACCCGGACAATACCCGACACATTTAATAAATTCCCCTGCCCACTGGTCCCCACCCGCACTTTCTAGTTGGGTAGGAGCCTCCGCCTCATTTCGACATACTCGAGGCTGCTGCCATGTTTTGCCCAACAAGAGGAATCGGCGGGGAAAACCCGGGAAGAACCCGCCCGCTGTAAACGGTAAAAAAAGGCTGCAGGAAGACCCGCCCTTGACACCAGGAAAACCCCGGTGCGCACATCAGCCCAAAAAAAGGAAATGGCTAAGAGGGGACATACGAGGGATGTTTGGTATAATCCTTAGCAAGCACCACCACCTTAGGATTTTAAGGTAGTTTTCCAACCCCTCCCACTCTTTTTTATTTTTGGCTTGGGGAATCTCTGGGGAAACCCTTGAAATGCCTACCCCGCCGATTTATCGCCCCCTAAAAACCCCACGCTGGTTGGTCGGGAATGCCGGAAATAAATTCATGCTTTCTGCGGGTACTTGCTTGCTATCTCTAGTGAAACTTTCTCCGCCGTAGTAAGCCCTTAACGTACTTGAAAATAAGACGCACTTGTATTCGCTCTTTCTTGTAGGCTCCTCCACGTAGCAAGACGATCTTCGTATGAAGATCGAGCCCGTATCCAAAGCGACGGCGTTTGTATGTAGCTCTAGACCACCCAAGGTTGAGGACACAGATCTCAGCTTCGGAGATTCATCCTCATCCTTTCTCTCTCTAAACGCCGCCGCCCACTTACCTCTTAACCACTTTCGTTGTATTTATACTTTTTTGGGCGGCGGCGGAGGTGTACACGTATTCTCTTGCAGGCGGAATTCACCAATTTCGAATCTGTCAGCAAAAAAAATACAACTTGTATGGGATAAGAGTAACAGTGCGTACCAAATGAAAACATGGTTGGACATCGGTGAATTTCCCTTCGGATTATTACGAACGGTCGTCCGTCCCCTCGTCATCCTCAGCCGGCGGGGGGGGGGGGGGGGGGGGGGGGGGGGGGGGGGGGGGGGGGGGGGGGGGGGGGGGGGGGGGGGGGGGGGGGGGGGGGGGGGGGG
>JAAUYB010025708.1_pt1 | contig 11845 bp, 8 predicted proteins | sample 7278071 | NCBI WGS metagenome assembly JAAUYB01 (sample SAMN14350121, study PRJNA611818) | marine sediment metagenome | isolation source: surface marine sediment (1.8m) | place: French Polynesia: Moorea | collected 2018-08 | reverse complement strand
TATATTTTTTAAGTTCTCTTTGCAAACCTGGGATAATGCGCGTTTATTTTAATGAAGACTTGAAGGGGTAACGAAACGAGGGAGGGACGGTTTCTTTTGCGCAGAAATTACCTCGCGAGTAAGGGCGGGGCAAGCGGTATAAACCGAGATAAAAGGCCAAATTGGCAAAGGCTAAGAGGAATTGCGCGGAGGCACGCAACCGTGCGAAAATAAGTGAAGAAGAGACATCACCGTGCCTTGAAAGCTCTGTACAGGTGGGCGATCGATCGATGGAGGAGAAGACGGAAGATCGTGTTATTGCTCCTGAGATACTGTGATCACTTTTTTGTGCTCGATTGCCACGGTCAACAGCACCTACATATCCATCCAATCCTACACACCAGCAGGAGGACGAGCGTGACCTCCCAGGAGACTCCAGTCCGTCGTAAAACATCATCCTTTCATACTGAGGCTGTGACTGGATGCACGAGTCTTCAAAAGCCTTTCAATTTTCAATGACAGTTTGGGCTCTCCTAGGAGGGCATTACAGCTTTTGCCTATTTATTCCATTTAAGAAAAGTCTGTTTCACTTCCTCTGGTCGACAAGTCGGACTCTTCTACCTTTCGCGAAGATGACAAAAGCACATGTTGCTTGATGAGGTTCCTTCCTATGAAGGGCCCTAATATTATATACAGCACGTTCAGCGGTAGCCGGGTCAAATAGAAACAGGAGTGATTCAGCCTCCCAGGTGGCGGAAGGCGAGCTATAGTGTGCATTGCTTGTCGTTCGCCCAGGTGGTGGCGAGGGACGAAGGGAGAATAAGTTAGTGACCCAGGCAAGAATAGCAGTCTCCCTCCCTCCCTCCCTCCCTCCCTGACTGACCCCGCCACCCAAGCATACGAGAAGGCTCCAATTTCAATTTCCAGGAACCCCAAGACGGAACACTTTTCTCCCCTTTTCTCGCCCTGTCCCTTTTTTCCTCCCACGCCCCCTTTTAAGGAGGGTTTATCCCCTTCCTTCCTTCGTTCGTTCTTCGGTGGTGGCGATGGTGGTGGTTTGCAAAAGAAAATGAGAGCCCACGCGAGCCATTCTTGCTCCCCTATCCCCCACCCCACTCAGTGTAAGAGATTCAAGATCTTTATTGCTTGGCGCCGGGGGTAGGGTTTGTCCCTCTACTATGTACATGCTCCCTCCTCCTCCTTTTTGGTTCAAAGTCCTAATTTAGAGGAAAGTGCTCCGCTTGGACGCAGCACAAAAGTGCGGGCAAATCTGCTTTAAAGCCCAATGTTCAAGGAGCAACTTGGGAAATAAAAGGAAAAAGAAACACTTTGGCTACCGCCTACTCCTCCTCGTTTCTACGACTGCGGTCAATGCTTGAAATGGCGAGAAAGGAAATATCAATGCATGAGCTCTTCCAGCCTGTACAGTACACTATACCCAGACCAGAGTCAAGAACAAGGTGCTAAACATTTCTCTCTCTCTTTTCTGGCACTGCCAAAAACGGACTGACTACATAAGTTCCTTCTCTCGCCGCTTGCATTCGATATTGTTTTGCCTCCTCCTCCTCCTCCTCTTTCTCCCTCCCCATAGATCATTCAAACGGCCGCCGAACGTTCTCCTCCGAGTCAGACTTGGAAGTATAGAGTGTAGGGGAGGGAGATGGAGCCCGGATCCAGGTCAACGCACCTCACTACCTCTACTCTCTTCACTCGATCAAAATCGAGAACGGAAAAAAGCAGAAGCGCGAAAAAAACCATACATGCATTCCTCATACCGAACACGCACATAAATGGGAAGGGTGGAATAATTTGTTTGACCGACGGGAAAGCCCAAGTGTAGGTACAAAAAAGCTCTTGTACCTTTTCAATCAGACTACAGTATGTAAAAACTAAAGCGTAGTACTATGTCAGATGTCACTCACCTATCCTGAAGGATAGAGGGTGCCTGGCTTCTGCAGTGGGCGACGACGACAGGAGGAGTAGCAAAACCACTACTACAAGGAGAGCGGAGGGTTTTCTGTGAAAGGGATCTCCTCCCCCACGCCCACTTTGGTCCTTTTTGTCGGTTGCGACCCCCATCGTTGTTTTGTGTCTCTCTCGGCTGAGTGATTCACCACTTCACTTCCTACTTCCTCTACCGCATCCTGCGGCGGCGGCGGAGGTCAAGGGACAAAAAGAGGCCTTCCTCCTCCTCTGATCAACCTCGACCTCCGACGGGGATGCGACAAAGACATGGCATTTTTATATCCTCCAAGTTCCGAGCGACCCCGCTTCTTTTCGCTGCGCCTCCGTCCGAGGACTGATCCCGGACGGAGGAACGGACGGACGACGATTTTCTGACGGGACGAGGGAAAGAGGAGGAGGAGGAGGAGAGTGTAGCACGGTGGGACAGGAGACGGAGGAGGAGTGTACGTAGTGCATGAGAAAGAGAGGGAAAGGGAGGGAGGGGCGCATGGAAAAAAATCATGCAGGGATTGATCCATTTCAGGCCTGCACGCGTTCACGCCTTCTTGAGTGCAGTCCGACCTGTTCATCATCCAGAGGTTAGAAATAGAATGTTCCGCAGGGTAGACTGGATAAAAACATAGGAAGGGGCCCTTGGGAACAGATACAGTGTGATTCGTGATTAAAGCTTTTCTGGTACCAACGTGCTTTCTCCTGCACTACTGACGATAACCTTCAACAAAATGACCTTGTACTGTTCTACAGTACTACCACCGAATCATGTGACAATGAGCCCTACCTGATTGATGTTGACGGTTTGGCCTGGCCACTTGGGCCCAAAGATGGGAATGAGTCAGAATATGTGCATCGGAATACATAAGTATAGTAAGTAAGGAGGACGTTGGTAACGGTAGGTGTAGAATTCGACGAATATTCAGTTCATAATTTTATTGTTTGATAAAAACGTCAAATAGTCTGATAAATACACAAAGAAGGGATTTTCGTTTGGCCTGGAAGACATTAGACATTACCTCATGTGATAGTGCTTTTGGTACTTAAGGGCCTGATCGTTAGAGGACAGATGTGATAAACTGCATCCATCCTGCAAATTACCGTACAGGAGCAAAAAACAGTCGCTTTAGGCGCAGGAGATGGTGATACCAGGTGTGCCTGACATGTGCTTGGTTCCAAGGTCAAGGATGTGTCACGGAATACATGTAATTGGGCAAAAATGGGGAAATTGTTTCAAATATGGAAGAAAGAAGACCCAGCCAATTTTTTCCCGTTCGGTGAACAGTGATAGTTCGCAAGCCAAGAAAGAGAAAATCACATAACCCTGATTTCGGGCAAAAATTGAAGTGAAGGAAATGGCGAGTAAATATCTTTCTTCAGTTTTATATGCTGTATGTAACTTAGAAGAAATTGTATACTGTACCAAAAAAGAGCAAAACATTGGAACACTTTCATGGAGTCGCAGTTGCTAATGATGGCTGTTGATGTCTTTTTGATAGCTCTCATATTGGGGCGATACATAGTTTCGTCAAGGATCCTTTCGCCACACATGGGCACGAGGTGAGAAGGGTGGTGGGGTGGGTCCTCCCTCCTGAAGGTCAAACCTCGAATCCCCCCTCCTGCAAAGGATTTTATGACCCCCTTTTGCCGGCAAAAAAATGTTTATTGACTCCCTTTTAAATTCTGCAAAAAATTGCTGTTTTTGTTTAAAAACGCATTTTTTCCTGTATCACAAGCCAAAAAACTGAAACAAAAACTTGCTTCAGAACGGAAGCCTTTGTTTTATAGAAAAGAGGGGAAAAAATTAGGACTGTTTTTGTAATTGTCCACTCCCTCCCTCCATTCCCCCCTCCTGCGGGGCAAAAGCTTACCCCCTCCCTGGAAAGAAAATCCGAATCACCCCTCCTGCAGACGAAAAATTTACCCCCCCTCCCTTGCAGCCGCACACCGTGACCATGTATGCCTTTCGCCCAACACAAACAACATACTTCCCAGACGGGATGGTGGCGCCTGTTGAGTTCGGAGAAACGGAAACACATTTATCGTTTAGTTCCACCCACAACAACATTTTTCAACTTCTTTCAAACAGGACGTTTCGGTAAGGTACCCAATAAAAAATCGCGAAAGCAACAATTTGACAGGGGTGCGAAAGTAACTGCTGCCAAGTACACACACCAGGATCCTTCCTGTGCATGCAAGATTTTTACCCTGTGTAGAAAGGAGCAGTATTTTTTGGGGGGGAAAAGATTCTCGAATCCAGCGCCTTTTTGCTAAAGAAACCATATTTCCTTTCAGTGTCGCCGATCCTCTAGTCTTGATTAGCGACATGGTATGTCATGCACGATCCAGAGCCGTGGAGCACTCTCCGTACACCAACAACGTCGCTGCGGAGTTTCGCTTCGATTTCCACGAACTGCTTCTAGCCATTCCGGTACAAGGAGATAAAATTTGTTTGAGCATCTAGCCGTAGCGTGTGCATGAAAAATTTCCTTCCAAGTTTACAGCGGAGGCAGCGGCTCTGACGTAAGTCGTGGGAAGGTTTTTTTGTTCCGTAATTTTTCAAAAACTAAGAGTAGTTGTAAATCCATCATCCAACTTTGACACAAAAAAGTGTGGAGGAGGGACAACGCATCGCTTTTCTCTTTCTCTCGCTCTCCATTCTGACCCTTCTCTCCGTACTAAAGACAACTCCATCCAAGACGTCCTTGCCGCCACGTTCAGAAAGTTACAAAATCCCACAGGAAATTCGTTTCGGATACAAACAAATGAGCGCTTGTTGCAAGCGAGTGTCGATTCCAGTTCCCACGCAGCCACCCCTCACATGACCCCACGTCGATCGGTCGAAGAAGCCACCCCATCGATCGTACCACGAGCGGCGGGCGGCGACGCTGCCACACCCCCAGGAAATGTGTCTTCTTGTCGTCGTCAATTCCCCGAGAAATTTGATCGAACCGGTTCAAACTGCGCCAAACAGTAGTAGTCGCCGGAGGGATGCGAGCGTCTTGAAGTATTTGGGGGAACTGGGGATGATGATTGAGAGGACGGCCATCACAGAGTGTCAATTTGAATTCCCCCTGTGAACCACATCATCCCTTTAAATACAGTGGTGCACTGATGCGTTCCTGCTCTCCCAGGTATTCAGTAGAGGGAGGCGCTCACATGTTCCCAATTTCATTTGTGCAATCCGAGTCCGACCCTCCTGCGTCGCCCGGTGTCACATTCTGACAGTGTGATCAAATAAGAGAGAATGTCTCAAGGGAACACGTTCTCCTCTGGGTTGCCCTCGATCGTTTGACACCCATAGTACGACACAACAGGTTGTTGCATTCCCCCCCTCCATAGGAGTCCATGCCACAAAATCATGTACCTTACCCTTTTGTAACACCCTGTCTCGTGTGTGGACATGTGCACTTGTTGTGTAGTCGCCTCCTCCTCCTCCCTCTCTCCTTTGGGAGGGGTTAGCGAGCCGAGAAAAGGGGGGCGCACCAGGGCGGGAGAGCACAGTCGATCGCTGAGCTATCCAGGAGGAAGACTCCAAGATCGGCGTCAAAGAAGGAACCACGGACTGTAGTTGATTTGATAAATTTCAAGACCGCCGCAGCCCAGCCCAAGACCTTCTTTCGTTCGATGGCACTGGAGGACCACATCGTGCTGCGCAATGGAGTGCGAATGCCCATCTTGGGAATGGGTGAGAAAACGACTACTAGCAACTTTTGGTAGAAACCCCTTTTGTCCGTAGCGTACGATTTTCCTGCAAGGAAAATGTGTTGACTGAAAATATAGTATCACCTTCCTTCCGTATCAGACGAATAGAATCGAATTTTACCATGTGGAGAACAGGATGGTTGGCTTGCCTTGCAGTGCACTAAACATGCTTTCTTGTCGTGAAATTCTATACTTGAATCTGTCTAGTCGAAAAACTCTTTTGGCCCGGAAGAAAGAGTTCTCGCTCTCTCCTCCCTTCGCACGCCCATCAAATAACAAGCTTGCACAAAAAGTTAAGGAACTGCGCATTTGTTAACTATACTGGTTCTGTAAATCCTTTCCTTTTCCAGGCACCACCCACAACGGCGGCTACAACCACGAGGCGGTGGTGCACGGGCTGCGCGACTGCGGCGTCAGGCTCATCGACACCGCCAAGAGGTACGGCACCGAGGTCTTTGTCGGGCAGGCGGTGGTGGACAGCGGAGTCGACAGGTATTGAAGATTAGGCATCGATCATTCCTTTGCGGTTTTAGTTTTAGCGTAGATTTTCTTTGAATCCGCTGTAGGGACGACGTCTTCTTGGCCACGAAGCTCTGGCCTGGCGACTATGGCGCTGCGAGGGCGCCCATGGCCCTGACGGGGTCGCTCTCCAGGATGCAGGTGGACCACATCGACCTCTTCCTCATGCACTGGCCAAAGTGCAGGGACGGGGTCGACAGGAAGAGGTGTCTCCAAGAGACGTGGAGGTACGGTTTTGATGATAAAATCGAAGGCTTATTTCGAATTTGAATTTTTGATTTGCGGGAAAGCGTTTTTGTTTACCGAAAGGGAAATGGAAAAAAACCCTTTAAACAATTACAATTTAACTAATTATTTTGGAGTTTGGAAATGAAAGTGATTGCAAATAGATGTTTCTAAAAATAGCCAAAATGGTGGAGTCTTATATCCAACAATTTGCTGGTGGCCTAGGACCTCTGGAGAGGCCAGGAAAAGTATCAAGATCATGTATGCAACGAATGGATGGCAACACCTTCATCTTCCAGCAACAGGCGCTAAAGTCTTAATGAAGAGTCAAGCCTACAGTCAAGCTGTCAGCCATGGAGAAAGTTTGACGTGCAGTGTATTGTACTTTTAAACGTTCTCTCTCCATAGGTGCTCAAGTAGGGGGTCTGACTATAAAGACCCTCCTCAAGCACTGTTTTCAAGACCTTTTTTAAAGAGAGCAAAAAAATCATTAAAGTTTACCAGTTCTTTTTGCTAATTTCCGCCGCAGGTCATTGAACAAAGTATGTTCTTGTTCTTTAAACATTGCTTTTTTACTCTGCAAGGAAAAAAATGTGCCTGTGGCAATACTGCAGAAACTTTGACTGCTGTTAACAATCCTTGTTGCATTCATTTGGTAGATACTTTTACTTAATCTGAACATTTTATCTCTCCGGTGATTCGATTGCTATCCGTGAACAACTTGATGCTTTGTTTTGACCAATTTTGTGAGAAAAACTGGGATATTGAGTTTAATGGTCCGAGTAGTCTGGGTTTGCCCTTTTATTTCATTTTGGGGTGTGACCCCCCTTTCCTCTATGACTCTTTATGAAGAAAGATACAACATTTATTTTCAATTTAGTCAACCAGTTGTTTTGGTTTTTTTGTTAATTTCTGCCGCAGGTCATTGAGCAAAGTATGTTCTTGTTTATTTTTTTAAAAAAATCATTAGTTGTATAGTTGAAAGAAAATATTAAAAATATATTTTCTACTATCAGGATCCTGGAGCTGGAGCTGGATTCTGGTCGTTGCCGCTCCATCGGCGTCTCCAACTTCCTGGAATGTGACCTGGAGTGCCTGGCTGAGACTGCCTCCCTGGCCCCGCACGTGAACCAGTGCGAGTTCCACCCGCTGCAGAACCCCACCGAACTGAGGCGGTACTGCGCTGAGGAGGGCATCCAGTTCCAGGGCTACTGCCCGCTGGGCAAGGGGCTGCTGCTGGGCGAGCCGGAGGTGCTGGAGGCGTCCAAGAGGCTGCGGGTGACCCCGGCGCAGGTGCTCATCCGCTGGTCCGCTCAGAGCGGCGCCGTCACCATACCCAAGTCAACGAGGCCGGGGAGAGTTGCGGAGAACGCCGCTGTGCTGGGGGAGCGGTTCGCGCTGGACGAGGCTGCCATGGCGGCGCTGGACGGGATGCACCTCACCAGGCCCAGCAAGAAGCTGGTGAAGAGGGACAGGGTCACCTCCATCACACTGGTAATTGAAAACTGCTGTTGCTGCAGCATTCAATCGATAGACTAGTACAACCTAAAAAAAAAAAATTCGCAGGAGGAGGACGCCCTCGGCCGCCCCGGCGGGAAGGCCGACGGATACAAGCTGAGGGCGGAGGGCGTCAACAACGTCTTCCCGGCGTCGATGCCAGTCTTCGCTTGAAAATATGCGATGAGGATGAGGATGCAAACAAATTTGAGGAAAATATTACAACACAAGAAGTACCTATTATTTGCGATGAAAGGACAATTCGTTTTTTTTTTTCTTAGCATTTTATTCTGTTCAACTCAGATACCTGATAAGCACGTCTGTAAAAAGTACACTCAAGAGCGAAAAATGATCGATCATATGTAGCGTAAGTACTGTAAGTACAGGAAACAACTCAAGAAACGTTACACGTCTTACTGTTCAACTGTTCCAATTTTTTTTCGTTCGTCGAATACACTATCAAAGCATTGTGTGTAGCGTACATATTGTCAGCCATAACTTATTTTCTGTACATGTAGTTCCAACCGTACCAAAATAAACCTCGAAAACTCAATTATGCTCTACTACTCTTTATTCAGTATGCCAATCACAAACGACGCAACGATATGAGAATGCGATATTGGGAAGGGGTCTTCTTCAACTTCTTGAACATCTTTGGGTCTTTTCACTCCTCGCCGCTGGCACCGGCGCTCTTCATCTGGTCCATTGGGTTCTGGTACCACTTAGTCGATGGCTTCTCTTCCTCCATATTCACGTCCTCCTCCTTCTCACCCTCCTCTTCGTCTTTGTTGTACAATCCTCCGACCGCCTCCATGGCCCTCCCCCTCCCCACCAGCATCGCCGGGGCGAACACCCTGTCCTTGAGCGACACCGGCGGCGGCGGGGAGAAGCGGGAGTAGGGCGCGACCAGCCTGCCAGGGTGACGCGGCCCGTTCAGGTACTCTACCATGCGGGCGCTGTGGTCAGAGAGGCCGCAGAGACCTTCGTCGGCGCCGCTAGCGACTTTATCATCGGTATCGTCAATGGCAGTGTCTTTATTGTCAACGACATTAAGGGAATCGGTATCGTTCGCGCCGACGGATTTGAGGACGGAGAGGAGGAAGTCTTTGTTGACGGTGTCAAAGAAGGAGGCTCCCTTGTCCAGGGAGGAGGAGGAGACGGAGACGGAGACGGAGACGGCCGAGGAGGAGGAGGAGGCGGTGGACGGAGCTGGAGAGGGGATCCCTCGCCCCAGCTGAAGAGGGAACTCCTGAAGAGCTTCCTGCTGCTGCTCTTGCTGCACCGCCTCCGCCTGGAGCTGTTGCTGTTGGAGCTCATCTTGCTGTTGCTGCTGCTGCTGCAAACGAAGCACCTCGTGATGAACCTGTAGACGCTGCTGCTGCTGGTTCTGAACAAAACTTTGTCGGTGACGGCGATACTGGTAATGTCTTCTTCTTCTTCGCTTATTTACCTTTTGGTGCTGCTCCTGCTCCGGCTTCTTGTCCTCTGACCTCCTCCTCTCCTTCTGCTCCGGCGTCCTCCTGCGCCTGTTTTGGTGGTCCCTGGACTTGTGCGGCGACGGCCTCCAGAACCTGGGCCTCTTGGCCTCCGGCTGAGGCGAGAGGATGGCAACCTCCATCGTCGGACAAAAAAGAGGTCGACCGGACTTAACGCAAAACGCGAGCGAAGCCAAAGAAAGTGCGCAGCGTTAGTTGTGGTGGTATCGAAAAAGTGCGTTTATTGTCACTCGATCGCTGCTACGGAACGACTAACTGCTGATATTGGAAGCGATACACGAACGCGGAAAAAACTCTTCCTAAAAACTTAATTTTGCTCTTCTGGAGAGATGCGACGGTGGGCGTCCTTTTCCTCCGGCGGCGGGGTGGCGTCTGATCATCTGATGCCAACGTCGGGCGTACTACGTACACTCAACGGAGATAAGGAGAGGGAGAGGGAACGTTCCCTTTCGTTCCGTACGTTAGCTAGTCTTTGCTCGAAAGTTCTTTCTCTCATCTGTCTGTGCGGGCAGGTACAGAGGAAAGAGGGGATTCCCAACGTTGGGGCTCAAAGAAAGGAACCCAACCTCACACAGTCCCCCTGTCTTCGTCTACAGTCCACATTTTTTTTAAAAAAATGTATTGCGTTGTTTCCCCGAGACAGAAAATAGTTTCCGACAGATAAGGTCTTCTCTGCAAATCGGTGGGGAAAAGGAGACGAGGGAAAATTGTTATTGCTGATGAAGGAAAAGGAGACGAAAATTGGAAATATTGTAGCGTAGTTGATGGTTGATGTACTTGTAGGAAATGACAGGGTGGGTACTTTTTGTTCGTACAGAAAAAGATTGATCAAGTTGAACCGTTCTGAAGGTGTATGTTTCTTGGCCTTACCTTGGGCGGCCTCTGACAGTTTGAGGAATATGCGTTTTTATCGGCAAATTCCTTGCTCACAATGGCTATAGTACACGTACCCAACGAACCATCAAAAATCTAGGATTTCACAAACAACGGACCTTGTCAATATTTCACGCATCGCCAGTGGGAACTGCGGGAAAGAAAGGGTCTTCAGGAATGTCGTCACATTATGTCGTTGTTAGTACAACGTTTGATTCCCCTATAAAGAGGCGGGGGAAAACAAGCCCATCTATCATCACTACTGCGTTCATGGGAAAAAACTCACGGCCTGAAAGGGGCCTGGCAAAAAAAAACCAGGAAAGTCAGTTGTCGTTGCGGCATATCTATCGAGTACCCTTACATGCAGTACTTACTAGCGGAAGGAAAACAGCAATTTCCTCCTCTAGGCTCCTCCTCCTCCTCCGCGCCCTTCGATAAAAACGAGGTTCGTGCATGGGAGCCACTTTGTGCCATTTCATCTGTCTGGAGTGGACGCTTTTGATGTAGATGATGATGAGGCTATTACCGCCTAGCTCTCACCCATGCAACAGGGAGCAAAAAATATCGTGGGCTTACTAACATATACCGTCAAGTTTTTTCCCAGAGGGGCTCCTGTGTGGGTATGATATCTAATTGCCTACCAGTCACTCCTGCATGGTAAAATTGCCTGTCGGTATTGCGCAAACTGCACTTTTTTGCGCATTTTTCGCGGTGCAAACAGTGGTTAATTGCTTGCATGCATTATAAAAAGAAGGCTCGCCCACGCAGTGCTAGCATTTTTATCCTTTTTTGTACGATGATCGTGGTACGAGTACGACCGTGACGAATGGGATGATTCTTACTTTCCATTGTGGAGTTTGGCTTTCGATGCTGTTGCGTCAGAGCCAAAGGTTCCCACTGATTTTGCAAAAATCAGTTTGCAAAATCCTTACGAACTGTGATAGACAGCTAGACAAAACAGAAAAACATACCTGCAATATTATAAATGCCGCGTACCAGAAAAACGCTGCTTTCCCCTCGCTAATAAAAGACTCCTGGTCAGGAAAAGTATGTACTGTATATCAGTTCTTCGTCCATAACGGTAAATAATTCATCCCTGGTCATTAAACATTTGTTCCTATAGGCACGCTATGCTGTATCTACAGTGTTTATTGTAGCGGCCTCTAGCTTCTGTTGTCAGGTTTTTACATTTACATGTAGCCACGTTGATATTTTACATAAGAGAACAATTCTACCTGCCAGGATGAGAAATAAATCGAGGCTATACGGTACGTAAAAAAATGTACATTGATATACAGTTGAATACACCGGTATATATCATATGGTGACAATTGGTTGATGTATACAAAATGCGTCTTTTACACCCATAAATGTGTACTTTTATGTTCAAGTTTCTTTCCATGAATACTGCGAGCAAAGAATACGGCATATTTTGTGGCCCAAGCAAGGATCAAGGTGGAACCCCGCCCTCCATTCTCCAAAGCGGTGATCACTGTCCCTCCCCGCTCCCCTTTTGGTTTGTATCCTCATTCCTCACGCACAAACACCGTGGATACTGAGCCAGTACCACGAAGCAACCAAAAGAGGCCTCTCCT
>JAAUYB010167710.1_pt1 | contig 11853 bp, 13 predicted proteins | sample 7278071 | NCBI WGS metagenome assembly JAAUYB01 (sample SAMN14350121, study PRJNA611818) | marine sediment metagenome | isolation source: surface marine sediment (1.8m) | place: French Polynesia: Moorea | collected 2018-08 | reverse complement strand
CCAGCGTCATGCCGGTGATCACCAGCGGCAACACAAACGCCCCGACGATCATGATCGCCGAAAAGGCGGCAGATATGATACTCTCAACCTGATTTTGGAGAGTGCAATGAAAAGAACTGCTTTGACCCTGGCCCTTTTGATTTCCGCCAGCCCCGTGCTGGCGCAGGACCATCACGGCCTCATTTTTGCAACCACCCAGTTTCGCGCCTATGAACGCGGCCTGCCTGTGGGCGTTGAAACGGCAGGCAGAATCGTGAATTTCCACGAGGTGGATCGCAACCGAAGCGGCGCCTGGGATCCGGGCGAGATCCGCGACGCCTTTGGCCATGCCGCCAAAGACGTGGTGCTGAGCTTTGACGCCAACGCCGATGGCCGCGTCAGCCTGTTAGAGCTGCGCGCCTTTGACGATGGCGGCACCGGCGGGCCCGACGGGCGGCTGTGGGAGCGTGTGCGGGACTAGGCTACAGCGCCTATTCCTGCTTGGGCTTGTCGTCGTATTCGCCGGACAGGATGCGCTGGGCGTCGCCTTCGGGGTCTTCGTATTGGTTTGACCGGATGGTGAAGACAAAAAACGCGAGACCCAAGCTGCCGAGGATCAGCGAGATCGGGATCAGGTAGGTCAGGACGTTCACGGCGCTTACCTCAGCCTCAGTGCGTTCAGCGACACTGTAATCGACGATGCGGACATCGCCAATGCGGCAATCAGCGGCGAGCAGAGCCCGGCGATGGCCAGCGGTACGGCGATGATGTTGTACCAGGTGGCTATGGTAAAGTTTTCGCGGATCCGTCGTGTGGCCTTGTGCGCGGTCTGCGCGGCCTCGGGCAGCGGTGTCAGCGCGTGGCCCAGCAGCACGATATCCGAGGCGACGCGGGCGGCATCGAGGGCCGAGGCGGGTGAGATCGACACATGGGCGCTCGCCAACGCCACGGTGTCATTCAGACCGTCACCCACCATCAGCACATGTGCGCCTTCGGCGGTTAGGGCGTCGATGCGGGCGGCTTTGTCTTCGGGGCGGGCCTCGGCCATCCAGGTGTCGATCCCCAGCCGGTTGGCGAGGCTCTCGACCGGGTGCGGCGCGTCCCCGGACATCAGGATCACCCGCTTGCCGGCGGTTTGGAAGGCGGCGACCGCCTCGGCGGCCCCGTCGCGCAGACGGTCGGTGAAGGTAAAGGCGATGGCCGGGGCGTCGCCGACGCTCAGCCAAGCGGCGGTTTCCTCGGACTGGCCGCCGCCGGCCCAGGCGCTGCGCCCAAAGCGCACGCGCTGGCCGTTCCAGAGACCTTCGGTGCCGTGGCCGGGGACTTCGCGGCACCCAGTCACGTCAGCAGGCGCGATGCCCGCGGCGCGGGCGGCTTCGGCGACCGCTCGCGAAAGTGGGTGCTGTGAGCCTTCGGCCAGGGCCAGAGCGATCTGCACGGCGCGGGTGTCGAGGTGGTCGAGATTGGTGAGTTCTGGCGTGCCGGCTGTCAGGGTCCCGGTCTTGTCAAAGACCACTGTGTCGACTTGTGCAAGGCGTTCCAGCGCTGTGGCGTCCTTGATCAGCAACCCCTGTTTGAAGAGCCGGCCAGAGGCCGCCGTTGTCACCGCGGGCACGGCGAGGCCGAGGGCACAGGGGCAGGTGATGATCAGCACCGCGGCGGCGATGTTCAGCGCCACGCGCAGATCCTGCGCATAGAGATACCAGCCGACAAACGCCAGGGCCGACAGGATATGCACCCCCGGCGCGTAGAGCTTGGCCGCCTTGTCGGCGAGCGAGGTGTAGCGCGAGCGGCCGGATTCGGCGATGGCCACCAGATCGGCCATGCGGTGCAGCGAGGTGTCACGACCGACGGCAGAGGCGCGAATGGTCAGCGGGCCGGTCAGGTTGACCTCACCCGCACTGACCGCCTGACCCGGTTCGGCAAGGACCGGCAGGGTTTCCCCGGTCAGGAGCGAGCGATCCAGCTCGGACCGGCCGTCGGTGATCTCACCGTCCACCGGCATCCGCCCGCCGGGGCGGATGTGAATCAGATCGCCAACCCGCAGCTCGGCCACGGGCACCTGTTCCTCACCGTCAGCAGTCACCCGCCAGGCCCGCGGCACCTCCAAAGCGGTCAGTTCCTGCGCGGCCGAGCGCGCCACGGCGCGGGTGCGGTGATCGAGGTAGCGCCCGGCCAAAAGGAAAAAGGTCAACGCGATGGCGGCGTCGAAATAGGCGTGTTCACCCGACAGCGTGGTTTCCCAAAGCGAGGTCCCCAGCGCCAAGGCAATGGCCAGCGAAATGGGCACATCCATGTTGAGCTGCCCGGCGCGCAAGGCGCTCCAGGCATTGCGGAAAAACGGCTGGGCGGAAAACGCCACGGCGGGCAGCACGATGGCGGCGGAAATCCAGTGAAAGAGGTCCCGCGTCGGCCCTTCGGCCCCCGACCAGACCGCAATCGACAAGAGCATGACGTTCATCGCGGCAAAGCCCGCCACCGCCAGCCGCATCAAGAGCTCGCGTCCGGCGCGGTCGGCTTGCGTGGCTGAAAGGGCGGTGCTGTCAAGCTCATGCGCCTCGTACCCGGCGCCTTCGACCACGGCCTTGGCATCGGCGGCGGTCATGTCGGGTACGGCTTCGATGCTCACACGTTTCAGGGTCAGGTTGACGCGCGCGGAATGGATGCTCGGTGTCGCGGCGAGCGCCTTTTCGATCTTGGCGATGCAGGCGGCGCAATGGATGGTCGGCAAGGACAGGACGATATGCGCGTCCTGCACCGCTGCCTGTTCGGCCAGAGCCTCGGCCGCAGGGGCCGCCGCACAGGCAGGACAGGCCGAAGCCGGGGGACGCATCGTTGCGGTCATGCCATCAGCCCTTTACGTAAAACACCACACGCTGCTCAAAGGGCGTGCCGTCGAGCGCTGTCGCTTTCATCCGGATGTTCCAGTTGCCCGGCGCCAGCGTCTCGCGCGCCACATAGGCGCGGCCGTCATAGGCAAAATCCGGTGCGCGGTCGTCTTTCACATGGGTGGGGCGGCCCAAAGTGGCCTCCAAAGTGCCGGCCTGCACGGCTTTGCCATCGGCATCGGTGATCGACAGGATCAGCAGGCCACCGGTCGCCTCGGCCTCAACCGTCCACCCCAGTGCCAACTGCGCGGCGCGGCGGTCATCGAAGGTCTGGCTCGAGACGTAGGAGTTCTTGGTCTCCAGCCCCGGAAAGGTGTTCACCGCCGAAAAGGCCAGGGTCAGGTTGACGCCGATGATCACGGCAAAGGACCCGACAAAGATGGCCAGGGCGTGCCAGCCGGTGAATTTACGCTCTGTCATCAGTTTGCTCTCCCGTTGAAGACGGTGTCGTTATAGGCGCGGTCGCCATTGGTCAGGTCCTCGACCCAGAACCGGAAATCGGTGCGTTCGGCGGCGGCCGGGTCGGATTGCGGCGGCGCGATCACGTAGACGCGCTGCAGGAAGGTTTCGTTGGCCGGAACGTCTACGGTTTCATAGGGCGTGCCTTCCAATTGCACCCGCAGGGTCGGATGACCCGTCAGGCTGACGCGGAAGGGCCGATCCTCACCGTGTTTGTTCAAAAGCCGCACGTCATAGGTGTTGCGGATCGAGCCGTCAGACAGGGTGACAAAGGTCGGGTTGCGCACCGGGGCCACCGTCATTTCGATGTCCGACCGGATGAAGAGCGCAAAGAGCAGCCCCAAGCCGACCACCGCCCAGAGCGTGGTATACATCATCGTGCGGACCCGGAAGATGTGGAACCAGGGGGAGCGCGGTTTTTCCCCGGCGCGCTCGCGCGGTTCGTCCGACAGGGCCATATAGTCGATCAGGCCCCGCGGCTTGCCGACCTTGTCCATCATTTCGTCACAGGCATCAATGCAAAGCGCGCAGGTGATGCATTCCAGCTGCTGGCCATCGCGGATATCGATACCCATCGGGCAGACATTGACGCAGGCCATGCAGTCGATGCAATCGCCCAGCTCATCGGCACCTTCGGCCTTGCGGTGCTTGCCGCGCGGCTCACCCCGCCAGTCGCGATAGGCCACGGTCAGCGTGTCTTCGTCCATCATCGCGGCTTGAATCCGCGGCCAAGGACAGGCGTAGATGCAGATCTGTTCGCGGGCAAAGCCGCCGAAAAAGAACGTCGTTGCCGTCAGGATGAACATCGTGGTGTAGGCGATCGGATGGGCCTGGCCGGTGACCAGATCGACGGCAAGCGTTGGTGCATCGGTGAAATAGAACACCCAGGCGCCGCCGGTCGCGAGGCCAATCAGCAGCCAGATCACCCATTTCGTCAGCCGCAGGCGCAGCTTGCGGAAATCCATCTTTTTCTGGCGATGCAGGCGTAGACGGGCGTTGCGATCCCCTTCGATCCAGCGCTCGACCGCGATATAGAGGTCGGTCCAGACGGTTTGCGGGCAGGCATAACCGCACCAGACGCGGCCAAGCGCCGAGGTGAACAAAAACAGCCCCAGCCCCGCCATGATCAGCAGGCCGGCGACAAAGTAGAACTCATGCGGCCAGATCTCGATCCAGAAGAAGAAGAATCGGCGGTTGGCCAGATCCAGCAGCACCGCCTGATCGGGCAATTGCGGGCCACGGTCCCAACGCAGCCACGGCGTGACGTAGTAGATGCCCAGCATCACGATCATCAGGACCCATTTCAGATTGCGGAATGACCCGCTGACGCGCTTGGGGAAAATCGGTTCGCGGGCGGCGTAGAGGGAGGGAGGGGTTGTATCGGTCACGCGGGAATCGCTCCGGTCTTGCGGATGGCTTTTGGCTGTTTTCCCAACTGGGCGTGTCGCCAGCCTTGACCTGTGTCAAATACTGTATCTGTAATTCAGGTTTTTTGCGCCTCGCGCCGCAACCAGCGCAGAAAAGCCTTGAGTTGCGGGCGCATAGCGCTGGGGTGCGTCACTATGTGATAGGCCTCGGGCCCGTCATCCTGGAAAAGAATGACCAGCCGACCGGTCGCCACATCCTCGGCCACGGCCAGCAGCGTGCTGACAGCCAAGCCCTGGCCGTTGCGCGCGCCGTCGATCATCAGGTTTCCTGGCACATGTGTGACGCTGCCGGGGCGCGGTTCGAGCACGCCATGATCGGCCAGCCATTGCGTGGTCTCGGAACTGCCCAGCTCTTGCAGCCAGGGATAGCGGACGAATTCGGCCGGATCGGTGGGGGGTGGTCCGTCAAAAAGCGACGGGGCGGCGACCACGGCCAATGGCGCGGGCATCAGCGGTTGGGTGTCGAGCCCGGGCCAGGGCCCGGTGCCGTAGCGGATCGCGAGGTCGATCCCGCCCGGTGACGGATCGGCGCGCTGCGGGGTCGGGTTGATCATCAGATCGACGGTCGGGTTTTCGGCGCGAAAGCTGGCCAGCCGCGGCATCAGCCAACTGGCCGCAAAGCTGGGGGTGCAGCTGATATGCAAAGGCCGGGACGCATCAGCGCCGGTCAGCGCCTCGATCGTCAGGATCATGTCCTGAAAGGCGCCGGTCAGACTGCGCGCCAGCGCCTCACCCTCGGCGGTCAACTGCAAGGCGCGGCCGCTGCGGTCGAGCAGGGCCAGGCCCAGATGCGCCTCGAGCGCGCGCATCTGCTGGCTGATGGCCGCATGGCTGACATTGAGCGCGGTGCCAGCCGCCGTGACCGACCCGGTGTCGACATAGGCGGCAAAGGCCCTGAGGGCGGATAGCGGGGGTAGGGCGCTCCAGTTCATATGTAATTCAGACTATCATATTGGATTTCTTCCTGACTGGCATGGGAACGCCATCTGATCAATATGTTTTGCAGATGATCAGCAAGGAAAGGACACTCAGATGCTTGGAGTATTCGCCAAAACTTTCATGACAGCCACCCGCAACGATCCCGGGTCGCGCCGCCACCGTCAGCCCACGCCCATCGGCTGGATGCAGGACGATCTGCCGTTCCGCCATCACGCCGGTCGCCGGAGCGGGTATGATGATTGATCCGATTGTCTATCAGCCAAAGCTGGCGCAGCGGCACGATCTGCCGGGGCCGTGGCGGCATTGCCGGGGGCGGCTGACGCGTCGGCGCTGAACCCGTGCGCCAAACAAAAAAGCGCCGGTGCCCCTGGAAACGCGCGAACAGGACGGGGCACCGGCGCTGACCTCCGGGCCTTGCGGCCCGGGGGTGTCTCTGATCCGAGCTTACTCGGAGGCTTCACCACCACCGCGGGTGTGGACATAGGTGGCCACGGCGCGGATTTCGGCTTCGCTGAGGCGGTCACGCCATGCCGGCATGACGCCGTAGCGCGAGTAGTGGACCGTCTCGGTGATCGCGTCGTAGTCGCCACCATAGAGCCAGATCGCGTCGGCAAGGTTCGGGGCACCCTGGAACCGGTCGCCGCCGCCATCGTCGCCATGGCAGGACGCGCAGTTGTCGAGATACACCACCTCACCCGCGGCAACCTGACCGGCATCCTGCGGGGTGCCGCCTGACAGCGACATCACGTAGTTGACGACCTGGCCGATTTCCTCTTCGGACAGCAACTCGTCAGCGCCGAAGGCGGGCATTTCGGATTGCCGCACCCAGTCTTCGTCGACGTCGGGTTGACGGATACCAACGGTGATCGTGGTGTGGATATCTTCGATCGTGCCGCCCCAGAGCCAGTCATCGTCCAGCAGGTTGGGATAGCCCGAGGCCTGCACCCCAGCCGCACCCGACCCGTGGCACTGCGCGCACCAGGTGCGGAACACCGCGGCGCCCGCGTTCTGGGCATAGCCTTGCAGCTCGGGGTTTGTGGCGATGTCAGACAGCTCGGCCGAGGCCAGTTGCGCTTCGATACCGGCATTGGCCGCTTCGACCGCCGCGATATCCTCGGCAACCTCGGCACGGGTCGAGAACCCCAGAAGACCGGGGGTGGCTTCCTTGATGCCGGGCCAGGCGGGATAGGCGATGGTGTAGCCGATCCCCCAGACGATGGTGGCATAGAAGGTCCACAGCCACCAACGCGGCAGGGGTTTGTTGTACTCCTTGATGCCGTCCCACTCGTGGCCGGTTGTCTCATAGTCGAGATCGTCGTCGTTCTTGTCGCTCATGTCCTCGCCTCCTTTGTCCGGGCGGGGGCGGCCGTTTCGTCGGCCGCCGCAGGTTTGTCATCGTGGCGGAACGGGATCTCCGCCACGTCTGCGTAGGTTTTGGTGCTGCCCGGGCGGAACGCCCAGAGGACAATGCCGATGAAGAAGGCAAAGAGCGCCAGCAGAGCCCAGCTGTCAGCAAGCTGCCGAAGGAAGGTGTAGGTTTCCATCTTGGTCCTCCTTCCTCAGCGGCTTGCATCAGGCGTGAAGGTCGAGAAATCGACCAGCGTGCCCAGCATCTGCAGATAGGCGATCAGCGCGTCGGCCTCGGAGATCCCCGGCTGACTGTCAAAGTTGCGCACATTGACGTTGTCGCCGTAGCGCTCAAGCAGCCCGTCATAGTCGCTGTCGGGGTCTGCCTGAGCCCTGAAGTCGGCCTGCGCCGCCTCGATCATTTCCGAGGTGTAGGGCACGCCGACAAAGGCGTTGGTGCGCAGCAGATCGGACATGTATTCGCCGTCGATCAGCTTTTTCTCCAGATAGCCATATTTCGGCATCACCGATTCCGGCACCACCGATTGCGCGTCGCGCAGGTGGTCCACGTGCCAGTCATCCGAGTAGCGGCCACCGACGCGGGCCAGGTCCGGCCCGGTCCGCTTGGAGCCCCACTGGAACGGGTGGTCGTACTGCGACTCTGCGGCCAGGCTGTAGTGGCCATAGCGTTCGACCTCGTCCCGCATCGGGCGGATCATCTGGCTGTGGCACACATAGCAGCCTTCGCGCAGATAGACTTCGCGTCCGGCCAGCTCCAGCGGCGTATAGGGGCGCATGCCTTCGACGTCCTCGATGGTGTTTTCGAGGTAGAAGAGCGGCACAATCTGCACCAGACCGCCAATGGTGACGACGAGGAAGCTGAAAACCAGCAGCAGCGTAGCGTTGGTCTCGAGGATCTTATGCTTGTCGAGAATTGCCATTGTCCGGTCCTCCTTATTCGGCCGGTGTGGCATGGGCTGTGGCGGCATCTGCCTCGACGGCAGGCGACCGGCGCACAGTCATCCACAAATTGTAGCACATGATGATGGCTCCAGCGAGGAACAGGACCCCACCCAGACCACGCACAACATACATCGGGAACTTGGCGGCGACGGTGTCGGCGAACGAGTTCACGAGGAAGCCGTTGGCGTCGACTTCACGCCACATCAGGCCTTCCATGATGCCGGTGACCCACATCGACGCGGCGTAGAGCACAATGCCGATGGTGGCGAGCCAGAAGTGCCAGCTGACAAGGCTGAGGCTGTAGAGGCGTTCACGGTTCCAGAGCTTGGGCACCAAGTAGTAAAGCGCGCCAAAGGTGATCATGCCGTTCCAGCCCAGAGCACCCGAGTGCACGTGGCCGATGGTCCAGTCGGTGTAGTGGCTCAGCGAGTTCACCGCACGGATCGACATCATCGGGCCTTCGAAGGTGGACATGCCGTAAAAGCCGACCGAGATCACCATCATCCGGATCACCGGGTCGGTGCGCAGCTTGTCCCAGGCCCCCGAGAGGGTCATCAGACCGTTGATCATGCCACCCCAGGAGGGCATCCAGAGCACGATCGAGAACACCATGCCGAGGGTCGAGGCCCAATCCGGCAGCGCGGTGTAATGCAGGTGGTGCGGACCGGCCCAGATATAGATGAAGATCAGCGCCCAGAAGTGGATGATCGACAGCTTATAGCTGAAGACGGGGCGTTCGGCCTGCTTGGGGATGAAGTAGTACATCATGCCCAGGAAACCCGCGGTCAGGAAGAAGCCCACCGCGTTGTGGCCGTACCACCATTGCGTCATGGCGTCCTGCACACCGGCAAAGACCTGCACCGATTTCGAGCCCCAGATCGAGACCGGGATGCTGAGGTTGTTGAACACGTGCAGCATCGCGACGGTGACGATGAAGGACAGAAAGAACCAATTGGCGACGTAGATATGGGGTTCCTTGCGGCGTACGATCGTGCCGAGGAACACCGCCAGATAGGCCAGCCAGACGACGGTCAGCCAGAGGTCGATATACCATTCCGGTTCAGCGTATTCCTTGGACTGGGTCGAGCCCAGCAGATAGCCGGTTGCGGCCAGAACGATGAACAGCTGATAGCCCCAGAAGACGAACCACGCGGTGTTGCCGCCCCAGAGCCGGGCGGCGCTGGTGCGCTGCACGACATAGAAGGACGTTGCCAGCAAAGCGTTGCCGCCAAACGCAAAAATCACCGCGCTAGTGTGCAGCGGGCGCAAGCGTCCGAAATTGGCATAGCCCTGGGCCCAATCGAAATTGAGATAGGGGAAGGCAAGTTGGAAGGCGATGAATGTCCCGGCCAGAAAGCCAACGACCCCCCAAAAGGCGGTGGCAATCACGCCGGCGCGTACCACGCCGTCCATGTATTCGTTTTGCGGAGCCGGCATCGCCGGCTCATCTGTCCGGCGCAGCGTCCACATGAACATCCCTGCTGCAACCAGCAGGATAATGATCGCATGAACCTGATAAGCCAGATCGCGCGCGTAACTGGCCGCGATCATGGCAAAGATCGCGATCAGGCCCAGCACGATGAGCTTGATATAATTCAACATGTTTCGTCCCTTCGTCGTACCCGCACGATTCGTTTGCCGCGCGGGCGGTTTTAGACTGATCCGTTCATGGGACGTCGCCAGAAAGCTGACATTGATCTGCATCAATGATTTGGGTGCCAGAGCTTGAGCATGGTCAAGGTGCGACCATGTGCGCGCGTCTAACGTGAATTTGAGACCAGCAAAGGAGGGGCCGATGGCTTTCAAAACAATACTGACAGTCGTGACTGACGAGGCGCTGGCACCCAGCGTGCTGGACCATGCGGCACTTCTGGCCACCGGGTTTGACGCACATCTGGATGTGCTCTGTCTGGGGGTCGATCGGACGCAGACGGGGTATTACTACGCCGGCGCCAACGCGGTGGTGCTGCAAGAGACGTTGAACCGGGCCACGTCCGAGGCCGAAGGGCTGGCCGAGATCGCCAAGCAGCGCCTGGGCAAGATCGATGGCCGCTGGTCGGTGGAACACGGGGTGGCGCAGCTGGCCGATGTGGGGCGCCATGTGGGCCAGCGCGCGCGGTTTGCCGACGTGGTGGTGCTGCCCAAGCCTTATGGCGAAGGGCACGGGATCGAGCTTGAACCGGTTGTCGAAGGCGCCTTGTTCGAAGGCCACGCGCCGGTGATGGTAGTGCCCGATGCGGTCGATCCGCCGAGCCACCCAAAACGTGTGGTGCTGGGCTGGAACGAAAGCGCCGAGGCGCTGAACGCCGTGCGCGCGGCGCTGCCGGTTCTGATTGCCGCCGACAAGGTGCATGTGGTGGTGATCGATCCGCCGCAGCACGGGCCGAACCGGTCCGATCCCGGGGGCCTCTTGTCGCAATACCTGGCGCGGCACGGGGTCAAGGCCGAGATCGACGTGTTGTCAAAGACCATGCCGCGGGTGTCGGACATCCTGCTGCGGCATGTGGCGGACGTGGATGCGGATATGGTGGTGATGGGCGCCTATGGCCATTCGCGGTTCCGCGAGGCGATCCTCGGCGGGGCCACCCGCAACATGCTGGAGCAAGCGGGCCTGACGGTGTTCATGGCGCATTGAGGATTGTGGGACGGTGTGCGCCGCTCGCTGCCCTTTGGGCAGCATCGCCCCGCCCGCCGTCCCGTCGGCTCAGTTTGGTATGCGGATTTTACCGCTGCTGATGGGTACGGCTGTGCCGGAGACAAAGATGTCGGTGATGGTGTCGGCGTTTTGGAGAATGCGCAAGCCGATCTGGCTGGGGCGGCCCATTTCGACACCTTGGGAGATGTGAAATCGTGTCTCGGGCGCGGTGAGCGTGCCGGCGGCGTGCAGTTGTGCGGACAAGATGGCCGCCGCTGATCCGGTGGCGGGATCTTCGGGGATGCCCGCCGTGGGGGAGAACATGCGGGCCTGCAGGCCTGCCGCGCCGGTCATGGTGTAGAGATAGCCGCTATCGACTTGGGCAAGGGCCATAATCTGCGACCAGGCGGGTTCTTGCGGCCGGGCTTTGGCCAGTGCCTTGAGGTTTGCGACCGGGATATAGAGAAAGCGCGGGCCACCCTCCCAGACGGCGGCTGTGTGGTTGGGCAGGCCGATGTTTTCCTGGTCGAGGCCAAGGGCGGCGGCCAGCAGGTCTGGCGCCGCTGCTTTGGCGCCTTCGGGGGCGAAGGGCAGGACCGGCGCGCGAAACTCGGAGTGATCCATGCCATTCTGACGGGTGACTTGGACCGGGACCAGCCCGGCCTCTTCCTCCAGTAGGATCGTTGCGTCGTCGCCTGCCGCGGTTTGAGCCAGATAGATCGCCGTGCCGATGGTCGGATGGCCGGCAAACGGGATTTCCGCGGTCGGACAGAAGATCCGCAGCCGCGCTGTATGGGCCGGATCGCGCGGGGCCATGACAAAGACGGTTTCCGACAGATTGAATTCACGCGCGATGGTCTGCATCTGCGCGGTTGTCAGATCGTCCGCACCCGTGACAATCGCGAGAGGGTTTCCCGCGAAAGCCGTGGTGGTAAAGACATCCCAGGTGACGAAGCTCAGTTCGTCAGACAAGCAGACCGCCGTCTGAGTCGTCGCCTGCTTCTTCTAAGAGGCGCGACATGTCCGGGACAGTGACGTGGCGCTTGCCTTCGAGCGCGATGACCCCGTCCTTTTTCAATGCCGAGATCTGGCGGCTGACGGTTTCCAGCGTCAGGCCGAGGTAATCGGCCATCGCCTCGCGGGTCAGCGGCAGATCAAAGACGATGTCCCCATGCGCCGACCGGGCATTGATCGACGCGTCGCGCCGGGCGATGAT
>JAAUYB010174983.1_pt1 | contig 11854 bp, 16 predicted proteins | sample 7278071 | NCBI WGS metagenome assembly JAAUYB01 (sample SAMN14350121, study PRJNA611818) | marine sediment metagenome | isolation source: surface marine sediment (1.8m) | place: French Polynesia: Moorea | collected 2018-08 | reverse complement strand
TCTTCCTCCTTCCTGGGGCGGCGGCGGTCGATTGGCATTGGTATGCATATAAGTCGACTGGCGAGGCAAAGATCATTAGGGAACAGGCCGTCTTCTCTTCCTCCCTTTTTTGTTCCTCCTACGGCGGTAGCTCTTCGTGAGTGAGTCTTTATGGAACGAGGTTGTTATCTATACAAGTGGGCGGAGGATTTTCATCGCCGTCGCTTGCCCAATATTCCAAATCGATGTGAGATGTTCCTAACTTATATGCAACCCTTTCTTTCTTCTTCTCTGAGTTAATATCAACTTGTGTCGCTGGTGTACATGTCACTTTAATTCTCCTTACTGTGCAGGCGGTTTTGTTATTCGAAGAATACCCGCCTCTTTTCATATCTTTCATGCGATCGTTCGTTCCCGCCACCTCATCTGCCCTTCCTAGGTGAAGCCGATATGTCTACGAATGATTGTTATCTTTCATTTGTTCCGGGGTTTCGAATGGAGTTCTAATTGGGTTGTTAGTTTCTGCGAGGTTATTTGTCCCCCTCTTTCTTCTTTGGGGGTGCCGGTGGTGGGGGTTCTAAGGTGCTGGTTTTCCCGACTTCTTTTGTGTTTGCAGGACGGGTCAGCGTAGTAATTGCGGCAGTCAGTGAGAGGGGCCGGAGTCCGGCGGGGTTAGGCAGAGCTATGGGGATTTGGTTTCCTTCGGTCGCGGGTGCATTTGTGGCCGTATCTCCAGCGGCATCGTCGGGATTTGGAGCTGGTCTAGGAACTGCAGTCGGTTGAGGCACCGTCGCTGTTGGGGCTTCGGGTGGTGGCGGAATGTACGCTTCGGGAATTGGTGGTAAGAACGGGGCATGGGGCTGTCCTAATGTGGGGTTTAACCCTGGCAGTGCTTGGGGGCGTGTTAGTTTTGATGGTGGTGGCGGCGGTGGTGGTGGAGGCAGGGGTAGACCAATTCCGGGGGCGGTGGTGGCCAAGTGATAAGGGGGGCCAGTGGAGAAAGTGGTTTCGGTTACTGTGGGAGCGGTGGGGGAAAAGACGGTCCCGGGAACGAGGGTTAGGTAGTCAGCTTCTTGCTCCAGTTCTTCTTTGCTACGAAGAATCAGGGGTCGGTTTTCTCCTTGGTTTCTCCTAGCTGTTTCGTCTTAGCTCTGGAGGGCAAAAAGTTGTTTGGAGAGATACTCCAGCTCATTGAGTTGTTCTCGGATTTTGGATCAGGACATCTCTGGTTCTAGGGACTCATAGGTGTTTCGAGCCCCAGGTGGGGGTAGGGGCACTCAGGGACGAACGCCTCCTCCTCCCCCTCCTCCTCCTCTTCTTCTATCGCGATCTTCAGGCGCGGTGGTTCCACGTAGCTCAGTGGTGGCTTCTTCTCTCTCGAGCCGTCTCCTCCTTTGTGCTTGGCGTCGACGAACAACTCCCGGTGGGAGATTGTCATCAGGTATTCCTCGCCATCTAGGGGCTAGTCCGAGGAGGAAGTATGCTACGTTGGGCCAAAGGGTATGTATGATGCGAGCCAAGCATCTTCCTGGCTCAACATCGGGGAAAAGACAACGGCAAAGAACTCTAATTACCCAGTTGAAAAATTGGAAAAGTTGCTGTAGTCCGACAAAAATACATACCAAGTAGCCGATGGTCCAAATGATTTTATTGAAGGAATCCAGCCATGACAATAGGGAGTGTGAGGGTAGACCTACATAATGTGTTACAGAACTAGTGTGAATTCGAGAGTTAACAGGGGAGGTGGGCAAGTGGTTGGCGAATTCGCGGGGGTCAAGTCCTTGACCCTATCGATAAGACGCCGGCGGGCCATTTAAAGTAGTGTGGCAGGACTGTATATACCAGCTAATGTAAAATTGGGATGCTTGCGGTTACTGTGATTAAACTGTTCGGGGTTTAAGGGCTGTAGCATTCGCGGGGCCGCTACGGTACGGATAGCTGGGTCGGCGGTCACCCATTGGTCTCGGTCGTTTTTATAGTATGCTACAAATTGGGTTAGGCACGGAGTGGATGCACTAATGGTGAATATTAGGTGAGAGTGGGGTTCCAGGAAAAATTGCACTGATGAACTGTTAGTGAATTCTTCCATCTCCAGATGCAGCTGCTGCTGTTCGGCGTATTGTTGCTGCTGTTCGAATTCAACCAAACGGTCATGATCTTGGGGAGTGAGTCGTACTGGAAGGCTGTCGTAACACTCTTCGGCGTCAATAGCTTGTACCTTTATTCTGGGGCATTGGTAAACATGCCAGGCCTCGCCACCGATGGTGGCAAACTGACAGTCCCTCTGGCCAACACGGCTTGTTGCGCGGCGGCTAGTACGGCGTATTTGTTAGCGTGGAGTTGTTTTTCTCCTAAACAAAACATTTCTAGTGTTTTGGCAGCAAAATCTTCTATAGATCGTCCGGTGTACCTGTATATCCAATTATCTTGCTGGTCGAATTTTAGGTTGAGATCCACATCGTCTGGATCTATGGTTCGGTCAGATAGTGTACTCTTCCGGGCAGCAGGGATTAAGAATAATAATGGATAGTTAGTAGTATACATTTTTTCTTGGCAATAATGAACGGGTTCTTTCACCTCTAATCAGACCAAGCGCTGGTTGTCAATGAAAACTGTCTTCACCTTTGTCCCTTCAGACAGGGTGATTTCCTTTCTACTAACTTCGCGGATTTTAAAAGAACTTGCACTCAGCAATTCCTTCTGGGGCGGGTCAGAAACATGTTCCTTCTTCGCGGTTCACACATTCTCCCTTTTGCGCTTGACAGTTAAAGGGCAAGCATAGACGTCGTCTGGCTATCGTCACTCGATCTTCGTCGTCTATGAGAATTTCTACAAATTCACTTAGCTCCAGATGATCGGAGCGTAATTCCACGATATTATCTATTTTCTTGCTCTTGGCATGGCTCCACCACTCGACTCCAGCGCATTCAATTTCACTATTTCCAGTGTACAATGTTTGTCCGTGAGATTCGTACGTAATTATGTTTGTGTAATTTACGCGGATGTTTTATTCGAGGATTAGTTCCTTGTCTGTTTCTGGTATGGTTTCAATGTGGTATTCTTTACGCTGATGATATTCTCTACAGTCTTTGGCCGCGATGGCTACAGGATTGTTAAGTGTTATGTCCGGGGCGACCACCATTTGGTGGTCATAGACCCCACAATAAAATGGTAGCGTGTTATACATTAGGGTACATTTATGGGTGTACGAGCGGCCAAAAGGGACTTCCTGCATAAGGAAATAATGGGCATCCCGAGTATGGACGACAAGGCGTTTATAATGGCAGTGTTCTCCTCCTCGAGCATCGACGACTCTCAGGTTATGAGAGTGGGAGCAGTCGTACACATTGAATGTCCGGTCGTCGGTGACAGTTACGGGGGATTCTCCCACCACCTGGCTGGTTGGTTCATTTTGGAAGGAGACCACTGGGGGACCGCGGTTTTAGATGTCGGTATTAGTTGGTCCTTAGTAACTTTTGGCTGATGGTTGTCCTGGGGTCGGGATTCGTACTTCTGCCTTGTTATGTATATTTTGGACTACTCAAGGCATGACATGGGAACTACGGGGAAAGAAGGTCCCGGGATTTTGGTGTTCTTCAGGCGTGCTTCGTGTTAAAGTGGCAGTATTTGCTGCGCCTTCAACATCTATTCCGACTTCATGGTCTTCTCTTGTGGCTCCAGCCGTTGCCTTCTTCCATTCGGGCATTCCTTCTTTGAAGATGTTATACAGGCATTCGTCTTTGCATCGTTTCCCGGCACAAGCAAAACAATAGCGGCGTTGTGCCATGATGTCTTCAATGGCTGCTTCTTCGTCTTGTGCTTCATCTTTCTTGAGTGCTTTGTTAGCTAGATATCGGACGGCGAGATTATTGGCAGCAGTTGGTACTTCTAATATTTTACGCACAAAAGTCTGGTTTGCTGGGGGAGGTTCTTGAGTTACCAAGGCGCGCGATACAAGTGTCCAAGTTATTAGGCTTCAGTAAATGATAAGTTGTTTGTGGTTGCGTTGATCAGCCTCCGCTGATCTTAGGGGCTTAAAGTGGTAGTTGCGGTGGTAGTGATTACGTCTCCCTTCTCTGCAACAGGGTGGGCCTCCGCCCCAGGGGGCCAGGAGAAGTAGGAGTGGAAAGTGGGGCTCTGGATCACAGTCGTTGACAGCGAGTGGCACCAAACGCGATATTGGTGGCACATTGTTGAATGTTTAGTACTAGCAACTTGGCAAAGCTCTTAAGTGGTGACATATTTACAGAAGTGCCGGAAAGCAGGTTCCTCGTGACACAGTGTCCGTCTCTCTCCAATGCCGCAATTCACGGCGGTCGACCGGCGGCTCCTCCTCTCGAGCTCGTCCCGGACGATGATGAGGCTGCCATAGAGAAGGCCAACGCCACCAGGAGTTTGAGGCTCCACACGACCGAGGGTCCATGGCTCTTCTCCTTTGCCTCTCGAATAACAAACCATTGATAATCACATTATCCTCTCATAATGATTTGTCTCAGTTATTTCTCCTCATCATGAACACGACTTATTTGCTTTCTGTTTCTCTCTCTTCCTATTATTACTCATATCCATCTAGGCTATTCTTTTGATTAGCTTTTACCATGAATACTTCTTAGGGGGCTGCTCTCCGGCGCTCCTCCTCTCTCATGGCAGCTTGTCTTCTGGGTCTAGCCCCTGTCTCCGCAGTGGCCCACCGGAAACCTGGAGAGGTGGCTAGTCTTCGTTGAGCTAGGGGTATGAATGCTTCTGCGTCCTCTTCTTCCTCACTAGCTGCATCCCAGGGTACATCTTTGTCTTCCAGTGGTGTTTCTTGCTCCTCTGTGGAGCTGTAGTCCAAATTGAGAGTCTTTGCTACAGTCGCCCTCCTTTGGGTGACCCGCATTCTATCTTGCTGGGCTCTTTGCTGTCGAGCTTCTGCTACCCTGGCGGCTCTTCTCGGAATGGGGGAGGGGATCAGCCTGGCCTGGTGGAGGTCATAGCATTCCCACTCCAAGTCTTCTCCCGGCTCGGGTGCTGGCAACTGCCGTGGCATGACTCTTGGTGTGTCTGGCGCTCTGTCACGCGGACGACAGGGACGGGGAAGTTGAGGCATAGTTCCTCCTTTCTTCAGACGCGGAATCCCCCCTGGCCTTCCTCGTAGACCAGGGTGGTGTCCTCGCCGAGGTCGAGGTCCCTGCAGGACCCCGCCTCTTCCGCCGGGGTAGTCTTCCTCTTTGTCATCATTGTCGTCTCCTTTGTTCTTTTGCTGCCGGCCTCGGTGAGATGGCGGGGCGGGCAGTGCTCGGTCGAGAGTCTCCAAATGCTCATTGCCTCAACATTCGTAGTCAGCGGGGTCAAGATCAGGATCTGGCTCGTACAGAGATAATCGTTCGGCGGGAGTGAAAAAGGGCTTGAGCCGGTCACAACTGACCACCAAGGAGGCTCGCCAAGTCCATCCATCTGCTGGTTCCAGCTTGTAAGTAGTTAAATTAATTCTTCCTTTAATGGTCCAAGGGCCAGTATAGCCTCGGTGCAGCTTCCTGCTGACCCCTTCTCCTGAGGGTGGTGTGAGGAGCCAAACCTTTTGCCCCTCATGGTAAGTGTGTAATATATCTCTGTAATATCGTCGCTGGTGGTGTACTGACTGCTAAAGATGCTCTCGTGTGAGTTCTTGCACTGCTTCCATCTTATGTCGGTGTCTTTTCATATACTCCAGAAGGGGCACTTCTGACTCTTTAGCAGCCGGGGGTGCTTCAATGACTGCCAGCGGAATATGGGGATCTCGAGCGAATATAATTTGATAAGGGCTGAACTAGGGGCGGAACCGAGTCTGGACTCAGACTCGAAGACTAGAAGACTCGGCCCCTTTTTGAAGACTCGGCCTCGACTCGGACTCAAAAGTCCAGACTCAAAGGGACTCGCGAGTCCAAAACTTTAGATTTTTCAAAAAAAATATTTCATAAAGACTAACAAAAATTGCAGAAACATTCTAATATTTTGAAGCACTAATTTTAAATTTGTCATTTTATTGTCTGTTTTCTCAAAAAAAATCATTTTTGGGGGGGAAAATTTGGGCTCAGACTCGACTCGGACTCGAAATTTTTGGACTCGGCTCGGCTCGGACTAAAAAAATTGATACTCGGCACTGCTCAGACTCGAAAATTTTAGGCTCAATCCGGCCATAGGCTGAACCCAGTTTGACGATTTACCGTCGTACGTGCGGCGAAGAGTATCGACGGAAGCGCTTCTTCCCAATCCACATTCTTTTCTGCTTGTATTCCCCGGAGAGCCGCTTTTAAATCTTGATGAAAACGTTCTACTCTATTGGACTTTGGGTGATATGCTGGTGTGTGAGTGACGACGATATCCAGAAGGTAACCTACTTCTTTCAATGGTCGACCTGTAATTTGAGCCCCCTGGTCATCATGGAGAGTTTCAGGATAGGCATAGCACAAAAAGATATCTTTCTCGAGGCAGTACACCACTTTCTCGGCTGTCGCTGCTCTGATGGGGAACGCTTCGATCCAGCGAGTTTGAGCGTCCATAATGGTTAGTAAATACTTGTTTCCATTTTTCAATGGGGGTAGGGGTCCTACAAAATCCAGGCAAAGCCGCTGAAAAGGGTATCCATCTAGTATTGTGGCATAAGTATGTCTTTGATATCTTTTCCGATCACCTTTCTGTTGGCAAGCTAAACACCCTTTGGTGCATTCACGCGTAATTTTTCTCATACCAGGGAAGTGGCAACTGAGTGTTAGTTTATCCATGGTTCCGTCTACTCCTCAATGTGCCGCTAATTGGTGAGCCGCCCACACTACGTCCGCCTGCAGATATGCTGGTACACAGAGGACCCCTGCTGCATCTCCTTCTACTAAGGGATCATGATAATGGAGCAGACCTTCTTCGTCGAGGAACAGAGATTGGAATCTCTCTGCATAGTGGCGGAGGTAGGGTGACATTTGTTTGTGTTCTTCTGTTGAGGGCTCTTGTCCGGTGTTCAGCCATTCCATCACCTTAAGTAATCCAGCATCTCTCTTTTGCTCTCGTGTCCACTCAGGGACCGTGCTGGGTAGTTTTGCCTCATTTCTAATTTGGGTGACGACGTTGACGATCAGAGCCTCTTCGTCTTCTTCTCGCGCGGCGCGGACGAAATTAAGTAAGGCAGCTTCTTCTTCTTCTTCTTCCATTTCTGGGGCGTGCTCTACTCAGCTAACGGCGTCGGCGTTCAGGTGATGTTTCCCTTGCCGATGCTGCACTACAAAGTTAAATGTACTCAGTGTTTCTAGTCACCTCTGTATCATCCCCGTCGGGTGTTCCATGGTTTTAATCCAGGTTAGTGCGCGGTGATCGGTTCGCAAGATAAATCGTTTAAACTGTAGATAATATCGGAAGTACTTCATGAAATAGATGGCGGCCAGCTCCCCTTTTATGGCGGGGTAATTGCTCTGACTTTTGGTTAGCTTTCGTGCGGCATAGGAGATGACCTTTTCTTCCTCGTTGTGTACTTGTGAAAGTACAGCTCCTATCATCCCATTACTTTAGCTCCAATCTGTGTCAAGAACGAAGGGACCCGCCTCGGTGAAGTGAGGGTAGGAAAGGACCGGCGCAGTGGTTAGTGCATCTTTCAATATTTCAAATCATTTCTTCATGGCTGGCGTAATCATAATTGGGGCTTTCTTTTTATCTTTCTCGGCGGCGGCGACAGCATCAGTCTAATGTTTTGCTTTCTGCACGTAGTCAGCAATAAACCTGGCGAAATATCCTACTTTCCCCAGGAAGGAGCGTACTTCTGTTAGTGTCTGGGGTAGAGGCCATTCTTTTACAATTTGTACATAACTAGGAACAGGGCTGATCCCTTTCTTGGATACTAGATGGCCCAAATATTCGATTTCTTCCTGGAAGAGCTGGCACTTTTTTGGTTGTAGTTTTAGTCCAGCCTTGACGTGGGCGGTAAGGACTAAATCTAAGTTACGAATATGGTTAGCAAAGGTATCAGAATGGATAATTGTATCGTCTAAATATGGCATAGCGATGCTGGTAGGGATTCCTTGGATGGCCATTTGCATAAGACAGCTGTAAGTAGCAGGGCCATTGGACAGTCCAAAAGGCATGCGTTTGAAATGATAAGTGCCGAATGGGGTGGAGAACACTGTTTTTGGTCTGGAACTTTTAGTTAGTGGCACCACGTGGAAAGCTCCCATTCAATCGAGGCCAGAAAATACTGTTGAGTCGGCCGATCAGGCCAAACTATCTTGGATTACTGGTGCTGGGAAGGTGTCTCTTTTCGTTATAGAATTAAGGCGGCGGTAGTCAATACACCACCTTATTTTGCCATTCTTTTTCTTTATTGCTACTAGCGTGAATGACCAAGGAGAGTTTTTTTCTTTGATTACGTAGTGTTTTAGCCATTCTTCCAATTGTTCTTTGTGATTTTTTCCAGTGCCGGGTTAATAGTACGGTAACACGTGTTGATGTGGTTATGTGTGCCAGTTTAAATATGATGTTCGATTAGGGAGGTCTTTCCGAAGGCGCCGTCGAGGCTGAAAACACCCCAATGCTTCTTGAGGGTAGCCAGCGCTGCCTCCATGTGTTTTGGATCTTGGAGGAAGGGACTTTTCTTAAGGCGGAATTCTTTGATGAGCCAACTATCCTTTTCCTTGTTAGTCTGGGGCCCTTCGCTACTGTGATCAGTTATTTCTTCTTGTTTGCTCCTCAGAGCGTAGATACCGTATCGAGTCCCTTTTGGGATCATAACCCCTTGGTCAGTCATGTTCAAGGCAACACCTGCAGTCAGTCCTTCTGCAGTGCATCCGGCGATTCATCGGCGGACAGGATTAAGACCCGTTCGGTGCATAAAGCGATCGTCGCCTACAAGCAATCCTTCTTTTTGCAACATTTTTCCTTCCGCGACAGCGGCAATAGGTAAGGGGAATTCGCTCCATGAATACGCGGGTACTTTCACGGCAGCTCTAGTATAGACAAACAAATGGGAGATAGGAGAACAACTCGATTCTGTCGGTCTACCTCGGTGATCTCGGAGGCAGACCTCTCTTCCTTTTACCAGCAGCGCCCCGCGCGAGTGTAGCTGGTCGATCTTGTTTGTAGTCAAGAAGGGCAAACTCGGATTTACGTCCCTTGCCAAACCTTGAATGACTATTGGTCGAAAGTAGAATGGTTTGGGGCAGCTGCCGATCAATAATTTACATCCTTTTTTGTTTCACCCAAGACTTTCAGTGTAATGCCATCTTTAGCGGTACTTAAGGTGGTAATAGACAAAGGGTGCAATTCCTTTTTGGTTAATTATAATTTATTCATCATCTTTTCGCTGATTATAGTTCTCCATAGGTTTCCCGAGTTGATAAGAGCCAATGAGGGTACATTATTTACTACTACACTGACATAACCTCCACATGCGCTCGGTCGCTTATTTAATTTTGACATTCTCTCTACTAGACTTGCTGCACACATATCTGGTTGCAGCCGGGCTCCCTGGTCTGTGGCGCCCGGCTGTGTTAGTTTTCCGACTCCCCGGAATATTCATCGTCTGCCTGTGCAGAGTCATCCTCTTCTTCTTGTTCGTCGTCTTCATCTTGGGTGCCTAGAGAGCTCAGTTGTGGCCCCTTTTTCTTTCTGTCGTCGCCACCTGCTCCCTTGCTTCCCCCACCTCTTGTGCCTCCCTGAGTTCCTCTTCCGCCTCGGCCTCGTCCTCGTCGGAACCCGCGATGGAACCCTCCTCGAGAGAGGTTTCCTCCCCCCGTCCCTTCGATGATGCTTCTCGCTTGATCTAACATGGGGCACTGGCACAGCATGTGGCCCGTGGTTTTGCAGAAGTGGCAGGTGAAACCTGTCCCCACATTACTGCCACTGCCAAAGGTTGACAAACCCACAGAATACGCACCGGCCGGTGAGCGGGGGTCGTTGGAGGACCTGTTCGCTCGGTTGTTGGGCCCCTGGGGGTAGGGGGAGAGAAGTTGGAGGGTGGCTTGTTTGCGCTGGACCACCGCTAGGCACTCAATGTAGTTGGCTGGACGCTGGTCCCAGGTATATTCCTTCATTGCTGGATTGAAGAGTCCCGAAATGAAACGGTCGCGAAGTATCTGTCCTATAAGGGCTCCATTGATGTTCCCCAATGCTGCCGGGTAGGCCCGGGTAAACAACTCCCTGAGCATGAGACGACTATGGTACTCGAGCAGACTTTCCTCCGCCCCTTGTTGGGCCAGAGAAAAGTCCGCTCTTGCCTGGTCGCTGTCCGCCGGGGTAATGAAACGGTCCTGGTAGTCGGCCTTGACCTGGTCGAAAGTCCACGGGTCCTGGATATCTATATCCCTCAAGACCAGGGCAGCCGCTCCGGACATTCCGGCCTTCAACTCCGCCTTCATACGCGTGGCGTTCCATCCCGCGATATTCACCACTGTCTCGAATCGGCTGATTCATGTAGCCCATGCTGTGTCGTCCCCCGTCTCCTCGAAAAGTGGGATCTTCCTCACGCCGCTGGGGGCCGGGGCCGATGGCGCCGGTTGAACGATTCCATTCGCGATGGCCTGCCCCAGGGCCTGGATGTCGCCCGGGGCTAGGGCCAGGAATTGAGGGGCTTGGCCTTCCGCTATGCTGCCCCCTTCGTCTGAGCTGGCTTCTCAAATCTGTGTCTTCGCCCCTGTCTCTCCTAGGGATGATGACTTGCTGCCGCTCTCTTGAATGTCGATCTCGGTCGCGTCTGTCACGGGAAGAGCCAGAATGTGAATGACGCTCTTGCGACTTCGAACAACGCTCCCTGGAAGGGGCACACCCCCGGCTACGAGGACGGAGCTCCTCTTCCTTCTTCCCTTTTTTCTTTTCTTTTTCTGGGACCTTCTGATTCGGCGGCGCTGGAGTCAGCGGAGGAAGGGGGTTAATCTGTGCGTGGGGTGGTGCAGTGGACGTGACTGTCTTAGTAGCTTTTACCAACTTCGGCGGAGTTTGGGTTTTGCTGGTTACAGGTTTTACAGGCACTTTTGATACTCCTACTTTAGCGACGCCTATAGGGTTAGAGGAAGATGGCTGTGGTGTAGGGGGGCTCAAGGCCTTCTTCGCTCCCTTTGTTGGGGTTTCTTTTCATTGCTTCTTCTTATCGGGAGTATCTTCGTTGTCGTTGTCCGCATTGGCTACCGTTTCTTTGCTCAGAAGGTCCAAGTCGAGATCTGAATTGACCCCCTCGTTGTTTGGCTTGGATTCTGTCAGGAGGACGTGCGGGTATAAATCCTCCAAGAGGACATTCTCTTCTTCGTCGGCGTCATACTCGGACGGATCGACGTCTGCCACGGTGATGGATCTATTAATAATAAAGCAAATCGTTAAATACTCTACTCGTAATTGATTGTCGAGTTCAAGGAGGCGCAGCATTGTCTGAAATCTGTCTGAATGACGAACCCCCGCCCGCACTTAGACAAAGCGCAGGGAAGAGCGGAAAACGAGCGGAAGCGAGGGTAAGACGAGCCACCAAGTGAAGTGTTTCGCCCTATCTCGTTCCCCTATCTCCCCTCTCTCTTTCTCTATCTCTCGGTTTGTGCTTGGTGCAAACGACGGCAATCAAAGCAGACAATGAACTCACTTAGTTCTTTTCTTTTATTCAAACAACTCTTTCTCTTCACATGGATAAACTGGCCCCACGATTTTCTGTGCCTTGTCCTTTTATAGATTCATTTACCCCGTCGCCTCCGGCGGCGGCGAACCCCAATTCTCAACTTCCTCCATGGTCGACTGGAGTGCGAAATGGGCGTCGTCGTTTGACCCCGTTCTCGCAGTTTGTGAGTCTTCCTCCTTCCTGGGGCGGCGGCGGTCGATTGGCATTGGTATGCATATAAGTCGACTGGCGAGGCAAAGATCATTAGGGAACAGGCCGTCTTCTCTTCCTCCCTTTTTT
>JAAUYB010032244.1_pt1 | contig 11855 bp, 10 predicted proteins | sample 7278071 | NCBI WGS metagenome assembly JAAUYB01 (sample SAMN14350121, study PRJNA611818) | marine sediment metagenome | isolation source: surface marine sediment (1.8m) | place: French Polynesia: Moorea | collected 2018-08 | reverse complement strand
TATTATTCTATAGAGAATTTTGGGCTTGGCCCGAAAGCCCGGCGGCCCGAAGCAATTTTTCTCAGCCCGGCCCGGCCCGAGCCCGACTTTTTCCAGCCCGACCCATCACTACATCACGATGGCGGCCGGCCTGCAGGTGCGGCGCTGAGCTTTTGGAGCACGACCAGTGAGCACGACGACAAAATTCACAATAAGTCTTTCACCTGCCAAAATTGTTGCTCGATTTCAAAAAAAAAAATTCTGCGTCAACGCGAGATTCTAAAGAATCAATCACAAAGCCTAGCAAAGTGCCGAGAAATGCACCAAAAGCCAGAAAAAAAGGTTAAAAAAGTCGCACTCATTTTCGGTCACACGGTACATATGCCGCGAATGGAAAATATAAGGAAAAATCAAGTGTTCGTGGGGATTTCGTTTCTTTGGAAGACATGAAATACACGCTACCTGGCAAAAGAGGTTTTGTGACTCGAGAGGTATTCTTGACTTTCTTTTCCTCCTCTGTACTCCTTACAACCTGTCGGGACATTGTTTTTGCGTACGGGCCTTGTGCACAGTGCCTTGCGGCTTCTCCAGCTGAATTTTCTTGGCGCTCCATTCTCCATTTCCCGCAAAACTACAGAAATTTTTGGAACGGAAAAAACCTCAACTATGGATTTCAGCGCAAAGGAGAAGCGCATAATCACCGGGCTTATCTGCGCCTCATTCATTTCCACACTGGTATAGTAGTTTCCCCAATTTGCACTTGCTGTCACTTCCTTCAAAGCAATTTATTTAGGGAATCGGCTGCAACTTGGTGGGGCCAATGCTGTTGGATCTTACCGACATCTACGACACCACCGTGGAGGTGTTGTCCACTGTATTCATCGTGGGGTGCGTGGCAGGGACTTTTGGATCATTCCTGTGTACAGTACTGTTTGGATATATTTATTTAAAAAATGGGAATCAGTTTTGCTGGGCTTTTCAGTTGGATATCTGATGGACAAATATCCTCGATGGAGAGTAATGTTCCTCTTCGGACTTGTACTACTGTCTGGAGCTCCGATGCCTCTCTATCCATACTGTGGCTATATCCCGGTTTTCTTTGCTCTGAACTTTGTAGTCAGCTTTGCAAATGGAGGGTTAAACTCAGGTTAAAAATGCATCATGTATAGTACAGTGTAGCTCATAATTTGAGGTTTTTGTCTCTACAGCTGGCAATATTCTTGTGCTGTACCTGTGGCGCGGGCAGGAGGGCAGCCCGTACATGCACTCGATCCACTTCAGTTATGCCCTTGGTGCCGTGCTGGCGCCACTCCTCGCCGCCCCCTTCCTCAACAACAAGCCCTCCTATGAGCATGTCCTCCTCCAGGGGAACGAGACGACCTGGGTCTATGTCCCTGAGGGGAAGGAGAACCCCAGCCAGATCCAGGTCCCCTTCTTCATCATGGGTGCCATGTCTGTTGTGGTCTCATTGGGGTTCCTCCACTACGGAATAGTAGCTCTACGGAGGACTCATTACAGCAGGGAGCCCCTTGACAATGAGACTGAATCTGCTGGTGGGGAAGCCCAGCAACCTGTTGGAGAAAGTGCAGCTCACGAGGAAGCTGGACAAGATGAACAACAGCAGCAGGAGCAGCAGCAACAGCAAGAGTCCGAGCACAATGTGGATAATCATGTTCAGGAAAGAACCTCTGAGGAACCAGCGACGGGGGAGGAGCCCACTACAGCTCAACCAATCTCCTGGAATCTTATCATAACTATTGCACTCTTCACATTGTTCTGCTTCTTTTATGTGGGGATTGAGTCAACATATGGACTGTATCTCACAGCCTTTGCAGTTCACTGCAATCTGCATCTCAGCAAAGCCCGAGGAGCTCTCATCACTTCAATCTACTGGGGGTGCTTTGCCACCATGAGATTTATTGCAATTTGGGCATCAATCGCCCTTAATCCTTTGGTCATTATGACCATCAGCTTTGTGCTGTGCTTGATCAGCAGCATTGCACTGGTGTTCTTTGGGGAAACTTATGTCTGGGTGCTGGAGGTAATTGCAAACCATTTATTTTTCTCTATAGTGAATTAGCTATTATTTAACTTGTGAATTAACTATGTTTTGCTCCAGGTTGCTTCTGGAATCTTTGGCTTTGGAAACGCCTCGGTATTTGCCACTGGACTCCTGTGGCTTGAGGGCCTCTTCCCTGTGACAGGAGTGGCGGGGGCAGTCTTCACCATTGCCTCCTCCATTGGTCCCACAGTCACCGCCCTTATCATGGGGCAGTTCATCGTGGACAAGCCCATGGGGTTGATGTACTTGGCTGTGACGGTCGTCCTCAGCTGCCTGGTGCTCTTCCTGGCCGCCGCCTTCTTTGGAGCCAGGACCAAGAAGGAGCTGGAGAGGAGGAACGCCGCTGCCGACGCCTCCAATGAAACCACGGCTGAGTCGTGAAAGACTGCAAGAAACACACGATCTGACAAAAAATACTTATTTTACATTTGTGTCAACAAAAACGCTCTTGATCGTACCAAGGGTTTTTTGCAAGAATGAACGGAGGAGTACGGTAACTTCATCAAGTTAATCTGAAACCGTGATACAGCACTTGCATTGAATATAAATTATTTTGTGCATTTCTTCCTTGAAGCCGTCATGGAAGTCAAAAGTCCCATGGTCTCGCACTTCGTCTGGGGACATTTCTTGATCCGTTTTTTTGGGTCGAATTTCTTTTGAGCAGATATGGGAAAAGCCACGGAGGAGTTGTTGTCTGCCCCCGATAAATAATGATTGTTGCTGCGCGCCGTCAAAAAAGAAATTTGGAGCAGCAACATCCTCTTGTGAATGTGACCCATATTTTCCTTTTCCATGAGCATGTTTGGCCCATGTGGTCATAGCAAAGTTTCCCGTAAAAAAACTCGATTCAGGAATGCACTGGTAAATTCCAGCTAAACATATATTTGTATCAGATTTCCTGGGTAAATGCCCTCCAGTTTTTACGAAAACTGCAGACAATTTTGTGACGGTTGTAGTATAGTGTATTGTTGTTCAGGATAATTGGCGTTCACTAGTTGAAATGTCGGATGCTCCGATTTTACGTTCCAGAACTGGTTTTATCATATGCTCGACAATGTCCCAAGATGATGACTTCATGACAGGCATATAAGCATACTTAGTTACCGGGGTATTTTAGGGGCACATGATGGCTAATGTACAAAACCTTCAAAACTTTTACTACTTTTTTGTGTCGAAATAACTTACATTACAAAACATCCCAACGTTTACAAGCTGCCGGAATTAATTGACCCATTTGTTCTTTTTTCTCGCTCAACTCATTTCCCCTCTCTTCTCCTTTCGATCGGAGAACGATTGTATTGTGGGGAAGCCGTGAAGAATCAAAGATTAGTAGGCCGGCGTCACCGATCGGGCCATCACTAAAGTGGTCAAACTCAAAGAAAAATTAAAGAAAAATAGTTCCCTTCAAAAGATGCAACCATGGATTTCAGCGTGGGAGAGAAGCGGATAATCATGGGCCTGATCTGCGCCTCATTCACTGCAACGCTGGTAAAAACAAACTTTTAAAAATATTAACTTCGGGAGTTGGATCGTTCGCCGTGAAATTATCTGGCAATTTTTCCTTCTCAGGGTATGGGAAGCGGCTTGCTTGGCCCCGCGCTCCTTGACCTCACTGAGATCTATGGCACCACGCTGAAGGTGCTCTCCACCGTCTTCATCATCAGATGTGTCGCAGGGTCGCTGGGATCGTTTACATGTACAATTTCACCTTTGTCATATCAACCTTTTCTTTTATCAAGACACCATTATTTCCCCCTCCATTTTCTCAGTCGGATACATCATGGACAAGTATCCCAAGTGGCGACTGGTCTTCCTCTCCGGCCTTGTGCTGAGCTCGGGCATCGCACTATCGCTGTATCCTCACTGTGTCTACATTCCCCTCTTCTTCGTTCTAAACTTCGTAGCAGCCTTTGCTACTGGAGGACTAAATTCATGTATCTGATAAGCTATAGTTCAAAATTCAAACATATTTCTAACTTTGTAGCACAATTTATTCTTTTTCCAGCCGGGAATCTCCTGTGCCTTTACCTGTGGAGGGGCGAGGAGGGCAGCCCGTACATGCACTCCATCCACTTTAGCTTCTCCCTCGGCACTGTCATCGCCCCCCTCATCGCCGCCCCCTTCCTCAGCAACAAGCCCTCGTACATCCAGGAGATCTCACCAGACAACATCACCATGTGGACCCCCATCATGCCGGACGAAAAAACTCCCAGCAGGATCTACATCCCCTACTTTATTTTGGGCGGCTCTTCCGTGGTGGTGGCTGCTGCCATCCTCTACTTCGCCCTGAAGTCGCTTAGGAGGATGCCAGGATACACCAGGATCGACGGCGCTGGAGATGCCAACTCAGAGGAGGATCACCTAACCGGGAATGGTGGCATCCAGCACAACGACACCCGCTATGGCTCCCTAGATGCCAGCTTTGAGAGGGAGGGCTTCATGGCCGACCTCGCTCCGGGAGAGGACGAGGTCAACCTCAGCATCATGCAGGCTGAGCCCTCCCTCATGGGCACCTCCAAGAACCTCGTCATCACTGTCGTCCTCTTCACCATCTTCTGCTTCTCCTATGTTGGCATTGAATCCACCTACGGCATGTACCTTACCCCCTTTGCTGTTGACAGCGAGCTACACCTCAGCAAATCTGATGGGGCCTTCATCACTTCCATCTACTGGGGGTGTTTTGCCACCATGAGGTTCCTGGCAATCTGGGCATCTGTTGCCCTCAACCCCCTTGTGATCATGGTCATCAGCTTTGTTCTCAGCTTGGTCAGCACCATTGCTCTGGCCCTGTATGGCAACACACATGTCTGGGTATTACAGGTGGGCCCAACTCCAAACTGTCAGCAGCCTTGATCCTTGCTGGTGGAATAATTTCTTTATCATTCTATGCTTCAGGTTGCCTCTGGTGTGTTTGGCTTTGGAAATGCCTCAGTGTACGCCACTGGACTCCTCTGGCTTGAGAGCATGTTCCCTGTAACTGGCATGGCCGGGGCCATCTTCACCATTGCCTCCTCAATTGGCCCCACCACCACGGCCCTAATCATGGGCCAGTTTGTCACCATGAACCCCATGGCGCTGATGTACTTGGCTCTTGGCATTGTCTTGACCTGCGTGGTCTTCTTCCTCGCCGCCGCCTTCTTTGGGGCAAGGGCCAAGAAGGACATTGAGAGGAGGGAGGCAGCAGGCGTCCTGGCCAATGTAGAGTAATGATTTGATAGCTCATATTCTAGCAAAAACGCAACTTTATTATGCTCGTCTAGAAGTTCATAATATTGGCAATAAATGTTATGATGCACCCATCAAAAGCTCTTGCGTTTTTTGCTCACCAGCTTCAATGAATGGGAAGATCGTGTGTGGGTTCTGTAGTTGGAAAGGTGGTTTGTTTTTAATGTTTGCATTTTTATCACCGTCGTGGTCTTTCGTTCTGAAGGAATAATACATTATACACCTGTGTAACAAATATAGTTAAGAAGTGTGTTATAAGGGGAACAACAGCCCCGCGTTTTTCTTCTCTCTTCGGTCTTGGAACGCGCACACTTATATCGTTACATCCGATGTGTGCTGGGAATAATAATTGTGAGCAATACAACTGTTGTAGTAATACCCATTTTCTTTGCTCGCTAGGTAATCTCAAAGCTGCTCCCCATGCTTGACCCTGAGGTGTTGTTCCTCTTCCTCCTGAGCCCCGGGAATCCTCCTCCAGCCCCGGAGTCATTGTCACCTCCTCCTGAGTCTCCGGCACCTCCTTCACCGGTGGCCTCCAATGACATCTCCTCCATCACGGACTGCATGAACTCCGTGTTGAGGACCTCGGCCGCCTCCGGCCGCTCAGAAGGCTTGTGCAGCAGCATGGAGCGGACCAGGTCAAACTCTTCTCGGGAGGTGAAGTCGTCTGGGAAGCGGAGGTTCCTCAGGTCGGACAAGATCTTGAGTCTCTCCATCTGCAAAAGAAGAGATTGTTGTTTAGAAATTATGTACCAAAGGCGAACATTTTGTCTCACCTGTGTTCCGAAAGGCACCAAAAGTTCAAAGAGTATGAGCCCTAGCGAGTACACGTCCACCTTTCTGTCGTAGGACCGTCTGGCCAGCTGCTCCGGACTCATGTAAAGCTCCGTCCCGACCTGGTCAGTGTGCTGGCCACGGGTCAGGGAGGAGGAATGCCGCAGCGGAGTGGAGGTGGGGGATGACGAAGAGTCCTCGTCTTCTGCCTCTTGCCGTCCGCCCTCTGTGACGAGGCCAAAGTCGCCAATCTTGACGCTGCCGTCGTCTGCCGAGAAGAAGATGTTTCCCGGCTTGAGGTCCCTGTGGATGAGTCCCTGCGCGTGTACGTACTCCACGCCGCGGCAGATGTCGTGGAACAGCCGGAGCGGCCTCCTCTGGCGCGGCAGGTCCGCCCCGCAGGACGGCCGCCGCTTGAGCCAGTCCTTGAGGCTCTCCTGCTGGCACAGCTGCATCACGATGTACAGGTAAGTGTGCTGCTGGACCACGGGCTTCTTAAGTTCTTCCAGCTCCTTCTTCTTCTGGTTTTTCCTCCTGTCGCTGTTGTCCCAGTCTATGGCCTCCCTGCAGTCGGAAGACGAAGAGGAGGATGTCTTTGAGGCTGGCGAGGCAGAGAAGTCGAAGGAAGAGTCTCCTCCCGCGCCGCCATCCCCGGTGGCCTTCTCGAAGACGATGCTGAAGGAGTCTCCGCCGTTGTCTTCCCTCCTCGGCGGCAGGGCGAAGGTGCCTCGGGCGGCAAGGCTCTCGGTGGCTGCCGACGTGTCTCCGCCCCCCACTCCGGTGGAGGTTGCGCCGACGCCCGCCAGCCTAGGGTCTTCCGAGGTGAATGAGGTGGAGGTGAGCCCGGTGGCCGCCAGCCCGGTCCCGGCCAGGTAGCTCTTCCACCACTCGTCCTGCTGCTCCTGCCAGCCGGGCGGGGGACGCTCCACCCAGGCGTTGTAGTAGCGGACAATGTTCCTGTGGTCCAGCTTGGCCAGGCACTTGACCTCGCGCATTACCTTGCGCTTGGCGGACTCGTTCTGGGGCAGGCGGATCCGCTTGACGGCGTACCTGATGAAACAGACGCAATGTTAATGAATGAATGGAGTCACTGAATGTGACATTTTCTCCAATTAAGTATTTTCGCATAGAAGAGAATACAAAATTCCAAGACTGAATTTCACATTGCGCTGCAATTTCGCATTTCCCCAATGTTCGGGAAACAAAAAAACCGCTATGGAATGTAACGATTATCAAGAAGTCTACAATGAACGAACCTGTTGTCATCCAGCTTGTTTTTCGACTCGAAGACGACCCCGAACCCGCCCTTGCCCAAGCAGCGCACAGGCTCAAAGTCGACCAGGTACCGGGATGAGAACTCCGCTCCGCTGCCAAGGCCGCTCTCGGCGCTGCTGCTCCAGAGAAACTGGCGGCTGCCGCTGTTGTTGCCGCCGCCAGCGACGTCGCCGGAGCTCCCTCCGGCGGCGGAGATGGTGTTGTTGCTGGGGCCGAGGCCGAAGCCGGTGTCAGCGGCCCTCGAAGGAGGTCCCTGAATAAGAGGCTGTTGTTGTTGCTGCCTCTGTTGGTCCTTGAGCTCGTTCTGGTGCTGCAGCATCATTGGCACCTGAACGGGCACCCGGACAGGGATCTCTTCCAAAGCAACTTGCTGGAAAACAAGAAAAAATAAGACGTGAGACATCTCTATCAGCACTAAACTGTTTCACTCACCACTTGTCTTCTCCGCCCGAGGATCCCCATTCCCCACTCGTAGACGGAGAGAAGGAAGTTTCCGACGTTTGGCCGGTGGATGAGGAAGTTCATGAGTGCGGCCGTGATGATGGAGATGAAGGCCACCTCCTTCCACCAGTACCAGAGGCTCACCATCACCTCAATGACCTCTCCCTGGTCGCTGTTGTCTGCAGGTGGCAATGTTGGAGAAATGGTTGCCGCGTCTGTGGCTGCGGGCGGAGGGAAGGTTGCCGACTCCTCCACGTCCCTGCTGCTGCCGAACTCGCGCTGGTAGTCTAGGACCGGGTCGTAGGCGAGGTCGGGGTTGTCAGGGTAGAGGTACATCCCGGAGTCGTACGGGTATCCGGTGCCGGAGAAGACGGCCAGCGCCGTATTGTCCCTCGTCTTGTCGTCGTAGGCAAGGAGGGGGAGCTCCTTGTCGCGCTCCTTGGAGCCGTGGTTGATGATGGGCGTCCTCTGGTGGGAGCTGATTAGGTAAGGGCGCCAGGAGACTCGGGGAAACTCGTTGGTAAAAGCGGTGGTGCCTCCGTCGTCTCCGCCTCCCATAACGGCGGGGAAGTTGATCCTGCTGTCCTCTAATCTTTGACTCTCCTGGATGTAAAGCTGGTTCTGGTGGCGACCGATGTAGAGGAGAGGACTGTCGTTGTCGGCACTACTTTCTGCGTCCAGATTCGGCATCTTTTGCGGTATTGCTCCGTGGCTGAAGAGGTCCACCTTTACTAGCTTCCCCCTGACGAGCTGCCAGGCGCGGACGATCGGATGCTCGAAGTGGTGCTTCCAACGGATGATGTCCGGAGCGGCGCGGTCCACAGAGCAGATGACGCCGTCGGACACGACCGCCTTGAACTGCTCGGCGCTCTCCTGCTGTTGCTGTTCAGTATCGTCGTCGTCATTGTTTGAGCCGCAGAGGTCCTCCAGACCCGAGCTGAGCTCCACGCTGTGCTGACTCACCGAGAAGTTCCACTTTTCATTCCCCGTCCTGAAAACGAATTCGCAATCAATTTACAAAATCAAGCTTCTATGGAAATGTCGTTCCCTTACCTCGGTTCGATGGCTCTCACGGTCTGCGTCTCCCGCTGGACCACTAGCACGTCGTCCATGCTGTCGTCTGAGCCGGAGGAGGGCTGGCAACCGCCCTCCATGGTGCACTCGTACCTGACAAACGTGGCAAACACATTCCGAGTGAGTCATAGGCGACGCGAGAAAAGTTCAATATGGAGACACAATCCTGTCAATTTCTGGGGGGGAAACATCTGCACTTTTCTTTCCATTTGCAGTGACGGTTCCTCCTTCCCAGGACAAACATAATCCGACAGCAGTGTGAAAAAATTTCCGTGTGACAAAGACTTTTGGCCTTTCTCTTACCTAACTTTTCCCGTGTCCATCTCTATTCCGTAGGATCGTATCTCCTTCCCGCCCGTGATGATGGTATTATCCGCGAACTTGAACGAGGTCTTGAGCAGAGTCTCGGCGTTTAAGGGGACGGCCTCGATGGTCTCGCCTGTTGACGACACGAAATTATTTTTAAACCACCTTTTCCCTTTCGGAAACGTAATGTCGAATTTGAATTATGAATCAACATGAGGTTTCCCTTTTGAAATATAGCGTTATATTTGAATTTGAATTAATTTAACCTACCGTCGAACTTGTACAGCCCTCCGGCGAGCGAGGGGATGAGCTTGACCCACTTTGCGTTAGAGGTGAGCTCGAGCTGGCTTATCGTTGAGCTGAGCATCTGCCCCGGCTCAGTCATGACGCTCCAGACCTCCTTTCCTCCGTCGCGAGGGTCCAGGGCGGTCAGGCGGCCGTCAAGGGTGCTCACGATAAGGACGTTGCTGTTCCTGTATAGCAGTATAGGCAAGTGTAGGATGAGTCACTAAAGTGGAATCGCCATCTTTGTTGCTAGGGCAAGAATATTTCCGCCACAAATTGAGGCAACATTTAGAGGGAAACTGTTGGCGCTTGCCTGGCTGACTGTGGATCCTCCGAGGGTGGCGGGCAGAACGGCAGCCTCTCCAGGTCATCGTTGGGGCGGGGAGGGTTGACCTTAGGGGTAGGAGGAGGAGGAGGAGGCGGTGGAGGGGTGAAGGATGGCTTGTTGGCCTCATCCTTGTCCGTCTGGGTGGCCTTGGTGGCATGCTGCGGCTCCGGGGTGGTGGCGCCCTTCTTTGGCGCCGGGGCCCGGTGGCTGTTGGCGCCTGGTCCAGTGTTAGGCACCGTGGCGTCTGTGGTGGGCAGGAGCAGGATGGAGGCGGCGAAGAGGGCCAGGGAGAGCGCAGACAACACCAAAGCCAGGGGGCGGGAGGGAGGGGAGGGACGGAGGGAACTCATGCTGGGTGATTCACGTCGTCGTCATGTCAGGTCGGGTGATGATTGTAGTGCCTGCCAGGATTGCGTCAGTCAAGCACCTGGTGGTACAGCTAGAGCATGCAGGTGTACCTGCTGCCTGATTGGAATGTTGTGGAACGTAATTTATTTTTCGTCTGCTTCCTTCTTGTTGATGCAATTTGTGGCCAGATGCAAAGTAACAAATGATCGCATAAAGAAAAAAAAAGAGTAGAATGTTCAACAAAGGTGTCAAAAAATGATGCAACACCTTACACAGGAAAAAAAATAATTTATTTGCTTTCAAAATGTGAAAAATTTTGTCAAGCACATGTGCTTTTTGATATTTTTATTTACATATTTTTTGTTTAAATGTAAAAAGTAAAAACGTACGATGTTTCGCCCTACCTGGCGAAAAATCCAGGGTGACGTGTATCGCGTTGAGTGGGGTGATCAAGGTTGGGAGACTCGAGAAGGAGATCCTTCCGTGGCATGACTCACACTCGGGTGGTGCGCAAAAGACTGCGTTTGGGAGGATTGCGCATTGAGTCGATGGATTGCGGAAGAGAGTGTCTCTTAAATTCGTTTTGTGAACGTGGGGAACCTCTTCACAGGGGTGCTGGCTGGAAAAGAGGAAATAATTCATCTGTTGCCGACTTTTATGCGCAGTCACTAAAGGGACATTATTTCAAACTATGCGGTGCCTTAATTAATACATTGTTGCTAAATATCAATATTTAGTAGCTAAATTTCATTTTTCCTGCTACCGAAATTTTTGTGATGTTATTCTCAAAGAATACTTTAAGCGCACTCTATACATGCTATTCTAATGCTGATGTAGCAGTTTCTGAACTGATATCTTTTTTGAGTGTTCCTGCTGCTGCATATGCGTTGTTTCTCTTGTTGCCGGCAATTTATTTGTGCAATTAAGATAAATAAGCTAAGTTTACCTTTATTAGGGGGACATGGGTTGCTTCATGCAGGTTGCTGAAGTTGCAGCTGTAGCTGCTGTTACTGCTGCTACTGCTGCTGCTACTACCAGGTTTGTTGCCGTTCAAGAAAATAATTCAGTTCATCAGTTCATCATTCAAAATGTGCGGACTTTGTTCATCAGTTCATCATTCATCTTCTTACTACGTTCAAAGTTCCGTTCAAAAACTCAGTTCAGTTCACATAGAACATCCGTTTTTCTCCTATAAATAAAGGAATTTTTTTTTAGTTTTTTTTTAATTTTTTGTCACTTTTTTTGATTTTTTTTGCATTTTGTGACCCCTTGTGTACTGTGAACTGAACTGAATATTTTCCCCATTTTTCCGTTCCATGTTCAACGTTCAAAATATTGACTTCGTTCAGTTCAGTTCAGTTCAATGAACTGAATAACTGAATTGAACGCCGTTCATTTTTTAGGCAGTTCAACAAGCCTGGCTACTACTACTGCTGTGCATATTTTAATTTTCGTACCAATGTTCCCTTCCTTGTTTAAATTGCTGTAGTTTTTTTACCAAATACTTTAAATCAAAACATACGGTAAATTTCGCAGGAACCATTTTCACTGCAATGCATATACTCTATTCGTCATTCCTTCTGGTAAAAAATAAGCATACGAGGTTTTATATTACACCGAATTTTGGATTGCTACACAGGACAAGAGGATGCTCCAAAATCAGATAACTTTTTTACAGGTGGCCGAAGATTCGCTGTGCACCTGGTTGCTGGTTCTTCCGTTCGTTTTTCCCGGGCTGCGAGAAAGGAGGGGGAAGTG
>JAAUYB010004892.1_pt1 | contig 11858 bp, 16 predicted proteins | sample 7278071 | NCBI WGS metagenome assembly JAAUYB01 (sample SAMN14350121, study PRJNA611818) | marine sediment metagenome | isolation source: surface marine sediment (1.8m) | place: French Polynesia: Moorea | collected 2018-08 | reverse complement strand
TTTCGTGAATCCCTTCCCCGGCTGGTATATCTCCGTTGTGTTGTAGACGTGCGTACCGCTGAACCCTCCCGTGATCCACCACCTCCTCGAGTCAATCATGATTGCGGTGGCCTGGAACCTCCTCTCCCCCATGCTCTCGCCCTTCACCCATGAGTCGTTTGCCACCACGTACCCGTAGCAGGCGTCGTAGTAGTCCTCCACCGAGCTCCTCCCTCCGCAGACGACGGGGCGGCCGGCGATGAAGGTGCCCACGGCGCCCTTCACGTTGGGGAGGGGGTACTCGGCGAAGGCCGGGCAGGGGCTGCGCGGGGAGTTGATGTCCACCACCTCGGTCGAGTTGGAGGAGCCGCCTGTCACGAAGATGTGGTTGGAGCCCTGCACGCGCCAGCTCTTGTTGTTGTTGTTGCTGCCGCTGCTGGAGGTTCCCGAGCGCTGCCTCTTCTTCTCTTTCTTCTTTTCCTTCTTCCTCTTCTTCTTCAGCTCCTTCCTCTTCCTGCAGACATTTGTTAAATTTCAAGCTTGAATCAAGCGAACTTCTCGTAAACCATTCCTCACCTTTTCCTCTCCTTCTTCCTCTCCATTTGCTCCTCCAGCTCCCTCAGCTCGTCCTCGTCCTCCTTGTCCCCGTCTTCGTCATTCTCCACCGCGTACATGTTGCCGTAGACGTTTCTCGTCGGCTGCACCGGGGACGAGGGCGGGGCCACCATGCCTCCCCCTCCGTTGGGACCGTAGTTGACTCGGCCGCCGCCGTTTGATCCCACGCCGCCTGAACCGGGCATCCCGACCACAACTCCCTGGTTCGCCGGCGTCACAGCGGGGGACATACCGTTCGCCAGCGGGCACTTGCACAGGTCTAATTGTTATAAATTTATGAGTATTTTTCGTAAGAAGAGATGCTTTCATTATTTACCTAGCCTGACCCCAAGCCCCGCCATTTTGGCCTTGACCTTCTTGACCTTCTTTGCCGTCTTGAACTCCATGAGCTGCAGCTTCTCCTCCGCCGTCGACCGGTCCCTCCGGAGAGACTTAAGCTCCTTGGACATTTCAGACACCTTTCCAGACAGGATTCGGTTGTGGTCGGCGTGCTTGAACAGGGCCTGGTTCTGGTTGCGGATCTCTTGTAGCATGTCCTCAACCTGTAAGAAAAAGGGTTTCGTGCACGTTTGACGAGTTGATCGTAGACGGTTTTGGTACCTGCTTCTTCAGGTCTTTGACTTCCTTGCTCAGGTGCTGGATCTTCCCCTTGCTCCTCTTTCCTCCCCCTCCTCCGCTGTCCTCTTTTCCTCCTCCTCCAGGCAGAGTATTTTCCGTCAGCTCCGTGTCCTCGTCGTCGTCGGAATCGGACTCGACTTCGCTGCCATCGTCGCTGTCGCCATCATCGGCAAAGACGTCGTCGACGGTGGCGGCGAACAGCAGCATGATGCACACGATCTCCACAAACATATTCAAAAGCTAAAAAAGGTGGACACACGAAAGTGGCGCGAACGAGAACAGAAACTGACTGAGAAAGAATGAGGGGAGGAAGAGAGAATGGCCACCAATGCATCAATTTAAAATGGGAGAAGAAGTGGCGGACGCGGGACATCCTCCCCTCCCCGTTTCTCCCTCTCCATTCCTCCCCTTCTGTTTTACGCCAGTGGAAATGGGAGGCGGGGGTAAAAAATCCTCTTTGCGTATACTACTAGTACAGCTTAGGTCAATTTTTCACAAGTGCTCTTCTCGTATGTGCAGTAGTGTACAGTTCATTGGTGCCAGTAGGAGCAGCAGCAGCAGAGAAGCAAGCATTTCTCCTTTTTGGGTCCTGGACATTCAGGACAGTTCCGTACATCGTATTTTCCGGATGTCTTAAATATAAAGTCTTAAATATAGACACAAGAGAGAATATGATATAAATGCATGATATATTTTGACGAAATGGAGAAAATATTCACATTTGGCCTTTTTCTTGATTTCTTCCGTCACCCGAGATTCCTGAATGCCCCTCCGAAGACCCTTGCCACGACGGCCACCGCCACAGCCAACAGTCCCAGCTCCACAGCCAGGCCGAAGAGAAGGCGACCGGCGTCAAAGAAACGGCTGTTCTTGTCCCCTTTTAATTCAAATACCAATTCTAGCTAGATACTTTACCAATAATCGAGGATAATTAACTTACCGCCGACCCTCTTCTGCCTCCCGAAATGGGGCGCCGGACTGGCCTTGAAGTAATCGAAGCGACCCTTTTTTTCCTTTGCCGTTTCGTCGCTTCCGATTCCTCCTCGTGATTTCTTTTGTCGCCGATCCTCTGCCTCTTCTTCCTCGTCCTCGTCTTCTGCTACCTCCATGTTTTGACTTTTTTTTGGACGAAGTTATGTGTTCGGGTATTTCTCCCAGCCAACAAGCAGGTATAACTGTTCTTCGTTCGCGCATTCAGAAACAGAATTCAAGATAAGTTGAACGTTCTGTGATTGAGATAGAGCGGATTGTAACAATCGGGGCAATAAAATTTTACGCAGCAGCAACTTCGCAAAATACTTTTTTAGTGTATAGTGCATTCTTAAGTCCTCGAACGTAATTTTGGCTGAACAGAGTGTACATCCGTTAGCGGGCGATCAGTGCCATAGTTCCCGCAGCCGCCACTGCGGCAAGAGCGACGCCGTTGGCCATCGCACCGTCCTCGTCATCATCATCAACGCACTGCGTCTTTGACTCGCTCGGCCCCTCGCACTCCAGCTCGCCCAGGAAGTTGTCGATGCAGATCCACCTTGGGTCCCCCTCCACCGAGTTGTCCACCTCCAGGATGTAGCCCGCCTCGCAGGTCCTTGAGCATCCCTCCGCCCCCGCCGCCAGCGCCCCCTCGCTCTCAGCGTGGCAGTAGAATCCCTGGGTGCAGTCGGCGTTGAGGAAGAACTGCCCCTCGCACTCGCAGGTGCCAAGGTTGTTGTCAGAGTAGTGGCAGAGCGGCTCGCTGGCGTCGGGGTCCGCGTCCGCCTTGCAGCCAAGGCGGAAGCCGCCCATGTCAGGGCACTGACCGACGTCTTCCTGGCAGCTACGCGGAGGAGGAAAGAAATAATAGCAGAAGAACATTAGAAAAGAGGCACCATAACTGCCCGCAGCAGCAAAAACAACAAAAACAGCATCAAGAACAACAACAGCAGCAGCAACAGAAATAGAAACATTAGCAACAACAGCAGCAGCAACACAAAACTTGGCAGTAGCAGCAGCAACAACAACAACAACAGCAACAGAAATACAAGCATTTGCAACAACAGCAGCAACACCAAACGCCGCAGTAGCAACAACAACAACAATCATCATCATCATCATCATCATCATCATCATCATCAACAGCAGCAGCAGCAGCAGTAACAACACCACTCCTCACTTGATCTGCCAGCTGAGCGGGTCCCACTCCACGATGGTCTGCTCCGGACACTGGATTTCCCTTCCCCCTCCCACCAGTCGGTCGTTGCAGAGGAAGGCGGAGGAGCAGTCAGGCCCGACCAGCAGGCGAAGGTTGGAGTTGATGCAGTCCTCTGAGCACTCTGACACCTGGGGGACCACCGGCTCCTCCTCGCAGGCAACGTAGTAGGAACCGGGACACCGGCGGGCGCCACCCTGGGTAGGACCAAAGTTGCTTTTGGTCATGTTTTCTTTCCCTCCGTAAGTAAGCCCACCTGATTGTCGACGCATTCCCAGTCGTGGCCGGCTACGTCCACTTGGAGGATCTCGTTTGGGCTATAGTTGTATTTCGCAGATGGAAAACTCTTCAACGGGTTGGGGAAATTAATTGTCCCTTACTTGCATGTCTTCCTGCACCCGTTCTGCGCGACCGGGTCCGCCACGTTGGTGGTGCACCAGAAGCCCTCGGTGCAGTCGTCGCTGATGAAAAACTGGCGAACGAACGAGGCATTGTCTTTCACTCTTTTGATAATAGATGGTGAATTTAATCAAGTCACCTGATCCTCGCATCCGCACTCCCCTAGTTCGTTTGATCCGAACGTGCAGAGCGGCACCGGGCAGTTGGTGTGGATCCCGCTGGCAACGCAGAAGGCGGTGTCGTCGCAGACCAGCTCGTTGTCCTCGCTCAGGACGATCACTTGGCCCTGATTAAGTATCATGTTATTAAAAGTTTTGGCGCTTAGCCAAGAAATCTCTCTCACGTCCGCGCACGGCGTGAGCACGCCCTCGTCGTCCCTGGATGAGTCGCACTGGAAGGCGTACGAGCACCCTGTCGAGACCCAGACCTCCCCGTCGCAGTGGCAGGAGCCAAGTGGGTTTGAGTCGTACTCGTCCGGGACCGGGGCGCGGCCGGAGGAGCCGCACAGCTGGTAGCCGCCCAAGGGACACACCTGGATCGAGCGGTCAGCGTCGTTGAGTGAAGAGGCGATGGGTCCGTCCGGAGTGTTTGGAGCGCACTCCCACTGGCCGGCCTGGGCATCGATGAAGATGATGTCGTCGCCCTCGCATTGCTGGATACAGAAAGAGGGAAGAATAGCTCCAGTAGAAAAGCTCCACATCAAAAAAGCGGAGGAGGCGTTGGCGTCGGCAACAACATTATCATTATCAGCAATAGCAACTGCAGCAGCAACTACAGCAGCAGCAGCAAACGCTGAGGAAACAAAAAGTCTCTTGTGCAAAACCAGTAGATTTCCCCTATACCAAGTAACACCCGTTACTGGTCCCCTCCTCCTCGCAGAAGAACGCGCTCTGGCACCCTTCGGCCACCCAGGTGTGGCCCTCGCAGGAGCAGGTGCCGATAGGGTTGAAGGGCAGGTGCACGCTCTCGCCGTCCTCGCAGAAATCGACCAGTTGGGCGGACGACGGAGCGGAGGCAAAGGCCAAGGCCAGGATTGTAAGGGGGAGGAAGCTCCTCATGGCGGTGGTCAAGCATCGACTGGCAGATGTCGCCGTCAATACGTCTGGAAAGGGTGCTATCTAAATCCCTTTTTTTCGAACTGCTAGGTGTGAAAAGTTGACAATAGGAGGAGTTCAATGTCAGATTAAAAAACTTCCATACACCATTGATTTTTTGACGACGCAACGGCATTATGTACTACCTAGGAGGCTGCGGATTTGCCCGTCTTATCTGGAATATTTATTGGACCTGCCTTTCGGTTCCAGAAGCATGACTAATTCGACAGAATAAAAAGTGTGAATCCGTACGTCGTGCCTGGCCCTACACATGGACAAAAACTAGCGAGCCTGTCCGTTCAATAGCCGTGCCTGTCGGCACAACAACAAGAGGTATTTGGCGAATGATGATGATCTCGTACTATATTGTTTCTCTTATTGGCTTGGCTTACAAAACATTGTATACTTCTGAACTTCTTCACATCCTTTTCAAAAAATAGACACTCATGCGCTCATTCCTTGGACAAGTCCCACTTCAGTCTCTGCGCAGCAGGATGCATAAAAATAGAAATTGTACATATAAGAGTTTCTTTGATTCCTCATCGCGCTGCGGCGGCAGTAAGAACTGCTGCTAGGAGAACCGACAGCAATCCCCCTGTTCCCTGCAAAGCGGACTCTGCCCCGCTGAAGAACATGGTGGTGTCGGGCGGGGGAGGATCGTCGGTCGGCCTCTGGAAAAAATGGGAAGCAGAAAAGTGCTGCATGGGGGGGGAGTACCAATTATTATTAGCATCGTTTGTTGTTACCCCTCCGTCTTCCTCCGTGGTGGTCGTGGTCGTGGTGTCGTCTCCCACTCCGTTGTCCTCCGTGGTGCCCCCGTCCACCGGGGTGGTGGTGGTGGTGGTGGTGGTGGTGGTGGTGGTGGTGGTGGTGGTGTCGAAGCTGTTGCAGCCGTACCTATAGCCGCCGATGGGCGGGCACAGGGCCTCGTCCGCCACCGCGTCCAGGCACTCGAACCACCCGAAGATCTCCCGGCTGGTGACGGAGAGCACCTCGCCGGGCCCGGAGCAGGACTCGGAGTTGCCTCCGCCGGGGACGAAGCGGTCGCACCGGAAGGCGGAGGTGCAGTCCATGGTCACAAAGATCTCGCCGTCGCAGGTAGAATCGCACAGGGCCGAAGTTGCCTCCGCCGTGTAGTCGATGTCCTTTTGGTGGATGAAGCAAAGTTATTTTAAAAAAATGGTTGAGACCGACAACTATTTTGATAAAAAAATAACTACGGTATTTCAAAATGTCCCTGAAATATTTGAATTTTGTCAGCGGGATTTTGCCTTTTTACCGGGTTTTGGCAGTCTATGGTGTACTCCCCGAGGCACTCTGTAGTGGCCCTTGGCTCGCAGCTCCACAGGTCCGGGTTGGTGAGGTTCTGCACGAGGTACTCCGACCCGGCGCAGGCCTTCGCGCATCCGTCAATTTCGACAGGGTCAGGCACGTTCCCGCTGCACTGGAGGCCGTAGATGCAGTCGGGGGAGATCATCACCTTGCCGTCGCAGCTGCTGTCGCAGTCGCCGATGCCGAAGGTCTGGTCCTGCAATAAAACTATCCTTTCACACATATTTTACTTTTTAATTAGCAAAGTTAATTTACCCTCCCGTATCCTTCGGGGCAGAGCGTGGGCACGTCCTGCGGATGCCCGTCGCCGCACCCGATTCGGAAGCCGCCGGCGTAGGGGCAACTGCCGTCGTCGTCCTGCAGGACAGCGAATAGGATCATGTCTTAAACAAAAATACATGAAACAAAACTGTTTCTCCTCCTCCTTGCCTGGCAGTCCCCTCCGTACGCTGCGAAGTCGACGTCCACGATCTGTCCTGGCGGGCAGGTGATCTCGCCCTGGATGAAATTGGTGCCGCGCTCAATGCAAAGGTCGGCAGTGCTAAAGAAAGACCAAAATTATTTTGATAATAAAAAAACTGTTTGCCAACTTTTTTTAAAAAATATTAGTAAAGCAAATTTAAGTTCCCACTCACGTGCAGTCCGGCGAAACGAAGAGTTCCCCGTTGCAGATGCAGTCCTCTCCGACAGGATCGATGGGATCTGATACGCACTCGATGTTGTACGCCCCCGGGCAGACTGTGGCCACCGTCTCGGAGATGCACTGGAGCTCCACCTGCGACCCGGCGCTGGAGAACTGCGGAACCATGACGAATCCGGGGTCGCACTCCACCAGGCAGCCATCCCCGGTCAGCGAGCCAGGAAGATTGTCCAGGCAGCGGAAGCCAGCGCTGCAGTCTTCGTTCACAAACACCTGCGGGGGAAGAAAAAGAAGGCGTGTTTTTTATATAAAAAAAATAATTTCCACATGTAGACGTCTGTTTTGCTCTCGTTGCATGGTTGGTTTTGTATTGTAATATATTATATTTCGGAGTAATCGTTGCAAATTAAATCATGTGAGGACAAATTCATTAGATCGTTGTGTGGTTTCGTAGTCAATTCTGTTGTTGCATCTTGCACATTATTAATGCTTTCACAGTGCTGCTGCTGCTACAGCTATTGCTATTGCTACTGCTGCTACTGCTGATCCTGCTGCAGCAAAAAATATTCAAAGATTACAGTTTCCTCTGGGTCATTTCTTCCTTACCTGGTTGTCGCAGTCGCAGGAGATATCTGTGGTGAAGTCCTTGGTCGTGTACTCGCACCTTGGGTCTTCCGGGATGGGTATGGCGCCGACGGTGCAACCGAGTGCGAATCCGCCCTGGTTGGGACAGTTGTCCACGTTGGCCTCGCAGGTGGGCTCGAAGGAGAAGAAGTCGAAGACGATGGTCTCGTCGCCGTCGCCGCAGTCGATCTCCTCGCGCACCACGAACTGTCCGTCGCCGCCCGTCAGGTCCCCTCCGCCCAGGCGGCGGCACCGGTCAGCGTGCTTGCAGTCGGGGGTCACGAACACCTGCCCGTCGCACGTGCACCTCTCGTCCTCGTCAATGCCCGGTTCCAGCCCTTCCTCCGGCACCTCGTCGGGCGCCCCCGGGCAGAAGACCTTGAACTCCCCGTCGCAGATGTGGTCCTCGTCCGGCAGGCACGTCCACTCGATGTTGACGCCGTCCGCGCCAAAGTTCGGCACCAGGCGAAGGTTCTCGTCGGCGCACGTCACCGTGCAGCCGTCGTCGATGCCGTCCGTGCCGCACTCGTGGGCTATCGTGCAGTCCTCGTTGATGAAAACCTATTAAGGAGGAGGGGAGGGAGGAATTCATGTTTTTTGTCCAGTTGCGCAATCACATCAAGTCGAAAAAAAAACCATAGGAAAAGGAAATTGCAACGGGGATTTTTTAATTGAATTGTTGAATTCCTTGCCTGCCCGGTGCATCCGTCGCAGACTCCTATCTGGTTCTGCTCCACTATGCAGTCGAGTGGGTCCTCCCCTACGGGCGGGGTGGAGGTGGTGGTCTCCGAGGTGGTGGTCTGGGTGGTCGTGGTGGTGGTGGAGGGGGCGGTGTAGCTGCCGTACCTGTACCCTCCTCCGGGCGGGCAGGTGTGGGTGGCGGTGGACTCGCAGATGTAGGTGGGAGGATTGGCGGTAGGGTCGGTGACCACCAGCACGTTCCCCGCGGCGCAGCTGGCGAAGGGATATCCCCCTCCCGCGTCGCAGTACACGCCGGAGGTGCAGGTGTCCCCCACGATGATGTCCCCGTCGCGGATGCAGTCGCCGATGTCCGGCGCCACCCCCACCAGCTCCCCGTCGCAGGGCGCCTCGTAGGCGATCCCAGAGCAGGAGTTTGCCGGCGCCGGGGCGCAGGTCCACCCCTCGGGGTCGGACAGGTCCGGCAGGAGCACCTGGCTGGGCGAGCAGGCCTTGAGGCATCCGTCGTGGAAGATGGCCACCTCCGGAGGGAGGTCGTCCTTGCACTGCAGCCCCACGCTGCACTCTTCGTTGATGAAGGTTCTGTTGTTGCAGTCGCATCTGCCCAGCCCGAAGGCGTTCTCGAAGCCGTAGCGGCCGTCTGGGCAGATCTCGGGCACCTCGGATGGGGAGCCTGCTCCGCAGCCCAGCCGCACGCCGCCGCCGCCGGGGCAGGCGCCGTTGTTGGGCTGGCAGTCGCCGCTCCAACGCTGGAAGTCGATGTCCACGATCTAAGGGGAAGGAAATGCGATTTGTTTGGCATTCATTGATTGGATCAACAGTGAAGTTTAGTTACCCTTCCCCACTCATTGGTTTGCTGCTGTACCCCACCTCAAGAAAATTATGTAGTTATTGCTACTGCTACTGCTGCTACTACTACTGCTACTGCTTTTGTTGTTGTTGCTGAGGCTACTGATGTCGCTGTTGTTGTTACTGCTGTTGCTGTAGCGGCCTCCGCTGCTGCTGCTGGTGATCACGGTGACCATCCCTAATTCCTACAAACTATTCTTCAAAGGTTCCTGCCACAGTGCTATGATACAATAGCTTTTGAAACATTATATTGCTGCAACTGATGTAACTTGCTGCTACTGGCGGTGTAGCAAGTCTACCTACAACAATTGCTTGTGACTTGTTGCTACAAATTTAATTACCTGTGTTCCCGGACAGCTAATATCCAGCTTCCTGTCGCTGGTCTCGCACAGCGCGGCTGACTGGCAGTCTCCCGACACCAGCAGCTCCCCAGGACAGTCGCACGAGTCACCGATCGGGTCGACCTCGTCCGGAGGGCACACCTTGTTGTACTCTCCCGGGCAGACCACCTCGTCCTCGTCCACGCACGCCCAGGTGACCACGGTGCCGATGTCGGAGAAGGTGGGGAAGAGGCGGAATCCGGGGTCGCACTGGTAGAGGCAGCCGTCGCCGGTTTGCCCGTTGGGGAGGGCGTCCATGCAGCTGAATCCGGCGGTGCAGTCCTCGTTGACGTAGGCCTGTCCGTTGCACTCGCAGGCGGAGGAGGAGAACTCGGTGGAGGCGATCTCGGTGTAGTCGCAAAGCTCGATGTTGGGGATGTCCGGGCTGCCGACCTGGATCGAAGACGATGCGTTACAAGAAGTAGAAAATAGTTTCAATAAATTTGACTCACTATTCTACTGTAAATTTCCTTATTTTTTTATTGTTTTGTTATTCTTGATATTTTAGGATATTTGAGTTTCGTCTATGAGACTAGGCATCAATTTATACTAGAGGCTAGATCACTACATCTACATTCATACATGAGCGAGGGGTGGGGTGGGGGGGAATTCCCCCTAAGGGTGCAAAAATCCGATCCTCCCCAGGCAGAAAATTTATGTACTGCTGATCCCCCCCAAGCCCAAATTTGCAGATTTTTTGCCCCAAGAAATATTCCTCCCCACTTTCCCCCATGGCCCAGACCCAAGGATTTTGTTCCCCCCCTATATAAAGCTCGAAAGACCAGTCTTTCGAGCATGCTCACCCCAAAGAAAATTTTGGAGACCCCCTCCCCAGTCTCTCAGACTCATGAGCATGGACGATGACTAATTCCGACCTATGTTAGTTACATTGGCGAATTCCGTATACCTGGCACCCAAGGGAGAGCCCTCCAAGCCCAGGGCAATTGCTTGGGTCTGGATCGCATAACGTCTCCCAGGTGAGGAAGTCCACCTTGACGAATTCTCCCCCGGTGCACACCTCGTTCCTCAGGATGTAGTCTGAGCCCCTGAACCTCCTGCACCTGCCGGCGATGGTGCAGTCAGGGTTGATGAAGAGCTCCCCGTCGCACTGGCAGCGATCGTCGGCGTCGGCGGGATCGAGGCCGCCCAGGGGGACCTCGTCGGCCTCGCCAGCGCAGAACACCTTCACGGCGCCGGGGCATTGCACATCCTACAGATGCAGAAAATGATTTTACGTGCGGGGGGATATTTTTCATAAGCACAACGATGCGATCAACGTTTCTCTCCCCATCGAACATGCATGGATTGAAGCAAAACCAAAATAAATCATGCCTTTATCTCACCAGTTCGTCGAAGCAAGTGAACGTGACTGGATCCCCTATGTCCCCAAAGTCCGGCACCAGGCTGAGCCCCGCCGCCGGGCACTCGTACAGGCAGCCCTCTGCCGCGGGGTCGGCCGCCGGGTCGCCGCACACGAAGGCCTGGTTGCAGTCCGGACCCAGGTAGACCTGCCCGACGCACTCGCAGACACCGAAGGGGTTGTCCTCCTGGCCGGCCACGCAGGCGTCGGGGGCAACGCCGGTCAAGACGAACTCGGTGGTGGTCGTGAAGGAGGTGGTGGTGCCCGTCGAGGTGGAGGTGGACATGGAGGAGGTGGAGGCCGAGGAGGAGGAGGAGGTTGACCCCGAAGAGGTGGACGCGGAGGAGGTGGAGGAGGAGGACGCAGAGGCCGTCGACGTCATCGTGGAAGAGGTGCTGCTGGCTGTGGTAGAGGAGGAAGAGGAGGTTTGCGCAGAGGATCCATTGGCAAACAGTAGCAGGGAGAGGGCGAACAATGCCGCCTTGGAAGCATTTCGTCTTCTCCGAGCCTTCATTTTTGTCCGTGCGTTTGTGCAACTTCAAAAAATCACTGCCTGCTGCGTGAAGAAAATCACTCTTTGGCTCCTCCACCTCTCACTTTTTTCTCACCCCCAACTGACTGACCTGAAGCGCCTTGAGGTAATTTTTATTGTCGCGGCATCCGTTCCGTTCCAAGCAGGCACACCATGCAGCATATCTCGTTTTATGGCATGCACCCGCCCTGGCCTTCTTATCGGAGGACGAAAGCCCCCAAACGGGTGGGCGGTGATCAAGCCTTGATCGGCGCTACGTATGGTGCGGGATTCGACGGAGTAAAACGAAGACATGCTTTCTCACTTTCTTCACCTTGGACAATTTGGAGAATCCTATACCCCCCCTCCGTTGTACCTGCAAGGAGCGAATCTCCATTCGTCGTCATTGATTCGGATCTTCCCTCTCTCTCTCATGCTCATTTCGGAGAAATTTTTTGATGCAGTGAGGTAATGGGAGCGAACGACCGAATGAAAGATAAAAAGAGGCGGATTCTTCTTGTAACCAACCGCCCGGAAATGCGAGGAACATTAACACGTATTTTAAGCAAGCAC
>JAAUYB010105584.1_pt1 | contig 11859 bp, 12 predicted proteins | sample 7278071 | NCBI WGS metagenome assembly JAAUYB01 (sample SAMN14350121, study PRJNA611818) | marine sediment metagenome | isolation source: surface marine sediment (1.8m) | place: French Polynesia: Moorea | collected 2018-08 | reverse complement strand
TATATCTCTTTTGTGCTATTTCCAGTGACAGTGTCAAGATGCACACAAAATATATTGGAACACCGCTTACAAAGAGCAGAAAGAAGTGGTCCACGACCTGCACCAACAAATGGAAATGTTTGAATACTTCGAGAAAACTTAAGAGTGCCTAAATCCATTCTCAAATCCACACTTCGAATTTGTCCAGGTCACAAAACAATATTTAGGGCCATGCATTGAAAATAATGTAAAGGATTTCAAAATAATTTTCCCCACGTACAGGTGCGCATTGACTTTCATTTTAGCATTAAGGAAACGGCAGATAACATACCAGTTTTATATCTTCCGGGGCTTTATAAAGTTTGACTCCAGAATATGAATCCACCTTGTCGTACATACCAAATGACAAACCACTATCAAATATTCTACATAAAAGGCATGGTAGCATTCAAGCAATGTCAGGGAAAATGGTAAACAATATTCTCTTAAAAATTACTTTTCTGCGACGTCTTGGAACATAGTTGCCCTTGGATCATACTTTCGGAAGAAGAAAGAGATAAACACCCAGAGTCTGCAATTTTCTCCCGGAATACGCATTTTGATCTTGGCAATCTCACACACATCCTATACCTTTGGTCGACTATTTCAATTCCTGGCAATTCTCTCCCAGCTCTGTTGTGCATGGCTCCCAAAAATAGTCCAGCAGTCGCTGTGGTGTACGAGGCCCCGCCTTGCCTGCGAAATTCTTCTTCAAGGGACAGGATGGATTCCAAGTTCCTGAAAAACATATGATGTGTACAAAGGATATCTTTTCAAAGATTGTTTACACAGCTCAAGAATAAGCCATCCATCTAGTGAAAAAATACTGGAGGAAAAAATTCTTACCCCGCATCAAGTTCGTAGATGGTATTGTGTTTTTCAGCCTGGTGAAACAGAAGAGGGAAAGGTCTATTTCCAAGGATCTGCCTCGGTAATAGCACGAATTGCTAAGGATCTGCCTTGGAAATAGCATGAGCTGCCAAGGAAGTTGCCTTAGCAATAGCCTTGGTTCACAAAAAAATCTACATATGGCGATATGTCTGTTGCATTGCATTATACTAAACTTTATGCATGGATGTGCTAATGCATTATGTCAAATAGTTTAATGCAAACAATGAGAACAACAAAAAAATTCGTTTTTAGTAGATTTTGATGCATTCATCCTTGCACATGTAAAAGGAAACGGGACTGTGACAAAACACTGCAATGTTCCGTTTTCCAAACGGTCAGAAAAAAGTAGGGATTGGAAAAATGTGTTGGGCCAAATTTGGTTTGGAAAGTCGGGCTCAGTTCGGATGTATTGGCTTGACTTTGCTCAGAAAACAATGCATAAGTGATGTACTATTTTGGAACTCTCAGAAATTTAATACAAAAACGCAAGTTTTGGGGGCGGCCCCCCTAGCGTAATGGCTAAGACTCCTAACTCGCATGCAGGAGGTCTGGGGTTCAAATCTCGGAGCCGCCCCACCAACTTTGGAGCCCATCTCCCCTATACCCCGCCTCCAGGTCGCAAAGATGCGTCAAGGGTCTCGAAAGGGATACTGTACGCGAAAGTCGAGCACCCGGGATGACAAAAAAATGCAAGTTTTCCAAACTCAAACTACGGATCGGATTGACTATGTCTACTCTGCACGGAGGATGGTGAAGGGAAAGGCCGACTTGGCCCTTCATATACACCGTACAGCCGGTAATTCCTTAGCATCTCAAGCTATTTCCAAGGCAGATCCTTAGCAGTTGTAAGGCTGATCCTTGGGAATAGACCTTCCCACAGAAGAGAATCCTCCTTTTGGTCTATTTTTGCTGTAGCAAAAAAGATAAAGAGAACTAATAAAGATCATTTATTTAAAAAAGTTATCTTTTTGCATTCCTTTACTTTTTCTGCTGAATTTGTCTTCTTTTCTTTTGCAAGAAAACATGTAAGTTATGTTCTGAGGTACTAAAGTAAATCTATTTTTTGGAATTGTGAAATAGATTAAACAAAGTTGACTGGTCTTTGAAAATATTATACAATAATAATAATTTTGACTACAATATCTTTTTATAGCTACATTCATACGTTACTTAGATTAAGAGTGTGTCATAGACACTTATGGGTGAGCACCCATACCGTAGGAGGGGGGTCAACTTTTCACCTCTCAGGGGTGGTAGTTGATTTTTGGGGTATTAGGTTAAGGGTCACTCACTCAAGGGGGTGGTAGGGTAGGGGACAAAGTTTTTTTGAATTAGAGGGGGGAAGCCTGGGAAATTTCAAACATTTGTCTTTAGAGGGGCCTGTGAGGGCGTTAGGGGGGTCGGTTTTAGGACCTCAGCCCATGGGTAAACCCCCCATTGCCCATTTGTGGTCATAGATCATTGATGAAGTTGTGATGAAAAGGTAAAAAAAGATTTATGTAAGAAGATTGTATGCCGCATACCAGCTCAACAATATGTTTAGATGTTGGTGATACATCGCGAAGCACATTTAATTGTTCATATAAACTTCGGGGCATGTGGAACTTTGCCTCCCTTTTGATAATGTCATCCAAGGACTTCATTGGAGTGTCATAGTTTTTTGATATAAGACTGAAAAAAACTTATCACCACTGCAATAAACTGAACTTGGCTCTCTACCTTACCTTGCTCTCAAAATACTTTGAAAAGAAATCATCAACAAAGTTGACACAACAACCCACAATAGTCTGAGCCCTTCAGAAGAAACCCTCCCAAGCTTCGCCCTAGGGGTATCCAAGTGAAATTCTTGAAACACTATGCCAAAGTTCATTACAATGATGTGCAAGTAAAGTTCCTAGAACAGAAAATATTTTTGGCTTTTGTTGATTTTTCATTGGTTGGCCTTTTAACTTTTGGTGGAAGCTCTGGCATTCCAAGCTGGCTTAGCCCACAGGCCACCACAGACACCAGAACGAAAGTTGAATAAAAGCCCACCCAGGTGAGCAGGTCAAAAGTGTACAAGAGGTTTAGGTTCTGCGGCAAAGGCTGCGGAGTCCTCTCCACTAGAATGTATGCCTCTGCGAACAGCCAAGGTGACCTTTCGCCGCCAAACGAGGGTGACGCACTCGGGAGCCAGGTGGCAAAGTCAGATTGTCCCAGGAGAACCTGCCGTCGCACAAGTCCACAAAACACGGCAAAAATGTTGTTCCTTTAACTGTACCTTTCCATAAGCACCTGCAACTGTGCCATTCTCGAGCGTGTACGCACTGCTATCATAGGATATCTGGTAGGTGAACCCTAGTTTCCAAGCAAGGGCATCCAGGACTTCAATTATTATCCCTCCAGTAATTTCCCCAGAGGGTGTGGTCATGGCATGTGGGAAAATGCTGTTGCACTGAACAGATAGAGACTTCCCGTGTAAAGGGTGCCGGCCATGATTACACATCCTAGACGTTGTGCTGTACACATTTTTGCCTACAAAACCAAATCGTGTTGTTACCTTTCAAAGGCCATCCCTCCTATTTCCAAAGTTTCAATCCATCTGCCACTGTCACGGACATTTGATAGAATTATTTTTCTGTTGTGGCATATCAAGTGCAAAATTGTCTTTCTTAGTTTACTTTCCAGCACAGCTATTGGGTGATGCTTCTTCTTTACCCGCAGGTCAAAATCATGTAGAGACTGGTTGCTGTTACTGTCCTGCATTGCTAATAAAACGCGGTTGTGAGTTCTCAACAGGACTTCTTGAAGCCTATTGATCTGAGGGGGAAAACATTTGCATGAACATCTTGCTCTCTTTCTGAAACAAGTCTACCTTGTCAATGTAAGATATTCCAATATAGCATGATCTTAAAGGGGCTATTTTCTGAGCTAAAATTGACAGGCTAGATGTGCCCACAGTTTGTGAATCTTGAACCAAGAAAGTAGCCTTGTGATGTTCAAATTGATAAGCATTCTGCAAACTCTGCAACATTTTAAAGAAATTGTCGATCTTTTAATGGACGAATGCAGTTTGTACTTATTTTAAAATACACCTGAATAAAGGGTGAAGGAATATCAAGCAACAGAATAGTACAATGATTTTTCAGCAAAGGTTCAAGGGCTTTGGTTGGTAAATCAGAAGAGGTTGCCAGGAAACACTTCCCAAACAGAAAGTAAAAGGTAAGAATAGTTTTGCTTTCCATGGCATACCAACCGAAAAACTGTTTCAACAATGACGTGCCTCTTCTTCGTGCATGGTTCTGTAATTATTTAGAACCTTGGCTATACAGGAACCAACAGAGAGACTGGCTTACAACATCCGCTTTTCAACGGCCTGTCAAAAGTTGTGCGAAAAATAGCAGCAATTTCAAACAAATTGGGTGTTGCTACCGTGGTAGGCCTCTAAATTACATTACAATCTCCAGAATTTGGCAAAAATTATGTGGTATATAGTTTTAGGGGGGAGTTATCCACAAGATAGAAACTATAATCTAAAATACACAAGTTAGTCACATTGGCTGTACTTTACTCGCAAAAACACTTTTCTAGGTCCTTTTTGCCGTCTAATTTCGCCGAAATTGAAGTAAATTTTATTTATTTTCTAGCAGGATTGGCCCGCTAGCTAAGCTGGGCCTGAGATAGAGATTTATGTATGGCAGACTGTCTCGCTTTGATTGGTCCATATATTCCTCTCATATTGCATGCTTACAAACAAAGTCGTCCCGCTGTTGAGCTTCATACTATTTTTTTTAACCTGGGAGAACAATCTGCGCAAACAGACTGACAGACACACACACGTTTCGATTATACATACGTATGTATACCATATCTATATACACTGTATTTTTGTTTCGTGCATGCATCATCATGTGCGCACATAGATCAAGTCTCGTTGTCTTGAATCTCTCCCCTTAGGTTTTTTTTAGTGTCGAAAGTTCAACAGCTCTTGGTCAGCTTGAGTTCGAAATCGGCGTCTCCTCCCCTTCTCCTCCTTTTCCGGGAAGTTTTTGGAACTTTTTCCTCTGGGCGAAGAGCACCAGGCTGAGGCCGCAGGAGGAGGCAGAGGCGAGGCCGGCGACCTGTCGATAAGGTTTTTTTCCGAGCAAAAAAACGTGTGAAGGATGGAGGTGGATGCTGGATGGACTTTTTTATACAAAAAACCATTCCTTACCAGTATGAAGGCGGAGGGGAAGGTGTTGAGGGTGGCGTCATAGACGACGCGGTAAATCGGACTAGAAAAAAAGCTGCTTCCATAATGCTGTTTTGGGAATTCACGTGTTTACAACAATAAAAAAACCCTACCCAGCGGCCAGAGGCACCACCGCGGCTATGATTGCGTCCCCCGAGAGGGCCTTGCCTATTTCGTCCTCCTCCACGGATCTGCAATTTGAAAGTTTTTAAAAAGTTTTTTGCGGTAAATACCAATGTGCGAAGCTGCCTCGTGAGCAGCGCCGAGGCCGGCCCGAAGGCGCAGAGCAGCAGGGCTGTGAGCCACACGCTGGCGAAGAAGCCAAGCATCGTCCCCGCGAAGGCGGCGGAGAAGGTGCCCACGGACACACTGGGATTTGACAGACGCATTGAGTGCTTTTTTAACAAAAATATATATTTTGAAAAAACTTGCATGAATGTGAATAACACGAGCATGACTGGCTCTCCCAAGCCGAGCCGCTTTGACATGACCGGGACCACCACTAGCAGGCCGAACTGAGGAAGCAAGAGAAAGGCTACGGTATTTGACATGGGAACTAATTAAAGTTTCGCCGTTTCCGGAAAAGGAAGAGAGAGGAAAGACAAACTGCCGCTTCAGCTCCGCCGCTGCCCTAAATTGGTTTTTGATTCATCGGAGGCTGGAAGGAAGTTTGTACTACATCAACAGAAGTCTCCCCTAAAAACACTCACCACTGCGATGACGTCCAACCCCAGCTTTAGGTGGGAAAAGTCCTTCCCGTCCCCGTCAAATACCCTGTAATTTTAAGATTTTTTAAGCAATTCAAAATCTCGATTCGGGACACTCTCGTACTTGACCAGGTACAAATAGACGACCTCGAACACTGCAAAGACGAATTTGAACAGCCCATACAAAGCCAGCTGCAGGGCGATGAGGGATCGCATCCCTTGGGGCCTCCTCCGCAGCAGGGTGCCGAAGGTGTCGCGGGCGCCCAAGACCACGTTGACGTAGATGGAGCGGGCCAAGCGGCCAAGGCAGCCTGTTGGGTTGTTGAGCACGACATTTGACAACTTTTAAATCGATAAAAAGACGCTTGCTAACAACAAAAACTGCTAAATCTTTGTTGGGATGCATTCCACACCCCGCTTTTCCTTCTCCTCCTCGTCCTTTACGTGCCGTTCCACGTTTGCGGGCTCCTTGACCACCAGGACGAGGTGGGCAATGGCGCATGCCGTGCATGCCGCCCTGATGCCGAAGGAGCCGTAGTATCCCAGGGCTTCGAACACGGCAGGGCTGAGGGCCGTTCCAAGAAGGCGAGTAGCAGTCTCAACGCCGTCGTAGCGGGCCAGAACGTGGGCCCTAGATCAAGCAAAAATCACTTTTGACAGTGCTTGTTCAAAATTGGGGAAACTGTCGTGCGGGAGAATTTCAGAATGCGTACCGGTATACTTGTCAATATTTCCCATTTAATTAACACGTATTGTCTCTCGCCTGTCTGTAGGGTCTTTGGTATGGCTTGATCCGTATCCGTACACCCCCAGCTGGTAAACGGGGAGGCCGCCAAAGAAGGCCCAGAACTGCTCAAGGTAGAAGAACTCCAGGGGGAGGATCTCCAGGAAGGCCCAGTTCACGATGGAGCTCACGTTGCCCACCAAAAGGCCTGGGGAGCATAGCTGTTCTAAATGTTTGGTGTTCATGTTGATTTCCAGCCATACCAATTAGCGGCATGAGTATGAGCGGCTTCCTGCCCATCCTGTCGGACATTGCTCCGGCGAAGAAGACGAAGACGAGCGCTGGGGCGGTCTCCAGCCAGCCCTGGATGAGCTGGACGTGGTTCACCTCTCGTTGGACTGAAATAATTGTCTTTAAAAACATAGGACAAAAATATTTGAAAGATTTTGTATTTAAAGTTTAAATTTAGATTTATTGCTAAGATAACATACAAATTAAAAAAGTTTTTGAACTTGAAATTTGAATTTTGAATAGCTGTAGAAGCATTCGAATCGACAAAAAATGCTTGAAGTAGAAAATACGGGTATTTGGTTTTTGAATTAATTGTTCTCGCCTTCGTCCTCTTGGTCCTCGTACTCGTCCTGGTCCAGATCCTCGCAGACGGTCTCGTTGTACCCGAATTCGTACCTGCAGACCTTCCACATGAGCATGTCGGTGTTGACTGCAGAGCCCTGAACGATGGCGTTGCCAAACTGCACGGAAAGAAGAAGGACTTTACTGTATATTTGAATATTTGAGGGAAAAGAGGAGTCGACGACCATGTAGAAGAAAATGACGGGCTCCAGGGTGACGGCCCCCGCAAGGCGGCGGAGGAAGGGCGGCGAAGGAGCATCATCTTGAGAGGAGGAGGAGGAGGAAGAAGAGGGCGGGTATGGTACTTTCTTGTCGTCTCCCTCGCCTCGGGCGGCAGCGGCGACGGCAGTCACCACCATTTTCCCGCCTTTTCGTTCGCACGGAGATCGTGTGTCAAGTGCCTGCTTGTTGCTCAACCTGGAAGTAAGTGTACTCCGGGGCATGTCTCTCCCGGTCCCGGAAAAAAAAGAGAGATACTTTCGTCACATCCCGTTGCGGTGTGTCTGATGCTCTACTAGTCGAGAGTGCATTCTGTTTTAACGCTACTACAAAATCGAGTAGTGATATTTTATCGCCTTGCGGTCTTGCACTTTGACAAGGTGTACGTTAGGTTTTTACGAACGAGAAAAAAAATCACGTTGTTGCTCGGGCGAAAAGCTGGGAATCCTACCGCTTTGTAGGAAACACCAAATCGATTGTTTGTGTAGCAAGGGAAATTTCGAATCGAACAAAGGCAGTTTGTTGCAGTGAAGAGGGGAAAACGAAAGACTCCTCCTCCTACAACAAGCAAGGAAAAGCCATTTCGCCATGTTGACACGGATCCCTCTTTCTTCCCCTCTCATCTCTCTCGAACCGCCGATGCAGCTTCTTCTTCTACAGTTAGGGGAAATGGGATTCTCCAGAGTAAATAGCATCCCCCCTCCCCCCATCGCTCTCTTTCGAAGGGAGGACCAATCTGTCCCTTTCACCCTCTTTTTGGCCCCAGGGAGGAGGAGGGGGAGGTGCAGGAAGAAACCCTCCTCTTTCCATCCACAAATTTGGAGGCTAAAGTAGGGGCTAAAAAGGAGGAGGAGGAGAAAGGTGAGTAGACGAGAACCCGGATTTCCCCGCAAAAGAAGCCAAAACTTCTTTTCCACCATTTACCTGGTAGAGAAAATATCAGGGGGAAAGCGAATCGCCGCCAGTGGCGCAAAATAGCCTCTTTGCTACTTCCCCCCCCTCCCCCCTCTTTGTCTTTATTTAGGGGGCTTTTCCCCATCCTCCTCCTCCTCCACAACTTTTTTTGCTCCTTGGCATCCCACCCTATCTAGCCAGCAACAGTGTTGGGAGAGGTTGGAAGAAGGGAGGGGGCACTCATGCCCATGGGATCATCCCCTCCCCCCATCCTCTACTTTCGTCGTATTACCTGCAGCGTCAAAAAAAGCGCCGCAGAAGAAAAAGTCCAAAGAAGCCCTCCTTAGATCGAATTACAAAGCAATGGGAAAAGGGAGCGCTGGCAAAATCAAAGAATTCCTAAGTTCTCTGGTTTCAAACGCGATTTCACGTGTTTGATTTCCTTCGAGGATCCCTCTTTCATGCTGTTCCCCAAATACCACATATTGCATGCTTTTGAACCTGCCACCTTTTCGATTATTCCTTCCCCTCCCTTGACTCTCTCCGACAGCCGAGAAAGGGGGTAAAGGGGGTATTTGGGTGTGTCAAATTTTGCAGCTAGCCAGGCCCAAAGCGCCACTCTATACCCCCTTTTCTTTCAACCCCCCCCCCCTCCAAAAAACCATCCTGCTTACGAAAAGGATAGAAGGTGGAAGAGAAACGAGACGCAGGGTCGCAATGGCCCATCCCAAAAGAACTAGAAGAAGAAAGGGTAAAATGTAAGAAAAAGGCCCTCCTTCCAGGGTTGCGCACATGAGATACAGGCCTGCCCTTTCTTTACACACTGCCATTCAGTGTGTGACTTTGTGGTGCAGAACGGAATTGGCTATTCCATCTTGAATGCTCGCAATGCCCTGGATTTAAAAAATAAAAATATATTTCTTTTCGCCTAAAAAACTGAAACCTAGAGACATTTTTGACTTTTTCCGTGCAGATTTTGTAGTGCGCCCGCTGCCTGCCTGCCGACTTATTTTTTCTCCCGGCAAACGAAAACGAGCGGAAATCACGCACAGCCAGGAAGAAAAAGGCCCCCTTTTTTGTCAGTAATACCTACACACACACGTGCCCTTCTCCCTATCTCTCGTTAGTGAGCGTATGTGTAGTGTTTTTGAGCTCGTTTGTCTGGGGTGGGCGAAGTTTTTTTCCCACGGACGCGGAGAGGGAGGGGAAGAGTTTAAATAACGACCTGGGCCGCCGCCGAAACTCCAAGGCGCGGGGAAAAAGGGCCTTCCTTCCTTCCTTTCCTTCTCTCTTTTCGCCCTGCAGGGGGGAGGGGGAGAACGAACTCTTCTTCCCTCTCTTTATCCCCCCTCCCCCTCCCCCTCCTTTCCTACTTTGGTGGAGGATGAAGGGAAATTGAAATTCGTGAAAAATTCGCTTCCTCGTCCTCCTCACTGTGCATGCCGCAGTGAGGTACCCGAATATGTGCTGTACGTACGCAGTCCTTCTCCAAACCTCTTCTAAAACCATTAAAATTAATCCGGGAGGGATTGCAAAAAGGTCAAAGTTGGCGAATGTCCGATTGGGGCGAGATCATTAGCGGAAAGGGCCTGGAGGCTGGGGGGGGATGGGAAGAACAATTTTTGGGGTTTACCGCTTTCCATCCACCTTCTGCTTCTCCCAAGCTCAATAGTTGGAGGGAGAGCGGGAAACTTTCTCGCAAGTAGTAGGCCTTCATCATGAGGCTCTCTGTACCTAGACATTTGCACATTTTATGCGCAGTATTCATGCAGCTTTCTTTCACACTTTGTTTTGAGACAATCAGAAGGGGGAAATCAGTACGTACACAGCGTTACGGAAGTTGTGTTCATGGTAGATAGGGGATACGGACCACCGCCAAAATGCAATCTCTCCGCCAAGACGTCACGGGGATAGAGGAGGAGTACCAATTCTCTCCGTCCGTCCGTCCGGAGAGAGAGAGAGAGAGAGGGAGGGGGTTTCCTCTATCTCCTCTTGCGCAGTGGTAGTAGTACCCCACCCGAAGTCTTGTCACATGTCCAAGCCAAGAGGAACCGAGGTGGGCTTGAGCTTTCAAGATTACACAAAGCCACAGATTCCCAAATACAGGAACGACTGAGCATTTTCAGTTTCCTAAAAAAAATAATATTTCATTCCAGGAATATCATTTTTTCCTCCCTGTCCGGCCATGTGTGCCGCCCTCCTTCGCTGCATATGCAAGTAGGTATGGAGGACGGTTGCGAAATCTCCTCCCAAGGGAACGGGGAGTGGAAACTTGGATCTGGAAGAGAGAATGTCATTTTCTTGCTTTTAAGCAGATGGGATGGGTTAGGGGGGAGGGTTGTTGGAATGCATGCGATGCAGCAAGGAGTCTCATTTGCATGCTTATTGGAGGGACATGTCAAGAGGGGAAAAGAAAAGAAAATTCTGCGGGGAAACCCTTCAGTCTCTACCTTATTTCCGCAGTTGTTTCCCCAAGGAGATTCGACAAAAGTTCCCTTATATCGGAGGCGAGAAAAGAGAAGAAAGAGTGAAAAACTTTTCTTTTTTTTCTTCAATGTTGCGGCGAAGAAGGATTTTCTTTCCTCCACTCCTTCTCTCTCTCTCTCTCTCTCTCTCTCTCCCCACTCGCCCACTTTGCCCCCTTTTATTTTCCGAAAGTTTCGTTTTTTCTTTCTTCTCTTTTTTTTCGCGGGAAAACGGGAAAGGGATGAAAGTTCAAAGGGGGCCTTCTATCGGCCTGACAGGCGGCGGAAAACCCTGCAGATGCGATGCGAAGAGAGATGCCAGGAAACAAATTGAAAGGGCGAAGGGAGGGTTTGAAATGGAGTGAGTGCCCCGCGCATATTTTCCGGGAAGAGGGGAGTAGTCGTCAAATTGAGCGGAAAGCGTTTTTGGGGCCCGTCGGACGGGCCTTTTTGAAATGAAAGGGTTGAGGAGCAGAAGCGGGAGAGGCGAATTTATTTTTGGACACAATAAAAGTTTATAGGCTAGGTGCAAGGCGTCACTGTACGTGTCGTATGTGTAGTGCAATGTGTCACTGTATATGTGCAGCCGTAAATTAGGGTTGAACGGGCGGAAAAAGCTCGAGCTCGATTTCCCGGGTACCCGGAGAATTTAGGAAAGCTCGACTCCCGGGATTTACTCCAAAAATCCCGGGTTCTACACAAGAAACGGTTTTTTAAGCTAAATTAATGAGAAAAACTCACTTTTCCTTCATTTTTTTAAATAAAATATGTCGATATGTCTTGCCTTAAATGTTTCAAAAATGTTGAAAATAAGGTCAAAAGTAGACTTATTATATACCCGACCTCCCGGAAATTCGAGTATTCCTAAGCTCGACTCCCGGAATTCGATTTAGGCATTTCCCGTTCAACCCTAAGCCGTATCATTCGGATGAGGCAGGAGGGTCTTTCCGCCTGTACCCGGCACTTGAATTACGGCACCTATTGCAAGAGAAAAAAATTCCTGGCCCCAAGTCTGTGTCGTTGGGAAATTTAAATCGGTAGAAACGACGGGGTTTTTTTAGTGAGGCCCCCTGCCTTAGGCCTTGTACCTACGAACGC
>JAAUYB010043521.1_pt1 | contig 11863 bp, 18 predicted proteins | sample 7278071 | NCBI WGS metagenome assembly JAAUYB01 (sample SAMN14350121, study PRJNA611818) | marine sediment metagenome | isolation source: surface marine sediment (1.8m) | place: French Polynesia: Moorea | collected 2018-08 | reverse complement strand
GGTAAAAAAGAGACACAGGGAGTCCTTGGAATGAGACAGGAGGAGAAAGAAGGGATTTTTTGCCAATGTCTTTTGGCTTGTCTGCCGTCCGTACACGACTCGAATGCAAAATAGAGATGTGCTGTCCCAATCGGCGATTTCGCCCACGCACCTTTTTTCCGGCAGATTTCTGAATATCTATTCTCTCTTCCCTGGACACGATTTCACAAGAGTAGTGTCTTTTTTGGGATGAGTATTTTTCCTGGGAAAGCGAGTGTTGGTTTGTCTCTCCTCCTCTTCTTCGTCGATGGGGTGGCTGAGATAAGGCTCTCTCCGTCTCCTCTTCCCTCTCTCCTTCCCCAAATGGGCAGTTTTTGCGATAAGGCGATGGCCCCAAAGTTGACCGAATGGCGGCGCCGGTCGGTGGTTTACTCCTCTTTCACGGCGATTTTCCCGGAATGGGGAAGGTGGAAAAGAATCTTCGCTGGAGAGAGAATGACGACATTCCTGGATGAAGAAGAGGCACTTGGCAAAAAAGGTATTTTCGGAAGGAAGAGGCACGTCACCTCCCCCTGGCAGCAGAAGCGCCACAAAACAATTAAAAGTCATCCTCCGATTGGAATCTCTCTCCATTGACAGATGAAGAATCTCTGGCTGCCACAGTCAGTTTTCGGAAAGAACCCCCGAAAATTCTCCCCGCGCAAATCCCTCGCTCAACCGACGTCGTAGCAATGTCGATACGATTACGATCACGACAGACGTTTGGGTGGGGGATATAAGATAGGCGTCGCCATTGCACGACACAGCAACTCACCAAAAAATATCGGGGCGAGGAAGGGAGAGAACGGCGGAATTTCAATGATCTTTAAGGTCGTAAAAGCCGACCATACCGGGAGCGATATTCCTCGAGGAAAGAGAAGGAATGGGATTTCTTCCTCTTACGGAAAAAGATAAACAGGGCCGAGGAAGAAAAAGAAAAGATAAAAAGGTGAATATGGACAAATTGACTTTCCACAAGCTTGCATGAGCCTCCACCAAAAACTTCCAAGATCTGACCAAAGTCAGTTTCTTTTGTCCTGTCAGAAATATGAAGTAAGCTGAGAAAGGGTCCGCCGTCCGTATCCTTAATAACGTCCTCGTATCCCCGCCGCATCCCTCCCCCTCATGAATACTAAAAGACTCATTTTTGTATCTTTCTCCCTCCCTTCGTATAGCGGGAGAGGAAAGAATGCGATGGAAAAAAGATTATTAAGGCAGCGCTCTCTCCGGCTATGAGGAGAAGGGTATTATATGGACCAGCTTGCGTCTTGCCTCGGGGCAGGAGAGGGATGCGTAGAAAGGAAAGTTTCCACTCTTTTTTCGGGCAGGAAAAAAAGGAGGAGGGAGGAGTCTGTCTTCCCTCTTGGCAAACAAAGCTGAAACCCACAGATGGATCATCGATTTTTTGGGGCGGGGAGGGAGAGAGGAGAAATGGGCGGAGAAAAAACCCCAAAACTCTATCCTATTCTTTTCTTTTCAAGGGGGATATGAGCGATGGACTTTGGGGGCCCGAAAAGAAAGAAGGAAGGTTGATCCCTGCGCTCGTGTAATTCGTCCGCTTTCAACGCGCCCTTCCTCCCTCCCGCCTCCTCGACCTAATGATATACATTGGTTTTGGGGATTTTGCTCATTAGAGTGGAGCGGGCGAGGGGCGATCCCTTCCTCCTATCCTCTTCCTTCCTCCTCCTGATTTTACCTTTTCCCCCTATTCTCCTAACGGTCTCCCTCCTCCTCCTCCTCCGCCTTTTTCCACCTCATTGCATTTCGTGAGTCCATCCCACGAAAGAAGAAGAGGAGAAAACGGGGAGGAGGAGGAGGAGGAGGAGGAGGAGGAGGAGGAGGAGGGGGAGGCCGCTGATTAATCTTAAATGGCTTATCTGACTTCACGAAACGGAGAGGGGAGAAGGGAAATGAGCTGCCGACTGGACTCGACGGTTTTTCTTTGCATGGGCAGAAGAAGAGAAATCTTCCAAGCTTGGTTGAAGAAAAAACGGAGGTGGCTTGGGTCCGCTAGTACCAAAATGGGGAGAGGGAGGAGGAGAAAAAGTGGGAGGAGTTTTGCGGTGGCGGCTTCCGTGGTCAAGGTGGAGGTTATACTACCCTGGAGGTTTTGATCCTAAAATGAGATTAAAGTTGAGGAAAAAGGGAAAAAAGTACGTGAAAAAATTCTGATGGGGGATGGTTGAACAACGATTTTTTTGCCCGGCCCATTCCGGTGCAAGTACCACCGCGGCCGAGGTAGTAAGGTCAGAACATTTTGTAGCCGAGTGATGAAAAAAAATTGACCGCTCGTCGAAGTCTCTCCCCCTTCTCTTCTCTCGGTACGACCTGAGAAGACGGGAGAGTTATAGACATGCAATATCCGGCGATGAGGGGAGGGAAAGGGGAGGGCTATCGGCCCCCATACTCCTTGTCTAGTGGTGGTGGTTTTTAAGCAAGACACGGCTGCGGTGGCTATATAGCTATACTGTACCACGGCCCTATAGCGGACTGGCCGACCATAGTGGGGTACCACCACCACCACTACCCCAACTCGCCCGGTGAAGCCGTCTGACTGACAAATTGGATGGGGTGGAGAGAGAGGAGAGGAGAGGAGGGCGGAATGAATTTCGTGGCTTCCCTTCTTTCTCTCTCCCCCTTTTCTTTTTAGGGAGGTAATTGGCGTCACGATGCCATTGGAGGGAGGAGGAAAGGCTCTGTTTGGACTGAGGGAGGAGCTCCCAGCGGTGATGCCAGGGGGAGATTCGCCAACATCCATGGACATAGGAGGAAAAATTCGAAATGCCCCATGCAAAAACTTATGTACGGTAAGTGTTGAACGGTCAGGGTTCTTTGAGCAGTGTCTAGGTAATTCAAAAATGGGGAAAAGGTTCAGTTTGTGTCCTACATTCGCCGTCGGCAGGTGGTGGCGCAGAAAAAGGGAACAAGAGAAGGAGGAGGAAGGTGGGATTGATTAAGTGGAGGGAAGTCAGGCCAAAGGGGAAAAGAGGAGAAGAGGGAGCTTCTCCCAAATTTGGAAGAAGAGGATCATCGGAGGAGGAAGGGGAAGGAAGGAAGGGGATGATTGCGAAACCGTCTCTCTCTCCTCTTCTGTAGGAGGGAGGGAGGAGCACATTGCTCGTAAATTCGTGCGTCCGCCCTTGGAAGAGGCAAAAGCATCGCCCCAAGAAGAGAGGAAGTGGCTTCCGCGAGATTTCACACATGCGCAGTAGTACATGCTACTACGAGGAAGGAATGGGTGCATGAGGGTCCCTCAACTAACGAAGACTTTTCCCTCCTTTCTTCCTATGCGAACGAACGAACTCTTGAACCCTTTCCTTGGCGCGCAAAAAAGAGAGAAGCGTCGTCTTCGTCCTGCTCCCCATCTCTACAGCTACCTGACAGCCACAACCCTTCTCCTTCTCTCTTCCTTGTTATTTTCTGCTCATGCCAGAGTTGAAACAATTTCTTTTTCCCTTTCTCTCTCTCCTCCTCCTCTGATCACCCCATCCGATATGGCCTCCTGACACGAGACGAAAAAGACGATGGAACGGAGGGATTCAACAAAGGGAATCAGGAAAATTATTTTAAAAGTATTGCCCACCTGTTGGTTTCCTAAAAACAAATCTTTTGAGACTTTCTTGAGTGAGCAATATGGCGATTTCCACTACTAGTCGCTAACTAAGCCAGACAAAAGGAGGAGAAAATAACAGCCCTTTCTTTTCTCCCTCCTCCACCTTTCTTTTCTTCCTTCTGCCGCCGCCACCGACCGACCGACTTGCTCCTACACATGCTCATGTGTCCGTACAGAGGAGTGAGTGTGAGCAAAAAGAATACGTTATCGACATCACCCCTCTTGTGTAGAAGAAACGCTTTCTCCAGACAAGAGGACAAGGCACCATGCCACAGGCCAACTCCGCTGATTAAACAAAAGAAGCCTCATCACCCACCACGAATAGGGAGGAGGGGGGGGGGAGTTTATCGAAAAGGGCAGATAAGGAATTCCGCCCTCCTCTCCCTTTCTTTTCTTTTCTTCTTTCCTTTCCATTTTGTCCGCCATAATTTGTCAAAAAAGGAGGAAAAGAAAAGCCTTCCCCTCACCTCACCTGGCTCCTCTCCTCTCTATCATGGGCGGAACTGAGTTTTCGGGTTTTCATGGCCTCTCTCCCAGACCCAATTTGGAAAAGGCACTTTTCCGGCTGAGGGGAGGAGCAGAAGAGAGTGAGAGTGAAGAAGAGGAGGAGATCACTGCATGCCGGAATGGGATTGGATCTATACAAAAATATATCCTATGTCTCATTGGTGTTGGTGTTGCAACGACACTTCAAATTTAAATTATGATTGGTACAAAAACAAAGCCATACTTGGTAAAATCTTCTCCTTGGCGAGAGAGAGAAGAGGGGGATAACTTGACTGACCGATCTATCTCCTCCTCCTCCACTTCCTTCTTGGGATGAGTCTGCAGTTATGCATGCCTTAGTCACTCTACTTTCACTCTTTCTCTCGGCCGCCTGGGCAGAGCGGTCGGTCGCTTCATTTTGGCCGGGGAGGGAGGAAAGCCGTTTCGCGCCGTGAGAGATTCGGATCTAGAAAGAAGTAGAACTTACGAGGAAGAAGGAGGACTGTTAAGGAAGAGAGAAGCTGACCCGCCTCCTCCCTTTTTCCTTTTGCATGGCATGCATGGGAGTTTGGAGGGGGATCGAAAACGAGAAAAAGGAAAGAGGGGTGGAAAGGAGAGACGAAGATCTGTTTTGCAATCGCGACTTTTTGGCCCACGCTTAATTTGCCGTATTTCATCCCTTGATTTCTTTTTTAAGGATTCGAATCTGGGCGGCCGACCACGTGGGTTTTCGGAGGATGCCCTTTTTTTCCAGGACCTGTCTTTTTGCTAAGTGCTCCCGACAAGAAGGGCATAAAGCACCGCCGCCGCCGCCGCCAGCCACTCCCATTATTGGGGACCGAAAAAGACTCGGAAAAAAAGAAGTCGGTCCGGTCCGGTTCAGTGTGTGGAGTCACCCCAAACCGAACAGAACCCGAACGGCCACTCAAAATAGCGGACATTCCTATGGCCGAAAAGGGCAGTAAAAGTCCCCCCTCCTCTGACCCACCCAGTTACACGTGGGTTTCATAAAACAAAGAATGTAGACAAAATTCAAATCGCTTTGTCAGATGCATGATTAATGAAAAAGAAAAGTATGAGCATACAATGGGAGTGCACTAAAAGGTCGATTTTATGAAACTGTCCCTCTAGCGTGAGAGAGAAGGAGGGAGTCGGAGAATGAGTGAACGGCCATCTGTGGCGGCTGAGGGAAGGGAAGGTTTTTTTCCGTCTCCCCAGTCTCGCATCTTGAACACTTTGGGTGCAGAACGGAGAAGCCTCAGACAAGTTACGAGTTTGGGGGAGCCACATACCACCGAGATACAACTCGACGGCTGGGTCTGGATAGGGGGGAAACCAGTGCTCACAAACCTCCAAACGGGCGACAACAACAACAGCAACGATTTTTACTGCTCATCAACACTCTTAAAAGCACTCTACACGCACGTTTTAAAGCGAAAAGGATGCACGCTCTTAGTTAGTAGTGAGGAACGCCAAAATATTTTCGTTTAGTTTCCCCTCGTCGGACGGTTTCTCTTCAAGTCAGCCTTTCCACTTGAATTAAATTTTATGAGTGGCTTTTGTAGGCTCCCCAAACTGTTTGGGCGCATGTTTCAAGAAGCCCTCCGTTCCTCCCACCCAGGCTGTCTTTACCAACCCAGGCTCCATGGAAGAGAGAGAGAGAGGCTTTTAAATGCAGCCCCCCTTTTCCTCCTCTTCTTCTTCCATGTGTGTGGCCCATTTGGTCACATCACATCCATCCAGAATTTCCCAACCTGCAGAGGAGGAGCTCCTTCTTCTTCTTCGGCCGCCGTCCGTCCCCTGATGAAGTGAGGCAATTCAATATCGCCCACTCGCGATAAAAACTCGGACCGCCTTTCCGCCCCCTTTCCCCGTCGGCCCAGTGGACAATGCAGTTAAAAAAATTGGCCGGTCCTGTCTCGCAATTGACCAATTTCAAGCTAGGTTAAAAAGAAGCTTTGGTCACGCTACTTTCAACCGGAAATAGCTGCAAGATTGCATCAAGTAAAGCAAAAAGTAGGCGAATTTTATGCCGGGGGGACGGAATTGAGGTTTTTCCTCTTTCTTCTTGTGCAATCTGAACGGTAAGAGGGGGAAGGAGGGAGGGAAGAAGAAAAAGCAGACGTCGGAGACACAAAAAGAGGGAAAATGGGCGGAGGATGGAGGTGGCACCGTCCGTTGAGAGGAGAGGCCACTCCACAAAACAAGATAATGCCGCCATGGGAAAAGTGCCCATAAAGCCAGTGGGTGAGGAAGGCAGTTCTTTGGAGGAGGGGGTTGCACATGTTGGGCGGAGGGGAGAGCTTGGTTTTTGGGGATTAGCGTTTTGCGGTTGGCCAGGCGAAGGAGGGGATAATCCCCAATTCAACTTTTTTTCTCCCTCGATGATGTGTGGGAAGAGCCAAGGCCAAGAGTAGGGCTTCCTCCTCTTCCTCCTGTGTGACCGAGCAACCGTCAAAGTAGGATCTGATCTAGCTGAGGTCGACAACTTTTGGGGATTGTGCGCAGCAATGCCAAGGCAGCGCAATTCGCTACCGAATTGGACAAGGTTCTCAAACATGTATGTACATTACTACGCATGCGAACAATGACCGTGAGTACGCAAAGCAAGCAAGAAGGCTTTTGGCATTCTTCCGAGCTGGGAAAACATTTTCATCCGGTGGAGAAGGAAAATTGCCGGCTTTATTTTTATTTGCCCGCAAAGGATAATCGGTCCCTTGATCCTCCTCCTCCGCTTTTTCCCTCTTCCCGCTTCCCCCGCAATTCCTCCCCCAGCGGTCTTCCGTGATGTAATTTTCCCTGCGAGAGGCGAATCCGACGCTTTCCCTCGTTCGCTCCCTCTTCTCTCCGGTGGCATAAATAACCACCCCTTCCCTCCCTCCCTCCCTCCCTCCACATCCACACAGGGATTTTTTTTGCATCCAACCACTCCTCCCAGCATCCCTTCCCTCCGCTGCCTCTGTTTAGAGGCGGGGAGGAAACCACTCTCTCTGTGGTAGCGGCGGCGGCGGCGGCGGCAGGACTCTCCTTATTTATGGGTTCTCCTGCGAGGGGAAACCAGGGGGAGAATAGAGAGACTCTAAACGGTTTTGAAGCCCCATCCTCCCCATTCATAAACGGGGATGTGTGTGTACGTACAGAGCAAGAAGAACAGCGAATATATTTCATTGCCCCCGTCGCGGGACCTAGCCCAAGCAGAGGTAGAAACCGTCATCTCATTGCTAAACCATTGCGCCACCGTATCAAGGGGGGGGGTATTATAATATTGAACTAGGATCACGGATTATTACTTACAAAGCAATCAGCCACTAGTCTGAGAAAAAAATCTTTGTCACAGATTGGAGGAGGGGGGGGAGGAGATTCCGCAATAATTTCTCTGAAGAGATCCCAAGGTACTTATGTGGGTGGGTACTATGACCCACGCACCCCCCCTCTCAAAAAAAATGGTGGTTCCTCGTTAACGTGTACCCAGGAAAAGAAGTGTACAGTACGGACACTGGTAATAAGCAAGCACCTTCCACCTCGTTCCCAAAGGGGTGATGATGCATTGCTGCGACTGAGATTGTGCAATTAGCTGTCTCTACACACACATCCGCGTGGGCATCTTCTTCCCACGGAAAAAAGCATGGGCGGAGGGAGCATTCTTTATCCAAAAAGTTTGCTTGTTGTTGTTGAGGCAACGTTTTCCTAGAGGGAGGAGGAGGAGGAGACAAATGCCGGTAATTTATGGGGGACTAACTAGGCGGGCTCTTTCGTGCCGAAAGGGTCGAATATATTTGCCCTTTTGCCTCTAGCAAAACAAAATTGACTAGAAAACTTTTTTGTGTTCCATACCAAAGTCGAATTGCAGCTTGAGCTTTTTGGTCACTGGATGTTCTGAAAGGGCCACTGATGAGTCGGAAGAAAGAGGACTTTTCCCCCTCCTTGCAGAGAAGGGGAAACGAAACACGAACAAAAAAGCTACGGCGAGAAAGAGAGACGGATTTTTTTGCCCTCGACCCTCCCTGGGTAACTTTTTTCACTTTTTTCTCCTTTCTGCACACACGTCAGTCAAAGCACAAAAGGGGAGGACGGGGGAGGTGTTGGGGAGAGCAAAAGAGCAGTGACGGAACCGAGCAGGGCGAGGGTGTCACCCGGGTATCAAGTTGGAGGGAGGGAGGGACAAAAAAGAAAGAAAAAGCGAAAAAGAAAGAAACGTAGTCGAGTAGGACGACGATGTATAGAAAAGCCAGCTATAGCGATGGAGATCTCAACGCAAGATCCACTTTTCCCTCCCAACTGAGAAGTCGGTCCCTCCTCCCCTCCTCCTCCTCCTCCTCCTCCTCCTCCTCCTCTTACCCATTGTCTTTTTGCTCCATCTCTGTGAGGCGGAGGAGTAGGCATGGAGGGTCGGCTTGTGGAGGCAAGGTAGGCCGAAGCCGCGGGCCAGAAAATCCCTCCGGTGCAATTTATGCGTCTTCTTTTCCCTCTTCCTCCTCCTCCGTTCCTTTTTCTCTTTTTTTTCGCGGTCTTTTGGTGGCGCTTTACGATGCATGTTCCTCCCCCTCCTCTGAAAAGAGACAATGGTAGGGGAAAGGGAGAGAACGGAAAAGAGGGCCTTTGAGATTCGTCGGTCGCTCCCCCCCCCGCCTCTCTTACAGCGGCGATCCGTAAAATGCAAGGAAAAGGGCCCTCGGAATTATGGACTTTCTTTTCCCCCCTCAACTTCATGGAATGATGCTGCTGCATGCCGCGTCCTTGCAAAATTGAGCCCTCGACGAATTATTATGAACATTTTACGACGCTTTCCCTCGTAACTTTAATTGCTAAATGGGGACAACAAACTATCATTGTGTGAAGGGAGAAAAGAGAAGGGGACTGATTAGCAAGCTCATCTTCCCCTATCTTCTGGGCGGAGGAGGTGACTGACCTGGGAAGGGGCCTTTCAGTGAAACCGGCGAAGAACTTTGGCGAAATGGCGAACAAGAGTCGTAGATAAAGCAGGGGGATTTGTCGTCCCAACTTTCATTCCGCTGGTCTACGAACGGTGAGAGTTGTCGTAGCAACCTAGAAAACAAGAAAATTCAAATTGATAAGCGTATCTGTAAGTTGCCTTGACTGTTTTGATTTTGCAAATCGTTGAGCAAGTCTTTGTTCTTGTTCTCTTCAGGTCTCCGTCGGCCAACCGTCCATGTCGCATGCAAATAATCCCCTTCTCCTTTCGGTTGTACGCGGATCGACACGGGGGGAGGGAACAATGGGCCGAAGACGACTGCGAAGACGCCGTCGCCGATCGCCCGCGGAGACAGACGAACAAAAAAGAGGAGGATCAACCAGAGACAGGCTTTGCTTTGGAGGTGACATCCGCCAACTTTTTCCTCGAAGTTCAAGGTTTGCTGGGGAAAATGCCCCGGCCTAAAAAGAGAAGGAGGAGGAAGACAGACAGACAGCACTACACTTTTGGTGTCTGGATGTGTTGCTTTTTTGAATACATTCCACGGACAATCCGAGAATGGAGAGAAAAAGAGGAATGAGTAGTATTATAAGGCCTTCTTCTTCTCACTCAGTCAAAGTCGGAGTCAACGACACCACCAGTCTTCTTCGTCTTCTCAGAGTCTCGCATTGACGATCTGATAAAGGGGGGATCCTCTCTCAAGACGTGACACCAACGAGTTAGTGTTGGCTTGAGGAAGGGCAAGGGGAAGAGGAAGGCGGCGGAGTGAATAAAAGCAGTCTGGTGGAATGGCTACACGAGCGAGTTGAAATAAATGTACCTTGCAACAATTGTTTGTGATAGAGGCGAACATTGACATTTCCGGTGCATTCATCTCCGGATTTCTGTCCTGGTTTGGCACATGATCTGTCAGAGCCCACTGCAGCAAAAGAGGAGCAAAGGGGGAAACTAGAGATGGAAGCAAAGTCTGGTTTCCTCCTCCTCTTCTTCCTCCGCCTCCGCACCCTCCTCCTCCTCCTCAACCTCGTTTTCCCTTTGCGGGTTGACACCTTGATAGGGCCTTTAATGTGACCAGAATGGAAAGGGGGGAAGTGGGAGGAGGTGGATCCAATGCGGCGGAAAATACCTGAAGTGGCAGGAAAAAGTAGAGCCTTCCTCCACCTCGCACCTCTTCTCCTCCTTCCCAATCAAAGTCGGGCGGCCCCAAATTATGAGAATGGGCGGAGGAAAAAAGAGAAAAGTCGCGATGTCGCAAGCAAGGGTTTTCTCCCTTTCTCCCTTTTTTAAGAGTCCTTTTCCCTCTGCAATCTGATCCGATCTCACACCGCCGCAGCCACTAACAAAGAGCTTCGAAACTCCAGGAAGAAAACCCATGCATGGCTTTTGCGAAAAGGAATATTTGCAATCTCTCTCTTGTTTGCAGATTCGAGAGTGCCTCTTTGCGATTGCGCACGGTAGTTGGCATGAATAATGCATGATGGCGGTATTGAGATGTCCTTGCCCGATCGCGGTGGTGGCCACTTCCGCACGGCTTGACAATTCCCAATGTTGACACGGGAATGGCCTCTCGCGAATGCCAATATATTAAAGGCATTTCGGTACTTTTTTGCTTTTTTGCTTTATGAGAGAGTCTTTTTTGTCTGCGCCCTCTCGAACGGTGTTTTTGCAGACGCTTTCGCTACGTAGAGCTGGAGTGACCCTCGTCGCCATTGAGTGGCCACTAGAGAGAGGAAAAGGGGGAGAAATCTTTCGAGTCACCTCTTGTGATTTCCCCTCTGTTCAAGAAGAGGAGAAAAAACTGAAATGCCGCCGGAAATTCTGGAGTGGACAAACTTGATCGGAATTCTGTTCTCTCAATTTTGTTTAGGATCCAACCCTCGTTACCCCTTATCTTAGCGAGTTTTCGCTAATTTCGTTGGAGTAGAGAGGCCGTTAAAAAAGAGGGGGAATTTGGTGGGGAAAAGAGAGGGAGGATGGAGAAGAGAGAGTTAGTACAACCACTCTATCCATTGTCTCCCAAGGCATCTCTTCCTCTTCCCATCATTCCAGTTTGAGTGAGGAGGGGAAGGGAAGGGAAGGGCTGAAAGGAAAAATTTGTCGTCCCCGGTTGCAAAAAATCTCTCTTTTTCATTGAGAGGCAGCAGGGCGGAAAATGAGTAAAAAGGGGTTTTTCTTTCTCATCGCTGTCTACAAAGATACGGGGAATCATGTGGAGCGGCAACGTCAGCAAAAAAAGAGAGATGAAAAATGTACAGAAACAGGAAGCGATCCATTTATATTCGCCCCTATCAGATCAGTCTCCATGAAAATCCATCAGAAAAGACGGATCCCCTCGTTTTTTCTCCGAAAATGGATTGACATCATAGGTGTGCACGGGATATGGTCGGACCAGGGGGGTCCCACCGGATCTCAACCAGGGGGGGGTATGTTTTGGGGTCGAACCAGGCGGGTACCGCCAGTAATGGTCCTTATGGAGTAAAGACAAGTCTTTAAGGGCTATAATGACCAAAAAAACGTGATTTTCTCTATTTCCCCAAATTTTCAACTGTTAGACGCAAACCTCAGCGACAAAGAAATTTTTTCGCTCTTTCTTGATAAAACGCAAAATTTGCAAGCAAACTATCAATAAATATCCGCATTTTGGCTTCTCTTCAAGGTGTTTTCAGAATATTTTTTTTTGGAGCAGGAGGTGTTGGGCTTTAAAACTCAACCACCTTTTGGTCCTGGACAGGGAGGTATATTTTGGGGAGTTGGGTACTTATGGTCCGCACACCTATGATTGACAATGTCCTTCCCGCCGCCATATATGATAT
>JAAUYB010051951.1_pt1 | contig 11880 bp, 16 predicted proteins | sample 7278071 | NCBI WGS metagenome assembly JAAUYB01 (sample SAMN14350121, study PRJNA611818) | marine sediment metagenome | isolation source: surface marine sediment (1.8m) | place: French Polynesia: Moorea | collected 2018-08 | reverse complement strand
CGGCGTCGGGTCAGCAAAGGGGCCTTTGTGTACGGAAGATCACTGGGGGGGCACGCTCTGTGATCTTTTTCAGGCCTCCCTCCCTCCCTCCCTCCAGGGAGAGCGGCAATTAATGCAGCATGGATAATCGAAGCAGGCCCCCCCAAAAAATCCATTTTTCACCCTAAAGAGAGAGAGACGGGGAAAACATGGGCAAGAACCAGAGTTTCGCAGACAGTGGTGTGTATATTTCATTGTATTCGCGACATTTGCCAATAGCGAACTTTTTACTCAAAGCATAATTAGGTTTTCTTTGCTTTCCTCAGGTCTCCGGCAGCCGTTGGAACCAGCACGATGGAGGTTCCAGGAGCAAGGGCGACGCTGGCCTGACCATGATTGCGCACTTATTGGTGGGCAAATGTTTATTTGTAAAAAACAAATAAATACATATTTTCTTGAGATCTTTTGTTGTTGTAGGCGCCTCTTCGCAACAATTGCGTTTGTCATGGGAAGAAGACACTATCACCTTTTTTGTCTCCTGTCAAGGACAAGCGGCGTCTGCTCAGCTCAAGAAAGAGGAAATGACGGAGGCGCCCCCGTTCGCAATTCTCCCTTGTTGCTACTTTGTGTCCATTATCTTTTCTGTTTCGAAAGAAGACGCTCGTCCTGGGAGCAGTTTCCCAGAAATTATGCTAAAATAAAATAAGGGTTCTTTTTGCCAACTCCTTTATGGTGAAACGGTGAGGGTGCATCGTGACGTACTGTACTGTACAGCAAAGTGTACCTAATGTGGACGATGGCGTCCTTTTCTCTGCTGGGTGTGGAAGGGTAGCCTTGGAAAGGCGGAGGGGGATCTCCCTTTTCTCTTCCGGCGGAGGCGGAGGCAACCCCTCCCCCCCTCTCTTTCAGAAAAGGCGAGTGTGATGGCAAAAGAAAGAGAAGGGGGGGTGGGAGGGGCCCCCGAGGGAGATGGCGGTGGGTGAGAGGCTTTGAAAGGCGGGGGAAGGACGCAAAATGGGATTTTAGGGGATTCTTTATTTTGCGGGGAGTTGTGGGGAGGGGGACGGTCGGTCGCCCTTGCAGTTGAGTGGGAGGGAGAGGGGGTTATTTTCCTCCTTTGGGGGATGGAGGGTTGGGCTTGGAGTGGGGAGGATCATGGCTGAAATTAAAGGGGGATAGAAAGAGAAGAGGAAACCTTTTTTGCTGTTTTTTATGGAGTATGGCATTTTTACGTTGGATTTCTTTTTTTGTCCGAAGTTGCACTCCCGTCAGACTTTTTTTTATTGTCCTCCGTTTCCGGCGCCCATTCCTACGTACGAATGACTCACACCAACGGAGGAGGAATGCAGCAAACATTCCAGAACGCAAATCCTCCGCTCCTGCTACTTTTTCCCTTCGGTGCCCAATCCAATGGCGTTCTCTTTTTTTTCCGAAACGCGCGTGCGTCCGTTCTTATCAATTTTCGAACCCCGCCCCACGGCAGAGGCAACCCAAACATCAGCAACAACAAAAAAAGAAGCCCCCTTTGCCCCTCCTCCTTTTGCCACCCCGCAAGAAGCCCATTGTACACAAAAGATGGGGGCAGCGGGCGGCAAAAACTTCAACTTGGGGCGGGGAGGGGGGGGACAGAAAAGGGAACTTTTGTTCGCTACGTTCGCTCCTCTGCCTCTCTCTTATCTTGCGAATTCTCCCGTATCGCCGCCGCCGCTTCCCCGCACCTTTTTGAGCTGAGGAGAAGTGTCAGTGCGACAGAAAAAGCCCCACTCAAAAGAGCCGAGAAAAGGGAAGGAGGCTTTTCCCACTGACGCAAGAGAGAGAAGTGAAATAACCGTAAGCAAATTTTGACTTGAAACGCCGCCGCCAAGGCAAAAGAAGTGTCTTCCACCACCCGTGGGGGTTCCTTTTCACTTTTCGTCGCAAGTTATTTTTCCTCTTCTTCTTCTTCCTTCTTCTTCTTCCGCTGCCTCCACTTCAAGGAGGAAGAGACGCCAATTAGGCTGAGTGGAAAGTTTTTTGGAGCGAAAGGAGGAGGGAAGAGGAAAGGGGGAAGAGGAAGCTCCTCCTCCTTCCTCTTCATCCATCGTCGCCGCCGCCGCTTCCATCAATTCAACGAGGCAAAGGAAGGAGGCGGCCTTTCCTCTGAAGAGTACCCTCCTCCCTCCTCCGCTTGTACTGCACAACATACTTTCCCCCTCCGGAATCCCCTCCGCCGCGACTCAAGACGCGACACAGATATGCGCGGCCCCGCCTTCCTCCAGCGCAAGAAGCGCATCCGGGCCAGGGGGGCGGCCATCGCAGAGGCCATCGAGAGGTCCAAGTCAACCTCGGACCTGAGGTACGAAAGCAATACCTTTGTTGACAGCATTTGGGGACCCATCTTTTTTTCATGCTTAGGTCCGTGCCCTCCAACGACAACCTCGTCTTCTTCCCCGGCGGCGACCGCGGCCGCAGCGCCTCCTCCGGAAGCGTGCTCAACTTGAACTCGGCCAGCCAGGGAGGCATCGCCCGCCGGCAGAGCACGGACAACGTGGACTTCGCCTCACCCCGCCGCTCCTCCGCCTCCGCCTCCGCCCCCTCCACCCCGGCCATGATGAGGGCGGCCAGGAGCGAGGGGTTCATCTTTGACGAAGCCCCACCCGCCGCGGGCGATCGAAGGAGACACTCGAGAGACTACCAGGTAAGGAATTCTCCCACGAATGACTAAAAGTGTATGGTGCCATACTTTCCTTTTTCGTTCAGGAGCACCTCAGGCGCGTGAGCGACGTGGTGACCCGCTCCCCGCGGAGGGCCAAGGACCCCAACAGGGCAAACAAGATGAAAAAGTCAAACTCGTCCACGTCGCTCGCAAACGCAAGGGGGAGGTCGGAACCATCACATTGAATGTCCTTTTACTTCATAAAAAAATATCTTTTAACACAGGTCATCCAGCGTGATTTCGCTCCTGAGTCTCGGCGGCAACAGGGATTCCGCTCCGCCAGAGGCAAGTGGTTTTGATTTGTGATAATTTCCTCAAATCATTTTTTTTTCTTTCAAATAAATCAGATCCCCTCTGAAGACCTCATAAGACTGAGCGCCCTCTCCGGCCTCTCAGGGAAGGAGGTGGAGGAGCGGTACGCCCAGTTCTTCCACCTGGCGGACGGGAAGCCGCACAAGGTAAGTCTACAAAAAAGTGCAAAAAAAACTTTAATCATTTGAATATGATTTCCCCCAGGGCCTAAGTCTAAAGCAGTTCTCCGTCCTTTACCGGCGCGCCTTCCCCAGCGCCTCCAACCCCTCGCGGCTCTCCTCCTCTGTCTTTCGGCTCATGGACAAGGACGGCGACGGGGTCGTCTTCTTCAGGGAGTTCCTCCTCTCGCTCTGCGTCCCATCCAGATGGTGAGGGTTTTTTTTTTCGTATTCAGATCGCGGTGGTGGTGGCCAATGATCGAGCGTCGGGCGTTGATGGTTCATTTTTTTTGCGGGAAACGAGAGTGGTTCTCCGTCTTTCTTTCTTCCCCTCTATCCTCTCGCTCTCCCTTTTATTCATCTTCACGCTTGGCCGTCCCCCTCTCCCCCTCCTCATCTGAATGTGAGGGAAGATGGCCAAGTCACTCTCGCCCCAATCTCATCCCCTCCCCCCCTCATTTTCATATGAGCCTCTTCTTTCACTTAGGCTTTTAAAAAGCCTCTGTGCTCAAATGGCTTTCAACTCGCATTCAATATGTCTTCTCTATCGACTGCCTAGCGCACTTCTAGGCCTATGCCCAACTTCACTGTGTGTTGTTCTCAGGGTGAGCTGAGGTGAGGTGAGGACAGGCGTAGTGAAAAACCAACTTTTAAATTACCCTCCTCTTCTCTCTGGCTGCCCTCTCTGGAGAGGCGGTGGAGGCTGGAATGAGAGGGATGGAGGAAGTCGGGTTCTTTTCTCTTCCCTTCCCTTTTCCTCTTCCTCCTCCTTCTCTGCATATCCACTTCTTTCATCCTCCCACCACTTCTGCTCCTCTCTCCCTTCCTGCTATTTTTCTCTCCTCCTCCTTTTCCCTTCTGGCGGAGGAGGGGAGAGAGGCGCCTCCCATTTGCATATTCACAACTACACAAAAGGGGATTTTTATGCACATATTCCTCCCTCCCTCCCTCCTCCGCTCCTTTTCCCTTAGACCGGATAGCTGGAGGAGGAGGAGGGGCCTTCTGGAGCCGCCCACCTTATTCTCCTCACTCGGTTTGGTTGGGGCATGTGTGTGTGTGTACCAAGGCATGGCCGCGAGGCATGGGGGAAGATGAGAGTGAAGGCACTTTTTTCTCAGGCCGTGAGGCAATGCCTTTGCCTGCCTGCTTGCCTGTGGATCGGGCGACCATGTTGTTGGGCCTTCATGCGCCTCCTCCTCTTCCAGGTCAGCACTCTTCTTTTCCACTTGATGACTGTTGGCAGGTCTCCCTTCTCTTTCCTGCGGCGGCGGCGGCGGCGGCCGCGTCTGTTTCTGCCTCCGCCGCCGCCGCGGTCCCGCCCAAGAGGTAATTGGGTTGACTGCCTCTCGCCCATACATATCCGTAGCATATACAGAACGGAACATGACGGCGGAGGATGTTACAACAGATAGATGTGGGGATAGGATGGGTCGCCGACGTCGCTGTTTCACTCTTGCTTGGAGAGGGAAAAAGTTCTCATCTTCTTCGACCTGAAACTGCCGTATAATCTCCGAAGAGGGAGGGAGAGAGAGAGAGAGAGAGAGAGAGGAAGAGCAGGGTGGGTCGTCGCTTTTTTCCCCAAGGGCACGAGAGGAGGAGGAAACGGGTTGGGAACGGGCTCCTCCTCCTCCACCTCCTCCTCACTGGGTCGTAACGGGGAATTGTTTTCAGATATGCCCTCCCTCCTCCTCCTCCTCCTCCAAGTTCCTGGCTCTCACGGTTCCCATGGGGGAAGGAGAGAAAGGCGGGGCTGAGAAGGGGGAGGCATGCCACACAGACACGGGCGTGCACAGGTGGGGAGGGGGAAACAGGGCTTTCACTTGCTATCATACCTGAGCAACCAAAAAAATATCCTGCCATTGCCTAAAGGAGGCAAGGTAAAGACGTGCGATTGACTCGAAACTATAAAGAAAGAGTTGTGTTGTACGTGAAAAGCTAAATATTTATAAAACATAGAACAGCGATGAAGTGATTCTGTATTAACCGACTTTCCCTTTAAAAGCATGCGTACAAGCACTAATTCCTTTTCTGGGAGGCAACCGATGAATCGAAGCAGCCAGCCAGGCCAGGTAGGAAAGGGGGGAAGGATGCCTTAATGTTGGATTCGTGCTGGGTTGGATGCGGAGGAGGAGGAGGAGGAGGAGGGGCCTCTCTCCCACCCTCTTTTTCTTTATACCCGCAATTCCTCCTTCCCCCATTCCCCCCCTTTTGTTTTTCTCCTCTTTTCCTTTGGCGGAAAGAATCGAGGAAGGGAAAACAAGAACTTGGCACAAACAAAAAGCTTTTTTGAAATTTCCCATCGAGGAGTTTTTCTATTTAGTGGGCATCATCCGTGTACTTGTATTCTTTTTCTTATAGTCACACCCTGGGGTGGTATAGGCACTTCCTTCAAAAATAGAGATTTTTTTTTCGGGCAGTGTATGGAAACAGGAATTGATCATTTTTTAAAAAGCATCACTTCTTTTCGCGCACAGAGGTACAAAATTTGCGGCCTCCACTGTTTTTGCCAAATCATCTGTGGACTTGCTGAGGCAGAGAAAAGGGCTGCTCTCTCTTCCTCCTCCTCTCTCTCTCTTGCTGCTGCTTCCAAACCCGCTTTCAAGCCCTCCACCTTTTCCCCCTCACGAGAGAGTGTGTTTTACCCCCCTCCCTCACTCTCTTTTCACCCGAAAAAGAGGCTCCGAAAAAAACCCTCTCCCCGTGTTTTTCGATAACACGCTTTTTTAGGGGATCGAAGGAGCGAGCAGCATCGAGCACAACATATTTTTTGCAACCCAACCCTACGAGGACGAATCGGCGGGAAAGAAACCAACCTAGAAAAAAAGTTTTCTTATGGAAGTCGGAATTCTGTTAAAATATTTCCATCCTCCTTTCCGGAAATTTCTCGCCAGCAATTTCTTCCCCCGCCCCTCTTTCTTCCTAGGAATTCACAAAAAATCCCTTCTCGGACAGGGGGTCATGAATCACCACCCTTCCTAACCTGGCCTTTGAATGGCCGTGAAAGAAGGTTCGAACACACATGCAGACATACCGAATTCACGCATTCCATTTCTTTCCGTGTTTGTTACATCATTTCTCATACGCGCTCCTGGCTAAAGAGCCGAGACCAATGCTCCAAAAAGGGGTCTCCTTCATTTCCTTGAAAGAAACAATGAATTCCCCCCTGAAACCCCTTTGCGATTTCTTAAACATTCCAGACGCCAAACCGTCAAAAAATGGGCGGGAAGGGCAGAGGGATGAATGAATTGAGCTCTGGAATTTCGTTCTTTTCCAGGAAATTTCCTCTTCTTCTCTGTAGGCCAGAGCCCTGGAAGCCGATTTCCTTTTTCATTCTACCCCGCGGCCTTTTCTCTTCCGCCTCCTTCGCCTCCTATCGCAGCTAAGGGTAAAAGGAAAAGAATCGCCGGGTGGAATTCAACCATTTCCATGGCGGGAGCGACTGTATCATATATTGCGCTGTGCCGGAAAAAAGTATTCATTCATTTTTTTTTGTAGATTTGTCGTTCCAAAAATTGGCGAATCCCGTCACCATAGCCAGGGAAGAAGTATTTCATTATCGGCACGGGTGATTGGCTGCTCAATCCTCCTGTACGGTGGAGTACTATGCCTCTATCTGTACCTGTAAGCATCGAAGCAACAGTGCCCTCCTCCATTTTCCTTCCAAAGTATATTTTTGGGGAAGGCATGCCAGGCCGTTGGGGAGGAAGGTTTTTTAAGGGGAAGTTGGTCGATGAGGAAGGAGGGGGCTTTTAGAAGCACTCTCCCCCCCCTTTCCACATCTTGGCGCTAAAATGGAAAGCTGCCGTTATATACTCCAAGGCACTGCTGCCGTTACGCGGCACCTCCTTTTTCTTTAAGGCTCTTTCCTCCTCCGCTGTCGGCTTATCTCTAATAAATTGTCTAGGAGAGAAAGAGGGGAGGGGAGGCATGCTAACGGGGGAGTTCCATTTATTCTCTCCTCTCCTCTTCCTCCTCCTATCTTTTACCATCCAGCCCCGTCGTCGTTCTGTGATGAAGGCACATGCCTGGAAACGGCGGCGGAGGCTGCCCTTCTCCCCTCCTCTCTCCCCCTCTTTCTCACTTTTATAGTCTTCCAGGCACTGTTGTACAGTACACCCTTCCCCCCACTTCCCTGTGTGCCCCGCCGCCAGCACCCACGGTGTGAGAGCGGGACCATTTTCGATAGCAGACCCGGGGGAATGTGGGTCACCTTTTTTCGCGCGCCGTCAGAGGACATCTGGCCCGGTTTCATGGAGCTTTTTCAATTAGGAAGACCTACTTCTAAAAAAGCACCCATCTAGTGTCAAGCTTTGGGACGTTTATGAAGAACATAAGCGCCTTTGGTTTCTTCATCGAGTAATTTGTAGGAAAACGTGAGTGGGGGGGAAGGGCAAATACTGGGTCGGTAGCAAGTGCCTACGTAGTAGGAAAGGGGGGAGGGGGGATGCGCGCTGATCCGAGGCGGCAAACAAGGGGGGGATCCCTCCCTCCCGTTTTGGAGGCATTGGAGAGAGAGAGAGAAGGTGTTTGGCCTCCCTCTCCCCCCTCCCCTCACGCCCCACTTGGCTGGTAGACGCCTGTTTGGTGGGTGGAGGAGGTACTGCAGAGCTGGGGGCCCTGGAAGTAGTGTCCGTTCGGCTGCAGCTACTCCTGTTTGCAGAGAGGAGAGAGAGGAGCGATGAATATTGGATGAAGCGTTTCCCCTTCTCCACACCGATCCTGTTTGCTCACCTCTCTCTCTCTCCCTCTCTCCCTCCGTGTAAACCGTCTGATATGTGTGCCTTCCTTTGCCTTCCTTTTTCTCGGTTGGGGGCGGAGGGAGGAAGAAGCGGCAGTGACCTCACCCGGGGGAATTCGCTTTCGGGAGAAAGGATATATCAAGAATATTATATGAGGGAATGACCTGGAATGCGTAGAGGGGGGCACAACCCTCCTTCTACGTAAAGCATCTGCAGCAAGAAATGGCCTCTTTCCGACGGGGGTAAATAATTTTATTTGTATTTCCAAGACATGTTTTGGCGTTTTCCACAGAAAGTGGGCTGCATGGGATCTGTTCATCTACTACAAAAATTTTAGGAACGGCAATTGATTGGGGGAAAGCTTTCCAAATTGATTCCAATAAACTTGAAAATTCAATGTGACTTTTTTTGGCAGCGATATTTGGGCGGTAACGCGAGAGTTTTCATACAAGTAGCTCGGAGAAAGTGTCAAAATTTTGCGGAGGGATGTGGAAAAAAAAATGACGGAGAAACTGTACAAAGTCACTAAAAGTACTTGAACGGCGAGTTTCCCGTCGGAGAGTTGCCCTCGTAGCATTCGGTCACATGAGACACTAATGATTATTTTCTTTTTTTCTCCACGACAGGATCCCTACCGCCCAGAAGTTCCGCACCCTGTTCCGGGTGTTTGACTCTGGCGGTCGCGGCACCCTCGGCCCCGGGGCGATGGCCACCGCGCTGAGGGACCTCTACGACCTCCTCGGCCTGATGGGGGAGGGCGCCGCCACGGCGGACCCGCACAGGCACGCCATCGTCCTGTTCGCCCACATGGACCGGGACCGGGACTGCAAGTGAGATCATGGGGGTCTTTGAATCCACTTGGTTCTTTTTCCTGCTCTTCTCTGGAGAAGCGATGCCATACCTCATTACAATTTGGCTTTAATTATCACAAAGGGGAGCAACTTGTTGATGTTCTCCATGCTGGGGGAGCTGATCAGCATTATTGTGAAATGATCTTAACGAAACCATTTTGAAGCATTGGCACATAAAAAAACCACTGATGTTTGTTGCGTAAAAGCGACCTGGATCGAGAGAGTTAGGAGGACAAGGGTGCTCGAAAGAAAGGGGGGGGGAATGGAGAAGAACAGCTTCAACTGATGATAATCTGAGCCATCATCCGCTTCAAGAGGCCTCCCGCCCTCTTTGTGTTACATCCTTTTTCTCGGGAGGAGGTGAGGGCTATAGTGCCCCCCGCGGATGGAAACGGGGAAAAAAAGAACTCGACCCCCCCCGGCTGTTCTTCTGTAGTGGGTGTCTATTTCTGTGCAATGTGAAAGGGGGGGGGGGCAAAAAATGGGAGTGGGAGAGAAAACTCTTTTTGGAGGCCGCGGCCTTCCCCTTTCGCCCAAAGAGCAGACCCAAAATGTGGGCCACAAATCTCGCCCTTTTTCTCCCCCTCGATCCCACTGACCAATTCTAGCCACCCCGCCCTCCCACCAACCAACCACTCTCGCCACCAAGGTCCCCCCCCCCTCCCCCCAACCAAACGGAAAAAGCAACGCAACATCACACAGCGCCTCACACGCACGCACACTGTTGGTGGTGGTATACAACCAGAGCACTTTCATCGCCCCCCTCCTCCTCCCTTTCATCAGTCAAAGAGTGAGAGTGGCCGACGGCGGCGACCGGCCAAACCCAGTGACAGGACCCAGGACCCCCACCCAAAAAAACCACCCAGAGGGGAGGGGTAGAAGGCCGCCGTGGGGGAAAGGAATGGGCAGTGGTAGGAGAGAGGAAGATTGAAAGTCTGCACTTACTCCTAGTTCCCTTTTCCCTCCCTCTCCTCCTTCCTCCGTTACGGATTGCGGTGGCGACGATTTTCTACGTACTCTTCGTGCGTACGGACGAACAGGATATTTATTTTTCCCCCGTTTATTTGTACTTTCAGGGTGAGCGAGGATGACTTTGTGCGCGTGGCCATGTCTGACGCGGCGCTGGTGTCCATGGCCGAGCGGTGCAACTTCTGCGTCCCCTCCTCCAGGGTCTACATGGGCGGGAGCGCCTTCTTCTCCTCGGAGGATGGTGTAGAACAAGAACAACAAGGATGGGATGAGCGTTTTGACCGCGAAGCTCGCGTTTCAAGGACGGGAGGAGGCGGATTCATCGTGGGCGGCGGCTCGGACGATTCCGACGCCTCCTCCTCCGGCCCGCAGTGGTACATCTGAAGAGCGGGTTCAAATGAAGCGTGGAAGAAGGGAAAGAATGACGAAAAAGAGCGAAATATAGAAAATTCAGTATTTGCGAAACTGGTGTGGTGTGGGCCTCGATCTCTCACGTTGCAAAAAAGGAAATAAAAGAAAAGAACTGAAACAACAGCGCGCAAAACTTTTCCTCTCCCGATCCCTTTTCCTCTGCCGACAGCGGTGCCATCAGGTCAGGCCAGGGGCTTGACTCTTTTTTTTTTCGCGAGTCCGCGACGCGGGGAGACAGCCCGGCCGTCCTCTTTCTCTCCTGTTTTCTCCTTTTTCCACCAAAAAGTCAACTTGGTCCCTCCCCAGGAGAGAGTCGCCTCCTCCCCGCCGCATCGTACTAGAATGGAAGGGACGGCGGCGGTTGGTCCGAAAGGACACGGAGGGAGGAGGGGGGATCGGAGGAAGAGAAAAAGAACAGAGTCAGATCAGTGGGACCAACTTTTATCTGCAACTCCCCCACTCGATCCTTCCTGGGTCTCCTCCTCCTCCTGCGATCCCCACCGGCCCAAAAGCCCCCGAAAGGCCTCTGGGGACGGAACAGAAAGGTCTCTCATCCTTTTCTTTTTCTCCCCCTCCCTGCACACACAAAACCGACCTTGCCGAACGGTGACGCACATAGTATATGCGGAAAGCGAGAAAGCCCTATTACTAACTATTGCGTCTTTACATGCATTATACCGCATGTTCTTTTTTTGCGGAGGGCACGTTGTTTGAATCTGAGGCTAAATTGCAACGGAGTCCCTGATCAATGACACGGTGGTCCGCAGATTTGACAATGACATATCCCTCCCTCTACTTACAACTCCTCGAGATTTAACAGTGATATGGATTAGTCGACCATTGACGCAAGTAAAGTAATGAAATCCGATTTCCAAGGTTGGCCGATTCCCCCTTCGGAGGGTGGAGGGGTCGGGAGTTGTCACGTCTCATTATCTTTCTCCTTTCCCTTTTCTCCCTCCCTCTCACTCTCCAAATGTGGTGGTGGAGGGATTTCTGGGACCGCATCGAACACAGAGAGAGAAAGTCCTCTTCCGAATTCGATTCGAGATCCTTGGAAGGTCCCTTCATCCTCGAGAGCCTCCTCCGTGTCAGCTGTGCTGCGGTGAGTGAGGTCGTGGTGACCTCTTTTCACCCCCAATTTGGGACGGAGGCCACGGGAGAATTGGCGCGGGAAGAAGAAATCCCTATCTCCATTCTCAGCGTGTGTGTGTGTGTGTGTCTGATCATTGCGCCACTCACACTAGTCCGGAAGGAGTTCCCCTCCCTTCCTCCCCCTCCTCATCCTTCCCCCATTCTCTGATATGGGCGAGGCGGAGGAGGAGGGACCATAAGAGATCGACCCCCGAGCGCACATTCGCCCAACACCGAGGCCCAAGCCCGTTCCTCCGCCTCCCCATATCCCTAGCCGGCGCCGGGCGAATCTCTAGCCTGATCTCCCATGCAGTAATTAAGACGGATGGGGAGGAAGAGGGGGGAAGGGGATAGAGAGAGAGAGAGAGAAGGGGAAAGGCATCAGGTGCAGTAGTTGGATCGGGATTGGGCGATCGCTCCTCCTCCTCCTCCTAAAGGCCCACTACTACCGCCTCTCCAGATTGAAGGTTGTTCTATTCTCGGCGCGAGGCTCCTTCCTCCTTCACCCTCTCCATTCTCCTTCTCAGCTGATACCGTACCTTTGGCCCTCGCGGCGCGGAGGAAATACTCTTGCAACTCGTGAGGGATGTGGTGGTTTTGCCTGATGCCGGTGGTTGGCCCTTTAATTTTTTTAT
>JAAUYB010163717.1_pt1 | contig 11884 bp, 9 predicted proteins | sample 7278071 | NCBI WGS metagenome assembly JAAUYB01 (sample SAMN14350121, study PRJNA611818) | marine sediment metagenome | isolation source: surface marine sediment (1.8m) | place: French Polynesia: Moorea | collected 2018-08 | reverse complement strand
GAGACGGATTGTCTTCGACGGGCAGATTTCTCGGTAGGGAAAGCGCAGCACACGCAGTACACGATCGGAAATTAGGCGATACCTAAAGCGTGACACGCCTCTATCCCAGACAGCAGCCAAGACCGCCTGTCCCGAAGGCTTTCTCCGATATTGGTAGGCTGTTTCGCTTGGGAGTGGTTCTCATATGGTAACGTCGTAACGGAGGCTTTCTACCCAGTTGGTGTGGGTATCTGTTGGGTAAACTCGTTGTCAGCAGCTTGTAAACTCGTTGTCAGCAGCTTGTAAACTCGTTGTCATCAGCTTGTCGACAGTTTGGGGTAGTTGCGGTTGCGGTAATGTACACGTAGCTAAGGTTGGGCGGTGCACAGGGGTTTGGGTTAATGCCTATGTCAAATATTTAGATCATTTTGCTTTTGCTTCCCTAGGAAACTGCCCGCCCACAGCCGCCGTAATACACCTCGTCAACATCACATGCAGGACTGCGTCATGAATGTGGAGATAGAGCGAGCTGAGGGCGCCGCCTGGCCGCTTGTGCGTCTCGAACTTCTCCAGGACAAGGCAGCAGCGATCCAGATTGCTAATACGTGCCAGGCACAGCCCCATGCAAAGGAATCCCACTAAGACACGATATTTATTTTTCTAGTCTGTCCTATAGTAACACGGAAAATAAATGGAGAAAATAAATGGAGAAAAACCTTTTTACGGTCATTTTTTAATGAGAGCTAATGACTAATTCTAAAATATATAGCTCGATAACGAGCCTCAGAAAAAATGAACCAGTCCCATGTTCACCTAGTCGGATCATCACATGGTCTCGGCCTGCAAGTGACCAACAGGCATTTCATTGTTTAGAGTTCATAAATCGAACTTGCCCCTGGCGTGAGCAAAGAATCGAATTTTTCATTGGAATTTCAATTTGGAGACTGGGCAATCTCCGTTGAGGTAGCATGGTGCGAAAGACCCACTTCATATATTTTATACGTCAGGCATCGAAAACAGCCAATTTTCATGATATAATATTTTTTTATTGTGTACCGCAATAGTAAATCTAAATTTTTTAAAGCTTCCTTTAACAAAAAAGGTCATATTTTAGTAGGCAGTGCGTATCCTGCCATCTATCGAGGTTTCATGATGAGTATCCGATCGCCATTCACGGAATGCGGAGAGAAAACAACGCTAAAGGGAAGAATGGTATAGATGGCGTGGTGAAAGTCGTACGTGTAGGGGGGGGAATCACACAGAGATGGCACAAATGTCGCCGTTGGAAAATAACTTTAAAAAACTACGCACGATCGAGCACAACAGGACAACATATCCAACTGTGAGATTACCATTTTTTAATTCTCTCTCGCTTTTCCGTTTATTTCAAAACAACAGGAAACAACAAGAAGAAAACAATAAGAACTAAGCTACTAGTTCAACGGCGATTTTTTTTCAGTTCTACGTAAATCATGTTCGAGATTGAGGAGGCGTCACATTTCGTATTCGTACGAAACCGGACATTCCTTCTAATCTATAATGTAATACGCACGATTTTTTTTACACATTGAATGAGGTGGTTCTTCCTCGCGGAAGGAGCCACAATTTATCTGCGGCCCAGTTCTTTGGGCTAAAAATCTTCTTCGGTTAAGCATGCCGTGTAAATTCACGGCACTTTCAGTAAATTCACGGCACTCTAAGAAAATTTTCACGGCATACGAAGAAAGCAAGAGAATGTAAAAATATTTGGGGCTGTATGGCTTTCTCCTCGTACCGCTTTCCAAAGAGAGAAGAGAAAAACCCGTTGTCAAGTCACGTGACTAGAAAGAACTCGTTGTCAGAGACGTTCCTTGGTTCACACCGCTCTGTGTCTGTTCTGCGCCAGATCGCCAACCGGAAAGGTAAAAATGTTGGCGCCAAGTAGTGCTAGTAGAAATAAAAGAAATTTTGTCGCATACCGGAAGACTCATGTAAATCATGACTTTAAAAAATATCCTGGGAGAACTTGCATCAACTTAGCGCTTGGGCATGCTTCGAATAACTTTACTTGCAACATTAAAGCTTTTAAAACTGGACCACCAAATCCGTTTGTTGTTAGTAAAACTTTGTCTACAACTCGTAAAGGTGGTTACGATCTTAACTACATATCCCCTAAAGTTTTGAAAGACCAAGAAAAAAGAGAATTGGCTTCCGGCGCTGGAACTCCACTTGGACAAGAAAATCTTTTCGGAAAGGGGGAAAAAACAAAATTGGCCTTCCTACACCCGGTTAAGGTATGTTTGGGTTTTGTACTCGAAAAAACATATTTTTTATATTTTTGCAGGTGTCATCGTTCGAACTAAAAAAACTTTGCACAAAAAAACCCACAGAACAGGCAAAGACAAAAAAGGCACCAAAATATTCTGATCTGTTTTATATTGTTTAGCGGAATCATGGCTGCAAGGTAAGATGTTATTTAAATGTCATTAAATAAATAAAAAACTGAATACTTATGTTCTTCTTTTTCTTTTTATAGTATTGCGGTAGAACCTAACACCTACGAGGCGGAGAGTTTGCTGGAAAATCTGTTTGATGATAAAGGCAGCGACCTCAGATTTGACAATATTAAAATGCAATCTTACTATCCTCTTGAAAGTTTGACCCAGGCAAGTCAAATGTCATTTAGCTTGCCTCCATTTCTTGGGCCAAATGCCTACTTACCGAACAAGCTTTTAATACAAATTGGTCTCCGCCTAACCACAGAAGCCGGAAACACTATTGCAGCTACAAAAAGAGTGAGCCCTATTAACAATATTATTCATTCCCTCTTTAAAAGCGTTAGAGTATGGGTTGGTGAAACGCTAATTACACCAAATGCAGATAATTACCACTATAAATCATTTTTAACTGATTATCTCAGTATGGATGGATTTGCCAAGTATACATGGATGACTGCAGCTGGATGGAATCAGGATAGTTATGGACGAACTTTGGCCAATCAAACTAGTACCCACAATCGTGGGTTTGAAAATCGACGCAAATTATTTCGAAATGCAGATGATACAGCTTATCTCAATGAAATTGTCTACTTGACAGCCCGACCACATACTGACTTTTTAAGTACTGAGTCATGGCTCATACCAGGACTTGGCTTACGATTCGAATTTCAGTTTGCAAGCAATGATTTTCTTATACAAGTTCCAAAAGCAGACACGGGAAAGTACAAGCTTACAATTGCAAACGCATGTCTCATGTGCCCTGTCGCACAGCTGTCTGCTAACCTCTTTCAATCTATAAATCGAAAATTAAATGCTGGCCATGATGCAAAAATGTACTATACCCGTTCAGAGGTTACTCACAAAACCATTGGACAAACGTCGTCTTATGTTGAAAGGCTATTTGCTGGCCAACCCCTGCCATCGCGTATTGTCATTGGTCTTGTTCCCACTACTTCCTATTATGGGACTGTACATACGACACCATATTTTTTTGCAAGGACGTTTTGTCAAGAAATGGTAGGCGAGAATGAACAGGCCCCACCACCACGAAATGATCCTCCACAAGAGGCTGGTACCAGTCGTTTCTTTGGTAGAAGAAATTCAAAAACATCCACTAACCAACAACAGCGAGATGGTGATCCAGATGCAGAGGAGGAGGATTTCGAAATATTGGGTTGCGATACCGGGCCTTTTGTGAAAAAAGTCTCGATGACTCTCAACGGAGAATCTTTGGATGGATACGTCGAGCATTCAGCGACAAGACGGCATGATATTTCAAATTATATGAGACTACAGTACTACCAAGGCTTCACTTCTTCTGGCACTGGAAACAACGCAACATACGACGAATTCATGCATGGGTATTACTTCCTCTATTTTGATTTGACTACTTCTCTCCAAGCTGGTTTGAATGATCTTATTCCTGCTGTTCGTCAAGGAAATCTTCTTCTAAAAATTCAGTTTAGCGCACAGCTTCCCATTGAAGTAACCTTAATTTTGTATGCAGAATATCCCTCTCTCATGCGTATGGACAAAAATCGCCAAATATCTCTAAGCTATTAAATATATAGACGTCAACTTCTCTCGAGTCTTTTCCGCGGCGAAGAATCAGCGAAAATGAGTCAATATGTGTTTTACGCGCATTCTCGCATTTTTGGATTGCCAGTACATCTTATTTTCAGGTCTCCTTTCAGGATTCGGAACTAGAAAAATCTAGTTTAACTTTAGCTCCGTGTGCAAGCAATTTTCTAAATTGGAAAATAACACGCGGGTGACACGCGGGTGCTCCGCACTCACACACATGGGCACCGCCGAAATTTAGGAGGAGTAATTTTCTTCTTCTGGGCGGCGGCACATTTCCTTCCCTACCCTGCAGCTAATGGCCATGTGTGATGTCGGTGTTGGGTTTCAATTGGCTTGCTGGCTGGCTTGAGTTCTCCTCGTGCGCACGGCACAAAACGCGAAAAATTAGGAGAAAACTTGGGCTGTCAAGCTGACACCCAGATAAACAAGTACAAGATAAATTTATTTTCATATAGTATTTATTTTCGACCCTCTAAGAGTTGTCGAACATCGGAATAGAAATCGATAACAGGAAAATTTAATTTTAAAAATTGTTCCAGCATAAATTGCTGCATTGGTGTTTGGTATTCATTTTTTTTTATCACTTCAGTGATTTTTTCAGCCAGAGTTGATCCGGCGGCATTGTGATACTCAATCATAGCATTATATTGTATTTTTGAAGGGTGACATATGAATAAACAAATATCACGTACTGAAAATAGAAAAGTAATGTAAGATATTGGATCAAATTCAATTTCAACCACTTTTTCTTCGTTCACTAGTTTCCCAAAGACTTTGTCTTTCACAAAAATTGATTCCCCTGGCGCAATCTCGGTTTGTATTAGTTCTGTTGTTACGGTGTTTTTTCCGACAAAACTTCTTCCAATCGTGCGAAGCAAAGTCTTGAATTCAGAGAGCTTTTTTAGTGTGAGGCAAACTTCTTTGCCTTTTTCAAAAAACAATTCGTGATTCTCCATTTTCACTTCACCTATGCATAAGGTTCCTCCTGTAGCAACAACACAAAAATTTTTTTTAAAAAAAGACTTTGGACTTTCTCCTAATGCCATTTTTGACTGGACTTGTTTGCAGCAAAGCTTTCTTTCAGTCAGTTAGTTTCCCCGAACCTAGCTCCTAGCTCCTTTCTTTTTGTAAAGCAGTCTTGTAAGCGGCAAGCGGGTTTGTGCAAGCTCTGCAAAAGTTTACATTGGGAGGGCACTCCTCGATTCTGTTTAGTTTACAGATAACTACCACAGACGCTCCAGCTCCAACCTCCTCTTCCTTCCCACACTCCGACATTCATGCATCGTAAGTTCCCCGGCGTGAGCGTTGATTGACTTAATTTAGTTCGACGTTGGCGGTGGAAAAAGTAGGATACGAAAAAACAGAAGTTCTTGAACATGAAGGCATTTTTTTGCTACACTTTCGTCCTCGTCAGCTCAATTTTTCCGGTTTATGAAAGCACCTACAAGTGCTACGAAATAGTTGTGTATAAAAAAGACTGCAAAACGTACAATTACCTTGCGCCAAACTGCTACAAGTGGGATCACTCTTCTTGCCCTCCTCCAAGCATCACAACACAAGAGACTCATTGCTCCAGCTATGATTGCATTTTTGTACGTCTTTGCTATTCGGCTTTTTTGGGATTCGGTATACTTATGCGGTTTATTTATATTTGTAGAGTGCAAGTGACGGCAGCTTACCACAAGTCCCAAAGAGCGACATCGATCTACTGGAAGAAGAAAGCAAGACGGAGAACAACGCCTCTCAGCCCAACAGCACCTCATCGCAGTCTACTCCATCACGCTCGGTTCCGTCTTCCGCGCCTTCCGCTTTTCTTCCTCCACCTTCTGTTCAGCTTTCCCCCAAGAATCCGGTTCCGCCTACGCTTGCGCCACTTTCCGTAGCGGAGAGTCCTCCTTCGTCCGTGGCATCTCATACACCGGAAAGTCCTGCAGTTTCAGCCTCACCCAACATTACTTCTGTGGCAAACTCATCCTCACTGCTGCCTGACGCCTCTGACGAATTGAGCAGCAACAGCACGATTCCTCATTCCACTTTATCGCGTCCCTTGGGTAAAAATGTAAGTATTGCTTTTTAAAACGAACAATATTTGAAGATTTGAAAACTTTACTTTTTGTTAGGCAAGTAGCCCGGATGCGAACAGTTTGATAATACAACGGAACTCCTCTGAGCTACACGGAGCAACAGGCGAAGCTGGAAGTGCCGTCGAATTGGGTGTGATAAAAGAGGACAACTTCCCAAGCAGCACCAACAACGTAAGTGTGATAAATGAAAAGGGCCCTAGCCTGCAACTGTTTGAATTTTTGCATTTGTACTTCAGTTGTCGGAGAAAATTCGACGACGCTTTCAAAAGGAGCATCAACTGAAGCATGTGGCAGTAATTCTGGTTATCGCCATCATTGCTGGTCTTCTGCTCCGGCTACTAAATCTACTCGGCTCTCAGGTATTCTACGCTTGATTTTTTTTTGCTTTTTTGAGTTATTTTATTATTGCTTTCTTTATTTCCCTTCTAGGATGTCTTCTCGCCTCGTTCGCCGCTTCTTCCTGTTGTGGTTTTTTCTCCACATTCTGACCGTCGGCGGGATACCGTTGACACCGACATCACAGAAGTTCGCTCCAGCGATGAGGTTGACCCGAAAGCCGGAGCCGGAGCCGGAGCCGGGGCCGGAGGCGGTGCAACCGGAGCCGAAGACGGAGACGCTGACGGAGGACAAGAAGATTCAATGTCCCGACGACAGAGTCTGTGAAGTAACGTATGAGTGGAGTGACCCTTGTGAGGTTTTTTTCTGTGACAATTATTGTGACTGGGGTGCTGACCATTGTCCGGGAGAAGACGAACCGCCAAGGCCTGATTGCGAAGTCCTGACATGTACATCTTCCAATTCTACTCCTCCAACCCCTCCTCCCCCAGGTCCAACACCTCCCCCGAGTCCAACTCCTCCTCCTCCTCCTCCTACACCCCCGACTCCTGGTCCAATGCCACCACCCACACCCACCCCGCCAAAGTCGCCTGCTTGGAAGCTGCCTATTTTGATTGTGGGTGGAATTGCGCTATCTATCTTAGTTCCAGGCTTAGCAGTGTACGGATTCCGTGAAGCAAGAGAAAAATATGCTGCTTACAAACTTAGGGAGCGTCGGAATATTGCCGAACATGTCCGTTTGGAAGACCGCCTTGATCAGCAAAGGTTCCAAGAGGAATTTAACAGAGCAATGGTGGGATACATTCCGTTGGATAACTCTCCGCATCCAGACTCGATCGAAGTGCACATGCAGCAAGAAGAAGAAGCCGATCGTTTACGTGAGGAAGAAGAACAAGAACGCAAAAATCGACGTCTCATGGAATTGGAAGCAGCCGAAACCTATCGAAGAATGCATGGCCATGAAGACGAGCCCCTCATTCGAGTGAATGTTCGTGGCGGCGCTGTTCGAATGTCAAGGATGTTATCCGATCTGAAGGAGAAAGGTAGCAAAGTGGGCGAAACTGCGTCTGCTTCCGCCCGAAATCTTAGAGACAAGATTCAGAACCGTCGCGGCCATATGTAAAATAAAATAACATCAAATAGTCATTGAATAAACATTTATTTAACAAAATTCTCAAGCGGGAGCCATTTATTAAATTTAGCTGGGTAATGCAAAAATTTTACTAACGCATAGGGTTTTCCTTTTATATCTTTTTCTGTGATTATGTATTCTATTCGGTATGATTTTCCCGGTTCTGGTGGAGAAGTTTTTGTTAATTGCTCACGGTAGTAGTGTCCTGCAAAAAAATAAAATTGACAAAAATTACTTGGAAAAACACAAAACAAATTACCGGGAACTGTAGCTCCCATTTGGTCTTGGAGTGTGAAGAGGACCGGGTCCTTTCCAGCGTCTACTTCTTTGACTTCGAATATTTGGTAGTTCTGAAAAGAAATCCAACAATTGAACAACACTTTTTCTTTTATAAATGCAAAAAACATTACTGGGGAATCGTATCCTTTTGCCATCGCCGCAGGGCCGAAGTCAACAAAAACAAAGTCGTTTTTTTTAATTTTCTTCTTGTTTTGGCTCTGTTCGTAGCGTTTTTGATTCAATATCTGTTTTTGAAAGGGAACATCCTTGGGTAATCCTATAGCTTGGTCGATTTTTGGTCCGTCTGTAGGTTTTTTTATGTCGGAAGGAAATAGTCCACCAATGGCTGAATTACTTGAATGATTAATTGCATGGACAACATCTGGTAAATATCGCGGCCAATCTTGTGAACGAAGAGTGCGCAGTAAACGGAACAATCGTGTTTTTACTAAATGAATGCCATACTCAGCAAAGCTTGCCTTATTTCGCCCAATTTTTACTTTAAAGAATATTTTTTGTTGCTCGAAAAAGTGACGGTTGCCTTTGAATTCACTACCTTGATCAGTTTCAAGTTTTTCTGGCTTTAAGCCAGCTTTTTCAAATATTTTTCGAAACGCTTTTTGGACTTCGTCTGCAGTTTTGTTTTTCAAAGCGTAGCAAAACAGTGCCCTTGAAAACACATCAATGCACAAAAGAAAAGCTTTTTTTTTTTTTAAATTCGAACATTTCTGCCAAATCAGCTTGCCACAAAATTCCTACGCCATGAACAGTCATTTTTCGTCTTGGAATGTTTTTTCGGGGTACTTTAGTTTCTAACAAAAAATCTTCATCATCTCGCATAATTTGTAATAATTTTGCACGCGGTATATCAATGTCTTTCTGTACGTGCAAAGCATTACGAAAATTTGAGAGCCCACTAAATGACCCTGAAAACTTTGGATCGCGCCAAAGTGCTTGGATGTCCGAATCGCGATATTGTCCAGTCATTTTGAGTGTTTCTTGGTAAAGCCTCGACCAATCACATCTTCTCCGCCACTTTTCTTCCTTTGCAACTCAATTAACTGCTGCTGTCTGGGCAAGCTGTAGCCCTTGGCATTTGAGCTACCTACCAATCGCCACGCCACTCTCTCTCTCTCTTCCTTCTCTTCCTTCCCCTCCCACTCATTCGTTGACCGTGGCTACTGAGACGGCTCTCTTCTTCTTTTTCTTTTTCCACCACATGGATGTTCGACCAACCTCTATTTTATTTCGAGGAGGAAGATTCGTAGATCGCCCGAGAGAGAAATTTGATGCAGATGGGGATAAAATATTTTTTCTATTTAAACTTCCCAGGAGGTACTGCTAGGAGGTACTGTTCCAACAGCAACACAGCAAGCATAGCAAGCAACAAATTGAAATTACATCATCAAAATTAGGAAAGGACGAAACCTCCGTGTCAGAGCAACAGAATGTTTTAAATAATATTTAAAACTATGCGGCCCAGTCAGCAAAAGGGCTGGCTTCGCCACCTACGGAGGCGGAGGTCGGCAGAAAAGTGCAGGTTCCGCATCAGCGCCTTCGTCATCACTCTCCTTCTTCATTCATGGACAGCGGCCTCTTCCCGGAACTTTCGAGTAGGATAATTTTGATTAAGAAACAAATTTGGCATTGATTGGGCCGTGCCCTGTTGGTAATCTCGGAGGATTTTCTTGCCTACTTGCCTAGCTTGGCAACTTTACCGTTCCATTTTTTAATAGGCCGAGCAAGTAAAGAACGCTTAATTATTTATTTTTTATTTAATTTTTTAGTGCTACGACACGTTGAGCTGGACGTCGAGTGACACACAGCGATGTCCGCAGTACGACACGTCGGTCTTTCCTCCACTGCTTCTTCGCTACATCACACAGAGTCCGTGCACCATCACCTCGTAGGTTCTAAATAATTTATTTTTCTTTACTTTAAGGAAAAAGAAGGCATGTTCTGTTTCTGTTTCTCGTAGGTGCTACAAAACTGAGGAAGGCCGCGCAACAACAGCAACAACACCAGCGCCTCCAGCAACAGTAGCCGGTGGGAGAGAGGAGGGTGGACCCGAAACCCTAGGTCGGAATATTTCCTTCAAGAATGAGACTGCTGCAGCTGTTCCGACGCCGAAAGAGTCCTCGTGGACTACATGGTTGTTGGGAGTCGCGGGCCTGATCGGATTTCTCCTCAACCTCTGCTGCCTGGTAAAAAAAGAAAGAAAATAAAAAATAAAAAAATAAAAACAAATAAATTATTGATAATTGCAGGCACTGACGCTTTACTTCCGCAAGCTTATCTGGGATTTTTTCACCTACCTGTGGAAAGTCTTTTGTGGACCGAACGACTTTGCGGCGGATCTGGAGCGGGGGGACCGTGTTGGGAGACGCTCGTTGACACCTGAAAAAGAAGAGAAGAAAAACGTTAAGAAGAAAAAAGAGGGGAAAAAAGAGGCAGTTCAATCGATGGACGTTGATACTTCAGGGTAAGTTAAAAAGATTTAAAAAAATAATTTCTACTTAAAAAGCATAAAAATTGTAAAAATTTCAGGCAAGCAGATGACTCCGACTCCAGCCCAAAATCCGAGGAAATTGTTGTCGTTGCGGAGATACATGCGCCCCCCCGTCCTCCTCCTCCAGCACCAGCACCTCCAGCACCAGCACCAGCACCTCCAGCACCGGCACCAGCACGTCCAGCAACAGCAGCAGCACCTCCAGCAACAGCACCAGCACCTCCAGCACCAGCACCAGCACCTCCAGCAACAGCAGCAGCACCTCCAGCAACAGCACCTCCAGCAACAGCAGCAGCACCTCCAGCAACAGCAGCAGCACCTCCAGCAACAGCAGCAGCACCTCCTCTGCCTCCTGCGCCTCGTCAAAAACCACCCGCTCAGACGAAAAGGAGCATTTTGAGACCGGCTCGAGTTCATTGGAACCCCAAGATTTTCGTCACCACTACCACAACAGCAACAACTACTACTACCACCATCTCAACAACTAGAACTACGACAACCACAACAACTTCAAAAAGACCGTCACGACCGGCACCACCATCGCCTCCTACTTCGCTCACCTTGGTTCCACTATCGGCTCCACAATTGTTTGGCCCTCGCCTCACAGCACCTGTTCTACCAACAGTTCTACCAAAGTGGGATTTAAGAAGAATGGGCGAAGCGACAACTACGACAACAACAACATCCCTCTTTGGGAGCATTCCCTTCCCAAGAGATGCAAACCCATTTATTTTTCGAGCTGGTTCTACCTTTCCCACGACCCCGTCGCCTCTTTTTCCCTCGTCTGTATGTACTACAGCAGCTCCAGCAGCTACAACAACTCTAACCACACAGGGAATTTCTGCTGGTGCGACTGCTCCTGCGACTGCTGCTCCTCCTGCTACTACGGCTGCTCTTCCAAATGTGCCACGTACTTCGTCGTCTAGCTTGAGAGCTCCTCCTCGGTCTCTACCTGCTACTACAAGAGCCCCTCCTCCATTTCCAACTTCGGCAACAACAGCAGCTCCTTCTACTCACTCTACCTCTGAAGCAAGCTCGATAAGTTCGATTGTGATGGCGCAGGCTGGTGGTGACGCGCGGCTACCTGGCGTACAGCGGGTAGAACATGGAGACAAGGACGATCTTCTTGCAGGTGATGACGCGGCCCCAGCCGAGGAAGGCAAGCGCGTACAGCGGGTAGAACATTCAGGCGACGATGGTGAGGGCGTACAGCGGGTAGAACATAGGGGCGGTGGTGGTGATACGGCTCATACGGCTCTAGCCAAGGACAGCGACAGCGGGGGCGTGGGCGTACACCGCGTAGGGGAGCTCGATGGTGGTGATGGTGGTGACGGGCTCCTTGGTGAGGACGACAACCATGGAGGCAAAGGCAAAGGCGACGATAGCCCTCTCGGTGGTGAAGGTGACGCGGAAGCTGAGCAGCGCACGGGCGTACAGCGGGTAGAACATGGCGGCGAGGATAATCTTCGCCTTAGTGCTGACGCGCGTGGTGGGCTTAGCGAAG
>JAAUYB010132864.1_pt1 | contig 11889 bp, 10 predicted proteins | sample 7278071 | NCBI WGS metagenome assembly JAAUYB01 (sample SAMN14350121, study PRJNA611818) | marine sediment metagenome | isolation source: surface marine sediment (1.8m) | place: French Polynesia: Moorea | collected 2018-08 | reverse complement strand
TCGATATTGCGCCTCCTTTTAATTGGCGCAATATCGACGCAGCCTTGCTACGTGAGCACTCTCTGCGTCGATATTGCGCCTATTATAAGGGTTTGCAAATTTGCGCAAATTCAACGCATGCGTCAAATTTGTGCAAAAAAAAATTGCAAGCACAAAAAAAGAAAAAAAATCAGGGCCCGGCAGACTCGAACCCGGGATTTCTATTTACAAGTCCGCTACTCTGTCTTCCTTAGGCAGATGGGAAGTAAATTCATCATATAACTACAGCGGCGCAATATTGGCGAAATTTCGGCGCATGCGTCGACGCATGCGCGAAAATTGCGCAAAACACTTTTTTTGCAATCTTAAAACTATTTTTACCTGCAAGATAAAAGCTAAAAGATTAAAATTGCGAATTCAAGGGCCAAGGAGTGCTCAGACAGAAAAATTAATGAAATTGAAAATCTCGGGCACTCCCAAATTATGTTTGGCTGATCAGGTCAAATTTAAGTTTTGAGGTCATTTAGAGGTAAAAAAGGTCAAAAACGCAAATTGCTTCAAATTGGTCACCCAAAAGTTTAAATTGCCAATTTAACGGCCAAGGAGTGCTCAGACAGAAAAATTTATGAAATTGAAAATCTCCGGCACCTCCAAATTAGGTACGGCGCATCAGGTCAAATTTGAGTTTTGAGGTCATTTAGAGGTCAAAAAAGGTCAAAAACGCAAATCGCTTAAAGTTGGTGATTTTTTGGGGTCTTTTTGACAAATTCCTTTGAATCTTTGCCAATCTTTGCCAATCTTTTGTAATTCCTCGCCACAGGTCGTCAAACTTAGTCTGTTCTTGTTGTTTGTAAACCCACTGCACGTGTCAACGTGTATACGTCGGGTTTGCAAAAAAACCGCGGTCTTTTAATCTTCACTTTTTTTGCACAAATTTGCCGCTTACGTCGACGCATACATTGAATTTGCGCCAAGAAAAAGTTCGCGCAATTGCGCCAATTATGCAATAATTTGCGCAGTCCTGTGTCCTTGCCCCTCAAAAAATCACTATTTTGCGCCTCATATAAGGGCTTTCCGGCAGCTGGGGGTACACTGATGCAGCAACCTCCAAAGCAATTCTGAGAAGAAAAAACAAAAAATCTTCTTTCTCCTCAAAGTACTCTTTCTGTCTTCTTGGTAGCTTCAATTCCTTCTTTTTCTTGATGATTCTCTGCCAGATCGCACCACCCTCCAAATCTAAGTGACAATTGAAATTTTACAGTATGACTGGATCCTACCCTGAGTAGAAAAAAGGCAAGAGAGCAACAGATCCCACATCAAACATAATTGTAGCACTCCACAAAGAAAGAAGAAAAAGTGTAAGCAGCTGCAAAGCTACTGTCAAAAATACCCCAAAATTGAGCTAGAAAGCTGGTGAGTGTCTTGACATGCTGGTATTCTCCAAAGCTGGAACATGTCAAGCAAAAGTTGTCCTCAAAAACTGTGGTAAAAAGAAATAATTCTCAACTGGTCAAAATTTTTGGTCCATTTTTGTGTGCCATTTGGCTCAAATGTAAGTTACTTACAAGGAAAATGCATGTTCTGAAACTTGAGACTGTTAGTGTATAAATGTACTTTTTTGAAATAAAACAGAATCCCACAAGACGTGAAAAAAAAGAAAACAATCTCGATTACATTGTTGTTTCATGTAAAACATGTGTTTTTTGTTATAAAAACAGCAGGAACTATAAAATCCACCCCAAGTCAGCAAATGTTGCAAAAAATGAAGTAACACCAACAATGTGGATGAACAAGAAGCATTTAAAGTTTAAGTTTTAAATCTTTCAAAGAAAAAAAAGATTGATTAAAGACAAGAAGAATTAAATATTTTTGTACCCAATGATATTTTTGCCAAAGGGACACTCAGTACTTTAAGTTTTTTTTTAAAAAAAACATAGCTTTTAGTTTTTTTGAAACTGTCAAAAAACGGATCAAATACATGTTATGTTTCTCTTCTGCAAGTACTGAGGACCCAAATATTTTTTTATTTTATTGACTCTGTTGAAAAAATTTCTTGTAACAAGGTGACAAATTTTTAAGAAGAGTCTCGCATCGGCTTTTCCTATTTTTATAAAAAATTTTCTTCATTTTTTTAAAAAAAAGTTAAAGTAGTTGCACACAATTTTACGTTGCCTTTATATGGAACATGGGTTTGTGTAAAGGGTAGAGTGGAAGTCAGCGGAACTGAGATCTTGGGTTTGATCCTCTCTGTTGCCAACTTTTTTTTCTTTATTTTATTTCAAACCACATTTGCGGAAGGAGGAGGATTTTCAGGATCTGTTTTGCAAAAAATCCTCAGCTTTTTATATATGTACTACATAAATTAAAATTATAATAGATGACATGCAGATGATTTTAGCCCTCAACATTTTTGCCAATTCAACTCAAAATACCCTTTGTTGGTTAATTTTCTTCAGGAACGTAAGAAATAGCATATATGTGTTCTCCACTTCTCATGCCACGCTTTTATATTTTGAGGTTGAGCTCACACAACATACAAAAAAGCTATCCCACACAGTACCAAGCAAAGCAGCATTCTGGCGCGTGTCGTCAGTCATCATAGCTTGTTGGCTGTACAAAAAGATAGATGTGTGCAAACATGTGATGGGACTGCCCCCGGAAGCACCCCTCTTCACTTGCCCTGTCTCCTTGGTCTCCCTCAGTCTCATGCTTTTATTCCGGGAATCTGAACGCCTTTAGCCAAAAAATACTTCTTCAGGTAATGTACTGTGATTTCCCCGCCGCCGTAAGCAGCAAAATACAAATGGAAGACGTGACCGTTGTATCGACAACATTGGTGACAAACGCTATCAGATATACTGGTGTCATGAAACATTCGCGACAAAAGCTGAGACAGACATACTGGTCTGGACGTACCTGGAGACGACAGGGAAACTGCTGGGAAAAAAGGTGTAAAGTGTGTTGTATTGTGTGTAGTATGTCTTTCATACAAGTATCTGAAGTATGCGAAAGGTCTCCATACCCAATGAGGTCTGGACAAACCAGGATTTTTTTCCGCTTAAAAAATTTTGTTTAGTGAGCATGAATATAGCATATGATGGGGATTCGGTTGAGCCCGACTTAACATAATGAAACTCAAGACCACACATGGGCAACGGGGAAGGGTTGAAGGGGAGGGAGCCCCCCTCTTAGGTTCAAAAACCTACCCCCTACCCAAACGCCGGAAAATGGGTTACCTTCAAAGATTGTTTGTGATTTTCCGCCCCTCTGAGGGAAAAAATCAGGCATTTTTGACAAAGTTTTACTAAAAAGTGCCCAAATAGAGCAAAAAAGACGCAAAATTTTCTGTGTGGTCCTCAATTGTTGAAACTTTTTTTTGTCCCCCCTTCACCTCCTCTGTGACCCAAAATTTTACCCTTCCCTTAGAGCTATTTTGGGGGGTACTTCACTTTTTGAGGCATTCTCCCCCCCCCCCTTCTGGAAAATAGTTGGTGTCCATGTGTGCTCAAGACCTTCAAAGACAACCTCCAACAGACCTTGTGTTGTTCCCTCCAATTGTGTTTTCTAAGGAAAAAGTTGTGTGGGTGTATATGCAAAGAAATTAAAAATATTCTTGTTATTTAAGGACAAAATGACAGGTGGACTGGGGTGTCCTAAAACATGCCCTTGAGGGGGGTGCCTGAGATATTTGTCTTGTTCTACTTGTACACCCATGGTTGTATGATGGTAGTATGTCGGGGGTAAACTGACGCAAAGCCGGCGGGAGCTTCTTGCTCCAGATATAGGTTTAATGCAGGGAACCCAAAAAACTGTTGAATATTGCTGTGTCCAGCATATGGAAAACTCTATTATTATTATTTTTTTAAGCGCGAGTAGGGAAATGAAATTAGGGGCAAATGGAGGATTTTTTTAGCGAAGGTGCATGGGCTCCATGTAACAGATGATTTGCAAGTGGCGAAAGGCCCATGGTAATGAATAAAAGCCATGAAAAGTGACCAAGGTGCAAAGACAAGGTCTGTTTCCTATGCTCACCTCCAAAACTCATCTCCCAACTAACAGGTGCTCTAAGCCGCAATGATAAGTCAAGCTGTGGACTGCAGAATCCCTAGTCAAGCAAGGCATTAGAAGATAAAAACTCTGAACAAGACATTTGCATCCCAGCAATTTATGTACAATTGTGACCCTTGACTTGAGCCTGTCAATACAAATTAACAAATGAATTATCTAAAGGGCACAGGTTTTTCTCAATTTCCAGCATTTCTGCATTCATTTTTTCCCTTTATGAGTTTAGGCATTTCTTTTGCTCGGTGTGAAAGTTCTCCTGCTGACCTAGGGTCTGTGAAGAAGTCATGGTCCCGGAGAGGCTGCTCAAACTTTGCAAAAATTCCGTCAATGTCTGCATTCCTGGTACCCCAAATTTCCTTCAAAAGAGTTACCAATCGGTATCTGAAAAAGAATTTGGACTCTCAAGCGATTCATTCTCAATTGTTGATATATTACCCATTTTTATAAAAAAACTCCACCAGCTCATCATAGGTTCCTTTAAAATATTTTCCCAAGTGTGGAAGTTCGACCTGCCAGAGTCGTATATCCAGGTCTTGAAAAGGAACTGTCCTCAGCACAGGAAATTCTGCACCCTCAATGTCAAGCACAAAGTAGTCGATTGTGGGATTGCCAAGGGCCATCAGCACAGAATATAACGGGAAACATTGAATTTCAAGGATACTTTTTCCAGAGGGATCTGTTTATAAAAGTAAAAAAAGTGATAAGAAAAATACTTTTCAAACTTTAATTTTATTTTTTTCAGGGAAGGATCTCTCTTTTGGACCACTGCCAATCCGGTATTCTTGAAAATGCCTTCATCCTGCTCCTATTTCCACGGTCAGTCCAGCCAGAGCTGGTAGACAGAGATTTTTTGTTGGAGCACACCAGCGTCCAACGCCAGTGCACATATAAAAGCACATTAAAGCTTTCTGAGGTGTTGCCTTCAAGGAAGGCCCACTTGTCCTCTCAAAGGGAAAACCCACCTTTTGCACCATTCTTGTAACGGAGATGGCGCCAGGTTTTGTTTTGTCATGCAGGTGCTGTTTTGTCTGACATCAGAGGGGGCCACTCTGTACTCAGTAGGTGGGCGGGGTTTCATCAGCGTGTTTTTCCTTCCCTCCTGTCTCCCACGGGGAGACAGAGCCACTTGCCACTAGTCACTCTGTAAGTGATTACTTTTCCAAGAGAGTTCCACCACAAAAAATGTTTTTTAGAGTTTTCCTTCTCTCCCCTGCAACATGTCATCAGCAAACAGATTAATTTTGTTTTAAAAATGGAGTGTCGGACTGCTGGATGTTAAACAGGAAATGTCAAATATATAATGTAAAAATTGTGCTCCCCGGCCAAAAATGTCTGGGTTCTACGACAAAAGCTCAAACCTGTCATTTTGTGCCTGGAGAGTGAAGAGAGGCTCTTTTGACGGAAAATCCGGTAAAAATGTGGCAAATATCTGGCACTAACACAAAAGTGACAGAATGTAATAGTGCCCGTTTTTTGGCAAAACAGGCCCAAAAAGGTCAAAAGTGCTGGTTTTGGCCGGGGGAGGCCTTTTTACCTGCGGCGAAGCCGATAGGTCATTGAAAGGTGAGAGTTGTTTGGGGGGGAATACTTTGAGGTCATCACTTCAGAGGTAGACCAGCTGTACCAAAGGTCAAGGTCAACTTTTTTGGATGTCCAATATCCTAACCTCTTTATTTCCCACCCCAAATTTTCTTCGGGGTGGGATCTGTTGGGGTCAATCAAGATATGTTGCTCCCTAACCAGATTTATCTTTGGGGTGGGATCCGTCGGGATCGATCAAGATCTGTCACACAATGACCAGATTTTTTGTTTCGGGTGGGATCTTTTCTTTTCATTTAAAAGATCTTTTGTTCCCTTCTAAAAAGAATCTTTTTTTGTCTAATCTGTCTACGTTATATATTTTGTCAATGTCGCAGGTCATTGAAAAAAGTCTGTTCTTGTTTTTTTATGCCTTGATAAGTTCCGCGGCACTGCTGCACCAAAAATTGACAAATAAATGACGAGTCTGGTGCCTAGGTTGGAGCCAATGGCATGTGGTTAGGTCTGTGCCCATTTGTTGTTGTTGTTGTTTTTCTGAGGAGGTCCAGTCCAGAGCCCTAAAAGGACTAAGAACTAAACACGGACGGTCCGTTTCCGAACCATTATGCCTTCTCCTTTGGGGATTATATACCCGAGTAACCAACGTTACCCTACTCTTTGATCTTACAGAGAGCTGAAATTAATTTCCCAAAGGAACTCAGCAATCTGCGTCGACCAGTGGAGCTTGCCTTGGAGAACTGGAGTGCCAAGGACTCTCAGCCGAATGGCTGCAAAAGCAGGACATTCAGCTACAACATGGTGGGAGGTCTCTTCATCTTCACCACAGCTTTTGCACAAGGGGTCAATGTCATCTTGGACAATCACCTTGTGTCTTTGTGGGAAGTTATGGCCAGGAATTAACTGCACCGCTTCACTAAATTTCTTCCTGCCCTTCTGAAAGAGTTTAAAGAAATCTTTTTGCAAATGGTAGGGAACCACTGCTTAGTTTGATGGTAGTCCATGCGGGATTGCCAGTATTTATTCCACCCGCGCTCAAGTCCCTCACGATAGAGGAACTTGATGACGCTGGGTGGCAATTTTGGAATTTGTATCACTTCTCGAAGGGGCTCTGAGGCCCCTTCTTTTGCCAGCACATCTGCTCGCTCATTGCCGATGATGCCGCAATGACCTTTCACCTATCTCAGGTGGATGACATTGTTCCATGCTGCCTGGTTAAGGGCAGCGACTGTGTCAGGCTTCAGCTAATACTTCACAAAAATTTGTTTGACTGCTTGTAAAGCAGCTTGACAGTCTGAAAAGAGTGTAATTACCCGGTATTTGTTCCACCTGAGTGGAATCATCTCTGCGGAACTTTTAATTGCCCGAATTTCCGCCTGGTAGGCGCTGGAGTTCCATCGTAAATAAAGGGCCTCTTCATCGGCGATGAGGCCCTCTCTGTTACCACGACTACTGCAGCTCGAGCACTTGTGCCGGTGAAAGCCAAGTAGAAATCTAAGTCAACAGTTTTCACTGGTTTCCTTTTAGGGAAGCTGTCATCTATTATGGAGAATTGGCGATTCCAGACCATGCAGGTTGGAATTTAGTCCGTCTCCTCTTCCACCACCCCCAGCTTCAAAAGATACCCCGACAGAGAAATCGGTGGCCTCTCTTGCTGAGGGTGGTAGTTTTCAGCGCGGTCTGTAAGTCTGAGGTGACCCTGGATTTGTCTCAATTTCATCGCCACCTCATCTTCTATAAATATATGGAGGGGTGGTATGTATGAAAAAACTTTTAACCTTGAAGTCAGAATTCTAGTTCTGAAGTTTCCCATAAGCATTGAAGCAAGTCTTTTCACTCTCACCAGAGAGGACGCTATGCTCTTACCTGTTATTGCCTTTGACCACACATGACAACCACATGTTTTCAAAGGTCTTCTTTTTGAGGAGTAAGCGCAACAAGTTAATTTCAGCTAAAGTCCTCATAATTTGCTTGTTGCACGGTGTACATGCATAAGCTAAAATTTAGCTTTTTCAAGAACGTGTCTCTTCCACGGCATATTGCCATCAAGTTCAATGCCCAAATATTGAACGTGATTTGAATACGGTAATTCAGTATTCCCCACCCTAGGAGGTGGTGGAGTCCAAAAGACTCTTGAATGTGTGAATAAGATCGCCACCGTTTTGGCCCGACAGACTTTTGGACCCTTCAAATGAATGTAATCGTATGAATGCTATGGTATAGTATGCTTCTACTACATACTTGAGTCAAAACACAGGTGAAAGAAGTGCTCGGAAGCTATGATGAGCACATGCAACATTTGCTGATAAAGCTTTCACCTCTTTTCCATTTTCCATCGTAGACAAGAACAAATCGTCAGTCTTTGATTAAATCCGAATTGAAATACACCTTTGCCTGTCATAATCACACACGTTAGGGCAGGTTATTATACTTAAGCCACATTGGTGGCAGCTTACAAGCGAACCTCGCCATGGTTTCCGTGAAAGTGTGGAGGCAATGTCATGAGTGAGAAAAAGCCAGCTACCTGGTGGGAAAGCTTTGATCAAGTGGTAGGTGGCGCTCAGGCACAAAGTGCTAGACGGTTTCAAGCAAATAGGGAAGCCAAGTATGACAACCCCTTTGGGAGGAACCACCCCAAGGAGCAGACACCACATCACACCCAGGATGGGGCAGGGGAGGCAATCGGTGGACAGGATATGGTGCCTGATGACAAGATTCCGACACCAGTGGACCCGGCTGATCTTGACGATGCCCCACCGGGAGAGGAGCACAAAGATGTGGAGGAACTCCTCCAGGACGCCACACTCGACCTTGGAGACCAGCAGCAACAACACCTGCAGGAGCTAGTTGCTGACTTACAACAGCTACCAGACCAGGATATGGAATCTTAGGATAAGGACGACACAGAAAATGGAAGCGGAGACAGAGGCAGCAGCTCCAACAGTGACAGTGAGCCAGATCCGCCACCACCAACATCTCCAGCAGCAGTAGAATCTGACGACGACATGGCGGGAACCAAGATCGGAATCCCCAAATTCACGGGACAGGAGACGGACGTCAGCGACAAAGCCAAGGACTGGTTGACAGGCCTTCTACCTACTTCACCGAGAAGAGCATCGGCACAGGAGAATGGGAGAAAAGATGTGGCCTCATCTGGTGATCGCTCATGTCGGACTTGATTCCCGATGGGCAGGATTCGACCAGCGTCTCGTCCTGGTTCAAGGAAATAATGGAGGACGATGGAACCAGAGGCAGCGTGTTCACGTCCATTGCAGACTTTCGCGACAAGTTTGAGAAACGCTGGATCACAGGGACGCCGCTGGAGGAAGCGTCCAACATCTTCCGCAGTTTCCGTCAGAACCAGAAGGAGACTATTAGCGAATATGCCAAAAGGATCATGAGGAAGGACGGACGTCTCATGAGGCTCGGCATGTCCCTCATGACAGTCAATGACAAAGACCGGACAGAGTAGCATCAGGTATTCGAGGTTCAACATCATCGTACTCATGGGAGGCCTTGGCGACGAGTTCCTTAACCAAGTCAAGCGGGCAGTAGCTCAGTTCCCAGCAGATCAGCGGATGTGGGAGCACATCAAGGAGACGGCAGCCGTCCAGCACGACCCTGAGAGCAACCGTCGCACAAGGTCAAACTCCTTCAGCAAAGGGTCAACTGTCAACTACACGGGTCAGAGACAAAGTAGCAGCAGCCCTAGCAACAAGGGAGGAGGAGAAGGAGGAGGAGGAGGCGGCGGCGGCAACAGCGGCGGAGCAGGAGGAGGAGGCAAAAAAACAGCACTGCAGGGAGAAGCACACAATGTGTCCGTCTTAGGTAGGCCCGCACCACATGTCACGTGACACATGCATGGTGTGCAACTACACCGGGCACAAGGCAACTCAGTGCAAAGCACCTAAGAACAAGCAGAACTGGAGTGGTTGGCTGTTGAGGGAACCAGCCCAGTGGCCACCGCACGCCAACAGCATCCAGGGAGGTCCACAGCTGCAGAATGCACAGGTTCTCCCACAGCAGCAGCAGCAACAACAGGCGAGGGGGGGGGGGGAGTAGCAGCGGTGTCCTCTCACTGTTCAGGCTATAAGCCGTCCAGTTGGACAAATTTTGTGTAGGCGCTGTAGATGGACAAGGGAAGGCCTGGGCAGGATTACCCACCCAGTCATAGTGGTGGAACAGCTTGTGTGGCCTCTGCTGTTGGGCTACGATGCCATGGCGGTCTACGGGGCAAAAGTGGACCCAGGGCGCAGCGCAGTCACGTGGGACTTGGAAGGTGCCTGGAGGAGAGCGGAGGTGGTACTCTCCAAGCAGGAGCATCTACCAGCCTACAGACTGAGGATCGTCAAGGCGCACATCGGCACGGTAGAAATCGCTTTCACCTTGGACAGTGACCACCGTAACCTGGTGTCAGGGCTTTGCCACCACACCTATACTGTATCACCAGAAAAGCCTATGCAATGTTGATTGAGGGGGCCATTTTTAGTTTTGGTATCATCTGAAAAGTAATACCCTAGGCTGTTCATATCAAGAAAAAAATTGCCATTTTTCCTGTGTCCTTCTGAGAAAATTGAGAAAAACAAAAATGCACAAAATTAGGGAGAAAAATATAAAGTTTTTTGTTTTCGGCCTCAGCTTAACATGAAAATAAAGTTTCCTGTGCAGAAGGTAGGATTTAAGAAAAAATCTGGATTTTGTTTTTCAGATATGCTCCATAAGACTTTACAGCAAGTGAGAAAGTACGTTTTTGCCAATTAAAGGTACCAATAAAAATTAATTGTTTACGATAATTTCTAGACAGTATAAGGATATAGGTTTTTCTAAAGATGGGATTTAAGAAAAAAACTGGCTTTGGTTTTTAATTTGTAATCCTGGTGACCCTAAGGGGATCCTACAATTTTCAGAAAAACAAGGGGCAGCCATATGCCCACTAGGATTTAGCATAATTGCTAAAGCTGGGCGCCGAAACCGCCACAATCAAACACTTTTGTGTCTACCTTTAGGGCACCCATTTTATGCTGATGCGCAATCACAAGCCAATTGTCAAGTTAGACAAAAATCACCGCAAACCCTCCTATGGCTGCAAAAATTGATGGGGGATATGATTTTCAAATGAACCTTTTGCCCGGAGCAAAAAATGTAAATGCTGACGCCCACACATGGGCACCACTTTTTTCAAAGAGGGGGTGAAGACTTTTTTAATGTGTACATGGGTCAAAAATGGCTATAGGGGAGGTGCTGTTTTTGGCTGCCATAGCCTGGGTGAAGAGGGGGTGGAGGGGGGCCAAGGGAGAAGAACAATTTTTACATACGTATGAGAAAATAATTTCTTTTTGTGAAATAAAAATTTTTTCCCAGTCATTTGCTAACCGTTTCAACTACTCAGTTTGATTGGAAAAAGAGACATGCACAATAAAAAAGGCCAAGAAAAGTGGGTATAGAGGGTAGAAAAGACCATGGACTTTTTGTAACGGATACCCATTTTTCTGTCAAAAGGGAGGGGTCTTGGTTTTGACCCTCAGGGGGGGGTGCACCCCCCCCCCTCCCCCCCTTGCCCATGTGTGCCGACGCCCTAGATAGAGCTGCAGTATGCTGCATTGACCCGCTCGCCGCCGACGCCATTCATACTTTTGACAACGATGCGCTCCGTACTGCACAAAGCAAAAACTCTTATTGCCATTACATGCTCCAATAGCTCCGACAAAACCACTTCCCATGCGGAGGAGAGGATAGAAGAATGCAACCCTTCCATGTATTAGGGGGAATTTTACACAGTTTTTTAGCCCGAGCAAGTGGGGAAATGTCTTCTGCACTGGTAGTGCCCGTTTCTATGCAGTACCAAATCTTGAGAGCAGCTCATGCACACCGTTATGCTTGACATAAAGGAACAGCAATAACTAATCACATTGCAACGTATACGAGAAAAAGATTGGTGGCCTTGAGTAACGGTGGTTGTCGACCAATTTGAAGGAAGCTGCGACAGTTTCTCAACAAGCAAAAAATCCCATGCATTTCAAGAAGAACAAGGAACGGCTTCATTCGGTAGCAGCACTGCACAGCCAGCAGCTTGCAGACCTTTTTATGGTAAGGAAGAAAAGCAAAAGGGAGCACAAATATGTACTCGTAATGACAGATGCTTTTAGCTTTTAGCTAACTTGTTGAATTGGTACCAATACCCGACATAGTAGTAAAGCAGAGGCCGCCGCGCATACGTGGGCGAGGTCAAATTTGAAGAAATGGGATCCAGATTTTTGCTCCAGGGAGGGGGGTAGTAAAAAATAGTCCAGGGAGGGGGATAAAAATACT
>JAAUYB010123735.1_pt1 | contig 11900 bp, 6 predicted proteins | sample 7278071 | NCBI WGS metagenome assembly JAAUYB01 (sample SAMN14350121, study PRJNA611818) | marine sediment metagenome | isolation source: surface marine sediment (1.8m) | place: French Polynesia: Moorea | collected 2018-08 | reverse complement strand
GACCTCCTGGCGGAAATCAGGGCCACCGACCCCGCGCTGGCCGGCAGGATCTACCTGCTGGAAGACTGCACGTCACCGGTGGTCATCCCCGGGGTGATCGACTATACCCAGGCGGCCGACGACGCCTTTCAGAAGTTTGCCCAGGCGGGGATGCACCTGGTGCGCTCGAGCGATCCCATTGACGGCTGGCCCGGCATGCCCCCGCCTTGATCGCCTCCCCGGTGCCCACGAACGGTGCAGGGCCGGCCGGACGCCGATGGACGAAGGTCTCTCCAGGCAGCCCATTAGCAGGCGGATGGAACCCATGAAAACCCGTGATGTTGCCCTTTACCCAATCGCCGGTCCTCTGTTCACCGACTTCTACGAACTGACCATGGCGGCCGGTTATTATCGCCATGGCCTGCACGACCAACAGGCCACCTTTTCCGTTTTTGTCCGCAACCCCGGCAAAAAACGCAGCTATTTCGTGGCGGCCGGACTGGAAACGGTGCTCGCCGAGATATCCCGTTATCACCTCACGGATGACCAACGGATCTATCTGGCCTCGCTGGGGCTTTTCCCGGAAGAATTCCTGGATTACCTGGGCCAATTGCGCTTCACGGGCGATGTCTGGGCCTTGCCCGAGGGCACGATTTTCTTCCCGGAAGAGCCCATCATGGAGATCACGGCCCCACTGGTTGAGGCCCAATTGATCGAAACCTTTGTGCTCAACACCCTGGGGCTGGCCTCCCTGATCGCCACCAAGGCCGCCCGCTGCGTCCATGCCGCCTGCGGCCGGCCCCTGGTGGATTTCGCCCTGCGACGCACCCAGGGGCAGGATGCCGGCGACCAGGTGGCCCGCAGCGCCTATCTGGCAGGTTTTACGGCCACCAGCAACGTGCGCGCCGGTAAACGCTTCGGGCTTCCGGTGGCCGGAACCATGGCCCACGCCTTCATCTCCGCATTCCCTTCCGAAATCGAGGCCTTCCGTGCCTTTGTCGATGTCTTCCCCTCCAACGCGATTCTCCTGATCGATACCTATGACACTCTCGAGGGCGCCCGCAACGCGGCCACCGTGGGCCTTGAGATGCAAGCCCGCGGGCAGACCCTTCGGGGTGTCCGTCTGGACAGCGGCGACATGCGCGCACTGAGCCATGCGGTGCGGGCCATCCTGGACCACGCGGGCCTAACCGATGCCAGTATCTATGCCAGCAGCAGCTTTGACGAGTTCTCTATCAATGCTCTCGTTCAGGCGGATGCGCCCATCGATGCGTTCGGGGTCGGTACCCGCATGGGGGTCTCGGCCGATGCACCCTATCTGGACATTGTCTACAAACTGGTGCGACTGGGGGGGCGGGATGTTCGCAAACTGAGCCCCGGCAAGATCACCCTGGCCGGCAAGAAGCAGGTTTTCCGCCGCAGGAATTCCGATGGCCGGTATCGGGAAGACATGATCGCCTGCCGGGAGGAAGTCATCGAAGATGCGGAAAGCCTGTTGAAGCCCGTCATGGTCGGCGGCCAACCGTCAGATACGGGGTCCACATTGTCGGCGTTACGCGATCGCTTTGCAACCGAATTCGCCAGGTTGCCCCTGCGTTACAAGGATATCCACCGCTACGCGGCCTATCCGGTCAGCATCAGTGTTAAGCTGCAAGCCCGACAGCCATGACGCGGCGTTTGGCCGAGCGCAATCGTTTTTCAACCGCCTGCCAAGGGACCAAACGTGACCCGTCTATCTTAATCGATACGGTCTGGATGCGATGTGGTTCAATCCGGTGCAACCTCCAGAATCACTTTGCCGATATTACGGTTGGCTTTGACGAGCGCATGCGCCGCATCGGCTTCCGTGATGGGAACGATGCGATCAATGATCGGACGAAGCTTGCCCGCCACCAAAAGCGGCCAAAAACGATCCCGAAACTGCTGGGTTGCTCGCCCCTTCGCCTTTCGGGAACGCGCCCGCATGCGCGTGCCTTTGAGGGTCAAGCTTTTCATCAGGACGGCGGCCATGTCGAGCGCGCCGCTGGCCCCTCCCAGCAGTCCGATATTGATCAGGCGACCATAGGGCCTTAAGAGGCGGATATGGTCCTCCAGATAAGGGCCCCCGATACAGTCCAGCACCAGATCGACGCCATTACGATTGGTTTGCTCCAGAATTGCTTCCCGGAAATTTTCGGATCGATAATCAACGCTGATGGTTGCGCCTAGCCCTCGGCAGACATCCCGTTTGGCCGTCGATCCTGCGGTAACAGCGGTTCGGGCGCCCATCTCACATGCCAGCTGGATGGCCGCCGTGCCCACACCGCTGGCACCGGCATGGATCAACACCGTCTCGCCACGCGTCAAACCGCCTTCCTGAAAGAGGTTGGTGTCGGCGGTCAACCATACTTCCGGCACCGCCGCACCCTCGGCATAAGACCAATTTGCCGGCAGCGGTATCAGCCATTCCTGGGGAATGGCCGCCCGCGCGGCATAGCCGCCACCCGGCGTGAGGGCACAAACGCGATCACCTGGCTCCCAGGCCGTAACCTTCTCACCCACGGCGATGATTTCACCTGCCGCTTCGAGCCCCAGAATGTCGCTATCGCCAGGCGGCGGCGGATATAGTCCCCGGGCCTGGAGTAAATCGGCCCGGTTGACGGCGGTCGCCTTTACAGCCAGCAGGACGTCTTCGGCACCGCAGACCGGATCGGGAGCATCCGTCCACACCAGCTGGACACCACCAGGTTTTTGCTGAATGGCAATTGCTTTCATTGCTGCGGATCCTTTTTTAGGGAATATTGCCGTTTGGATTCATACGCGCAAACGGCGCGTTTGAAAAGACGCGGTTTTTACATTACAAATATTGTGGTCGTCCCGAATACGGACAACGTTTGCCTGGCCGCCGATAACCACGCGCGGGAGCGAATCCCAAAGGAGGAAAGCGATAGGCCGAGGTTTTCCCGACCAAAGGAGCAATCTTTATGGCTATTTTCAAGGAATACGACCACTACGATGGCCTCGGATTGGTCGATCTAATGTCCTCCGGCGCGGTAAGTGTCCAAGAGGTGCTGGAAGCCGCCATCACCCGGATCGAAACCCTCAATCCGCAGCTCAATGCCGTCAATTATCCCATGTTCGCCGAGGGTCGTCGCCGGGTTGCCGAAGGCCTTCCCAACGGGCGCTTTCGGGGTGTGCCTTTTCTGCTCAAGGACCAGCTGGCGCCCTATGCCGGAATCCCCATGGCTAGCGGCTGCCGGGCCCTCAAGCAGTATGTTCCCGATTTCGACAGCGAACTGGTAAAGCGGTATAAAAGGACCGGCGTCGTCACCCTGGGGAAAACCAATGTGCCCGAATTCGGCTTAATCCCCGCAACCGAACCACTCGGATTCGGACCCACGCGCAATCCTTGGAATACGGATTATAGCAGCGGCGGCTCCAGCGGCGGGGCCGCGGCAGCCGTTGCCGGCGGCATGGTACCCTTGGCTTCGGGAAACGACGGCGGTGGGTCGATTCGCATACCATCCTCCTGTTGCGGTTTGTTTGGGTTAAAACCCTCTCGCGGCCGAACCCCCAACGGACCGCGCGACGGAGAATATTGGCAGGGCGCCACCGTACAGCATGTGATCACCCGCACGGTGCGTGACAGTGCTGCCATGCTCGATCTGACCCACGGCACCGATCCCGGGGCCCCGTTTAGCATTCCTTCACCAGCGGAATCCTATCTAAACGCGATCCAAAGACCGCCGCGGCGGCTTAAAATCGCATTTAACACGCATTCCCCCATCAATAGTGCCGTTCATCCTATATGCATGGCCGCCGTTATGGAAACCGCCCGCCTGGTGGAAGCGCTGGGGCATCATCCCATCGAAGCCCAGCCAACCATCGATGGTGATGTCTATGCCCAGAGCTATGCCATCATGAATTTCGGAGAGGTTGCCGCCGATTTGGAAGAACTGCGGGCATTCCTTGGGCGGCGACCGGGACCGCACGACGTGGAAACCCTGACCGCCATCGCCGGACTGCTGGGACGCACCTTTTCAGCCGGGGATTTCGTCCGCAGCCTTCGTCAGTGGGGTCGGATGGGGCGGATCATGGGTGGATTCTTCCAGAAATATGATCTTTATCTAACGCCCACACTGGCCTATCCGCCCCCCTTGATTGGTGACCTTCAGCCCAAACGCCATGAGCAAACGGCCATGAAGGTGGTCACCGCCTTAGGTGTCGGACGGCTTATCAAGGCCTCAGGCATCGTGGACAAATTGGCGCGCGAAAATATCAGCTTTACCCCGTTTACGATGCTCGCCAACATGACCGGTATACCGGCCATGTCCGTTCCACTGCACTGGACGCCGGGGGGGCTGCCGGTGGGTGCCCAGTTTTTTGCCCCGTTTGGGGATGAAACCACGCTACTTCAATTGGCGGCTCAGCTCGAAGAAGCCCAGCCCTGGTTCGACAAGCGCCCGCCCATCAAAGCATAGATCCGTTCACAACCTCATTCAGGACCGCAAAGGGCATCACAGGTGCTGACCATACCTTAACATGACGGGGCGGTGGAAATTGAAGCCGGCTCAACGGCCGGCGCTTCAAACACCTCAGGTGCCACCGTATCCAACGGTCACCTGGCCCTGATCGCTGATCACCGGTACCTTGCGCTCGCCCTTCGAGAGCTTCAGCATCTCCTCCAAACGCTCTGGCAAAGCCTCCACGTCAATGTAATCATGCTCCGGATAGGCCTGCCTGGCCTTCTGGGTGTACGGTCACCCCGCTTTCCCATAAATCGTGACATGCGCCTTCATAAAACCCCCCTTGATTTTTTTTGGTCCCATGGGTTGCTATTTCTGTCCATGCATCCGCGCGCGGGCAGAAAAAAATGGCCGGGAAGCGGGCTTCTTCCCGGCCAGATGAGTAGGAGGTATGTTGTTCTAACCGGTTGACGTTGACGATGGCGGGCCAACAGCAACCTATATTGATGGAGAAAAGGAAATAACAGGAATATTAAATCTTACTTGTGAATATTAAGGCCAATTTTTTTGAGGTCAAGTTTCATCTTAAAAAAAGATGTGACCACAAAATGATCAGATCGGGGAGCGATCACCCAGGTTGCCGTAACGATGGTAGGTGTCGCAAATACTCTGGTTCTGGTAATAATGAATCAGTTCCAGCCGGCCTTCCATCAATACCGGGGCACGGGCGATATAAAAACCGCGGCGGGCAGCGGCGGTCATAACATCGGCTGGCACGCGCTCCGGTGCAGCATAGCGGATTCGCTCGACCACAGCCATACTGGCCGCCAGTTCCTCATCGTTCTGCCGCCGGACAATGGCTCGACGCAGGAAGGTGCGCGCCTCGACGCGGTTGACAAAATCCGTCACCGCATTGTCCAAGTCCACCGGAAGGCTGAGCACCGGCACGCTGCCGGCGATGCGGGTGGCGGCAATGCGGGCCAGCATATCGAATAGGCTGTCGGACGGATGAAGCCGGGTGACAATCGTGCCCAACGGCCGGTAGCGATGGATATTGTCCTGCCCGCGCAGGTGAAAATAATCCTTGGCGCGTTCAAATTCCTGTTCCGCGTGATAGAGATAGCTTTTTACCGCCCGGATGGTTTTCCCGATATCCGTCGCCCAAGGTTCCAATTGTCCCCATAATAATTTCCGGCGCCACTCATGCACGACCTCCAGAAGGACATGCTCATGGCGAAGCACATCGATTCTTGGCGTGTCGGTATCAACAAAAGCCATAAACTGGGATACATAGTTGGGCCCGCCGGCCTTGATGGCCGGTCCCAGCGCGGATTTTCCCATGCCGCCAAACGGCTGACGCAGGGTGATGGCGCCGGTGGTACCGCGATTGACATACAGATTGCCGGCCTGGATGCCTTCCTTCCACCTGGCCTGCTCGCGTTCGTCCAGGCTCTCGATACCGGAGGTCAGCCCAAAGCCCGTCATGTTGACGAGTTCGATGGCGTGATCGAGATGGTCGGCTGACATAACCCCCAGCAGCGGTCCAAAAAACTCCGTGTTATGGGTATAGGATCCCGGGGTCACACCATATTTGATCCCCGGGGTCCACATGTGCGGATTATCATCAATCTGCTCGGGTTTGAGCGCCCAGCTTTCACCGTCCTCCAGGCGGGTCAGGGCCCGTTCCAGATCCCCGGCCGGCGGGCGCACCAGCGGCCCCATTTTGTTGGCAAAGTCCCAGGCCGACCCCGTGCTGAAGCTGCGGGCGGCATCCACGAGCTGGCGCTTGAAATTTTCGTCAGCGTAAATTTCTTTTTCCAGAATCAGCAGGGAGGTGGCCGAGCATTTCTGGCCACTGTTACCGAAAGCGGAATAGATCACGTTTTTAATCGCCTGGTCGCGGTCCGCCATGGCGGTGACGATCGTGGCATTCTTGCCACCGGTTTCAGCCGCCAAAAACAGGTCCGGTTTTTGCGCCAGCATCCGCATGCCGGTTTCGGTGCCGCCGGTCAGGATGACATAGTCGAGGCCGGGATGCCCCACCAGGTGGGCGCCGGTACTGCCGCCCGCACAGGGAACGAACTGCAACACGTTTCGCGAGATACCCGCCCGCCAGAAGGCTTGGCACAATTCCCAGGCCACCAGGACGGCATCCGAGGCCGGTTTGAAAATCACCGTGTTGCCGGCCGCAAGTGATGCCACAATACCCCCGCAGGGGATGGCAATCGGAAAATTCCAGGGGGAAACCACGGCCCCGACCCCCTTGCCGCAGGCCTCGACGGTCGCGATCCCCGTGAAAGTGTGGACTGAAAATGGGTAATATTCCGCGAAATCGATTGCTTCGGAAACCTCCACATCGGCTTCCGTAAATACTTTGCCCGTGTTGGCCGCCGCCGCTCCGATCAGATCGCCGCGTGCTTTACGCAGCTCCCGGGCCACGCGCGATAGCATCCGGTGGCGTGCGACCGGATCCAATCCTCGCCAGCCATCCGGATCCTTGCGGGCCACGGAAACGGCCTGGTCGACATCCTCGATCGTCGCCAAACGGTAGGCCGCCACCTGAATTTCGGCCGGCTTCCGGTTGGGATCAAGGCATTCGCGCACATGGCCTGCTTCGTAGATCTCTCGTCCGGCAATCACCAGCGGTATTTGGATCGGCGCATCCTCCGCCTTTTTACGCCAGCGGGACCGGATGGCTTCGGCCCAATGGCGATTGGCCGCCAGCGACCAGTCCGTGTCCGGCTCGTTGTTGAATTCGCCGTCATAATACGTACCCATTTTATCGGGAAAAGTCTCATGGCGACGGTCCTGAATGCGGTTGGGCCTGGCCGATGTCCGATCCATATGGCGGCAGGCGTCTCGGAATTGCTCTTTTAGGAATTCCCACTCTTGGGAATGTGTCGTGAGATTCGGGGCGTAGCGCAAAAAATTATCTTCGCCGGTATTCTCGTCCAGACGGCGCATCAGATAGGCGATCGCGTTGATGAATTCTACCCGGGTCGCCACCGGGGCGTAGAGCAGAACCTCACCGGTCATTTCGGCGATGGCCCGGCGCACATGATTGGCCATGCCTTCCAGCATTTCGAATGCAAGATAAGCCGTCACCCCGTTGCGTTGGGCCAATTGATAGGCATAGGCCAACTCGAACAAATTGTGCGAGGCAATCCCCAGATGAACGGCCGGCATGACCGCCGGATCCATCCCGAAATGCACCATGCGTTTGTAATTGGCATCCACGTCGCGCTTGTTGTCGTAGGTCGCCAGGGGCCAGTTGAACAGCGACGCTTCCACCAGTTCCATCTCCAAATTAGCACCCTTGACAATCCGGATCTTGATGGGCGCGCCGCCATCGGCAACACGCCTGCAGGCCCAATCCGTCAACGCCTTCTGGATATGATGGGCGTCCGGAAGATAGGCCTGCAAAACGATGCCGGCTGCATGCGACTTGAACTCCCCGTGATCCAGGGTGCGGGTGAAAGCCGCCGTGGTAATGGCCAGATCGCGATATTCCTCCATGTCCAGATTCACGAATTTGGGTACCCGGCGACCGTCCGCGCGCTCGAAGGTGTTGGCCGCGGCCACGCGGTAGAGCTGCGCCAGGCGCCGGGAGAGCACTTCAACGGTATGATCGAATGCCAGCGGTTGGATCTGCGAGTAGATGGTCGATATCTTAACGGATATGTATTCCACGGCGGGATCCTGCAAATCGCGGATATAGGTCTGCAAACGATGCCGGGCCTCTTCTTCACCCAGGACGGCCTCACCTAGATGATTGATATTCATGCGAATGCCCTGGCGCTTGCGTCTGGTCAGGTGGTCATGCAGAACATCGCTCTCGCCGGGAATGACCGAACGTGAACTGTCGGAACGCATTTTGGTAATGATCTTGGGCACGGACAGCCCGGGCAGATGACGGCCGGCCGACAAAAACAAGTGCATCAGCATTTTTTCCGTTGGTGAAAAAAATCCCGGGATACCGTGTTTTTGAAGCAGGGTGTTTATCTGATCCGCTGTTTTCCGATAATTGGCGCTACGGAAACTGCGGTCGATCAGGCGGGTCAGGATGACCTTGTCTTGCGGGTGCGTCAGAAGATGCTTGATTTGTCCCTGGTAAGCCCGCTCCTCGGCCGTCATCAATTCATTGGCCCGGTTCTGCCAGGCCTCGGCCAATTCGATCGCCTCCCGTTGAAGGGTTTCATCCGTAGTAGAGTTCATAACCGTGTTTCCTTCAGGATGGCACGCGGGGAAATTGTTTCAATCCCACGCAACCAAATCTTACATATAGTTATAATGGTTTAACCATTCGATGAGTAAAAATAAACCCTTTCAAATTTCGTTATCATCGTCGGTTTATGGGATTCAGATGAATCACAAGCGGTCATCGCAAAGGCTTCTGCAGGACAACCGCGGGGCGCGGAGTCGTGGTTTAGCTCTCTCCCAGGTAGGCTTTACGAATCTCAGCGTTATTCAAAAGGTTTTGGGCTTCATCTTCCATGACAATCACGCCGGTTTCCAGAACATAGCCTCTTTTGGCGGTCTGCAAGGCGATGTTGGCGTTTTGTTCCACGAGAAGAATCGTCGTCCCGTCATTGCGATTGATTTCATCGATGATTTCAAAAATTTTTTGAACGATGAGCGGGGCCAGCCCCAGGGAGGGCTCGTCCAGCAACAACAGTTTGGGCCGGCTCATCAAGGCCCGGCCGATGGCCAGCATCTGCTGTTCCCCGCCCGAGAGCGTTCCCCCATGCTGGTTGCGACGGTCTTGCAACACAGGAAAGAGATCAAACACATGCTCACGATCTTTCTCGATTTCATCCTTGTCTTTGCGAAAAAAGGCGCCCATCTCCAGGTTGTCTTCCACCGAAAGACGCGGAAATATGCGGCGCCCCTCAGGAACCTGACATAATCCCATGGGCGGCAGCAGATCGGCGGGTTGCCCCTGGATGGGCTGGCCGTTGTAATGGATTTCACCCTGTTTCAGCGGAATAATGCCGCAGATGCTCATCAGGGTGGTCGATTTGCCGGCCCCATTGGCCCCGATGATCGATACGATCTCACCTGGATAGACCGACAAGCTGATCCCCTTGAGAGCCTTGATATTGCCGTAGCTGGTGTGGACACCGCGAAGTTCAAGGATGGGCCGCGTGCGCATTCAACCCTCGCTTTCCTCTGAGCGACGACCGAGCCGCTTGGCCGCGATGAAACCCGTAGGTTTGAAAACCATCATCGCCACCATGGCCCCGCCCAGACAAAGCATGCGGTAGAGCTCGAACTCACGGAATATTTCCGGCAGGACAATCAAGGCCAGCGCCCCCAGAATGACGCCTGGAATGGAGGCCATCCCCCCCAGGACCACCATGGCCAAAACGGTGGCCGACTCGAGAAAGGTGAAGCTCTCGGGGCTCACGAAGCGAACGCGCGCGGCAAAGAACGCGCCGGCCAAGCCCGCGAAGATCGCGCCCATGGCATACGCCAGGAGCTTGAGCCGGTAGGTATTGATCCCCATCAGTTCGGCGGCGGTTTCATCCTCGCGAATCGCCTCCCAGGCCCTTCCAATACGCGAGAGATTGAGTCGACGGACAGCAATGATGGTGAAAATGGTCAAAAGCAGAATCACATAATAAAGATAGTGCAGTTTTTTGAGATAGAGATGTTCAAGACTGAAGCCGTCAGCGAAACTGGGGAAGAAAATGCCGGGGGCCTTAATGCCCAAAATGCCGTTGGGCCCGTTGGTGAGCTCCATCCAGTTGTTCAGAATGATGCGGACGATTTCGCCAAAGCCCAAGGTCACGATGGCCAGGTAGTCGCCGCGCATGCGCAGGGTGGGATAGCCGATGATGCACCCGGCGATACAGGCGGTGAAGGCCGCCACCGGCAGTGAAAGCCAGAAGGGAATTTGGAAATTAACGCTCAGCAGCGCGTAGGTGTAGGCACCGACGCCGTAAAAAGCAATATAGCCCAAATCGAGCATTCCGGCCAGACCGATCACGATATTGAGGCCCAGCCCAAGGCAGACATAGACCAGCACATTGATGGCCACATCCTGCTCATAGCGGCCGGTGAAGACCGGAAAAATTAAGGCCAATACGGCAACGGCGGCAACCCCAACCCATCGCGGCGAACGGGTGTAAGCGTCCGTAAGGCTGATCTTAACCTCCGAGGACGCATGACTGAACCAGTTTAGCAGGCCTTGTTTGTGGAGCACCACTGCGGCGACGATGACCAGGGTAACGGCGAAGATATAAAACCAGACATTAAAGGCTTTGGCAAAGGAAAGCGTACCGTCTTCGTGAATCCCCAGCAGCGGCCACAGCAGCCCGAAGAGCCATACCATGCCAATCAAATAGTATTTTATGAGTTGCTTAGACGCGGGTATCATCGACATTTTCACCCATGATGCCGGTGGGCCTGAAATAAAGGACCGCAATTAAAATAATGAACGCGAATACGTCCTTGTACTGGCCGGAAATATAGCCGGCCCCGAAGATTTCCACCATGCCGATGATCAAGCCGCCCAGCATGGCCCCGGTGACATTGCCGATGCCGCCCAGGACCGCCGCGGCAAATGCTTTGATGCCGGGCACAAATCCCATGGTGTAGTTGTCCGATCCGTAATAGAGCCCCACCATGATGCCCGCCGCGGCGGCCAGAGACGCGCCGATGGCGAAGGTCAGGCTGATGATCCGGTTGCTGTTGATACCGACCAGCGCGCTCATGACCTTGTCCTGAGCGGTGGCGCGCATGGCCTTGCCGATGCGGGTTTTAAATACCAGGATGTTCAGAAAAATCAGAAGACCGATGGTGATGACGACGATCATGATCTGCAAATAGCTTACGACGATATTCCCGAACTCGAGCGCCCCCTGGCTGAAGGCGGCCGGGTAGGGCTTGTCATAGACGCCCTGGGTCAGCATGAGGCCGTTGGACAGAAAGATGGACATGCCCAGGGCGCTGACCAGGGCCGCCAGGCGGGTCGACTTGCGCAACGGCAGATAGGCCACTTTTTCGACGGCCATGGCCAGAAAGGCACAGAAAAGCATGGCCAGCAGCAGGCTGCCGCCCAGGCACAGCCAGGGATGCGTCTGCAGATAACCCTGGCCGGCGAGAAAGCTGAGCAGGATGACCCCCATATAGCCGCCCGCCGCGAAAAATTCACCGTGGGCGAAATTGATCAACTGGATGATGCCGTACACCATGGTATAGCCCAGGGCAATCAGGGCATAAATCCCGCCGAGGGTCAGTCCGTTGATAAGTTGCTGCAGAAAGAATTCCATCTTCGATTCCGTGATGCCAGGAGAAATACCCCCGGGTCATGACACCGGGGGTATGGGTGCGTGTTTTGGGAGATTGGGTTAGAACAGCTGACCGGTGGCCGGATTCCAATAAGTCTTGAACTTACCGCCGTCTACGGTCCAGATAACATAGTCGGAGCCGGAATCACCGTTTTCCATGAACTTGATGTGCTTCGTGGCGCCG
>JAAUYB010222208.1_pt1 | contig 11905 bp, 21 predicted proteins | sample 7278071 | NCBI WGS metagenome assembly JAAUYB01 (sample SAMN14350121, study PRJNA611818) | marine sediment metagenome | isolation source: surface marine sediment (1.8m) | place: French Polynesia: Moorea | collected 2018-08 | reverse complement strand
CGGCTAGGTTGGTGATCGGTGAAAAGGTCCGCAGAGACATAGGCCACGGTTACCGCGTGCTTCCCTGCAAGTCAAGTGTACTCTTAGCGAAGCTCGCGATATCCTAATTGCACACTACGCGTACTTCGCCTTAAAGGCTTCACACCTGCGCTCTGCCAGTGTCCTTGCCCGCTTGCGCACTTTGCGCGCCGCGAACTTGTCGCGCTTTCCGCCGAACTTGGCTTTTGACCCTTTCGGCGGAATGATCTCGCGCCACGACAAGAAATAACCTGCCGCATTGCGCCAGCACGAATAGCAGAAACGCACTTGCCACCCTCTGCCGTCTCTACCTGCGTCGAAGTAGCGGTATGAACTGCCTTTCGGTCCCATGATACGGGTAAGCTTGTACTTATTCGGATCAGCTTCAATTAGCGCTACCTCTGTCTCGCGTGACCGACGTAGTATGTCTTCGAACGCAGCTTGCAAAACGTCGTTGTCCATTGTCTTCCTTTCATGTCAAAGAGCGATTGCATTCTACCACAAATTTTACACGTTGTCAAATACGCTTGCAATGTACGTGTCCGACTACGCGTATTTTTACGCTAATAATTTTTGATATTGCGTGGTGTGCGTCGGGCTATGCGGGGTATTCAGGGTCGGCGCACCTCGGCCCCCGCCCCCTGTACACCCCCTCCCCCTTGTTTATTTAACATAATGTCCATTATGCGCCAAAAAGATGTAATGATATCAGTATGTTACCTGGCTCATGTCGTGCACATTGTACACAGTGTGCAATGCGGCCACGTTTGGCATGTGCATTGTGTGCTTTGCGCATGTGTGCACGACGTGTAGCGAAGGTGGAATGCGATGCGGAACTAATAGCACACTTCGCCCTGTACACTGCACAACGTACAATCAACACACTATGTCCAACGCCCAAAAGGCAAGTTTCGCAGATTGTCCAAGGGTGCAAGAGTGCTGCACCGCTCATACGGTGCAGACACACTAAGCCCGCCATGGACAAGTCGCGCTTTTCAGCCTAAACCCAAAACGCACCTGAAAGAGCGGAAAATGGCACAACAAGAGAATGAACGTACAGCGACGCGACGCAAGCGGCACACAACGCGCAAGATGCCCTATGCGCTTGACGTGCACGACGCCGAAGCCATCGAAGTGTGGCCGCTTGGCAAAGTTATGACAGCCAAGGCGAGCGGCCAAGGCTGGACAGACGTGTTGCTGATCCTAGACGATGCAATCCGGTTGGGCGGGAAGCACAATTCGCGCAGAGTTCGATATAACGGACGGTTTTACATCACGCACAACAAACGCCGCGTGTACCTTTGTGCAGAGCTTGCACACCGCGTCTTAGAGATGGCCGCACACGTCTACGGCATCGACAGCGAACAAGACGCGTTGCACAACGCGACACTCAAAGGGTATTGACTACCGTACATTAAGAGCGTATATGCCCTAGGCATAACGAAACGACACAGACAAAGGAACAGACAAATGCAAGGTTTTATCGATCACAAAATAGCGCTAACCCGCGTTGCGCGGAACTACGAACTGGCAGACCGTACACGCGCCGACTACGCTCGCGAAGGCAATCTGACTGCACGTGACCAGCATCGCTACGGCATGGACTTGATTTGCGCAACATGGGCGGAATGCCGCAACATCACTTGGAAGGAAGCAGAGCGCGAAATTATTGGACGTATCAACGAAGCGCAACAAAACGCCGCTGCGTTCGCAGCGTTTCAACTGTAAAGGAACAGACAAATGCAAGTACAGTTCAACACCAAGCGCCATTACACAGAACACGGTCAGCGCATCATTGCGACGCTGCACCCTGACAACGTTGTTACCTTCTACGACATCGACAGAATGGTTGACGGGCAGTTTGAATTCGACAGTACCGACGAATTGCAACGTTTCTTCAAGGATAAGGAAAGCGCTGCGCAGATCATAATGCAGCGTTACGATTGGCACGCCTATAAACGTACGAAGCGTTCGAGCGACGACGCGTTTACCGATGATGGATGCAACGCGGTAACCCGTTGGAAAGACGAAAGCCCAAACGACCCGCAGACGCCGCAAGAGAAGCCACAGCACTACGTGACAGGCGCAATCGAACGTGGCGAGGATGAAGCAATACCATCCTGCGTGGAAGCGCCAGTAGGCGGCAAGGGCCAGCAAATCGCGCGGGCTAACTTCATTGTGCACTACGGCAATGGTGAATGGCGCGCGACCATCCTGACAACACCAGACGCGGCAGGGCAACACGCGGCCTACGCGATTGGAAGCTGGCACCCATCCTACGACCGTTGGGCAGACGCAGTAGACGCCGCGTGCAACGTTGCCGACATCTTCGACGCCTGCCTGGCGAGCGGCACCAAAGTGTCGCTCGTTACTGCCGTTGAGGTTTTCGGCGGTGGCGTCGCGCTCAACTATCGGCGCTAGGTTGAGGTCTGCACCGTTGAGGCGGTGCAGCAATGAACTTAGAGGCGCGATGATGAGAAACCCAGAAGACATCAAAGTGCTGATTAGCTGAAAGGAACAGAAGCCATGACAACAAGAGTAAAGCTTAGGCTGGAAATCGACAGCATCAACGCGGCGTTTCAAGACGACCCGCAAGGCGAATTGCGGCGCGTCCTAGTAGACGACGTGCTAGCGGCAATCGCTGGAAGCACTGCGACTAGCAAGTCCGTGTTTGACATCAACGGCAACCGCGTTGGCCGATTGACCTACGAAACCACAAACGAAGGATAGAAGCCATGACTGACAAGACATGCGCCGACTGTGGCGCGACAATCGAAGACGGGCAAAGCGCAGTACTGCGCGAAAAGGGAAAGCGTGTTTGCTACTCTTGTGCAGCGCTGCGCGAATTTGACGATTTGGTCAGACGCGGCCAAGGCGTGCTCTACTTGACGGGTAGCGAGTTAACGAACTGGACAGGCATTATGCGCTTTAACGTTCGTCTAGAAACGTTCAGCAAGCATGGTGGCGGGTTTGGTTCGCAACGCACCGACGCGTGGTTTACCGGACCGGACGGCCACACGTGGCACGCTATCAACCGTGGCGACATGGACCTTGCACGGGTGCGTCGCGTTCAAGCCGACACGTACACACGCCTTGACCCGCGTGCGTATCAGGAAGCTATGCGCAAAGCGCTTGCGGCACATTTGGAAGGATAGAAACCATGACACGCCAGATACACTTTAAAGGAAACGACTTCTTTCTGTCGAAAGAGGACCTAGACGAAGACTTTGCCGAGGCCCTAGACGCTTGCGCGCAACCTGGACCTGCCGACCAAGCTGTCGCGGTTGTGTTAGCGCGTTTCGACATCACTGGCGACGTAGAGGACTGCAAAGCCTACCTGCGCGGCTACGGCGCTTGGGAAGATGATGAACTGCAACACCATGACACGAACCTAAGCCGCCTCGTTTGGCTTATGGCGGGCGACTTGAGCGAAAGCGGGGAAGCATACTTCTGCACGTATTGAGAGACATCGCAGAGCGCCGCTAAGGCGGCGCTTCACTGTGTCACTTAACCGCGAAAGGATAGAAGCCATGACACGCTACGACGTAAACAGAGGAATGAGTTCGAACGAGTTTCGCTTGGCGCTTGCCGAGGTGGCACACGACATCGGCGTTTTTAAGAAGCAGGTTTGCACCCATGAGGCCAAGCACTGTCTAGTTGACCTTGTGGCGCAAGCGCGCTTGCTCACCAAGATTGCCCTAGACGAATGCAACGGGGTTCCAAAGAAACCGGGAAGCCGCGAGATGGAATGGACAGAGCGCCACCAAGACGCCGCAGACGAGGCGCGACGCATCGCGGAGCATCAAGTCTACAATGACTGCAAGGTGATTTTCGGAAACGACATGGAAGGCGCTGAAATCGAGTTCAACGCAGATCCACGCGGTGTGCCCGTCAAGTTGATCTTTGGCGAGCGCACCATGCTGATTGACGGGGGCCACCAATGATTAGGCCCGCGCACCCGTACAAGCCCCACAACGTCCACACGTGGCAGGACGTATGCAAACCGGGGGAGAGTTCCCCTAGCGAGGGGAAGTGGTTTGCGGCTAAGTATAAGGACGGCCACCAAGTCGCAAGCGCTGGACCTTTCGACACTGAAAGAGAAGCCATTGACGCGGTGTTGTCGTGACCGATCGAACAGTTAAGCGGGTCTACTCGGCCCGCTCGCACCTTGGCCTAAACCATGCGCTAGCCAAAAACGGACAGCGGACAGAGTGCGGTAAGCGTTGCGGACATTACGCAACGCTTCCGCCTGTGCCGCTTGCGCAGTTCTTAGAAAGCAACCGCTCTTGCACGATTTGCCGCGACAGGCTACAAGAGCAAACCGAAAGCGAGTGAATATGAGACAATTTGCACTAACTTTGCCATCTGCCCTGCCGTGTCACTTCCTGGCAGACGCAGGGAGAGAAACGGCGCGCGAGACACTTGAATACCTTTACGGTACGCCCATCGACATCGACAAAGTATGGGAAGACCGCGACGCGCTGCACGATGCGTCTATGTCGATGCAACCGAAAAGCGACAAGGGCAAGGCGTGTTTTCCACGCATCGCACCGCCGCCGCCCCCGCAACCGACCGAGAAGCGTTTGCCACCGTGGCAAGTCGCGTTGGCCTTTGCGGCAATTGCAGGCGCAACCGCTGCGATTATCTACGCACAAATCTAAAAGGCGCTTGACACTCAACGCGCTCTACGTGTAACAGTTAACTTGTTTAGCAAAACCCAAACGGAAAAGGATTGAACCCATGGGAAAAGAAGAATTCAAGTTCGACACCGGACTCCCGCTCCCCGCGCCGACACGCACCGGCAGGGCTTCCGAAATGATGCGACGCCTCGCGGCTATGACGCCCAATGTATCGTTTCTCGAAAACGTGGAAGTCCCGGCCAACACGAAGGCTTCGGAGAAGGCCGAGAAGCTGAAGGAACTGCAAGGCAAGACGCGCAATCGTCTGACCAGTTCCATCCGGCGCTTCAAGGAAAAGAACCCCGACCACCCGCATGACTTCGTCGTCCGGCTGGTGAACGACAAGGAACTCGGCACGGGCGTTCGCGTCTACTGCACGGAACAGGAAGCCGCTTAACTCGCGGCGGCTTTCTTGGCGCTTCCCTGTGGCCGGTGGAGCCAGGAGCAGGGAAGCGCTTTACAAGGCCGAGAAGCGAGGGAAACCATGTACATTCAAGACTACAGCGGCGCACCTGAAGACGTCCTAGCGGCGGCTTTTTCTACGCCTAAACTGCACCCCAAGAAGAAACCGACGCGCGAGGTCGTTATGCGCGTCGTGCACGACACGGTGCGAAAGCGGTTTCTTGCGAAACTGGGAAGCGAGATATTCGACACGCTTGAAGACGTCGTGCTTGAGTACGAAATGCTCAACGACCGACCCGCCGACGAAGACACAAACCCCGACGCGCAGCGACGCCGCGACGAGTACGAAGAAGGCTTGGACGACGCGATAGAAGCGGCGCTAGAGCCATACAACGAATACCTGTCCGCAAATTGGCTTGGCGAGAAGACAATTGACACGGGCGTCTGGGAAGACGAACACGAAAACCGCAAAGTGTTGACGTCACTTTGCACAAGCGCGGCGAAAGAAATCTTCAAGACCTTGACCGGCGACAAGACCCCAAACCAAATGCTTGCAAACGCAGGCATCACCCAAGAAGCAGTAGACGAAGCACTGCAAAACAGCAAGAAAGAGAGTAACGCTATGACCGCTGACCCTTCTGACGTTCAAGCCGTGTATCAAAAGATGCACGAACACCTGGGAACGGAATTCGACCAAATGCTCGTTTTTGACGACATCGGAGTAACGCTGATCGAGGACGACGAAATCTTGTCGAACGCGGCGGCGCAACGTTTGGGCCTGACTGAAGACGAAGCCGACGTACTGCGCACCGAAGCGCTTGTGAAGTCTGCCGAAGACGTGGCCGACGAAGCCGTTATGTTCCTCAGTGACAAATCGTCCTTCAAATCGTCTCGCAAGTCGAAGCCTGCCGCGAAACCGGAAGGGGCAGACGAAGCCGCGCTTGATCCCGTCGTGTTCGAAAACCTGAAGGTCTGCGGCGCGAAGGATACCGACATGGCCGACGCACTCGGCGTGTCGCGTTCGACGTACACAAACTACACGAAGGGCAAAACGGCCATGGCACCGGACGCGGATCAATACAAAGTGCTGCGTACGGAAGTTATCGACCGTGCCAACAGAATGCTGGCAGCGCTGAGCGCTCTAGACGGAACTGACAGGGGGCAAGTGGAATAATGCCTACGCTTGAATTGAAAAAGCGCAACATGAACGGCGGTTCTGCTATCGACGTTGAACGCATATCGGTCGCACTGTCGCCGACGCAATACGAACGCGCCGTCGCAGCGGAGTACGTGGCGTTCGCCGACATGATATTCCGAAACGAAGGCGACCAAGAGAAACCTTCGTTTTTCGCTATTGAAGTCGTAAACCTTATCTAGCGACGAACCGACACGCTGCCAAACCGTTTCAATCGAGCAAACAAGAGGAACGAAACCATGGCATGTAAAGCGATACGGCAAAGCGACGAAATGTTTTGCGGGCGTTGCGGTTTAAGGTGGGACATAGACGACCCCTCACCGCCGCCATGCCCGCACCAGGTAAGAGAACAGGTACGTGCTAGAGCCAAAAAAGAACAGGCTGAAGCCCAGAAGAACCGGAAGCCCGCCTACCGCCGCTGATAGCTTCTTGCTGCGCATCTGCAAGGCCTTGGACGAGCCACCACGAATGCTTGCCGCAAACATCGGCGTAGAGTACGATGAACTCGCGCCGCTGCTAGACGAGCGTATAGCGGTCGTTGAGATAGACCGCGACGAGGTTTGGTGGAAAATCAGCGAACATCTTGCGAAACGTCTGGGTGAGTTAATGGCGGCACGTAAGGAACTCAACAAAGCGTTGCAGAAAGACAGAGCCGCACGCGCCGCACGTATAGCAGGGCAGAAAAATCGCGGCAGAAAGGTAAGACCACGTGCAAGGGATTAGGACATTCGAAGCAGTCATACCTATCGACGGTCCGCTAGACGTGCCGTTTGAAGACTGGCCCGCAAACATTCAGGACCGGATAAACGAAGCAATGGAAGCACTCAGTAAAAAGTTAGAACTCCCGTTGACTATCGTGCACGCCGAATACCGCAAGGACCACGACTTACAACCGGAACAACCTGGGTACCACTATCTGCACGTCATTCTCAGCGAGGTCGTCATGGCCGACGAACGTACAATTGACCCAGGACGCGTCGTCAACACTCCGAAACCAAAGGTGCATTGATGATATCAAATTGCATACCCGCCGTGAAGCGCTCAACGTGACACTTGTTCTCGGTATAGACCCTGGCGCGTCTGGCGCGCTAGCAGTGTATGACACGGAGACGCGTAGCTTGGTCGGTGACGTCGTTGACATTCCGATATGGCATCAAACAGTCGGAAAACGTAAACGCAAGCGTATAGACCCTTTGGCAATCGCCGACTTGTTCGATACCTACGAACTCATGGGCGTTGAACTCTGCGTCATGGAAGCGGTCGGAGGACGTAAATCGCAAAACGCTGCGCACGCTTTCACGTTTGGGTACGGCGTCGGTGTCTTGTACATGGCCGCGTTTTACTCTGCCGTTGTGATAGAAACGGTACCGCCTCAGACATGGAAGCAACTGTTGCGCGTGCCGGGAAAAGCTAGGGCAGACGATAGCGCGATCTTGGCACGAGCCGACGAACTATTTCCGAACGATAGGCATCAATTCAGGGGCGAACGTGGCGGCAAGCGTATCGACCGCGCCGAAGCGGCCATGATTGCGAAGTTCGGCGGCGATCACATACTATCCACCATGCAACCCAAGCCGGACGTTGAGGCGAGGCTTGCGAACAGACTAGCAGACACAGGAGCGTGATATGGCGAAGGATTATGAAGAAGAAATTGCGGCACTTATAAGAAATCTTCAAGAAAACAACGAAAACATAGCCCTTCAACGTGCTACACGTTTGCTTGCTGACCTTATGAACACGCACGCGGCGCAGCACGTCCTCCTTTCGAGTATCCACCACGAACTCGTTTTTATGAATGAAAATCTTATCAAGATAAAGCAGGAGATACAGGAGCATTGATATGGCATGGACAGACGTACCCGCAAAAATGATCCAATACGATTTGGAAGCGTACGCACCGACAAACGCGACGCAAACGCTTCTGAATGAGTTCAGCGTGACGACGGTTGACGACGTGCCCGAAAGCCGACGCACTGAATTTGAAGAAGCCCTGGACTATCGACTAGGCGCTTGCCAGAACCTCGCGAAGTCCAAAGCGGTGCGAGGATTGGAGTGACCGACCCCCTTCCGCTGTTTCCGTACCAAGCCCAAGCTGCGGACTTGCTAGCGTCGCGTGACCGTTTCGGACTGCACGACGAGATGGGTATCGGCAAGACGGCCACGGCTATAGGCGCTATCGACCGTACGCTAGGCGAGCGCGGTTTGGTGATCTGCCCCGCCATGCTGCGCGAGAACTGGATACGAGAGTTTAAGCGTTTCTCTCTGTACGACCGCCGCTTGTGCAAAGGGCAGAACATTCACGACTTCGTAGCATGGTTGCGCGGTCGTTTCGATGTCTTGGTGACGTCGTACGAACAAGCGACCAAGTGGGCGGCGAAGTTCAAAGAACACGGCGAGATTATAGACTTCTGCGTCATGGATGAAGCGCACTATCTCAAGAACGTGGAGCGCAACCGAACCCGTGCAATCTTAGGGCACGAAGGCGGCGGCGACGACAGCGTAGTGGAGTGGGCAGAGAACGCGTGGCACCTGACAGGTACGCCCATGGCAAACGACCCCATGGACGTGTATTCTTTCCTGCGGTTTGTTAAAGCAATCGACCTAAGCCCCGACGAGTTTGCCGGGTATTTCTTCGAAAGCGAACAACGAACGTATAGCACACGCCACCGTCCAAGAGTGGACGCGATACCCGAACTTCAGCAACTCATTTACAACAACTCAATACGGCGTACACATTCTGACGTCGGCATGGACTTACCGCCTATTTGGCTGACAGAGGTGCTTGTCGAAGGCAAGACAATCGACATTCAGAAAGCGATGGAAGCGTACCCGTTTCTCGAAGACGCAATAGTGTACGCCATTGAGCACGGCGATATAGCTTCACTTGACGCGACGCACATAGCTATTGTTCGTCGTCTTGTCGGCAAGGCCAAAGCCGTTGCATACGCCGACATGCTTAAGATGGAACTGGACAGCGGTAGCGGAAAGCGCGTCGTTTTCTGTTGGCACACCGAACCCCTTTTGCATGTTCGAAACTACATGCGGAAGCACGGATACGACACAGTGGCCGTGTACGGCGACACGCCCGAACACGAAAGACAGGACGCGGTACACCGTTTTGTCAGTGACCCAGACTGCAAGGTTTTCGTCGGCAACATACGCGTTGCAGGCACCGGCTTGACACTTACGTCAAGCTGCGAGATTGATATGCTCGAAAGCGATTGGTCCCCTGCCGGAAACGCCCAGGCGATCAAGCGAGTTCACCGCTACGGGCAATCAAACGAGGTTCACGCACGGTTCATCACATTAGCCAATTCGGTTGATGTCGCTGTCAATCGTGTCGTGGCGTCCAAGACTGCAAGCATCGCGAGCATCGAGGGGCACAGCATGACCGCTGCGCCGCTTGACGCACTCGACTACTAGCAGTAAACAAGTTAAACGAAACAGAGGAAACCTTTCATGCAACTCGTGACAGACCTAAACGACCCCGCCGACGTGCTGGCGAGCATCGACTTCTTGCAAAGCACGGTCAACGATGCAACCGCTGCCCCTCCTGTGGCACCCGCTGCGCCCGCTGCCGCTCCTGCGGCACCCGCTGCGCCCGCTCCTGCACCCGCTCCTGCACCCGCTGCGCCCGCTGCCGCCCCTGCGGCACCCGCTGCGCCCGCTGCCGCCCCTGCGGCACCCGCTGCCGCTCCTGCGCCCACTGCCGCTCCTGCGCCCGCTGCCGCTCCTGCGCCCACTGCCGCTCCTGCGCCCGCTGCCGGTGGGACGGACGTCGCTGCGGCGCTTCAAGCGTACTCGAAAGCGCACGGGCCGAAAGCAGCAAAAGCCGTGCTGCAACAGTACGGTTTTGCCGCCGCTTCACAGGTACCGCCTGAGCAAGCACCAAACGTCATCGCTGCGCTCGCGGTGGCGTAACCATGCAAGAGGAACGCGCGCACCGCAAATGGTCGCCGTCACAGGCGGAACGCATCTTTTTCTGTCCTGGGTCGAGCAACCTTATTGCGCGCGTTCCTAAACGCCCGTCTTCAGTGTACGCAATAGAAGGCACGAACGCGCACGACGTTCTTGAAGCAGCTTTGCGCAACGGCTGCCGTGACGCGAAAGAAGCGCACTTCGAATACTCTAACTTGTGGGCGCAAGAGTTAGACGACGGCAATAACGAGTTCTACTTGTCCGTGCAGACAGCGCTTAACTACGTGTACGGTCTGCTAGACGAGTACCCCGACGCGCAATGGTGGATTGAAACGTTCGTAGACCCGCCGCTGCCGTCTGATCCCGGCGAAGCGGGCGGGTTCTGTGACGTCGGCATATGGGTACCGTCTATACGCACTCTATTCGTCATTGACTACAAGCACGGCGCAGGCGTAGCCAAAGCAGCGCGCGGAAACCATCAAGTGTTCCAGTATGGGGCGGGCTTTTTGTACGATGCGGACCCGCTTGTGTCACCTGACGACGTGGACACGGTTGTCCTGACGATTGTGCAGCCCCGTGCGTTTCACGAAGAAGGTCCAATACGCGAAGTTGAAGTGACGCCGACCGACTTGTGGAACTACCTGTTGAGCCTAGACGTCGCGGTGCGAAACGCGCAGAAACCCGACGCACCGTTAGTACCCGGCGAAGACCAATGCCGTTTCTGCGACGCGAATACGTCGTGCCCTGCGCGCGAAACGCAAGCCTTGCAGGTAGCGCAAGCGGGCTTCAGTCAGATTAAAGACGTGGCCGCATCGGCGCTTCCACCACCGTCGCAACTCGACATAAACCGACTTGCTCAAATTCGCTTCCACGCACCGATGCTGCGCAAATGGCTAGAAGACATCGACAAGCATTGCGAAGAACTAATGCGAGGCGGCCACCACGTGCCCGGTGCGAAGCTTGTTATGGCACAAGCGCGACGCAAGTATTGGGGCAGCGAGGAAGATACCGCAAAGCGTATCGCAGCGCTTGCAGGCGCGTCGCTTGACGACGTTTGGACGCGTAAGCTTATGAACATAACGACCGCAGAAAAGATGGTCGTTGAAGCATACAAAAGACGCGTAGGCAGAGGCAAGAAGAACGCAGCCGCCGCAGATGCGCGACAAGCGTTTGCGTTCCTGACCATTAAAGAGACGTCTGGTAACTTGGTTGTGGCAGACGAAGATGATCCGCGCCCCGCTGTTAACAAAGCGGCAAGCGCATTCGGCAACCTAATTGGAGTGATAGAATGAACGCAGTAACGACAATAGTTCACGATAGCGTCGTGGGCGACGCGTGGATACAACAGACAGCGGCGCAAGTCCCTGTACAACGCGTCATGGATCAAGAGACCGGTGACTTCACGGGTGACATACTTACCGGTCCGGTTCGTCTTGCGTTCGATACGCTGTTCGAACTGCCGAAGCCGACGCCGCAAATCGAGAACCCAAAGTACGGCGCTGCGTTGCTGTTTACGCCACTCGCCGACTTCACGATATTCTACGAAGAATACTATCGTGTGTGCGCTGCGGAGTTCGCGGATCATTACGACGCGGGTTCGCAGCAATACTACGGGCTGCACTCTCCGTTCCGTGACCAAGGCGAAAAGGCCAAGTTCGGCGGCTTCACACCCGGTTGCGTGTTTATGACGTGT
>JAAUYB010028268.1_pt1 | contig 11906 bp, 16 predicted proteins | sample 7278071 | NCBI WGS metagenome assembly JAAUYB01 (sample SAMN14350121, study PRJNA611818) | marine sediment metagenome | isolation source: surface marine sediment (1.8m) | place: French Polynesia: Moorea | collected 2018-08 | reverse complement strand
TCGGTCCAAGTCCACTCTCTCCAAACATGGGTCGCTATGTTCCCGCTGAAGGAGGAGCGGACGGGCACCGCCTTCTCGGCTCGCGCGCCTGATAGCAAGGCGCACACCAGCAGGACCCAGAACAGGAGCTTGGCCATCCTGGCCGCGAGGCGGAGGCGGCAGTCCATCTGCTCATCTAGGTGAAAGGAGCAGAGAACCGGCCCTCGGCCTACACAACAGTGACCGGATCCGCCATGGTGGAGTCGATGGGCCCCCTCCTCTCCGCCAGGGCGCACACCCGACAGCGCCGCAGTGGGTGACAGTTTGCTTCTGGGCACTCCTGATCGACCTTCAGCACGAACACCCCCGAGGCTCCCACTATGACCGGGCGGATGCGGCCCTCCAGCCCCGCTACCAGGAGCTCGCGGCGGAGGAGGGAGAACATTCCCATCCTCCTGCCCTCGCCCCTTGGCACCAGCAGGTGAACCACCTCTCCCAGGTCTTCCTGTCGAGTGAGGGGCTTCAGAAGCACGTTGAGGTCGTGCGTTCGGCCGAGAGCCTGGACCTCGGCGGGGGTCACAATCTGGGGCCTGCGCTGGGGCGTTGGGACGGAGTGAAGCGTCTCCTGAGCGGGCTCGTGGTGAGCGGCTGCGGCGAAGCCTGGCGGAGGGCCCACCACCCGGACTCCTCTCTCCTCCTGATGGCCCCTTCCAGCGCAGTGCCTCCGAGGCCCCGGTGACGTCGGTGGCTGGGACAGGAGCCCCAAAGAGCGTCCAGGGGTGATCGGCCGGTTGTCGACGGAGGTGAGTCCCTGCTCGCGCGGCACAGTCGTAAGGTCGATTGCGGGGGACTCTTGGTCGACGAGGAATGGGCTCCTCATGCCCTCTCGGTCGCCCTTGTCGGCTGGCCGCGAAGATTCCCCTCTCGTCGAGGCTGGCATCAGAGTCCCCGGCGTCCGGCTGCGAGACCTCATCCTCCGATCCCGTCTCCGATTCCCGCCGTCGCCTCGACGAGCCTTGATCTCCGGCTCCGCCGTCCTCGAAGCGGAAGAGTGGGGGAGAGGGAGATTCGAGGCGGCTTCTCCTCTTGGGCCTGAACCCTCCCTCCCGCTCCTCTTCCGCCTGCGCTCCTCGTACTCCTGGTGGCGGCGGAGCTGGTTCTCCTGGTCCGCCCTGGCCAGGGCCCTCCCGAAGGCGGCCTTGGCGGATTGCTCCTGAGGGTGAGCGGCGGACCTGGACATTGTGGTGGAAGCGCGGGGGCATCAGGCCTCTTCAGGTCAGTAGATGGGTGAGTAGCTGCGTGGCTGTAACAGACTGAGAGAGGACAGGTTAGGTTCTATGTACATTGGCGCACAGCGTGCCGCGTTGCGGGTTCTACCATTTCTATCGCTACAATTGCCAATCATTTATTTCCTTTTTCTTTACATTGCCTCTACTCCCTAGTGAACAGCTTGGACAGCGCTTTTAGATTGAGGAAGCCGGGCAGGGCTCCAGCTCCGCCTCCCCCTCCTTCCTCATCATCTTCATCTCGCCTCTGTGGTTTCTCCTTTTCTCCCTTCTCCTCGCCATACTGCGCTGAATCAATTTCTGGCTCTGGATCCTCTTTCTTTCTCCTTCTGTATCCTGGCAGGACGAACTCGGAGAAACGCACTGGCAGTTTTCTGTGCCGTTGTGGTCGCCTCTGCGGCGTTGGTGCTGCTCCCTCCACTAATTCGGGGGCTGATTCTTCCGAAAGATTCCTCTCATCCCTGGCGTCCTCGAGTTCTGGAGCTGACTCCTCATCAATGTCCCTGTTGTCTTGTGCTGGCGTAAAATTTAGTGGCCTTGGTCTGCGCATCCCCCTCCTTATCCCCAGGGGCGAGTCGCCGCCGTCCGCGGCGGCGGCCTCCTCCGGCGTTGGGCGAGCCCACCTTTGTTTGTGTCGGGGGTCCCCTCTCGGCGTTTTCTCCCGCCTGGCCTCTCGGTCCTGTCGGCGACGAAGCTGCTCCGCTGGCTCCACATAGACCGGTTCGTAATTGCCGTTCTCGTCCATGCCGAATCCGCGAAGGAACCAGTCGTCCAGGCCTCCATCCGGCCAGCGGAACGGCTGAAGCAGGCCACACTATGGCCTGGGTTTCGGTAGCGTATGAAATGAGAACTCAGGGCGTGGACAACAACGGACCTCCTTGTGTGTGATCTCAGCCAAGACTGATTATATTTTTCCCCTTCGGGGGAGAGGTTGCGAGATACTTCTATTGATACATAGCACAGACTACTAAAGGGTGAGTAGTCCAACTGAGGATAGCGCCGCCGCCTGCTTCATATCCTCCGGAGGCACAAAGAGCCGGCCTTGAGCAGCGGCTAGCTCTTCTGTCATTGTCCTCCTACTCAACAATAGATACAGCAATATCTTTGGCGGATGTGACAAGTATCCTTCCGCATCTCAAACATTCTGACAATCCTTTACAGTCTGGCTGACACAAAGATTATAAATTGGTGCATATCCATAATTGATCCATGTTCCTCAACCTAATCTAGTCCGATAGCTCCAGTGATGTCTTGCAAAGATTTAGCTTTTCTTCGTGGGACAAAGCTGTGTTCCTTGGCTTCTCCCTCTTCATACTGTGTGGTTTTCTTCTCCGTAAGACTGCAGCGTGGGGTGCAGGGCGCTGCCCTCGTCCTTGGCCTCCAGCGTCTCCCTGCGGTGGGCCCTGGCCTGCCCGAGGTTGGTGCGGGACCCAGTGGCGCATCAGTTGGGATCCTTTGCAGCCAGGGCGATGCCCACGGGGCGTCCTTCGCCACCTCGTCGTTGAGCGGTGCCGTTGTTGCAGGTGGTCTCCCCAGCCTGGGTGTCGTGGGAGCCCCGAACCTCATCTTGTACACTTGGGCCTCGAAAGAGGCCGTTTGCAGGGGCTCTGAAGGTACCGGAAGCCAAGGATGGGGACGAGACACAAGTTCTTGAGAGTCTCGAAACTGGCCTCCATTTCCGCGGTCAACCCCGGCGGTCGCCGCTTCGCCCCTTACCAGTCTTTGCCGATGACGGTCCACTGCTGGGCGATCCGCGCGTAGTCGGGGATGTGATGGCGTTGGTAGCCAGAGGAGGCCCTCGCCTCCGTCTTGCAGCAGGGCAGGGGCCACTCCTTGACGGCATCCATGTATGAGTCGATGTGGCAGACGGATGCCCTTCTCGTTGAGGATGTGGCCCGGGTAGGTGGTCTCGTCAGCAAAGAAGTTGCACTTCTTCACCATCAGCTTCAGCGGTACGCGGTGAGGATGGTGCCGACCTTTTGGATGTGGGCCTCCACCTCCGTGCTATGGGCGACACAGTTGTTGAGGAACCTGATGACTACCGGGTCCGGAATGTCCTTCAACACCTGGTCCACCGATCGGCAGTATGTCGCCGGCCCGTTGGCGACGCCGAAGCCAAGCCGCGCTGATGTCGACCGAGTACGCGGCGAGGGAGGTGGTGGCAGAGGCCCAGTTCCGTCAGGCCTGATCCAAGAGTCCTTGGGGAGGTCGCTCCCGGCGGCCCCTGCCTCACAGTCGTAGACGGGGATGGCCTTGGTCCCACCCCAAGCCGTGTAGACCGCCAACCCCATGGCGGCGAGGGAGAAGCCATTGGCGGCCCAGTTCTGTCGGCCCTGGTCCTAGTGGGAGATCGCTCCTGGTGGCCTCTGCCTTGGTTGCCACCTTAGCGAGGGCAGCCTCCATAGTGGTGCCAGTCGGGGTTACCCCGGTCGCTCGGGGGAGCTGAGGAAGGGGCGTAGGCACTGGGCAGCGGCTACCCAGGAGCCATCGCCCTGCCTGGCCGGACCCTAGGGACTCGGCAATGGGCCGGCCCCTGCTGGCAATCGTTGTGGAGTCATCAAGCCTGTAAAGTGCCTAGGGAGAATGGTTCGTTAGGGTTAAACTAAGTGCGATTAAATCCAATTTGATCCCAGCTGTGGGACCGTCGTCCGTCAGTGCTTTGGTGGTGCATCCAAAAGGGTCCTAGAGCCTCTGACGTCTCGAGGTCTGTAGGCCTCAAGCATGGAGACGTATGGGAGTTCCATGACAGCTGGCATGCCGGGTTGAAGGGTGTCAACTCCTGCATAGTTGGCAGCTTGTAGGTGGGAAGGTTGCCATTGTCGCCCCTGGGAAATGGCTTGGTAGGCCTTCTCCAGGCCCTCCGCCTGTTGTTGCTTGTGCTGCAACTCCGCCTCTGCGGCTCAGGCCCCTTCTGTTGGTGCCAGTGCCGTTCTGCTGGTCCTCAAGTAGGGCACCGGCGGCAGTTACTGCCGCCCAGATGACAGCAAAGGTCATCTTGAAGATAGCGAACAGGGGAGCTTGTAGTTGACTCTGCAATGAAAAGACTTTGGTTTTTACCTTATCTCCTTATTTAATATTTAACTTGCTTATTTTGTGATAAACAAGACTCTTTTGGTACTTTGTCTCTCTTCTGCTGCTTGACCCCTACATTGTGATTTGTCTTTGCAACATTTACCCTTTTGGTATATGTTGCTTCTCTCTCTCTCCTTTTGGGCGGCCTTTCCTATGTACTGGGCTCTTTTCTCTCATTAGAACGTCCTTGCCCTTTCAGCAACCTCTTGCTGGCCTCGGTCAAGCTCTGCCTTGCCTTTCTAGCCCTCTAACGCACCTTAGCGCAACTCCCTGCGCAGCGCAACTCCCTGCGCTCTCTCTCAGTTGAGCCCCTGTTTATGGTCCTCTGACCGGGCACCACCACTGTCATTTCTATAGCGCAGCCTCCAGCGCGCTCATTTCTATAGCGCAGCCTCCAGCGCGCTCATTTCTATAGCGCAGCCTCCAGCGCGCTCTCATTTCTATAGCGCCGCCTCCAGCGCGCTCTCATTCATATTTTTATACCGCCACTTTCATTTCTAGTACCGCCACTCTCTTTCCTATGGTGCCCTTGCATTGCCGTCCCATTCCCGCCTCCTCTCGGGTACCCGGGTGGCCCAGGCAATCGGGACGACTACATTAATCCTATACTCTTCTAGCTTCCTTTTACAAAGGGTCAGTAGTGGGAGCCCTTATTGGTCAGGATGGCGATGGTGTAGTTGGTGCTCTATCGCCAAGGTCTCCTGGTGCGGCGGCGGAGGTTGGACGCCTCCTCCGGTGGCTTGAGGGAGAAGTCGGAGGGTTGGAGCAGGAGCAATTGTCCGGGCCGCATTTCCTCTTTGCTGTGGCCCATTGGCCCCACTCCCATCCTCCGGGTGGTAGGCACCGTCCCCGTCGTGGTGGTGGCAGTAGCTGTCTGTTTTGTGGAAAGAATGCGTAGGGAGTAGGGCCGCTCTCAAAGAGGACCCCAAGCATTGCTAGAAGTTGACCTGTCCCGAGCACTGTTTGTCGTTGGAATGGCAGTCTGCCGAAGCACCCGGCTACTCCCCAGGTATGTCCTCCGGGTGGTGGGTGCAGTAGCTGTAAGTTTTCCCTGCATCCTGGTCGCCTTGTTTTCTGGATGGGCAAGCCAGGTGTTTTCTCTTTGCTTCTTTTCTTCTTGCTTTTGTTGGCGGCCTATGCTCCGTCTCCTCTCCTCCTCGCCACAGCTTCCTCCGCCGGCGCTCCGGCCTCACTTGTACTCCATCCTAGAGCCGTCGGCGTAAAAGCAGATGGATGAATGCCTGGACTGCTCCTCCCCTCTGGGGTTTGCAGGGTCTGCCTCAGCGTCCAGGGCAGCTGCGGCCGAGGCTGGCCTTCCCTGGTGGCCCTTCTCCGCTTTCGGGGGCCTTGTAGCTCCTGGCCCGCTCGGATGCTGGCCCGCTCGGCCGCCCTGATGGCGGAGGCCGTGGCAGGCGGGAAAGGAGCTCTATCTCTGGCGGCATCCCCAGGATCACCAACTCTCTCACCGGATCACCAACCCTGTTGCTGAGCTCCTGGGGAAAGAGGAAAGGCGGCTGGCCTTGCGGGGTCGGCCTGGTAGGGCAGGGGCAGGGTCTTGACCCCGGTGTCACCCTGCCCCGTCCCACGCACGATCACCTCATCTGCTCCGTCCCGAGCACGGGCGCCCCTCAGTTGCTGGCGCCTCCATGGCCGCTGTAGCCGCCGTGATCACCCTGTCCCAGGTGATCATCCAGCCCTTCATTCCCGCCTCCTGTCAGGTATCTTCCAGGTGTACCTGACAAGAATGGGCTGCTTCTTCTTCTTTTGGGGGCAAGGTGAATGTATTGTCCTATGGATTCTAGGGCTTTCCCTTCTTCTGGATGGGGATTGCCACTGCTCCTACTGTTACCGGTTCTCCAGTCCAAAAGTCCGCCGGTTCTTCCTGGTAGTCGGGTAAGCAGAATGTCTTGTGCTTGCGTTTTCTGCTGTTTTGGTGGTGGCGGCAGCGGTGGCGGAGACTGCCGCCTCCCTCTTCTTGCCGGCAGTGGTGGCGCTGCGTCGCTGCTGCTGTTGGTGCTGAGCTGCCCCTGGTGGCGTCGCTGGCGCCTCTCTTCATCCCATTGGCGGGCGTCTTCTTGGCGCTGATCTCCTCTCTCCGCGCTTTGTTGTCTTCGCTGCTCATCGGTCCAACTGCCGGCAGTTGCAACTCCCAGTTCCCGATGCTCCTGAAGATGTTGCTGCTTCCGGCGTTTGGCCCTGATGTTGGTTAGCTTACTGCAACTCTTGTAGGTTGACTTCAACTTCACAGCCCGGTGGTTTCCTATATGACCCAAACGCGACAGGGCTACAGTGAGAATAGCAGAATGTCTTTGGCTACCACACTCTGTAGCTACTGCATTTATTCAGTGGTTTTTTTTAGTGTTTTAGGGTCGTTTCATGCAGTTGTAGTTGGCCGTAGTAAGTCGCTTTATTTGCCCCTCTTGATCTGTGGGCAGTGGCACTTTTATTGGTTGCCACCAGGCTGTTGGCTTGTTTCAGGAGGTGATGGTCGGCTGACCCAGACCCCAGCACCCATGCCAAAAGGGCGACAAACTCCCTCTATGCGGGGACACAGATCCACTTGGACTTGAGCGGGGCATTCCTGGTCTGTTCAGATTCCAGCCCTGAAAGGCTTATCCAGAGGGCAAATCAATGGTTTTGCCTCGAGAAAGTCTCCGCCTCCAGGACCACCAACTACAACGTCCCCATCTCCTTGGCCATGATCCTGGCGTGGTAAAAGAGGCTGCAGTAACAGTCACAGGACAGTCACAGGTTGTGTACTGTCTTTCATCCATTGAGGCTGTAGGTTGTGTACTGTCTTTAACCCATTCAGACGTTTATCACATACGGCACACACTGCGCAATGGAAATGAGCTGAAGCAACTCATGTCCCATGAATGCCGCCTCGTCATACAGACCAGGGTTGAAGGCCAGGACATGGATGTGGATGTCGGCGCCAGGATTGGCGCCCGCCAGGAATACCTGTCTGCATAGATCTACCCAAACCACAAGAAGCTCTCAGGCCCTTTGTCTCAATCTGGTTCGGTGGGTAGCCATCCTGCAGCCACCCCCGGACCGGTTTGGGCTTCGGGTCTCCCTCCTAAGTTGCTCGCGGTTGCTGGGCGGCCTCAACCTCGAGTTGGACGCCAAGTGGCTAGTTGCTAGCGTCCGATTTCTATATGGGTGCCAACTCCGACCGGCTGGAGGGGCCGCTGATGCCTATGGCAATTTCCCCCGTTCCTCGGCCGACGAATCAGATCAGTTTGCCTCGATGCGAGCCCACCGGCAGTAAGCTTAGAGTTGGCCGTAGTAACCATGGCACGGTGATCCAGCGTCAGCCTCCTAGTATATTTGGGATCCAAGGGAGGGGCTGTTTCCATGCTTCCTCCCAGCTGTCCTAGGTTTGACCGCCGGCTCTTTTGTCCCCACTTCAACGGTGTCCACAGCCATTCATAGCTGGCCAGTCATGTGGATCCTTTCCCCAAAACGCTTGCTATCCTCTTGATGTCCTCAGAGTTTCCTCTCTGGCCTTGTCCCATGGCTAACACCGGATTGATCAACAGCAGTAACAAATATCCAACAGCAGTATCAAATGTCTTCTAAATGCTAGGATTAGTGACAGCTCTCCAGGCAGCATCTTCTCTGGATGGGTAAGCTCTCCCAATTACCTACATCTTGCTGCTGTGTTTTCCTCGGTGGTCTTGGCCAATTTTGGTTGAAGCCTACACCCTCGGCCTCGATGACATTTCAGTGGGAAGGAGGATGTTACACTAGAGGTGTCTATGGCCCGGGAGCTACCCTGCTAGGGCAGCTCCGGGACAGTGTTGCCAAGCGCTTTAACCCTATATTCAGGAACTAAAAAAAGATCATACATCCTTTTGATTTATAGTGAGCAGAAGAGAATAATAATTTGCAGGAATGCTTTTTAGGGTAAACAAACTATTTGTTGAGAAAACAGCTAGATTTTGCTAGGGTGTAAAGTAGGTAGGTATGTTTGGCAACACTGTATATCAAAATCCAAGAGCATTCTTCCTTGAATGGCCACATTGGGTCCTTTGGAGCTCCTGGCAAGAGGCCTCTAAGGTACAGGGGTGTCCGTAGATGTTCAGACCCCTCTTCTTTCTAATAGTATAGGTGTTGTTGGTATTGGGCATCTCATGTTGTCCTTGCTGTTTCTCCTTTTTGCCTATAAGTCCCTGTTTATTCTTCTGTGGGATCATGGGGTCTCTTGTTCAGTTCCTTCTTCTAAAGGTCCCAGGGTCTCTTCTGTTTGGTTGACAATCAGGTGTTCCTTCCATTGACCCTGATGCTCCTTTGTTCATGTCCTATATTGACACCCCTTTGCCCCACTATTTCATGTGGTGTGAATCTCAAACTTAGGAATGGGGCATTTTTAAAACCTTGCCAATTCTTGGCTCTATAGCAGCAATAATTCTTCTGGCTTCACCACTCTGCTAATTCCTCTGGTTTCATCACTCTGCCAATTCTTGGCTTAATAGTGGCAACTGCTGCTAGTTCTTCAGTGTCCGCCACTTTGCTAATTCTTAGCTTTGAAGTGACTGGGGTAAATCCTCTGAAGTCTATAAGGTTCTGTTATGTTATGCTCCAATTAGGAGTCTTTCTTGTGTCATCATGCAGCTTGCAGCCGTCTCCGTATTACCAGTCATGATGTCTTCATGTCTTCACATGTGGCTCCATCTTGACTATTTTGCCATTGACAGTGTTTCCCTGGCTGTGTCTATACTGGCAAGCTATCCCTGCAGGCTGCGGTTTAACTACCTTGCCGTCGGCAGTGTCTCCCCGGCTGCGCCTTATCTCTGCAGGCTGCGGTTTGACCACCTTGCCATTGGCGGTGCATCTCCGGTCGCGCCTCGGTTTGCCGTCGGCAGTGTCTCCCCGGCTGCGCCTTATCTCTGCAGGCTGCGGTTTGACCACCTTGCCGTCGGCGGTGTATCTCTGGCTGCGCCTTGGTTTGCCGTCGGCAGTGTCTCCCCGGCTGCGCCTCGGCTGTACCTATACTGGCAAGCTATCTCTGCAGGCTGCGGTTTGACCACCCTGCCGTCGGCAGTGTTTCTTCGGCTGCGCTTCAGTTACACCATCCTTTTGTTGGCAACCTTGGCTTCGGTGCAGCAGTCAAATCATCGCAATGGTCAGCGCCTCGTTGCAATGTTTTCCCAAATGCACCGAGCCCAGTAGTGGCGGTAGTGGCATCAGTGCAGTAGGAAATTCATCACAATGGTCAAGCCTCGTTGCAATGTTTCCTCAACTGCACCAAGCCCAGGCGTCAGTTCAGCAGGAAAATCACCACAATGGTCAAGCCTCGTTGCAATGTTTTCCCCGCTGTGACTGTGCCTATTAGTGGCGGTCGTGGTGGCGGTGCGTTAGGCAAATCACAATGGTCAAGCAGCAATTGGGGTTTTACTTTACACTGGGCAATCTTTGCCCGCCCCCTGCCAGACTTAAGGTCCAGTAGGGGCCTTACCCTGTAATTCTGCCAAACCTTATTTTACTGGGCAACCTCTGTTCGCCCCCTGTTGGGCTAAGGGGCAGCCTCTGCCCGCCCCCTGTCTGCCAAACCTTATTTTACTGGGCAACCTCTGTTCGCCCCCTGTTGGGCTAAGGGGCAGCCTCTGCCCGCCCCCTGTTGGGCTAAGGTTTGGCGCGTTTGGGGTTCTGCTGGGCCACCTTGCCCGCCCCCTGCCAGATTAATGTCTGGCACATTAGGAGGCCCAGGCAACGGCCCCAGCGGCTTGGCACCTTTGGGTTTCGCTGGGCAACCTCGTCACCTCATCCGCCCCCTGCCAAACTAAGGCCTGGCACGGAGGCTCAGGCAATGGTCCCGGCCCCGGCAAAAGGCCTAGTCCATGTTGATAAGGCAGGGTGTTGCCACGGTAAGGCAGGGTGTTGCCACGGTTACCCGTAACGGATAAGGTGGGCTTGGCATCTCTCCTCTTTGCCACGGTTACCCGTAACGGATAAGGTGGGCTTTGCATCTCTCCTCTTTGCCACGGTTACCCGTAACGGATAAGGTGGGCTTTGCATCTCTCCTCTTTGCCACAGTTACCCGTAACGGATAAAGTGGGCTTTGCATCTCTCCTCTTTGCCACGGTTACCCGTAACGGATAAGGTGGTCTTTGCATCTCTCCTCTTTGCCACGGTTACCCGTAACGGATAGGGTGGGCTTTGCATCTCTCCTCTTTGCCACGGTTACCCGTAACGGATAAGGTGGGCTTTGCATCTCTCCTCTTGGGTGTCCCGTACGTCGCTTTAAGAAGGACCCTGCCCTAGGGGACTCTCCGAGTGGTTGCAGGCGGACCCGGCATCTCTCGGGTCCTCCGCGTCCTTTGGGTGGTGGAGGTGGTGGCCGTCCTGGCCGCCCTCCCCATCCTACGGGAGGCTTCAGCCGACCTCTCGCTCCCAGGCCTCGGTAGGGTGGCAGTCCTCTCGGCAGCGGCAGTGGCGGCGGTGGCGGTGGTGCGGCGGCGCCTCTGCCCCCACCGGGGCCTCCACCCGGCGGTGGGCCTTCCTTGCCGCCACCGCCCCGCCTCCTCCTCCTGCCCTGTGGTCTGGCGGGGGCGAGGGTATACTCGTCGCCGGCAATGTCCAGATCAGCCTCTTCCGGCGGTTGCCGGGCGGTCGCCTCATCCCCGTACAACTTGAGGCGGTCAATGGACACCACTCTGGTTGTCTGGCGCAATTGGCCCATGTTGGGAGACTGGACAGCGTAGCGTCTTCGCCTCCGGGGCCTTTGTGGCCACAGCCTTTGTCGTTGTCCTGAGCACTGACTGTAACTGAATGCAACCAGGCACTCTGCCACTGGTCAAAGCGGACCCATCCATTCACCACGAAAGGCCGCGAAACCAGACGTGCTGAGTGCTGCCTAGGGCCTTTCTCGGGCCTTTGCTTCCAGTCATAGGCAGGCACAAGGATGCAGTACTTCGACACCAAAAGAGGCCACACAGCGCCATGCCTGGATGAAGAATGCTGCCATTTTTATGCAGCACATATGTGGGTCTTGTGCAACCCCACAATTAACAGTTGATTGAAATGCACTGTGTCTCTGGGTGGCTTCCTCACTTATTCAGCACACTTGGGGAAAACCATGATGAGCACTTTCTTTTCTTAGAGCCTGTTAGGTACAGTGCACACAAATGTTCTGGGGCAAGAATTAGAGGTTCCCTGTACCTCATAAGAGAGTCCTTTCATTCCCTTTCACACTAATCTCAGTACCCCAGAATGGCATGGCATGGGGAGATGCCAGCTGACAATTCTCCCCCACTTGTAGTTTCACTTCTTCTATGGCAGGAACAGTCCCTCAGCTGATGTGAGAGGTTTTGTTGGGGGTTTCTCTCCTCATCCTTTCAGCTGGTTTGAAAGGTTTTGTGGGGGAGCTTCTTTCTCTCTTTTCCCATTCCCAACTCCTCCTGCACTCAGCTGACCAGCCATTTCTACTGTTTCCTCTTCCTATTCCCCTATGCATTCTCCTTTCTCTCCTTCCCTCTTGGCACTCAGCTGACTAGCTCACTCAGCTAATACAGCCAGCCAATGCTGCCAATTCAAGGGGCAGCCTGCTGTGCCAATGTACTCTCC
>JAAUYB010089649.1_pt1 | contig 11914 bp, 11 predicted proteins | sample 7278071 | NCBI WGS metagenome assembly JAAUYB01 (sample SAMN14350121, study PRJNA611818) | marine sediment metagenome | isolation source: surface marine sediment (1.8m) | place: French Polynesia: Moorea | collected 2018-08 | reverse complement strand
TAATTCTCCAGAATTTATGTTTAAATCTTCAGGGGCGATCACTTGCCAGTTTTCTGGGGATATGTTCTCATCTTCAAGTAGACTAATTATTAATTTTTTACTCATCATTTGCCAGTTAAATGATGAGGTTTTGGGCGAGTTAATTCTATCAGCAATTATTGCCCCTAGTAAGGCTCCTTTAAATCTATCTAACAGAGAATTATTCATTATTTATTACTATCATAAGATACCGAGTTTTCTAGTTTAGTGAAAAACCCTATATATAGGGATCATTTATGAATTATATTTATAGTATTTTTTCTGATTATTTTCAAGAAAGGTTCAAGATTATAGAGGTATCTTTGATCATATTGTTGATTATTTATACAAAAAATAGCTCATCAAACTAATTCTAACATAAGAGTTCCATGAACAAAAAAACGGCAGAAGGGCGAAACTTCCACCGTTGCTTGAGGGTTAAATCTGAATCATTACGAGTCAGTGGCCTTAGCTAAAACGGGTTGTTGTTTATCATTAGCAACCACTTGAACTTTGCCGTCTTCGCCGATATCAACTACTGCGACATCTCCTTCGCCAACTCGTCCAGAAAGAATCTCTTCTGCTAAGACATCCTCTAAAAGACGCATAATGGCACGACGTAAAGGCCTTGCACCGTAAGCAGGGTTATACCCTTCTTCTACCAGGCGTTCCTTGAATTTATCGGTAACTTGTAGAGTAATCTCTTTCTCAGTTAACCGTGCAAACACTTCCTTGAGAAGAATTTCGGAAATTTCCTTGACCTCTTCTTTGTTCAACTGACGGAAGACGATAATCTCATCCAGTCGGTTGAGGAACTCAGGTCGGAAGTATTGCTTCAATTCTTCGTTAACGAGGTTACGGATACGGTTGTACTGGGCTTCAGTTTGGTCGTCTTCAAACTCAAATCCGAGGCCACCGCCACCCTTCTCAATGACCTTAGAACCGATGTTAGAGGTCATGATTAATAAGGTGTTCTTAAAGTCCACTGTACGTCCCTTAGCATCAGTCAAACGACCGTCTTCTAAGATTTGCAGAAGCATATTAAAGACATCGGGGTGAGCTTTTTCAATTTCATCGAAGAGAACCACCGTATAGGGACGACGACGCACCGCCTCTGTAAGCTGTCCACCTTCGTTATAGCCCACATATCCAGGGGGGGAACCAATCAACTTAGATACCGTATGGCGTTCCATGTATTCGGACATATCTAAGCGAATCATGGCCTCTTCTGACCCGAAGAAATAAGCCGCTAATGCCTTAGTTAACTCGGTTTTACCCACACCAGTGGGCCCTGAGAAGACGAAACTAGCAATAGGACGGTTGGGGTTCTTCAAGCCAACTCTTGCCCGACGTATTGCCCGTGAAACCGCTTTCACAGCGTCTTCTTGACCAATCAGACGCTGGTGTAAAGTATCTTCCATGTGTAGCAGTTTTTCAGATTCGGTTTCCGTCAACTTATTAACGGGAACCCCTGTCCAAGAAGCGACAATGTGGGCGATTTCTTCTGAATCTACAAAAGGTTCGTCCTTTTCTCCTTCCCCTTTCTTAGCGGAGGAAAGATCACGAATTTGGGACTTAATATCCATCTCTTGATCCCGCAATTCCCCAGCGCGATCAAAGTCCTGAGAACGAACGGCATCATCTTTTTGTTTCAAGATAGTACGCAGTTCTTTGTCTAGTTCCTTGGCCGCAGGAGGCAGTTGGGAATTAATTAAGCGAACCCGTGATCCGGCTTCGTCAATGAGGTCAATAGCCTTATCAGGAAGATAACGGTCAGAAATATAACGATCTGACAGTTTAGCAGCCGCTTCTAAAGCTTCATCTAAGATTTTTAACTTATGATGTTGCTCGTAGCGTTCCCGCAGTCCATAGAGAATTTCGATAGTTTCTTCAATGCTGGGTTCTCCTACCATAACGGGTTGGAAACGACGTTCTAGGGCAGCATCTCTTTCGATGTGCTTACGATACTCATCGAGGGTAGTTGCCCCAATACATTGTAATTCTCCCCGTGCTAAAGCCGGTTTGAGAATATTGGCTGCATCGATCGCCCCTTCTGCTGCGCCAGCACCAATGAGAGTATGAACTTCGTCAATAACCAGGATGACGTTCCCTGCTTGACGAATTTCGTCCATAATCTTTTTGAGACGTTCTTCAAATTCCCCGCGATACTTGGTTCCCGCTACTAATAAACCGATATCAAGGGTGACAACCCGTTTTTCTTCGAGGATGTCAGGGATATCCTGATTAGCAATACGTTGGGCCAAACCTTCTGCGATCGCCGTCTTCCCCACCCCTGGTTCCCCAATGAGGACGGGATTATTTTTGGTACGACGGCCCAGAATTTGGATAACTCGTTCAATTTCCTTTTGTCTTCCGACCACAGGATCGAGTTGTCCATCTGCTGCCAACTGGGTTAAATTGGAGCCAAACTCATCGAGGGTGGGGGTTTTTGTCCGACCTGGGGTTCCCCCTCCTGCAGCTACCTCTGCGGTTTCCCCTAGTTGACGAATGACCTGGGTTCGTACTTTAGAAAGGTCTACTCCTAAGTTTTCTAGAACTCTGGCGGCGACTCCTTCTCCTTCTCGGATCAGTCCTAATAAAAGGTGTTCTGTTCCGATGTAATTATGGCCCAGTTGTCTGGCTTCTTCTAAAGAAAGTTCGAGAACTCGTTTTGCTCTTGGGGTAAAAGGAATTTCCACGGCGACGAAACCTGAACCGCGGCCAATGATTTTCTCTACTTCAATGCGAGCATCTTTAAGATTGACTCCCATAGATTTGAGAACTTTAGCGGCGACTCCAGTTCCTTCACCGATCAGCCCTAGAAGAATTTGTTCCGTCCCGACAAAGTTATGGCCGAGGCGGCGAGCTTCTTCTTGAGCCAGCATTATTACCTTGATAGCTTTTTCTGTAAAGCGTTCAAACATTTTTATTTATCCATCACCTGCTGCTTGCCCTTTTGACGTTTTCCACAACCTAATCGGGAGTGGACTCTTGAAATTACTTTCAAGATTTTCTCTTTCATCCACAAACCTGACAATCAACTATCTCTTGCAAGCAATACTTAAACTTTTTCTGTGTTCTAGAGAACATTGTAGTAAGTTTAACTTAGTTAATCTCAGAGGTTTATGTCTCTAGAGACATACTAGAATATCGAACCTAGCGTTATCATGCGTCCCACGATACGTTTTTTAGCTGTTTTGAAGAAGCCAATATTTTATTTTTTGGCTTTTTACTTTTTTGGTTTCCTTGACTTAAAAGTCTCATAATTTTCCCCACTTAATTAATAGTTCAGATCATGGACTAGCCTTTATGAAACCTCTTTTTTAGACCCTTGTTAAGGGATCCAATTTGAAAGTTCGATGCTTTTTGGGATATTTTGATTATAGCAAAGTCACCCTAAAAGGGCGAAAACCTTACACCTAATTTTCGGTAATACTGATGATAATACAGCTTTTCTCCCTATTAATTGACTAAGGTTTTGTAGCATTTACTACTGTTTTGTTGTTTTCTCTGTCTTTGTTCCTCCATACTCAGGATTTTGGGTTTAATTGTTTTTTGATTTTGACACAGAATTTTTAATCTGTTCACTTAAATCATTAAGATTATCTAAATTTAGTCTATAACTAAGGGGATGAGCAATGAGACGGGCGGTACTCTCAAATAAGGTGTCCACTTCTACTAAGCCATTTTCTTTGAGGGTGCGTCCTGTAGAGACCAAATCAACGATCGCTTCTGACATTCCGGTGATGGGACCAAGTTCGACCGAACCATAAAGGGGTATAATCTCTACCGGCAAGTCTAGCTGTTGGAAATAATCTTTAGCACAGTTAACGAATTTTGAGGCCACTTTTCCATTAGGGGGAATTTCTGCGGGCTTTTGATAGGGACTGTTTGCAGGGACAGCTACGGACATTCGACAACCCCCAAATTTTAGATCAGCTAGATGGGCAACTTCTGGACTTTTTTCTAATAATAAATCATAGCCAACAATGCCTAATTGTGCTTGTCCATATTCTACATAAACAGGGACATCTGTAGCTCTAACTAATAAACCTTTGGCGGTATTGGTGGGATCGGTTATTTGTAATTGACGGTTTTTGGAGTCTAAAAAGGCACTAAAATCTAATCCAATGCTTTTAAACAGTTCAATGGAATCTGATAATAATGCCCCTTTGGGTAATGCAATGGTAATCATTATTGATAGTTTTCAGGAATATCTTTTATTTTATAGTAATTTCTCCACTGTTGAGGTCTTATCTCAAAATTTAAAATCACCGTGATTTATTGTTAGTTTTAGTCAGATTTTCCATGCTTTTTGATGGACTCTATGATATTAATATACGAGCATATTAATATCACTTCACTTTTAGACTTTGTGCCACCTATTCCATTTTAAATGTTGGTAGTTGGCGAAGTTCTTGTGCTTGCAATGGTTGTGGATCTTTAGAAAACAAATCCACACTTCTAGACACATAAGTGTTAACATAAAAGCCATAATCTAGCATTAAAGCCATATATTGATGACCAACTTTTTTGGGGATAAATCCTTTATTTAGAATATGTAAAACCCTTAGAGCAATTAATTCTTGTATTTGCTTAAAAGTTTTGTTGGTATTATCAATTTCAACTAAAAAAGAATTTTTTCTTTTTTCAATAATGCAGAAATCTTTTATCTTATCTAATAATCTACTAACTTCATCGTATTTTTCAGAAGCATCTTGTTTGATATCTTTTCTTTTATCATTAGCCATACTTGAAGCAGCAAGATTTACACTTGATATGGTAACTTTCAACCAATCTTTCCCGTCTGAATAGGTGATCGCTTGTGAAAAGATATTAAGTGCATCACGAGGAACACCTGCTGCTATCCATACAAGTCGTGATAAAATCTTCTTATTACGGCAAATATAACTAACATTTGGTAGCCCACAATAAGCAGCATGAGCATCTAATATATCTACAATATGTTTGTGGGCTTTGTCTGGTATTTTTAAATTATAATCAAGTTGTATTGTTTGAATATCATGGGGTATTTCTAGTCCTTGACGTGAAGAAGGTTCCCAGGGTTTAATAAATTGTTCTATACCTGAAATTTTCAAAAAAGTACGATTATCTCTACATATTGCATACAACTTACTCAAAAAATGTGGCTGAAAATCTTGTTTTATAAGATGTAAATCATCTAAAAAAATAAAGATACTTTGGTATTTTTCAGCAACAAAAAAAAATCTCTTTTCTAATTTTCTGTAAAAGACGATTTAACTGATCTTCAATATGATTATCATTTTCCATATTACTTAAGTTATCAAGTTTATCAGCAATATAATCTAGTCTATTACAAGGTACTTTATACCTTTTTAGTTGATCAATAATCTCGATTAAAACACTGGTTACAACATCAAGATCTGCCCTATCTTGATAGGTTTGCATCGCAATCCATACATAGGGCGTTTCTTTCTGTCTAAGTGTATGCATTAAATAAGCAAGAAGACTTGATTTACCTGCACCTCTACGACCATAAACAATATGATTTGCAAGGGCAATAATATCTTGCTCAACACCAGAAACGGACTTAATATATCTAGCAAAGAAATCTTCTTTAAAACTGTGTTGTGTTACAGTCAAACTTTCAGAAAGAATCGTTCTAAGAAGTTGTGTTTCTGGTAAATGTATTCGATCTTTGGGCGAAGAAGATCTTTTTTTTAGAGTGGTACGTTCTTTATAAGGATTGTCTTCAGGTAAAGTTTCTAATGCTTCATTTAAAATTTTAAAAAATCGTTCTGTGGGATTACATAAGTATATAATTAGATAATTTCCATCAGTTCTTTTTTTTACTTCATAGTCATCTTCTGTTAACCTCAGACGAGATCTACTTTGAAAAATATCTAAAACCTCATCTCTTAATTGTTCACTATCAGGTGATAAACTACTTATGGTACTCATAGACTTACTCCTTGTTGTTGTAAAAAAGTATGTGCATCGTTAATAAAATTAGTCACAAGTTGTTCATATTCTTCCTGTGTAAAAACTAATTCATTTTCAGATACTGAGTGATCATAGTCAGCTAAATTTCTATCATCTCGAAGTGTTTTAAGTTTATTTTTATAAGTATCAATATTCCTGAAAGAGTCAGGTAATTCAGAGATTTTTTTATGATCGCTGGAATCTGTACTGTAGATACCTTTATAACACAATTGAACAGCTCGACGCACATTGTAGGCACCATAATAGAATCTAGATATACGCTGTCTCCAATGTACTTTAGCGGTTTGCTTCGCAAAATTATAATGTTCTTCTCCAAGTTCAAAAAGTTCTTTTGTATTTTTGTGTATTTCCTGCTCAATAACTATCAACTATTAACTTTTGCTCCTTGAGTATCAATAGAAAGCGATCGCACTTCTGCGGTAATTTCTCGTTGTGTCCAGGCATTTTTCATGGCACTTTCCACGGCTTGAATATGCTCAGGACTGGTTAACGCTAACAAGGTTGGCCCCGCTCCACTAATGACCATACCATAAGCCCCTGCTTTCAGGGCTGATTCTTGGAGAAACTCATAGCCTTCAATAAGTCCCTTACGGTAGGGTTGATGAAGTTTATCGGCCATGGCTCTAGTTAACCATTTCCCATTGCCTGTTTCTAAAGCTCTAATGAGTAACCCCAGATGAGCGATATTGAAAATAGCATCAGCACGGGGCAAGGTTTGCGGTAATACGGCTCTGGCTTCTTCGGTAGATAATTCAAAGTTAGGAATAGCCACAACCGGAATAATTTCACTATGCCAAGGAATTTGACATATTTCCCAGTTTCCAGGCTCTCCAATAGATAATTGACAGTTTCCTAATAAGGCAGGAACTACATTATCGGGATGGCCTTCTAGAGTAATAGCTAATCCCATTAATTCTGCTGTGGACAGAGGTTGGCCTGCTAATTCATTTGCCCCCATTAGCCCACCGACAATAGCGGTTGCAGAGCTTCCTAAACCTCTGGCTAGGGGAACCCCTAATTTAATCTCAATAGCGATGCTAGGGACTTTTTTGCCTAAATGCTGGTACAAATGAGCAAAGGCTTGATAGAGTAGGTTAGTGCGATCGCCACTTACTCGGTGTGCCTCTGTACCTGTTACTATAATGCTCAGGTCAGTTTCACTCTCATCTTCTGTGCTGAAATGGAATTGATTATAGAGGGTTAGGGCTGCACCAATACAGTCAAACCCAGGACCGATATTTGCCGTCGTCGCGGGAACGCTAACAGTAACAGTAGACATAAGAGGCGGTTGCTTTGATGTTTCTCGATTTATTTTATCGGGAATGGGGCGATAACTTAATTAAAAAATAAAGTAATTTTATTATGTTTACTGGCTTCATTAAAGATACAGCAATAATTGATAAGATTCAATCTTTAGAGTCGGGAATTGAATTAACTATAAAAGTTCCTCATCAGTTTGGGCAAAAGATTCTAGTAAAATCTCATATTTCCCTTAATGGACAAGTTTTTACTGTCTTTGATAAACAAGAGAATAATGATGCAGTTTTATTGTCTTTTTATCTTTCTAACTCAAGAAAGCTATCAAGTTATAAACATCAGGAAAAAATAAACATAGAAAAAGCTATTTCTTTAGGGGAAGAATTACCTGGTACTTGGTTTTATGGAGTGCTTTTACAAATTAGAAAGATGACTGCTTCATCTCTATTTTTTGAACTATATCCAGAAACTTTAAAACTCACCAATCTAGGAAATAAGCAAGAGGGAAGTTTAATTAATATTGAAGTTGATCCCATTGTCAAAAAAGTTGGACAAATCATGGAAAGGCTTCAAATAAATCAGTAATGACACAATATTATAGTAATATTAATCATTTTATTGTTCCTTTGTATTCACAGTTACCTCTATTCTTTTAAGATACTTAAAATTACTATGACGGTTCAAGTAAATTACTCTGATAGTAAAAGTCGTGGCATTATTGTACATTCTTTACATAAGAGTGCTTCCATGTTTTTATATAAATTTTTTAAGGATTTATCAGAAAGACAATCTTTTCCATATTTTTCTGTAAATAATAGTCCAGCAAATCGACAGCATTTAGATATTAATATTCAGACTAATTTTTGTATTTGTCCAGAGAGAAAATTTAATTTTGAGCAACACAACTATCCTCAGATTTCGGAGATTATTCATATTGTTCAAATTAGAGATCCTAGAGATATTTTAGTATCTGAGTATTTTTCTAATGCTTGGATTCATCCTGATACACAATGGAGTGAAAAAAGAAAAGAATTAAGAGCAATTATACAAAGCATGTCCATTGATGAATATGTTGTAGAAGGGGCTGAAAAATTAGGGACTTTTGGTGAGATTCCCTTAAAGAGAAGGTATCAACCAATTCTCAATTTATCCCTACCAAAAAATCATCAAATTATTATTGTTAAATATGAAGACATGATTACAGATTTTAAGAATTGGCTAATAAAATCAATTAAACCGTTTCAATTTGATTTAAACTTAGAACCTTTACTTATTGAAGAATATTACAATAAATATCAGCATGAATTTACAGAAAAATCAGAAACTTTAGAACACAAAAGAAAGATAACTCCAGGGGATCATCAACAAAAACTCAAGCCGGAAACAATTGACAAATTAAATGACATTTTTAAAGAAGTTTTAACTAACTTTTATTCTGTTTAAAAATATGATCTAATCAGCATAGATTGATTTAGATAGATTAAAGATTTAAAATAAAAATACCAATGCAAAATGTTATGAAAAAACAGTTATTCTGTCATCATTGTGAGGGCAAAGGATACATTGAGATTAGAGATTGTAGTGCAGAGATTCAAAGGGAAGAAACCTGCGTTTTTTGTGAAGAAACTGGTAAAATTTATGACCAATTTTCTGACAGTAAAAATGACAATCTAAAAGGCGCAGAAAACCCCATTGGAGTTATGAACAAAAATCCCTAGATATCCGAGGAAGTTATATAATGTAAATAGGCTTCAATAAAGGAATCTAAATCACCATCCATTACCCCATTTATATCAGTAGTTTCTACATTAGTTCGTAAATCTTTTACCATTTGATAAGGATGGAAAACGTAATTGCGAATTTGATTTCCCCAAGCAGCTTCCACCATATCACCGCGAATTTCTGCAATTTCTTGCGCCCGTTGTTCTTGGGCAATAATTAATAATTTTGCCTTCAATAAAGCGAGAGCTTTTTCTTTATTTTGAAGTTGAGAACGTTCTTGAGTACAACGCACGGCAATACCTGTAGGAAGATGAACAGCCCGCACTGCTGTCTCTACTTTGTTGACATTCTGACCCCCTTTTCCCCCTGCTCTAGATGTGGTAATTTCTAAGTCTTTATCAGGAATATCAAGTTTAATATCTCCTTCCTCTAAAGCTGGCATTATTTCGACCCCAGCGAAACTGGTTTGACGTTTTCCATTGGCATTAAAAGGAGAAATTCTGACCAGTCGGTGTGTTCCTTTTTCTCCTTTTAAATATCCAAAAGCATAACGCCCTTCAATTTCTAAAGTCGCTGACTTAATACCAGCTTCATCACCCTCAGAAAGTTCAGCTAAATGAACTTTATAACCCTGTTTTTCTCCCCAACGACTGTACATTCTTAATAGCATTTCTGCCCAGTCTTGAGCATCTGTTCCCCCCGCCCCAGCATTAATGGTTAAAACAGCCCCTTTAGTATCATAAATTCCTGATAATAGCTGTTGTAATTCCCAACGATCTAAATTATGATTCAGTTGAATAACATTATTTTGTGCCTCTTGAGAGAGGGTTATATCCTTATCCAATTCTAGTAATTCAGCGATCGCTTTTGTATCTTCTAACTGCTCACACCACTGTTGATATTCTTCTAATTGTGATTTAAGATCATTTAGCTCCTGTAAGGTTGTTTGAGCTTTTTCAGGAATATCCCAAAATTCTGGTTGTGCTGCTGTATTTTCTAGATTTTTAATATTAGCTTTTAGGGCAGGTAAGTCAAAGATAGTCCTGGGTTTTCCCCAGGCGCGCGCCTATGACCTCAATTTCTCTTTTGAGTTCTGTTGTTTCCATATATTTCTCTGATCAAGGACATTTCTATTGTTTGACACTCTCACCGCTAACCGCTTGGGCGGTGTAGCGGGAGATTCCTGATTCAACGAGCGATGCTTTCTAATACAAGTACCAGCGAGTCTTACTCTCTCTCCACAGGCTTAAAATTCCGTCTGTCCGGCGGTATTTAAAATTTTTAGCTTGCTACTTGTTCCAATTGTACTGTTTGGTTTTCACAGCTACAGAAGTTTCACTTCACTGATAATATCGTATCATAAGTCCTGCCTGCGATTGGCGATGAGACAATTAAAATAATTCAGAATCTGCTAATTTTTATAACCTAATTTTATCCCTCTTTTACTAAGTCATTTAATTTATTAAACAATACTTGCTTTTTTTGTCCTTTTCATAAACAACTCATTTTCCCTAATTTTCCTAAAATTTGCCAATATTTGCATTTTTGCTATTTTTGTGATATTCTTTTTTTCAGGTAGGTTGTGGGCTTAGTGTCTCTAGTTTACCAGTTAATCGGCCTGTATTAGGCATTCTTCCGTTAACCGCTACAAATATTGTGAAGATTTTTAAAGTAAGCTTGTATTTTAAGGAATAAGGTGCATAAAGGTGCAAAGTGAACTATTGGTATGATGGTCGATTATTTGAAGAAGACAAAATCTGTTTATCGATTGATAATCCAGGTTTAAAATATGGTGCGACTGTGTTTACCACTCTTCGGGTGTATCAACAATCTTTAGACCATCCTTTAACCCAATGGAAAGCCCATTGTCATCGTCTCAAAAAGAGTTTAGAAGCGTTTGCTTGGTGTTTACCCAATTGGCAAAAAATAGTTGAAGGAGCGAACTATTTAATAGGGACTTATCCAGTTTTAAGAATCACTATTTTTCCTGATGGTAAAGAATGGATTACGGGGCGTTTTTTACCCGAAAATTTAGTTAAATGGCAACAGGAAGGGGTTAAAGGATGGTTAGCTGATGACTCTTTATTTCAACGCAGTTTAAACGTTCATAAAACAGGGAATTATTTAGGGGCTTATTTATCCTTACAAAAAGCCAAAACCCTTGGATTTCAAGAAGCCATTTTAGTTAATTCACAAGGTCATTGGCTAGAAACCAGTACCGGTAATCTTTGGGGATGGAAACAAGGAAAATGGTACACACCGCCTTTAGATGTTGGTATTTTACCGGGGATTGGACGATGGCAATTAATTAACTGGTTAGGTGAACAAAATATCAAAGTTGAAGGACATCAATGGACTCCTTCATTGGTTAAATCTCTAGAAATAGTAGCTTATAGTAACAGTGTTATCGAAGTGATTCCTTTTTCTGTCATTGATTGTCATGGGGAATTACTTAGTTTTGATAGTTCTGGTGAAATATTACATAAATTGTTTGAGTATTATGACAATCACAACTAGAATTTGATCAGACTTTATCATACAATTATTTAATGTAACGAGAGTTTGGGATAAGCTCAAAGGGTAATTCTATCGTCGTCTGAAACAATTACTATCTCATTAATAATGCTTTAACTCCGAACTCTGAACCCCTAACACCGAACTCAAGTTAATCTAGGTGAAGTTATTTAAAAATGCTAGAAAACGAGATTGAACTAACCATTAGTTTATCAGATACCCAACTGTCAGAAACAGCGTTACAAACCGTTATTAGTCAGAATCTATTACCAGAAATTGAACAAGTTCAAGGAATCAAAAAAGCTGGTTTAATTCCCACGAAAGATGCTCCCGAAGGAGCAAAAAGTTTAGGGGGATATGTACTCGGTAAATTAAAAGTCGTTACTAAAGTTGTCAACTTGAAAAGCGTTGTTTCTTG
>JAAUYB010137740.1_pt1 | contig 11927 bp, 3 predicted proteins | sample 7278071 | NCBI WGS metagenome assembly JAAUYB01 (sample SAMN14350121, study PRJNA611818) | marine sediment metagenome | isolation source: surface marine sediment (1.8m) | place: French Polynesia: Moorea | collected 2018-08 | reverse complement strand
CCGCACTGCAATATTTTCACCATTTACCTTGTACCTCATTTGCCCGAAATATGCTGTAATATAGCAGTATAAAATCACATCTGTAGAAAAAACTTTAGGGATTTAGTCTCCTTTCCCCAAGCGCAAAGGGATTTGAAGACCAAACCCCTACGAGAAAATCTTACAACCTAATTTAAGATTGCTATATCTGACTTTTGACTTTTGAGTTGCTGAAACAGTTACTCTCCAGGGAGCAGCTACATAGCTAATGGAAATTAGCACGATCGAAGCCAATATATCTCACATTATGGATGGAGCTAGTTCAATATGGGTAATACCATTGGCATAATGTTTGGGTTTTTAGGTGGAACAATTTTCGCCAGTGATGGGGGTTACAAAGTCTTACAACACCCTAACCCAAACCGAGAATATCAAAGACTTTCAGAAGCAAAATGGTTTTTGGCCTTGAGGTGGTGCGAAGAATTGCCCACTCCTGCTGGTATCCTTAACTACCAAGGTCAACTTTCTTTTTATAATCAAGCAACATTAAGAATTGGAGAACACAATTTTTTGCCCCTTGAGAATAGGCAAGAAATTTTTAATCAATGTTTATCCTTACCAGAAGGTACAACAAAAACTTACTCAATTTTTGCGTCTGATGGTAGTTATTTTAGATCTTTTGAGGTGATGGGAATTGAGATCGATCCTAGATATGGTAGAGTTGCTATTGTCAATGCACTCTAATTTTTTTGATTGAAAAAATTGGTAGTCCTAAAATAGTTAAGGATAAAGGATACCAGAAGTATTCGTTCATTAATGGATAATGGATAATGAATAATTACCTCTGGTTAAAACCATCAGATTGAATATAAGGAAATATCCTAGCACTTTTTTTATCTTGAAATAAAAGGCTTTATACCTTTATTTTTCCGTAACTAGGCGTGTTTCCTATTACTTATTATTACTTCTTTAACTACTACCAAAAAATTAAGCATTAGGTAGGTGAGCGGGAAGAACGCTTATGGCAGCAATAGCAATGTAGATTAGAGCAAAACGGGTTTCAAATATTGCGACAAAATAAAATTTTGTTGTACGATACCAATCTAATTTAAGGGCGATCGCCGCTAACTTAACTAAGGCCACACCAAAAGATAAAGCTGTGATTAAATTTAAGCAGTTGCACCAGTAAATAGCAAGTATAATAAGGGTTGCAGTGCTATGGTAAATAATTCCGGGTATAGGACAACTGGTCTTTTGTTTCCGTAATTTAAGTGTAAATATAGCACTACTAAAAAATAGGGTATTAAGTATCCACATTGCTATAGCAGTTAGAGAAATATTGCCTGTGGTAGCTGTGTATGCTAGAGGTGCTGAAAGACAGATAGCTAAAAATCCAATCATTTCGTTGAAGATAGATTTTTGTTTGCGTTTGAAAACAGCAATACTATCGGCAACTAAAGCTGCTATTGCTATTCCATAAATCCATAGTAAACATGGGGTTTGGAGGTAAAGCCACCCAGCGATCGCTATTGCAATACTTCCATACAAACCACCCCAGATTAAAAAGCGAGGTTTCCAACTGCTTCGTTGTTTGATTTGCACTACTAGAGGATGTTCTGCTTGTAAAGCGAAAAAAGCACAGATTAGAGCTAAAGTTGTTGAGCTTGTCCATTCTTGGGCTAAAGCTGCTCCTGTGAGAAAAGAACCACCTAATACTAGCAAAACCCCCTGTTCTGGAGAAAAGGTAGGTCTGTACCATGTATGTAAGTTGGGGCGGTTTTTTTTGCTAGCAATTGTTGATAACTGAACCATACTTATACTCCATAATATGACTAACTTGACTCTTATGCAGGCAAGTGTCTTGCCAAATTCTTGAGAATTATTATTAATAATCTCACAACTACCCCCTAACTTTTAAGTATTCATTGATACAGAAATCTGAAATGGTTACTAAATCAGGCTACTTGAGAATAAAAATTTCTATTTTTTACCTGCTTAAAGAAAAATAATTGAATATTTGGAAATCAGGAGTCAGGAGTCAGGAGTCAGGAGTCAGGAGTCAGGAGGGAATTTAGAAAGGGGGTGCGCGGAGATTGCTTCCTATCGTCGCTGCGGACAAATGTTCAACCGGATTCTATATTATAGGTTGCGCGTGATTAATTCTGGACATTGGCAAAAGCGATCGCCCCTTTGATTTGAGAGAGGCGATCGCTTCAATAATTACAAGAGTTAGGCAAAAACCCTATCTGTAGAAGTAATATCATGTCCGGTAGCATCGGTATTGTGTAGGGAAGGTAAGGAAGAAAGAAAAAGGAAGAAGAAAAGGAAAAACCTTAAATGGTAAATATTTCCCCAACTTTTACACAAATGATACCAGCGGAAATGATATAATTCAACAATTATTCCTAGCACACTTTATATCATGTCCAGTTGAATAGTTATAATTAAAGTTCGTAGTATAGCTATCATCTCAAATCAGGTAGTATCGGTCTAAAAAAGCAGAGAAACCGGGTTTATCTAAAATGTCCTTGTAGGGACGTTGTATAACAAAAATGCGTTTCATGTCGCGCAGCAAAACGTCCCTACCATTGACCTCCCATAAACCCGGTTTCTGATAACTCCGAAGCAATCTGAATTAGATAGTAACAAAATCACCACTATCAATAGTCGCAGCACTGATACCTATCAAAGTCGCTAAGTCTTCTCCTGCTGCTTGTAAGATTGTATCACTAAAACTTTGAGTTATAGTCAAATCACTGAAAGCTAAACCATCTAACAAGAACTGATCTTGCCCATCTTGATAATCGTTTATTAGGTCAGTACCATCACCAGAACGTAATAGGAAACTATCATTACCAGCTCCACCAAATAGAGAATCAGAACCTAAACCAGCGTCAAGAGTGTCATTATTCTGACCACCGATAAGAGTATCGTTACCTGCACCACCTAACAGACTATCGTCGCCATCACTAGCATTGAGCAAATCATTACCAGTGTCACCAGAGAGGATATCATTATCTAAACCACCACGCAAGATATCATCACCTTTTCCACCAAAGAGTTCATCGGTGCCGTTCCCTCCACGCAGTTCATCATTACCATCATTACCAAATATTGTATCGTTGCCTTCCAAACCTGAGATTAAGTCATCACCAGCTAAACCATAGATACAGTTATCTGTATTATCACCTGAAAGAAGGTCGCCATTTTCAGTACCAAAAATGCAATTCTCGTCAAACTCGAAAGCACCAATATCAGCAGCACCATCAACAACTCTAGGGGAAACTGTACCCCGTTGGTCAGTTTCTAGACCGAGAGGGTTGCTACCAGTATTAATAGCAGCACTACCAACTTGCAAAGCATGGGTTTGAGTAGGACCACCAAAGTCACCAAGGGGAGTTAAACCAGGGTCAGTAACTTCAGTTTGGTCGCCTGTAGAATTGAAACGAGCATTAGCGTTTCCTGTACCAATTAAGTTGTTGCCACCACTTTTGATAGAGTTGCTGGTAGCTCTTAATTCGTCAACATCGTTAGCACCCGTATTACTAAAGTTACCAGAAATAATCGTAGAAGTAACAGTTGTAGCAATTTTATGGGGAGTGCTATCTAAAGCGAAACTTGCCAAACCACCGCCAGCGCCACCATTATTTAGAGTCGGAGTTTGTGCAAGGTTATTTGTAATAGTGCTGTTAGAAATTGTAGCGCTGGAAAAATGGTTTAAATGGGGGTTAACAGCAGTAACGTAAACACCACCACCTTGACCGTTTGCTGTATTACCGCTAATGGTACTTTGAATAATGTCTGTAGTACCAAAAATAGCAACACCCCCACCATCACCACTACCAACAGCAAGTGCTGCGTTGTTATTGATGGTAGAATTAGTAATGGTTGTATCACCAAATGCCATGACACCACCACCGTTGTAGTTAGCTTCATTATTGCTAATAGTGGTGTTGATAATATTGGCGGTACCTAGATCGTTATTATAGAAACCACCACCATCACCTGATGCGATGTTGCCTGTGATTACAGCGTTACTGACAGTGATATTTTCATTATTGAATATACCACCACCATCACCTAGATTACCATCAGCACTACCAAAAGCAAATCCACCTGTAATGTTTACTCCATCAATGGTAACTTGAGCTTGGTTATTGGGGTCGCTATCATCAACATTAAATACACGGAATTGACCATTAGCTGCTCCCCCTGCATCTATAGTGACTGGGTTGCCTTCATCACCATCAATAGTGAGGTCTTTATCAATTAATAGTTCGCTAGCGAGGGCGATCGTGCCACCACCTAGACTGGGGTCAAATTGAATTGTATCACCAGCAGCGGCATCAATAATTGCTTGTCTGAGGGAACCTGCTCCGCTATCATTAAGACTGGTGACTATAATTGTAGCCATAATTTGTTCGATTTTTAAGTATTTTGTTTGCTATTTAGTTAAGCATTAGTAGTTGGTTCCCATCCGGAAAAATTTAGATTAACTTTGGTGTATTTATGTTGCTTAAAATTGCAAGTAGACATGGCAATAATTACAGGGTAAATATTAACAGGACTTACGCCAACTCGTAGATAATACGCTATCTATAGGGGGTAAATGCCATTTTATAGATGGGCGAATGCCATTCGCCCCTACAAGATATGGTGCTTGGTGTGTAAGTCCTGATTAATTATCCTGGTTTGATAAATATCAAAAATAATGGGTAATTATACTTTTTTAAAAACTTATGTTTGGGGGCTTGGTTATTGTCCTGTAGCTTTGTCAAATATAGCTAGTTTTAATGATACTTAAACTTTCAATAAATTCAGGGAATAATTTCTTGTTTTTGCTTAATTTAAAGATGTTAATTTTTTTCCTACTACTGGACCGTTTCAGCTAAAAAGGAAGAAGGAAGAAGGAAGAAGGAAGAAGGAAGAAGGAAAAACGTTACATAAGGTAGATATTTTCCCAACTTTTACACGAGACCATACCAACGGACATGATATTAAGCCTCAATATTAAGGAGCAACCCGCCCCTACTATTGCACTATTTAAGATGAAACAGTCTACTACTACTGTATTATAAGTAGATAGAAACTCAGTACATAATGATAGTGCAACTGACCTGATTTTCCTGATGCACTTGCTCCTTATCCTTGAGGTTATTCCGTCCTACTTATTATTTCATTCAATTATCAAGGGAACAGGATTAATTTTTGTAAAGATAAGCATCGTTGAGGAGTCATATAAAATCCGGTTGAATACTTATTATATATTTGGAGAAGATGGGGAGATGGGGAGATGGGGAGATGGGGAGATGGGGAGATTTAATATTGAAGTCTAGATAGAATTATGAACATATACTATATAACCGGATTCTATATCAGGAGTCGTAGGGGCGATTTCCTACGGAATGCTGCTCAGATAGCGAATCGCCAGTACAGCACTCAGGAGGGAAGAGAATTTAGAAAGATTTACTCTTTACTGAAGATAAAAAATTTTTTTATACCGAATTAAGCGGATTTGATACCATTTGCCCGAAATATGCTGTATAACCAAAACCTTGTAGGGGCGTTTCATGTCGCGCAGCGAAATGGCCATTCGCCCCTACTCTGGTCTACCGTGCAGGAAAACCGCTGTAAAAGACAAGCTATGATATGATAGGTTGTTGAGATTTTAACAACCTATTATATCATGTCCGGTTGAATACTTATAAATAACGGGGGAGGAGTCAGGAGTTGTAGTGGCGATTTCCTGCGGAATGCTCCTCAGATCGCGAATCGCCACTACAGGAGGGAATAGGAGGAAATTTTAAGGTATAAGGAGGATCAGGTTTTTTGATCACTAATCATCCGGACATGATATTACCCACACGAACCCATAAATCAGGTTTCTTTTCCTAAGTCCTATGGATATTTAGATAATAGTAAAATCATCATTTACATCCACAGCAGTAACCCCACTAACATCTAATTCTGCTAGAATTTGGGAATCATCACCAACTGTATTATCTCCATCAGCATCATAAATTAGATAAGTTTTACCTTCTACTTCATACGCAAATAAACCAGGGGTTCCGGAAATTAAAACATTTTCAGAAATATCTGTAGTTTGTACGTTGGTAGCAATATTATCTAGAGATAGAAGATCCGTACCAGAGAATGCAAGAACATCTCCTCCTTCTGCACCTAAACCATCAAAACCAGTAATGCGGTCAAATAAACCAGCACTAATAGCAGTACCGATAGAAGTCGCATCCGCAGCATTAAAGTTGGCTCCACCACCATCATTGGCACTGGTGTAAACAAAGGTGTTGTCGCCATTATCATCAGATAGGGTATCTGCTCCGAGACCACCGACAAAAGTATCATTACCATCACCACCATCTATGGAGTCGTTACCATCACCACCATCTATGGAGTCGTTATCATCATTTCCTGTTAAGATGTCGTTACCTCCTAAACCTGCGAGAGTATCATCACCTTCACCACCATCAAAAGTATCATTACCATCACCACCAACTAGGGAGTCAGCACCATCTGTGACATCCAGAATATTTACTGTAACAGTAGCAGTAGCTTCGTCGATACCATCAGCAACGGTGTATTCAAAGGTGTCAATACCTGTGCCAAAAACTGCTGTGTATTGAACCTGAGTACCCAAGTTGTTCAAAATACCTAAAGGAGCGTCATTTTTGAGATTCGTAATTGATAGGGCGTCTGGTCCATCAATATCACTATCATTTGCCAACACATCAATTGTCAACACATTCCCCAAATTCGTAAATACAGGTCCATCATCAACGGCAATAGGAGGGTCATTGACAGGAGTGACATCTATACTAATAACTTGAGTAGCGGAATTATTTTCATCATTGCCATCATCAACAATATAACTGAAAGTTCCAGCATCTCCGTTAGCATTGGCAACTGGAACAAATGTTAATGATGTTAGTTGATTTGTGGTTAACTGTTGACCAATAGTTACCGCATTATTATCTGATAATTCTACTTCCCCTATTTCCGCATCAGGAATGCTGTCAACAGTAATAGTAAACTCATCCCCATCAGGGTCAGTGGGAGCTGGAATATCTAAGGTTGCAGTATTATCTTCCTCCAAGGTGACAGTTTTATCCTCTTCTACTTCTGGAGGTCGGTTGGCTTCAACAATATCAATATTTAACAACCCACTTGTAGTTCCTCCGTCTTGATCTGTGATTAGGAAGTTAAAGCTATCATTGTCACCAATAGTACCAGTAGTAGTTGCATAACTTATTTCTCCATTATCAAGATTTTCCTGAGTGAATGTGCTACCTACTGCTAAAGTTTCTCCATCCTGTTGTAGTTCCCCTAAAGTTGGCAGTTCAGTCAGAGTATATTGTAGGGAAGCGGGGGTTGCAGTTTCCAGGTCGGGGTCAATAAATTGGAGATTTTCTGTTGCTATAACTTGAGTTTCACCAAGAATAACATTTAGGTCTGTAGTTGTACCAACTGGAGGATCGTTGACTCGAATATTAAAGGTGTCTGTAACTTGACCGCCATCAACATCAATAACTCGGAAACTAAATGAGTCATCGTTTGAGGAGTCATCGTTGGTATTTTTAGCTGTGTGTTCATAGATAACTAAACCACTATTAATATCTTCCTGAGTGAAAGTCTTGGTTGAGTTACCGTCTAGTTGCAATGTTCCTGCTGTTGGTTCGGTGGTGACTGTGTAAGTAAAGGTATTTGTACCGTTATCGCCGTCGGTTGTTCGTAATAAATTTTTAGCTATGGTTCCTGTTTCCCCTAGGTTGATAACCAGTTCGTTATTTCTGATAACTTCAGGGATGTCGTTAACTAAGATGTTGGCAGAACCAAGATTTTCACTAAAAGCATTTGTGCCACCTGTGCTTGATATTTCTGTTAACTGAGTTGTATTAATGCTGCCATCTGTGGTATCCCAAGCACGGAAGTCAATGGTAGCATTGCCGAAGAAGTCAGTGTTAGGAACAAAACGTAGGCGATCGTTATCTGTTGCTGTTAATAATGTGGTATTACTATTACTAACGTCTACCCAGTTTGTACCACTATCAACGGAATATTGCCAGAGACCGTTACTATTATCAATTTGAGTAATAGCTACTCCGCTACTAGCTCCACTGTCAGCATCGGTGAGTGCGCCAGCAATAATATCGGCAATGGGAGTACCTGCATTATCAATCTCATTTTCATTGATGGTAGTTAGGGCGATATTTCCTGAGTTTGTTAGCACTGGTGCATCGTTTAATGCTTCTACTTCTACAGATATAATACCTGTTTGAGTAGCAGTATCATTATTTGCTGTTTCGGTTGCTGTTGCTGTAACTGTTAAATCAAAACTAAATATTTCTCCGGTCTCTCGGTCTCTAGGAGGTGAGATGGTTAAATTTTCTAATTCCTCTGGAGTTAATTCCCAAGTACCGTTACCTACATTTGTTCCTGCTGAGAGGGTTGCTGCATCTGGTACTCCTGAAATAGCAATAGATAGAGTTTCGGAATTATCAGTATCTACTAAATTAGCAGTTATATCTAGTGGTAATTCTTCTTGGTCTGTTCCCGATACAGTAGGTGTGAATATTTCTAGGTTAGGAGTATCAGCGACGGGAGTCACGTTAATAGTTACATTTGCTGTACTGGTTGACCCTGATGTATCTGCAACAGTATAGGTGAAACTTTCTGACCCACTGAAGTTTTCATCAGGAGTGTAAATGAAACTGTTTTTTGTTTCTTCTAAAGTACCATTTTGGATATTATCGGCAAATTCGAGAATTGTAATTTCATCTCCATCAGGGTCTGTGTCATTTGCCAATAACTCAGAGCGATCGATAGTTATCCGTGTATCTTCGTTAGTTTCAAATTGATCATCATTTGCTATGGGAGGACTATTGAGAGGACTCACTTCTACAGCAATAACACCTGAACCGGAAGTTGTATTACTATTAGCTGTTTCGGTTGCTGTTGCTGTAACTGTTAATTCAAAGTTTAATACTTCTGTTTGTTCTGCTTGAGAAGGGGTTAGGGTTAAGTTTTCCAGTTCTTCTACCGTTAAGACCCAACTACCATCACCTTGATCGGTTCCTGCGGAAAGGATTGCTCCATCTGGAACTCCTGAAATAGTAATAGATAGAGTTTCGGAATTATCAGTATCTACTAAACTAGCAGTTATATCTAGAGATATTTCTTCATCTTGATTGCCGGAAACAGAATTAGTCGATATCTCTAAGTTAGGAGTATCAGCAACGGGAGTCACATTAATAGTCACATTTGCTGTACTGGTTGACCCTGATGTATCTGCAACAGTATAAGTAAAACTTTCTGAACCACTGAAGTTTTCATTCGGTGTATAAGTGAAACTATTTTTTGTTTCTTCTAAAGTACCATTTGTGGTATTATCAGCAAATTCGAGAATTGTAATTTCATCGCCATCAGGGTCTGTGTCATTTGCTAATAATTCAGATTTATTAATAGTTATCGGTCTATCTTCGTCAGTTTCAAATACATCATCAATCGCTTCTGGAGCAGTGTTTCCAGGTTCAATCTCAATATTTAATAATCCACTGGTAATACCGCCATCTTGGTCTGTGACAACATAACTAAATGTATCTGTACCAACTGCTTCTCCTTGATAAGTAAGATTTCCTCTGTTAATATCTTTTTGAGTGAAAGTACCTCCTACTTTTAGAGTAGCGTTGTCTAATTTAATTTTTCCACTGGTTGGTAGTTCAGTAATCTCATAAATTAGAGTTGCTGCACCTACATCAGTATCAGGATCTTCTGCTAGGAGATTTTTGTTAGTAATTTCTCCCACAGTGCTTTCACTAACAGTTAATTTGCTAGTAGTAAGGTTTGGTGGTACGTTGACTCGAATATTAAATGTATCTGTGGTTTCTGCTCCTACTTGATCGGAGACGCTGAAACTAAAGGAATCATTTTTAGTATTGTTTTTAGTATGTTCGTAAGTTAATAAACCCTTCTTGATATCATTCTGGGTAAAACTGGTGAAACTCCCTCCATCAAGTAGCAAGTTACCACGATTTGGCAATTCTGTTACTGTATATATTAAGGTGGTTTTACTATTATCAGTTGTTTCTAGGAAAGTATTATCTATTTTTCCTGTTTGCTTTGTATTTACTACCAACTCTGCATTTGTTTCCACCACAGGAAAATCATTGATGGTAATATCAATTAAAGCAGTATTAGTTTGAGCATTCCCTTCCCCTGTATTTCCTTGGTCATTAACAGTGATACTAATAGAATCACTACCAGAGTTTTTGCCAGTATAAGTGAGGGTCTCAAGAGATTGGTTGATATTTTCTAAAGTTCCTGTAAATACCATCTGACTATCTGCTTTGCCATCACCAGTTGTAAAAGTCAGACCAGAAGTAGACTCAAGAGTTAAGTTACTCTCAATATCTTTAGAGTCAGTAGTTTCTAGAATAACTTTTACTTCTCCCTCTCCCACATCAAGGTCAGCAACTTCAATACCAACAATTTCTAGCTGTTCCCCTTCATTAACAAGTTGTTGGTCGTCAGGAATTGTAATTTCTGGTGGGTCGTTGACATTAATCAAACTGATAGTAAATGACTTCGTGAAATTGTCTCCAGCGTTGTCAAAAGTTCTAACTTGGATATCATACGTTTCTTGTTGCTCAAAGTCGAAATTTACTCCTTCTCCCACAACTAACTGATCTTCATTGAGAGCAAACCGTCCATCAGCATCATTAATTAATCTATATTCATGGGTATCATCAACATCTGGATCTACGGTGGTGAATGTACCAATAACTGTACCTTCTTCACTGTTTTCTGGCACACTATTGTTATCTAACAGAATGTCAGTGGGAGCTTCATTCAGAGAGGGTGGTGTTACATCATTTTGATCGGGGGTTACCGGTGGTGCTGTTGTTACCGGTGGTGCTGTTGTTACCGGTGGTGCTGTTGTTACCGGTGGTGCTGTTGTTACCGGTGGTGCTGTTGTTACCGGTGGTGCTGTTGTTACTGGTGGCGCTGTGTTAACTGGTTGTGGGAAGAAATTATTAGGGTTGAGAGTGGTACTATCAACTCCGATTAAAATTGCTAACGTATCACCATTAGCATTCCGAATAATAGTGTCACCACCCTCATCAGATATTTCTAAGTCTTCAAATATTAGACCTCCCTCCAAACTAATCAGGTCTTCAGTAGTATCAAAGTCAGTAACAGTATATAAATTATCAGCTTCCCCAAAATCGACAATGACAAAACTATCTGCACCCTCACCCCCAGTCAGAGTATCGTTACCGCGACCACCTATCAATAGATCGTCACCTTGACCTCCATCAATAGAATCATTTCCCCTACCCCCTAAGAGGAAATCATTTCCTTCACCACCATCAAGAGTATCGTTTTCTCGCTCCCCATTGATAGTATCGCTACCTTCACCCCCTAATAACAAGTCATCATCTTTACCTCCAGATAAACAGTCATCCCCCGTACCGCCATCAAGAGTATCATTACCTTGGTTACCCGATAGAGAATCATTATCTTCATCTCCTGAAATACTATCGCCATCTTCACCACCACTGATGAGGTCTAAACCTAAACCACCAGAGATTAGATCGACGCCACTTCCACCCAGAAGCGTGTCATTCCCAGCATCACCAACTACAGTATCATCACCTCTATCCCCCGAAACAAAGTCGTTATCTTCTCCTCCTGCTACACTATCACTTTCTCTACCACCATAAATAATGTCTCTACCTTCTCCCCCTAGGACTGTATCTGAGTCGCGATCGCCAAATAGTGAATCATTTCCCGCATCACCTAAAACTGAGTCAGCATCTCTGCCACCCCTTAAACAGTCATCTCCTGCACCACCACTAATAGTATCATTACCCCGGTTGCCGTTAATTTGGTCGTTACCATCTTGGCCAAGTAAAGAGTCACTTTCTTCTTGG
>JAAUYB010179837.1_pt1 | contig 11940 bp, 5 predicted proteins | sample 7278071 | NCBI WGS metagenome assembly JAAUYB01 (sample SAMN14350121, study PRJNA611818) | marine sediment metagenome | isolation source: surface marine sediment (1.8m) | place: French Polynesia: Moorea | collected 2018-08 | reverse complement strand
GGGGTTCCAGCTCCACTCATTTTACGCTCTAAACTTCCTTACACCAAAAAATAGAATATTCGTTTTATATGGTTGTGTAATTCAATAATACAATTTATTATAAAATTTGCTTCTGTAACACGGTATTGATACTATTGCTAGTTTACTACTGTTGCATTTTCTCATTTCGGAGCTGTTTCTTTTAATGAATTAAAAAACCCTTCCTCTCCTTTATCCTGAAAGACATCCTACGTAGTATAGAAAAGCGAAGGTTAAATAAGCAGTCATTCAAAATGTGCTTTTTTCCTCCGCATCATCTCCCCGCACCTTTGATTGGAAGCTCATGCAGCACGTTCATCCACCCACTTTGGAAGAAGAAGGAACGGGACTTTTGGTGCCACCATTGTGCCCAGGAGAGAAAGGAAAATGAGAGCTTTCGTACGGTCGGTGACTCGGTTCTCCAAAAGCCGGCTCCCCGTTTTCCCCCATCCCCCTGCCACAGATCCCCTCAGGCCCCTCCCTGCCATAACCGCCAAAGATGCCGAATCTCCCCCAATTCAGCGGGGGTGCACGGCCGGCTTCAAAGGTGGCCAGGTAACAAGAGAAATTGTAAATTTGAAGTGTTTGCACCAAATAGACAGCAAAAATAGATATTGTTTGAAAAAATGTAAACTTAAGGATTAAAGAATCGACAAAAAGTCTAATAGTGCAAACATATTTCATGTCTCATAACAGTTTTGCTAGAAGTGACTACATTTTTTCTGAGCTTGGGAAGTAAAATTCGGTCTTTCCGGAAAAAATCAGTTGGTCAAAAGTTGTTCTGGGCGTCGATGGAGTTCGGGTCGTCGACCTTCGCCTTCTCCACGGTCCCGCGCCTGTAGTACGCCTCCTGCACCCGGGGGATCTCGCCCGGAGGGACACCGGAGGCAGGGAGGATCGCACAAAGATGGAGTTCGCCCTGAACGGCCTCCAGGGCGAGGATCCCGGCGTGCGCCCGTCTGAGCCGGCGCAGTCCCCCTCCCAGTCCGGCGCCGTCTTCCGCTCCTTCCTGAACGCACTCTTCGTGGAGTTTGTGGACGAGGAGAGCGGGGAATCGTGTCTGGCGGCGGCAGTGCCGGGGAAGACATACCTCAACGGGCGGAGGAACATGCTCTCGGTCCTTCGCACGCCGGGCGCCGCCGCCGCCCTCTTCCCGCCGGGCACCCCTGTCCGCCTCCGCGCCGCCAGGGCCAGGGAGGAGCAGAGGCTGGTATTCCTGCGGGACGAGCAGGGGCGACACTCGGTGGTGCCAGAAGCCCAGGAGTCCGGGCGGGCCTCCTCCAAGGCGGGGATGATGACCGACGCCATCAAGCGGCTGAACCGCGTCGGCACCGACCGCCAGGTCAGGACCTGCTCTCACGTGGCGGTGCAGGTGTGGAGCGAGGCCTGGGGGCAGGAGCCGCCGAGGCCGGAGGTGCTCTCCGGGTCGGGCAAGGCCTTCTCGGCCGCCACGGAGGAGGCCGAGAGGAGGACGGAGGAGCTGCTAAGGAGGGTGCACTGCGGGGTGCTCAGCGAGGCCAAGGTGGACGAGGGGAGTGAAGCAAAGGAAGCCGACTACGGCGCGGGCAGCGAGCCATGGTTCCTGGTCAGCCACCTTGGGCCTGAGGCGAGGTCGGAGCCAAGGTGGCCTGAAGGGCAGCAGCAGGGAACGGTGGCACAGGGGACAGTATTCAAGCTATTAAGGTTAGAAGTAACTCTTTGTTTCTGATAGAAGCATGCTTGCTCTTAACATGTTTCCCATCCGTTCAGACCTCACGGAGGCATCGTAGCCGTGGGTAGCGAGTCGGTCTACTTCCACCGCTCCCGTGTGATGGTGGACGACGCCCCCATAGGATACACAGACGTCATGGACGAGCAGATCAGCGTGGGCGATCAGGTGGTCGTCAGGATCGTCCACAACTCCTTCGACGCAGAGTCAGACTCCAGGCCGCCTGGGGAGGGGGAGAACGGGGGCACCGTCTTCGACCACTGCCCAACTCCCCGCATCGCCCTGTGGGTGCTCAAGGGCGGAGTCAGCGACCAGTTCCCTGGCAAGCTCCCGGAGGAGGTCAAGGCCCTGATGGACCCCTACAAGATCAAGATCACTGAGCTGGTGGCCGAGGAGGACGGCCGGGTCTCCTCCGGCGTGGGAGTGGTGTGCATGCCCTCGCAGACCCAGATCTCCTTCCTCAAGCCTGAGGCGGTGGCGGGCAAGTATGTCTTCTTCGACGGGAGGCACCTCACCTACTTCGGCCTCCCCGCCGCGGGGGCGGACCTAGCTCAGTTCCTCAGGATCAACGACGAAATGCAGTGCCAGGTTCGGGAGATGACCATGGCCGAGAGGCAGAAGGTTGGGCACAACTGCCACTACTGCGTAACGGAGGGAACCTTCTCTAAGATGGACAGGAACAACACGGCGTTGGGGTCGTGGCCGAGGCTCCTCCCCTACTCCAACACCACCCACATCAACCTGCACCGGCGATCCATGCACTTTGAGCAGCTGGAGAAGGCCCTTCTGAGGAGGCGGCCGCCGCTGTGGAAGAAGCTGGAGATGATAGACATGGTCCCGGCCGCCGTCACAGACTACGTTGAGCCGGCGGAGGAGGGAGCGCCAATGTCGGAAGTCAAAGTGACGGTGTTGCACGGCGCGCACAAGGGATCCGTCCTCGCCCTGAGCAGGGAGGACTGCACGGCGTTCGGGCGGCCCATGACCAACGCCGACCTCTCCGCCTGCCTCCTGCCCTACGACACCGTGTACCTGGAGTCGGCCAGCCTCTTCGCCGACTCAAGCGTGGCTCGAAAGGCCCACGTCGGACTCCCCGTCAGCAGCCCGGACCCGGCCAAGATGTCGCTGGAGGAGAGGCTGGACCTGCTGGTGTGGCTGCAGACGAGGAAGCTGACCATGCTGGATTTTGTCGAGGCCCTGAACGCGTCCGAGTCCAGCGGCATCGTGTTCGTTCCCTTCCCGAGGGAGATCCTTCAGGGGCGGATGGTCAACCTGGCAGTGGCCCTCAAGGACGGGGAGGGAAACGTCGGGGGAATCCTCAGCGTGGACCAGGGCTACGAGAGGTTCACGGAACAGAACAAGGTCGGCACGGGGATGCTGCCAATGAGGGACCAACAGGTCTTCGTCCCTCGCTCCACCCTGTACGTGTTCGGCCACCGCACTAGCAACGTCGACGTCTCCTTCATCCTGGCGCGAAACCAGAAGCTCACCCTGGAGACGACCCCGCTCACTCCGGCAGACAGGGAGAAGTACGGGGTGGATATTCCCCGGCGGGTCAAGCACCGGGCCACCATTGCCTGGGTTGGTCCCACCAGACCCAGGGGGAACCGGGACAGGGACCCCAGCAGGAACGACGTGGGCATCAAGGAGTGGCTCTTTAAGCGCAGCCTCACCGTCTCGAGTTTTGAGGCCATGGTGAGCGGGAAGGAGCCAGTGGTGGAGAACCCGGCGCCCAACCGGGACCGGGAGGGATTCACCCTAAACGAGGAGATACTGCCTTACGAGACGGACGAGTCGAGCATACCCAGCCTGCTAAACGTGCCTTCGTCTAAAAAAGCGGCGGCGGCGGCAGCAGCGGCTTCTGAGCCTCCGGCGGTCTCAGCTGTGAGGGAGGAGATCCTGGAGCTTGGCTCCGTCTACCCTGACTTGGGCGAGCTTCCCATCTTCCGCCACGGCCTCCAGGTGGCCGAGATGCTGGAGACCGCCGTTGTGTGCACTGGTCCGACCGACCCCTCCATCAGGGACCTCATCGAGGACGACCACATGGCGCAGCAGGCGCACCACGTCTCGCAGGCGCTGCAGTTCGCGCTAGACTTCTACAAGGAGAAGAGGGGCTTCGGGGCGGGGGCAATGGTAGGAAAGAGGCAGTCTCCTGCACCGGCTGCTGCTTCCAACGGCAACGGGATCCCCAAAGCGCTCGGAGAGCTGGCAGGGTATTCTCCCTTCGGCCCGCAGTCGCAGCCGCCCGCCAGGCCCAGAATGATGATGATGGGACCCAGGCCGCCCATGTATGGTCCAATGATGGGGCCAATGAGACCCGTGGGCCCGGGGCCCAGGGGGCTCATGGGCTTCCCGGGCTACTTCGGCGGAGGTGGAGGCTACAGGATGCCACACCATCGGCCCCAGCAGCCGCAACCGCAGCAGCAGCAGCCAGCGCAGCAGCAGGAACAACAACAGACGAAAAGTTTCGGAGACTGGGGGAATACGTGGGACAAGCAGTTCAACACCTGATCAAAACAATAAAGCGACTTGTGTGGCTCGTGCATAGCAATGCCAAAAAAGTGAATTTTTTTGTCTTTGGCACCTGTGTTCTGTATTTCGCTTGTTGCTTAGAGCAGAATTACAAAATCGACTGCGAAAAGAGTGATATGAATAGGTGCACTTAAAAGGCAAAAAGTGAAGGTTAATGATCTTTTGTGTTTTTTTTCTTTTTGAAGGAAAGAGGATGTCTGACGAGGTGCAAGAGATGATTCCCGAGGACGTCAAAGAAGTCAAGGAGGGGGAGGAAGAAGAGGAAGCGGTGGAAGTCGACGTGGACGACGCCATGGCGGAGGAGATGGGAGCAGGAGGAGAGGACGCTGCCGCCGGAGGTGGAGCCGCTGGAACCAAGCCGGCCGAAGACGTGTTCAAGGGCCCCCGGCAGAAGATCTCTGCCGTGCAGGGCACCGTGTTCCGCGCCCGCCGCTTCTGCGTCTACGTCTCCTTCGAGCGCGAGGGCAAGCGGCAGACGGCCACGCTCAACCCCGGGCTGGCCTACGTTAACGGAGCGCGCCTGCTGCTGGAGGTGTGCAGGACCGACATGGAGGCGCAGATGCTCCTGCCCAAGGGCACCAAGGTCACCTTTGACGCGGTCTCCGCCAGGGCAATATCAGTCAAGGAGGTCGGGGGAGGAGGTGGAGGAGGAGGAGAGGGAGGATCGGGAAGCGCTCCCCCGGTCAGCAGCACCTGGGAGATCAGCCTGCTGTGGGTTGGGCAGCAGCCAATGTCAAACGTGACGGAGAACTTTGACAAGAGGATCGAGTGGGTCCGGTCCTCCATCTACTCCTCCACCGTTGTCACCGAGCCACCGAAGCCGCCAGAGATCAAGGATGAGGAGCCCTGGTTCATCAAGTCCCTGTCCCTGCCGAGCGAAGCCTCCGGTCGCGGCCTGCCACACCCGGACGACTCAGAGTTCGTTGGCGATGAGGGAGTGGTCCAGGCCCTCCACAGGCCAACAGGAGGAGTCATTGAACTGGAGGGCAGTGGGGAGAAGGTGTTCTTCCACCGCGGCAGAGTCTTCGTCGACGGCCTTCCCCTGTCTGCCGCAGGAGACCTGATGGACGCTCTGCCGGTGGGGACAAAGGTCAAGGTGGACTACGTGGAAAACGCCATCGCCGACAAGGAGGAGGGCGACGTCTACTTCGAGGACTGCCCGGCCAAGATGGTGGCGCTGCTCGTCTACGTCGGAGAGAGGCCTCACATCCCCGAGCTCATCTTCGAGGAGGCCTCCAAGGACAGGAAGGAGCCCAACGGAAAGTTCTACCTGGCCAGGATCGTGGAGCTGGACGCCCCCTCCGCCGAGGGAGGAGCGGTCGAGGGAGGAGTGGCGGAGATCGTGCAGCCGGCAGAGTACAACATCCACGTCAAGAACTGGCTCAAGAACAGGCTGGACACCACCGGGCTAGACGCTATCAAGAAGGTGCGCTTCCACCGGAGCAACCTCTTCCACCTGGGAATGCACCTGGGCAAGACCGACCTGAGGTACCTCTTCTCATCCCGCGCCTTCGGGATGGGCCTGCTCTTCTGCCGCCTCAAGGCCCTTAATGCCAAGGAGGACGCAGAGGTCACCCACGAGATGGAGGTTGGGTGGAAGGCCAGCCACCTGACCACCTACCTGGCTGCCTCCTCCGGCTTCATCTTCTGGCCCGTTTCCAAGGTGGACACTCTGCTTTACCCTTCGGTGCAGTGGGCCGGGGGACAGAAAAGGCAGCTCAACCTGAAGGCGCTGGCCAAGGAGGGGTGGGACCTCAAGGCGTACCTGGACGTGGTGGAGGGGAGGGTGCCGCCGATAACAGAGTCCTGCTGCGGGGGGGCGCTGCCAGAGTCACAGAAGGGAAGCTACGACTTTGGGCGGGTGGCCGACCTACTCCAGATGGGAAACAACTCTGGAAACCGGCGCGGGGGATCGGGAGGCGGCGGTAAAGACCAGGCTCAGTCGCCCAACGCCAGCGTCACTTGCGGCCTGGTGGCCATAGAGACAGGTGCGCATGCAGGGCTCACCGCCTTCTTCAACCGCAACGACGTGACCGCCTTCGGCTTCAAACTAGACAAGGCCAGCCTCTTCGGGCTGCTGGAGCAGAACGAGCCAGTCTGGGTCAAGGTGGAGGCCTCAGAGAAGAAGGAGCACCAGTTTAAGGTCAAGGTCACCGAGATGTTCGTCGGGTGGCCGCACAGGCCGGACCAGACGGTGGAGACGATGCCTGCCGAGGACAGGCACAGGTTCCTCCTCTACCTGGAGAGCAAGAACCTAACGGTGCAAAAGTTCCTTGATATGGCGAAGAAGCCTTGCGTGGAGCAGGCTTTCATCCCCTTCCGGAGGGACGAGATGAAGGGCACCGTAGTCCAGCTGGAGAGAGATTCCAATCCCAAGATGGGCGCCACAGGAGGGTTCATCCGGGTGGACAAGGGCCCGCTCAAGGGCAAGCTCGTCCTCTTTCTCCGCCGCAACGTGTGGGCCATGGGCTACAATATGGGTAAGGCCGACCTCACCCACCTCTTCCTCCACGGCCAGAAGGTCTCCCTGGAGGCAATCCCCTTCCCCAAGGACAAGCTGAACAAGGCCTCCTCCAAGCAGCTGGTGGACTCTCTTGGCGGGGAGTGCTCGCACAAGGCCACCATCGTGTGGACCAGCAAGTTCCGCCCTGCGCCGGTCAAGTCCGTCTTCCGCAACGCCGCCGTCGACAGCTGGCTAGCCAAGAGGGGGCTCAAGTGGGAGGACGTATCAAAGCTGGTGGAGGGAAAGCTGGAGGCGGTGCCGCAGCTGCTGGCGGTCAGGAACAAGAGCAACATGCTCAAGGGAGTGCAGGACAAGAGGGCCTTCGAGGCAGAGAAGGAGTCGGCGGACAAGAAGGCCGGAGGGGACAAGAAGACCGGGGAGAAGGAGACCCCTACGAAGGAGGCGGCCGCGGCGGCTGCTGCCAAGGCTCCCGTGTTCCGCCACGGCAAGGACGCAGAGCGCCTGTGCGACATCGCCCTGTCCGTCACCGGCCCGTCAGACCCGAGAATCCGCAATCTCATCAAGAACGACAACCAGGCGCAGATGGCATTCCACATGCAGAAGGCCCTAGAGATGGCTGTCGACGCATACAAGAAGAACAGGAGGAGCCCCTGGGGAGGAAGCGGAGGGGAAGGCTTTGGCTCCTACGAGAACAGGGGCGGTGGCATGATGCAGCAGCAACAACAGCCACAGCAGCAGGCTTGGTCCGCCGTCGGCACGCAGCAGCAGCCCATGAAGGTGCAGATGATTGGTGGCGGCGTTGGCGGTGTCACCATGGTGGCCGCGGCCCCGTCCGCCGGAGGAAACCCGTGGGGACAGGAGGTGATGCACCAGCAGCCGCAGCAGTGGAGGCCGGCCAGCGGAAGGAACAGCACGGCGGCACCGCTCAGGAGCTTCTCTTCCCAGGGAGGTGGAGGAGGGGGCGGTGGCAAGTGGGCAGGTCAGAAGCGCCAGGCCAACGGAGGAGCTGGAGGAGGAGGGCCAGGAGGCGGCGGAGGGCCCAAGAACAAGAGGCAGAAAAAGTTCCAGGCTCGCAACTAAAAGAAAAAATAAAGTAAAACAAGGTACACATGGTATTGTCGACAGTGTGAGAGAGAGAGGATGAGGTGTTTTTTGTCTGAAGCATTTTTTGTACGTGTACAGCAAAGGAATTAGGTAAATTCAATCGCTTCATCCGCCACTCTGCGAGCCCAAACTATTGTACTCGGGAGATACTCCCCTCTCTCGAGCAAAGAACAGGAACGACACAAGTTTGTTTTCCCCCATCAATTACTCGAATATTTTTTTCTGCTTGACGGTCACACTGAGCTTCGTTTGTTCCCCGTTTAGCTAGTGAAACAACACCATATACCGTATTGATGCTGTCTTTTTGAGTCTCACGTGTCCGTGGCTTTAACGTAGCGAAGGGGAAACAATCTCACGCTATTTTTTTTCTTGTTGTGTTGAAAATGAAACATAACCGACTTGGGAAATGTTGTATCTACATGAAATCGGCATTTCTTTCTTAGCAATTTTTACAGTTGCCGTCAGTCGCAAATGGTTCGTCCGTAATTTCCGAAGAAGCTTTGCTGCATTGTTTGTCGTGGCTTCGTACTCTCCACCCAAGTTTAACTGTTTAATATTGTGCGATTATGTTTTGTAACGCGCTTAGGTGAGGATAATCGAGAGGAGTGTCGCGTTCGCCTCTCGGAAACCAAATGGAAAAAGCCCTTTATAAATCGTAAGCATGATTGTTTTTTAACATTTTATTCGTTGAATGCTTCAATACGGTGTTGTATAAACGTCACTCTTCGCAGCTTCGAAGGGTTGTTACCCAGATGCGAAATCTGGATTTGAAGCGATGTGATTGGAGTGTTGATATCATATGTTAAGACTTTTTGAGCATAGACCCCCTCATACCCATAATCCCTCCTCGGCGGCTTTCTTAATGTCGCTGCTGCTGTTGCGATAGCTACGGAAACTTGGGCTATGTACTGTACTTGCAGAGTACCGGCAGAGGCTCGGTCCAGAGAGAAAACACTTTTTTTTTCTCCGCCGCCGATGAACACAGTTCGTGTTCCTTTCTTTCTCCCTCCCGTGTCCACGAACTGGTTCCCCGCTTCCCACTCCAGGCAGGATCCGTCCCCCCTCGCTCTTCCTACGTATTTCCTAGGGTCCGTCTCCGTCCGCTCTCCACAGAAAAGCAAGTTTGCTAAATGGTGTCAATTTGCTCACTTACGACGCTAACCAAGGGTATTGTAATTTAAGAAAGAGAGAAACATCAAAACAGCATTTCTTCGAGCATCATAGATTTTGCAATGTTCATTTCTTATCTATTTTCCTAAACAAAAAAGATTTAAATCTGTTTCTCCATGTTTAATTCGGACCCTCGGAGAAAGCTCTTTTCTGCTTTGTCAAAGTTGGCAACACAGTCGAAACACCATCGGGCATTTTCCTTTGTCAATAAAAATGCAATAAAACATGAAAAAATGCCCTTTTTTGTAATCAGCCATTCTTTCAGAAGTCCTTATGTAGTAAAAACTGTATTTGAGGCATTTGTTCACTGAAGATGGGGCATTTTTTTCGTTCCGAGGGGTTGGCAACCCTGTATCTGCTGCTGCTGCTGTTGTTGACTTTGTTGTTGTTGATGATCGGGGAAGGGGACGAAGGCGAGGGAGAAGAACTTGTTCTGGTTGAAGTGGACCATCCTCGTTGACAGCCACTGGGACAACGACAGAAGAGGACAAACTAAGGAAGGACACCATCGTGGAGGCTGTGCTCAAACAGCAGCCGACAGGAGCTCCAACAAAGAGAGCAGCTGCCGCGTAGGAGAGGCAGGGAATCATGTCTTCGTCGCCCTCCAGGATCTCGGGTAAGGGCGGGAGGACGCACAGGTCAAGGTCAGAAGGGGCAGCGGACAAGGACCCTCCAGCCGCAGCGGGGTCAGACCCGCTTGACCTGCACCAGGACGAGGAGAGCGCGGAGGAGGTCCACCCCCACCCTCATCACTCTCACCACCTCCACCATGGCCCCGGAGGCGGGAACTCCTCCCCGCCGCCGTCCTCAGCCCTGTCCTCGCACCACAGCCAGGACGTCGACCTCTACTCCATTCTCTCCGGCATGGGACACCTCTCCGCAGGTGGCGGGGGCGGAGGCGGCGGGCACCAGGCGCACCAGGTGGCCGCCGCCGCTCACGCCGCCGCCGCCGCCGCGGCCTACGCCCACCACCAGCATCCCAACCCTCACAGCCGCAAGCGCAAGTTCCTTGAGCAGCACGGCGCTGGGGGCGGTCCCGGCGGAGGCAGCGGAAAGATGAATGGCATGAAGCCTCCCTTCCTGCGCCGCAGTTCTGAGGACGAGGACGAGGCGCAGAGCGTGGCCCTGCACACCCCGCAGTGCAGCCAGTCCGGGTACGCAGACGAGGAGGACAGGCACCACCACGCCATGGAGAGTGCTGCCACCGTCGCGGCGGCCGCGGCTGCTGCTCAAGCCGCGGCGGCGCAGCAGCACCTCAGCAACCACCCGGCGCCTCCCTCAATCGGCTCCTCTTCCCTGCGCGGCAGGGTGGCCCCCTCCGCCTCTGGCGGGATCCTCTCCCCCAGCGTGCACCACCTCATCTCCGAGATCGACGACAACCTAGCCTCTAACTTTGACGACAGCCTGTCTGGCCTCGGAGTGGACATCGCCTCCGCCAACTACAGCATGAGCGAGGCCCTCCTCGCGCTGCCCAACCTCAGCATCAGCAGTAGTCAGGTGAAAAAGCACTTCTCCCCAGCGAGAATTTTGCCTTTAGGAACCTCCGTATTTCGAGAGTTTTTTCCAAATTTGACGGAGGTTTGAATTAATTTGAAATTGTCAAAAAAACGGAGCAATTACAGATTCCGTGTACCTCCGCAAATGCGAAGGACTCCAAAAATATTTTTTTCCCGTTTTTAACTATTTTTGACAAAAATACTGGTCACAAAGTCACCAAAATTTGCCCAGATTATCTCATCAATGGTACCTACAAATCTTATTTAATATTTTTTTTCTGTAACTCCAAAAAATATTTTTATTTTTGTTTATAGACGCTATTTTCAGAGTACTTGTCAGGGAAGGGCGGGATGGAGTAGTGGTAGAGCGGTGGACGGCTAAATTAAGGATCCGGGTTCGAACCTCGCTGCCGACAAACTTTTTTTCTGGTTTTTTTAAATCTTACGCATTTGCGGAAGGCGGAACTTTTTTTTGTCAAAAAAAACTCCGCATTTGCATTTTTTCAAACATTTACTACATAAATTGCAGATACGATAGATGCTTTACAGAGGATTTACGGTTTGCTGTCACATCGTCGAAAAATATTGCAGTGACCACAGTTGTCACATCGTCGAATGTACAGGCAGTCACATTGGCGAAAAATTCTGCCACCCCAGTCACATTGGCGAAAAACAAGAACAAGCATTGATGGGCAAGCAAATGTTGAATTTTGGCAGTCAGGCGGGGAGGGGAAGTACACAGTGTACATGAATATGATGTGGTGGTGTGTGTGTGTATTAAGGCTTCGGGCGGCCCAACCCGCAAAAATGGCGGGGTGGGTGAGCCGTGGGTCCGGTTGGATCAGACCCTGACCTGACCTGGGTCAGAATTTTTTTGTCAAGTGACCCGTGTCAAAGGTTTCTTTCTACTCCCTTGAAATTGGTTCATCTCAGACCCCCAAAAAGCCCACATTTGCATTAAAAAAGCCCACAGTAAATAAATTTGTGTTGAAAAAAAATTCCTAATTTTGGACTTTTATTGCATTTTTATTAAGAAAAATTCGGCTAACTTGCTAGCTAATACAGTAGCTTTTTTCCCTCTGACCCAAGGGTCAGATGTAAGCTGGCAATTTGCCAAGTGGTCCTTTTTGTATCCCATCATTGTTGGCTTTTTTACCTTTTACGATTTTCGACGATGTGACTGCCCTTGCAAAAAAATTCGCCGATGTGACATCTTTCTATTTTTTCGCCAATGTGACTATTCGCCAATGTGTCTGGGGTTGCTTTCGACGATGTGACCCACCCCCGGATTTACGCCCTCCGCATTTTTGGCAAACGAGCTTGAATTAGGTTTCGTTGGGTCGTAAAACGGTTTAAGCGTTATAGACATTCTTCGAAAAGAATCGATATCAATTTATTACTCATCAGCATAGGTGGGCACGGGTTGAAAGCCCAGGGGGGGGGGGGAAGAT
>JAAUYB010101881.1_pt1 | contig 11945 bp, 15 predicted proteins | sample 7278071 | NCBI WGS metagenome assembly JAAUYB01 (sample SAMN14350121, study PRJNA611818) | marine sediment metagenome | isolation source: surface marine sediment (1.8m) | place: French Polynesia: Moorea | collected 2018-08 | reverse complement strand
TATGAGTACAGGGAAGGGATTAATTTTTTTGGGTCCCCCTGGTTCGGGAAAAGGAACCCAAGCCCAAGAACTATCACAAGAACTACATATCCCCCACATTTCCACCGGGGAAATGCTACGGGAGGCCATCGCCAAACAAACCCCTCTAGGACAACAGGCCCAAGCTTATGTGGATAAAGGGGAATTGGTACCCGATGAGTTATTGTTAGGTTTAATTGAAGAGCGATTAAATGAAGAGGATGCTCAGAAAGGCTGGATATTAGACGGTTTTCCTCGTAACGTAGCCCAAGCCGAATTTTTAGATAAATTGCTCCATAAATTAGCCAAGTTTTCCGAACAGGCGATCAATTTAGAGGTTCCCGATGACGTAATTATCGATCGTTTGTTAGCAAGGGGGCGAAAAGACGATAACGAACAGACCATTCGCCGTCGTTTAGAAGTTTACCGAGAAAAAACTCAACCCGTCCTTGACTATTATCGTCAACAGGACAGACTTTCCTCTGTAGATGGTAACCGCCAACTGCCAGAAGTCACCCAGTCCTTGAAAACAGTGGTGGCTTGAGAGAGGAATTAAATTCGGTAAAACGTCGAGAGTAACAAGGAGGTTTGCTAAGATATGTAAGGGAAAGTTGATCGCGACCCCTCTTTTGTGATAAAGAAACGTCCGACCAGAACAGAAATTAGTCTTTCCCCAATTATACTATTTGAGGCCGAAGATTGTGTCAAAACAAGACTTAATTGAAATGGAAGGAACTGTAACCGAGTCTCTTCCCAACGCCATGTTTCGAGTGGATCTCGACAATGGGTTTAACGTATTAGCCCATATATCCGGCAAAATCCGCCGTAACTACATTAAAATTCTGCCAGGCGATCGGGTTAAAGTCGAATTAACCCCCTACGATCTCACCAAAGGGAGAATTACCTATCGGCTAAAAGGGAGTAAAAAGTAAGATGGGAGGGGAATGAGAATCCCCTGAACATCAGCACTGAAACGACTATTTTAGCTGACACAAACAAGCAACCTTTGCTATAATAATAAGCTTGCAGTCCTGCTGTAAAAAAATCCATGAAAGTTAGACCATCAGTCAAAAAAATGTGCGAAAAATGTCGCGTCATACGGCGACGGGGGAGAGTCATGGTACTGTGTACTAACCCAAAACACAAGCAACGTCAGGGTTAGAATGACATCTCCTAGAGACCATCAAAACATTCAGCAACCAAGAACACGCTAAGAGGGAAAACAAAAGTGGCAAGGATATCTGGTGTTGACCTGCCAAGGGATAAACGAGTCGAAATTGGCTTAACTTATCTGTATGGCATTGGTTTATCACGATCTCAAGAAATTTTAGCAGAAACCGGTGTCAACCCTGACACCCGTGTTAGAGATTTAAGCGACGAAGACGTAGCCAAGTTACGCGCTTACATCGAAAACAACTATCAAATCGAAGGGGATTTGAGACGGTGGGAAGCCATGAATATCAAACGATTGGCTGACATCGGCACCTACCGAGGTCGTCGTCATCGTCAAGGGCTCCCCGTCAGAGGACAGCGGACAAGAACCAATGGTCGTACCCGTCGAGGTAGACGAGTCACCGTCGCTGGGAAGAAAAAAGCCCCCTCGAAAAAATAATCACGACCCATCGAAAATTAATAAGTTACAGAGACATTTTAGCGAAACATTATGGCGCGACCAACTAAAAAAGGCGGACCGAGAAAACAGAAGAAAAACGTTCCTAACGGGGTGGCTCATATTCAGTCCACCTTCAACAATACGATTGTCACCATTTCCGATACCAAAGGGGATGTGGTGTCCTGGTCTTCGGCCGGAGCGAGTGGCTTTAAAGGGGCAAAAAAAGGGACTCCCTTTGCCGCTCAAACGGCAGCCGACTCCGCGGCCCGTCGGGCGATCGATCAAGGAATGCGGCAAATCGAAGTGATGGTCAGTGGACCCGGTGCCGGTCGGGAAACAGCCATCCGCGCACTACAAGGGGCCGGACTAGAAATTACCTTAATTCGAGATGTTACCCCCATTCCCCATAACGGCTGTCGTCCTCCAAAACGACGTCGAGTTTAGCCAGTTGAACCCATCTTCATCACACTATGAATATTTGGCGTTAGGACAGACACCAATGAAAGTGTCTGGGAGGCATTTGACAATGAAGGGAGGTCACTAAGCGTGGCGCAATTTCAAATTGAGTGTATAGAATCTAAGACTCAAAAAAATCAGAGTCAGTATAGTAAATTTGTGCTGGAACCATTGGCACGGGGTCAAGGAACAACCGTTGGCAATGCCCTAAGACGGGTATTATTGGCCAACCTAGAAGGAACCGCCGTGACGGCCATTCGGATTGGCGGAGTCAACCACGAATTTGCTACCATACCTGGGGTGAGGGAAGACGTCTTAGAAATCATGTTAAACATGAAAGAGATCGTCCTCAAAAGTTATTCAGATCAACCTCAGATCGGTCGCTTGGTAGCGACAGGGGCAGCCCATGTTACAGCAGCCCAGTTTGACTTACCCTCAGAAGTGGAAGTCATCAACCCCACCCAACCCATTGCTACCTTAACAGAAGGGGCAAAACTGGAGATGGAATTTCGCGTCGAGAAAGGGGTGGGCTATGTACCAGTGGAAAGGGGAAGCGATGAACCATCAGCCCTCGACTTCTTACAGATCGATGCTGTATTTATGCCGGTGACCAAGGTTAACTACAGTGTGGAGACGATTCGTGGAGAAGAAGGAGAAGCACAAGATCGTCTGATGTTGGAGATATGGACTAATGGAAGTTTTAACCCCAAAGAAGCCCTATCCACAGCAGCAGACATCCTAGTGGACTTATTTAACCCCCTCAAAGACCTCAACCAACTCGAAACCACCGTCCCCGAATACCCAGACGAGGAAAATCCTCAAAGTCAGATTCCCATCGAAGAGTTGCAGTTATCCGTACGGGCTTACAACTGCTTAAAACGGGCGCAAATCAATACGGTGGCTGATTTATTGGATTATAGTCAAGAGGATCTGCTGGAAATTAAAAACTTTGGTCAAAAATCAGCAGAAGAGGTGATTGAAGCCTTACAAAAACGTTTGGGGATTACCTTACCCCAAGAAAAAGCAAAAGCTTGATATTTGATCCATCAGAACTGTTCAATCACGTTAGGGAGGAAAAACAACTATGCGTCATCGGTGCCGTGTCCCCCAGTTGGGCAAACCCGCCGACCAACGAAAAGCTCTATTGCGATCGCTGACAACAGAGTTAATTCGCCATGGTCAAATCAAAACCACCAAAACCCGTGCTAAAGCGGTGCGCTCGGAAGTAGAACGCATGATTACCCTAGCCAAAGACGGCTCCTTAGCCGCGAGGCGTAGGGCCATGGGGTATCTCTATGATAAACAATTAGTCCATGCCCTGTTTGCTGAAGCCCCAGAACGGTACAGCAACCGCAACGGCGGTTACACCCGTATTGTCCGCACCATCCGTCGTCGGGGAGATAACGCAGAAATGGCCATTATCGAGTTAATGTAAGCTTGAGCAACGGTAAGACGGTTTGTCTATGGACAGTTTAAAGCAACCAGCCAACCCAAAACAAAAACGAGTCGCCCTGGTGATCCAGTATCAAGGCAGTCGTTTTCATGGTTGGCAAAGACAACCTAACCAGCGCACCGTTCAAGAAGATATCGAAACCGCCATCGCTCAGGTTATAGGCTATCATATCCCTATTCATGGGGCAGGCCGAACCGATGCCGGGGTTCATGCTGCTGCTCAAGTAGCCCACTTTGACGATGTTAGCCCCATTCCTCCCCAACGATGGGCAGATATTTTGAACCAGCGACTCCCGGACGACATCTTAATCCGAGGGTCACAAGGGGTTCGCTTGACTTGGCACGCCCGATTTTCGGCGTTGTGGCGACGTTATCGTTACACCTTTTACACCGATAACTGCCCTAATTTGTTTGTTAAACCCTTTAGTTGGCACTATTATTATGAGCCATTAGACGTGGAATTGATGCAAAAAGCGTTAAATCCCTTATTGGGCAAACACCATCTGGCCGCCTTTCGTCGAGCCGGTTCTAAACGTCATCATTCTTGGGTAGAAGTCCAAGACACCCAATGCTATCGTCACGGACCATTTATTCATTTAGAAATCCAAGCTAACGGGTTTTTATACGGAATGGTACGGTTATTGGTGGGACTGTTGGTGGAAGTGGGCAGTGGTAAGCGATCGCTGACCAACTTTACCGATATTTGGCAACATCAACGGCGTGAACAAGTTAAATATTCTGCCCCGGCCAAGGGTTTATGTTTACTAAGAGTGGGTTATGGGGAGTTTCCTTTTCCTGCTTCTGTCTGGTTTGAGACTCAACCCTTGTTTCTGTTTAAAAGCCATGGAGACACAGAAATAGGAACCATAGTCACTTAACCCTTGAAGATTATTGTTGGTGATTCTAAATAACAACCTAGTTAATTTTTTATTCTTTCACTATCCATGACTAAGACAATTACACCATCACCCGACCTACTTGACAAAAAATGGTACGTCATCGACGCAGCCGATCAGCGTTTAGGACGACTCGCTTGTGAAGTAGCTAAAATTCTCAGAGGCAAAAATAAGCCCACCTACACCCCTCACATGGACACAGGGGATTTTGTTATCATCGTTAATGCTGACAAAGTAGTGGTGACCGGTCGCAAAAGTAGCCAAAAATTATACCGTCGTCACTCCGGAAGACCCGGCGGGATGAAGGTAGAAACCTTTGAGAAGCTACAAAAACGTATTCCTGAGAGAATTATCGAAAAAGCAGTTAAAGGAATGTTGCCGAAAAATGCCCTAGGCCGTCAACTGTTTACTAAGCTAAAAGTCTATCCCGGACCTAACCACCCTCACCAAGCTCAACAACCCGAAGCATTAACCTTAAACACCATTCCCAACGGAGATACATAATGCAAGCAACCGACAACAAAGATCAAGCCGTTTACTGGGGAACCGGTCGCCGTAAATCAGCGATCGCCAGAGTTCGTCTGGTTCCTGGTAGTGGGGAAATTATCGTTAACAAAAAGCCCGGTAATATCTACTTCAATCGTATTCCTGACTATCTGCAAGCCATTAAAGCCCCTTTAGAGACGTTAGGATTGGAAAATGACTACGATATTCTCGTCAATGCTCACGGTGGCGGTTTAACCGGTCAAGCGGATGCGGTTAAACTAGGAGTGGCCAGAGCGTTATGTGAATTAGCCCCCGAAAACCGTCCTCCTCTCAAAGCAGAAGGCTATCTGACCCGTGATCCCCGTGCCAAAGAACGGAAGAAATACGGGTTACACAAGGCGCGTAAAGCTCCTCAATACTCTAAACGATAATCAGTTATTAAGTCAATTTAGTAAGGAGGCAAACATTATGGCAAAACCTGATATTCACCCCACCTGGTATCCAGAAGCCAAAGTTATCTGTAACGGGGAAGTGGTGATGACCATAGGGTCAACTCAACCAGAGATTCATGTGGAAGTTTGGTCGGGAAATCATCCTTTTTATACCGGAACTCAGAAGATTATCGATACGGAAGGACGGGTTGATCGTTTCCAAAAACGTTACGCAATGATTGGCAAAAAAGGCAAGAAAAAAGCAGCCGACCCAGATGCTTCCGAAGAAAAATAGCGACCCAGTTCGATTTTTAGACCCGGCAGAGTTTCTGCTGGGTTACTGCTTATCTGGCAACTGTTCACAAGTCAAAAGTTAGAAGGAAAAAGTTCCTTAACGAAGTTTCGGCACTATCGCACAAAATTTGTACCTCTTTCTGAAGCAAGAGAATTCACTCCTCTAATCCTAATCTTATTTTTTCCTCAGATAATGGGGCGGCTTTAAACCGAACTTTGGGCGTATTTTTGACTTTTGCCTTTTGACTTTTGCTTTTGCCCAAAGGGCGGGGTAATTGATAATTAAGCTACTGTTAGATTAAAAAGATTGAAGTGGAGGAATATTATGGCTGAATCCTATTTATTAGAAAAATTACAATCCGTTGAACAAACTTATCAAGAATTGACCCGTCGTTTGGCTGATCCGGATATTGCTACCAACCCGGATGAATTACAACGGGTGGCCAAAGCGCGATCTTCTTTGGAAGAAACGGTCAATACTTATCAAACTTGGCAGGAAACCCAAGAAGAATTAAAGGGGGCCAAACAAATTGTGAAAGAAGCTGGTGGCGATCCCGAAATGCGGGAAATGGCAGCCATGGAGGTGAGTGAGTTAGAAGAGCAGTTACAACAGCTAGAAGAACGCTTAAAAATCCTCTTATTACCCCGTGATCCTAACGATGATAAGAATATTATGTTAGAAATTCGCGCCGGAACCGGTGGGGATGAGGCCAGTATTTGGGCGGGAGATTTAGTGAGAATGTATTCTCGGTATGCGGAGTCTCAGAAGTGGACAGTTAAGCTGGTGAGCGAGTCTTTGGCGGATATGGGGGGCTTTAAGGAGGCTATTCTGGAGATTACAGGGGAACAGGTGTATAGTAAGCTCAAGTTTGAAGCGGGAGTGCATCGGGTGCAACGGGTTCCCGTAACGGAAGCGGGGGGACGGGTTCATACTTCGACGGCGACGGTGGCTATTATGCCAGAAGTAGATGAGGTGGAAATTCAAATTGATCCAAAAGATATTGAAATGACCACCGCGCGATCTGGGGGTGCAGGGGGACAAAACGTTAACAAGGTGGAAACGGCGGTGGATTTAATGCACAAACCGACGGGGATTCGCATTTTTTGTACGGAAGAGCGATCGCAGCTACAAAACCGTGAACGGGCGATGCAAATTTTACGGGCTAAGTTGTATGAGGCCAAGTTACGGGAGCAACAAGAGGCGGTGAGTTCCATGCGGCGGTCGCAGGTAGGGACGGGATCGCGATCGGAAAAAATCCGTACTTATAATTATAAGGACAATCGGGTCACGGATCACCGTTTGGGTCAAAACTTTGCCTTAGCGGGTGCTTTGGAAGGGAATATTGACACTATTATTGAGTCCTGTATTTCTCAAGATCAACAAGAACGTTTGGCTGAATTAGCTAATTCTCCCGAAACGGCAGATTCTATCACTTAATATGGGTTCGGGGTTATTGTTTCATTGAAGGGGATCAGGGATGACTATGATTAAATGTCTTCATACTGCTATTTTAGTGTCTGATTTAGAGAAAGCAGAACAATTTTATGGCAATCTATTAGGGTTAGAAAAGGTTGATCGCCCTTTAAAATATCCTGGTGTTTGGTATCAAGTGGGGGATTATCAAATTCATTTAATGGTGCATTCTGAGTTCAATTTTAGTTTATCCAATCAAGAAAAATGGGGACGTAATCATCATTTTGCTCTGGGAACTGATAACCTCAGTGAAATCATTGCCCGTTTACAGAGTCATGGTCATCCTGTACAAATGAGTCAGTCAGGTAGAGCAGCCTGTTTCACTAGAGATTTTGATGGAAATGTCATCGAAATTAGTCAATTATAAGAGTAGATTGCTTCGGGGTATTTTTAGCCACAATCAAAGTTGACTATTTATATTACCCCTCGCAATGACGAATCAATATAACGAGTTACCATCCTGTAATCGAATAACCCACATTTAGAGGCGCCACATTCGTTTTTTCGGACTGTGAAATATCATCCCCTTGACGCATTTCAGCGCAAAATGTCGCCGTATTAAACCCTCCAAACCGTTGCACCGTACTGGTTCTTAATCTGAGGTTCGGGTTAACAAACCAAAACCGTTCGATGGTACTCATGGTGTCATATTCCGTAATTAATACCAGTGCCTCATCCCCATCGATATAATAGCGGCCAGCAATGGGAACGATTTCGGCGTAACCTCTCTCTCTGAGTAGAATCCCTTCTCTGGGGTTATCTTTTTCGGGAATAAGAGCAAAAATGGTATTTCCACTATGGTTTTCGTCTTCTTTATCCCAGGCCATCGAACCATCCCAACTAACAAAAGCACCACCAACGGCTAAACTAGGGTCAACCTCGTGCATTTGGCAAATTTCGACGATTTTGGGATTATCGGACTCTAAAGCCTCTACATATATCTCAGAATTGCCAATTTCAGCCCGTCTGAAGGCTAAATGATGGGTGGTGCGTTGCGATCGCCATTTTCCTGAACTATTCTGAAAAAATTTAAGTGCGTCCATCTTTTGGTTACTCCTAATCATTAAATAGCTTGGATGTTTCTTCTTCTAATTCTTGGGTCAATACTAAGGGTTGGCACTGTTTTATCTTTATGATAATCCCTTGGGCCCCTTCATCTTGTAAATCTTCTACATAACCCCCATGGTATCCGTAAGCCTCGGCAAAGGTGTCAAACGGACCAAAATAATAGATACAATGAGGGCGAGTGGTGGTAATTTCCACCCACCAAGGTAAGGCTTCTTCCTCAATGGAAAAGTCATCTAAGGAACTAATTGGGATAATATTGACAATTTTTCCCCCTAAATGGCTGATCCTGTGCATTTCTTGGCTCATCCGTTCATAAGGCACCTTTAAGTAAAATTTTCCCCGACGTTGAAATAAACCGTCAATCTGACTTGGTTTACCCATCTTAGGGTTAATCATTACTTCATAGAGAAAGATACGATTATTTTTATCATTGTTAGCGGCCATAGGGTTTCAAATAGCAGGATACATACTGGAGCAGAATTAACCCTTGTTCACATTAATTTTTGTTGGCCAATGGGGTTACTTTCTGTAAATTTTCGTAAAAAAGTCATACTAAGCACAATCGACTGTTTTCTCTTACCCTAGCATAGTTTGCGTTTTTTTCTGAATAAAATTGATAACATAAACCTTACATCTTCATCAATGATTATTACTGAAAATTAAGTATAAAAACCTATCGTCTTGTTTGAAGATTTTATGGATAATGAATAAGTGAATTCTAATATTATTAATGGCTTATGCGCGTCATTATTCAACGAGTAACCGAGTCTCAAGTCAAGGTAAATGGTGAGGTTGTAGGAAAGATAGGTAAAGGTTTAAACTTATTAGTAGGAATTGCGATTAATGATACGTTCAATGAAATTAGTTGGATCGTCAGAAAATGTTTAGAATTACGATTATTTAGCGATGAAGATAATCAAGGAAAATGGACAAAATCAGTGAAAGATATTGAGGGAGAATTATTAGTTATTAGTCAGTTTACCTTATATGGAGATTGTCGGAAAGGCCGTCGTCCCTCTTTTAGTAATTCTGCTCCTCCTAATGAAGCAGAAAAATTATATAATGTATTTATTGATGAGTTAAAAAAAAGTGGTTTAAAAGTAGAAACAGGAATTTTCGGAGCAATGATGGATGTGAGTATTAATAATGATGGTCCGGTTACTTTCTTATTAGAAAAAGAAGGCATCAATTAACTAAAATTATTTAAAGACTCAAACTGACGTAAGGCTATACTAGCTCCTTGTGTCCATCCTAATTCAATATAATAGGGTAAAAGTTTCTTGATATTTATATCTGGAAAGAGATTACTTTTTTCACTATCTTGATAACTATTTTCCTGTAAAAGATAAATGTTTAAACTTTCCTGACGATAAATCCATAATTCAGGTATTTTAAGTAGTTCATAAGCTTCTATATCCGTAATTGAAGTGAAATCAACTTCTATAGCTAAATCGGGTGGTGGATCAATCGTTAAATCAATTTTATCTTTACCTAAAATAGCTTGTCTATTCTCAATATAAAAACAGGTATCTGGTTCTAAACCTGCTTGATTAGGTATTTTTAGGGTAATAGGATCAAAACATTCCCAATCTTTTCCTTGTCGACGTAAAAGACTTTTTACTAAATCTCTAAGGAGATCAATACGCTTTCCATGACTAGGTAAAGGAGACATAAGCCGAATTTGTTGGGTTTTGCTATTAAAATATAGTTTAGGAAGGGTTTTCTCTTGACGTAAATCCAGTAATCTTTGATAATCTTCCCAGGTTTGATGAGGGAAAATAGCCTCATTTCCAGGGGTTAATATTAATTCATTTTCACTGATAGTAAGTAGTATCATAAGTTTTTGTTGAACTAAATATCGCAATCAGTAATGATCTGTGAGAAGCGAGAACATATCAGGACATAACAGTATTATGTCCCTATGAATGTGTCCTTTTAGAGGTTTAACACTGTTAAACCAAAAAAGATTATCTTCTCACAACTAAAACCTAATTGCTATATTATCTAATTTAGCAAATAACCATATTCTTGTGTTATCTTAATCTCGTCATTAATCTAGACATTTAATAACATGATCAACAGCAAAAAATTTTTAAACCCTTCCACCAAATCTTTTTTATATTCGGTGTCGCTACCAGGATGTTGCGGCATCACCACTAAAAATCCGTGAGATGCCAATAATTCCCCCATTTTCTGGTAAGTTTCCGGTCTTTCTCCTAGTCCATGAGAAAAAATGATTTGTTATATGGGGTTAATTTACCATATTTTTCGAGGCATTATGACCATGAGGGATAAGATCAAAAAGGCAAAAATTGAGATAGTTTCAGAGTAGTAGGAACAAATTACACCTTGTTCCTACCACAAGTTAAAATTAATCGTTGAAATGATCAATAATTGCTTGAGCAAACTCTGAACATTTCAAAGGAGGATCAACTTTGGGTTCCATTAAACGGGCTAAATCATAGGTTACTTGACGATTTGCGATCGCATTACCAATCCCTTTTTTAATCAAGTCTGCTGCCTCTTGCCAGCCCATATATTCTAACATCATCACACCAGAAAGAATGACCGATCCAGGATTAATTCGATCCAGTCCAGCGTGTTTCGGTGCAGTGCCATGAGTTGCCTCAAAAATAGCGCAAGTATCCCCAATATTTGCCCCTGGACCCATACCTAAACCTCCTACAACTGCAGCCGCAGCATCGGATAAATAATCCCCGTTTAAGTTCATGGTTGCTAAGATAGAATATTCATCAGGACGGGTTTGAATTTGTTGGAAAATACTATCAGCAATACGGTCATTAACCATGATTTTATCTTTCCATTTTCCATCTCCATGACTATCCCAAATAGCCTCTAAAACCCCTTTGACTTCTTCACAGATTTCTTGTTTTTTTTCGGGGGTTAACCCATCGTAGCCGGGTTCAACTTTTCTAGCATTATCTTCAATGGAAATATCTGCTTTTCCTTCTTTATTACTCAAAATCCAGGATTCTCGTTCTGTCACACAAACGTCTCTAAATTCTGAGGTTGCTAACTCATAACCCCAATCTCTAAACGATCCTTCAGTGTATTTCATGATGTTACCTTTATGCACTAAAGTAACCATTTGCTTGGCTTTAGGTAAGCGTAAAGCGTTTTCCATAGCACGGCGAACCAATCGTTGAGAACCCGTTTTACTAATAGGTTTAACCCCAATTCCTGAGTCTAAACGGATTTGTTTCTTACCATGTTCTGGCGTTGCAGGGATGAGTTCATTATTCAAATAATTGATCAATTTTTTAGCAATTTCTGTCCCTTCTTTCCACTCAATTCCTAAATAAATATCTTCGGTATTTTCCCGATAGACGATAACATCTAACTTTTCAGGGGACTTATGAGGGGAAGGAGTCCCAGGATAATAGCGACAGGGACGCACACAAGCGTATAATTCAAAAATTTGTCGCAAAGCTACGTTAAGGGAGCGAATACCACCACCTACAGGGGTTGTGAGAGGTCCTTTGATAGCGACACCATACTCCCTAATCGCAGTTAAGGTATCTTCAGGTAAATATTGATAGGTTCCATATTTATCGCAAGCTTCATCCCCTGCATACACCTTAAACCAGTTGATTTTTTTGCTATCTCCGTAAGCAGTTTTCACCGCAGCATCGATGACTTTTTCCGTTGCTGGCCAAATATCGACACCGGTTCCGTCCCCACGAATGAAAGGAACAATGGGGTCATTAGGAACAATGGGTTTACCGTCTTTAAAGGTG
>JAAUYB010077874.1_pt1 | contig 11947 bp, 10 predicted proteins | sample 7278071 | NCBI WGS metagenome assembly JAAUYB01 (sample SAMN14350121, study PRJNA611818) | marine sediment metagenome | isolation source: surface marine sediment (1.8m) | place: French Polynesia: Moorea | collected 2018-08 | reverse complement strand
TAATAGGCATATCGGAGAGAGACAGCTCTCCTCCTTGAATACAATTAAATGTTCACTTGACCCCACCACTTGAAGGGATTCATGGCAAGAAAAGGCATGATTTAGCTAAAAAAAACTAATTAAATCACCATCAAGGTCTGTTATATTTTTCGACTGCTCCTCCATGCACCGCCATCTAGAATTTTATCTGTACAATTTTCCTTTTGCTTAGGTCAAGAGCCGTCCTTTAAAGCAGCGCGTGTTCAACTGCTGTGAATCGGGAGATGTGAACGGACTCAGGAGGATGGTATTCTCATCGTCTTCCAAGATGAAGGAGCACGAGAGGCCGGTCTGGAACGGCAACAACGGTTCCGTCACCCCATTGCAGCTGGCTTGCACACACGGGCACGACAGGTTGGAAATATTTTCACTATTTTGTCATTTTATCACTTTAAAAGCATTTGGGCTGACTTTTTCGACACTTATTTTCAGCGTCGTGGCCTTCCTTCTGGAGCAGTCTGGTAATTTTTTTTAAAAAAATTACTAATATTTGACGTATTTTAAAATTTACTTCAATTACTCCCTTTTGAACTCTCCAGATTGCGACCCAAATTTAACTGGCCCTGGAGAGGGGAGGGCCCCTGTGCTGATTGCAGCTCACCACGGATACTTCAAGTAAGAACGTGACTTTACCAAAAATCAAAGAGAAACTCATTTCTTTTTTAAAGGATTTTGGACGTGATGAAGCGTTCGCCCAGGGTCGACTTTTCCTCCGTCGAAAATGGCACTGGGAAGACGGTGCTCCACGAGGTAAAGAAAATACATCATTCCTAAATGCCAGTGACGTGCAAATCGAAATCGGCATTTCTTAATAAAGGTTTTCCGCGGAGATTCCGGCAAGCACGTAGGAGGGCTCTCCGTGCCTAATTCGTCATATCCAAAGTCTCTAAAGGTGCTGCTGGGGAAAAGGTATACAAGAATGCAAAGTGGAAAAATAATTCAATCATCTAAAAAAAATTCTTCCTTCAGCTATGCAGAGAAGAACCCCGGCTTCTCCCGCCAGATCACCAAGATCATCAACTACCAGGAGAGCCTGGACGGAGACACGGCACTTCACTACGCAACGATGCAGGCAGACCAGGTATGAAAGCAATTACAAAACAGAATTAAATGTCAGAAAATAGTGTATGGGAATTTCAGGAAGTGATCAAGCAATTGCTGAGCCGGGGCGCCAACATGGGCGTGAAGAACCATCGGGACAAGCCCGCCGTCGCCTCAATCTTGCCTGAAACTCTGAGGGAGTTCCTAGACGAAAGATGCATTGACGGGGAAGGGGTCATCACGCACGAGGATTTCAAGGTCACGTTCAGGTAAACTGGGAATCTTACTGAAATTGTTTTCAAGGTGATATGGTAAATGTCGAATCATTTAATATTTTTGACACCGTTGTAGGTACGACTTCCTTGCGCCACCAGTGCTGGGACCGGAGGAGGAGGAGGATGTAAAAGTTGTGGTGGGAGAGGAGGCGGAAAGGGAGGATGACGAGAAGAGGGCCCTCCCTGAGACGGAGGCGCTTTGGTATCTGTCCAACGCCTCCAAGGAGCACCGCTCCCTGCTGAAGCACCCGGTGATCGCCAGCTTCCTCTGGCTCAAGTGGCAGCGAATCAGGACACTCTTCTACGTCAACATGTTCCTCTACCTGGCCTTCGTCGTCCTACTCACCGCTTTCATCTTCGTACGGTTTGGGGGATACTCGGTTCAGCCCACGGACGTGGAGAGCAAGAGAGAGGTAGGTAAAGTGATAAAGAGTCAAGTAAGCATTTGATATTTCAAGTTCAACTTAGTACAGAAAATTTGGAAACTGATTTATTTTTAGTAACAACTTTCCACCTTAAGTTGACTCCCTCAAACCATTCTTTCATAGGTTGGTGGCTTGCTGGTTCAGGGCGAGAACGTGAACGCTGCGGACCCCGCCCTGGCCACCGCCCTCTCGCTCCCCATCGTGGGGCTCCTTCTCGTCCTGGTGTCCAGGGAGCTCTTCCAGATGCTCGTCTCATTCAGGAGGTACTTCTTCGACTGGGAGAACCTTCTAGAGCTCACCATCATCGTCCTCACATGCATCATCGTATTCGACGGTTAGTTCTTTTGCTGTGAGGTGCCTGGATGTTACTGCTATTGTTTTCGCCACAACTGTAGCTGATGTTGATGTTGTCGCTGCTACGACAGTACTATTTCGCTTTAATTGTTCTCACTCCACATCCAGGCAATTCCGGTTCCAGCCACTTTGGCACTAACCGCCACCTGGCCGCCCTCTGCGTCCTCTTCTCCTGGACTGAGTGTCTGCTGATGGTTGGTCGCCACCCTCGCCTCAGCACCAACGTCACCATGTTGGGCACCGTGGTCGCCACCTTCCTCCGCTTCCTCCTCTGGTACGGCATCATCGTTGTTGCCTTCGGCATCGCCTTTTACATCATGATGAACACCGACCACGCCGGCGCCCAACCCAACGAAGAGTACCCCTTCTTCGACCGGATCTGGCTGGCGCTCTTCAAGACCTCCGCCATGTTCGTCGGGGAGCTGGAGTTTGCCGACATACCCTTCACCGACAACGTCGTCTCCTATCTGGTTTTCCTCCTCTTCATCTTCCTCGTCGTCGTCGTGCTCATGAACTTGCTGAACGGTCTCGCAGTGAGCGACACCGGTCTGATCCGGGAGGAGGCGGAGGTGGTTGGCTGGAGCGCCAGAGTCGATCTCATCACATACACGGAGTCGATGCTGCTTGGGGATCCATTCTACTTCCTCTCGAACTGGCCGCCCATCAAACTGCTGCAGAGGATACCAAACTGCGCTGTGTGCAGGTACAACAAAAATGTACAGTACAAACAAGCATCCTATTTAAATTTGTTCCCTTTTGTAGAAAAGCAGTCGATCCTTGTGCATCGCGCAGTCTGTAATGTTTGCTGTAGATCTTCAGAAGGGCAAAATTGCGGGTTTTTTTACCGTTTCAGGTTCCTGTACAAATACCCCCGAGTACGAGACGTCCTGCAAAAGATTTCCGGCGGCACCAAGATCCTCTTGTTCTACACGTGCCTCCCCCGCCGCACGGCATCCTTCTACCCCAACAGGAAGTCCTCAAGGTCCATCCTAAGGTACAAGAAGAGCCTCAAGGTGGACGACGACAAGGGGGGACAGGGGCAGCAGCAGCAGAAGCTCTTCATCAGCAACGACGTACTGGACTCGGCAAAGACGGTAATTAAATACATGGTCAATTAAGAGGTCCTACGGTTTTTTTATTAGTTTAATTTATACTATTAGGTCCTACTCGAGCGCCTGAGGGCCGACCGTGAGGAGTCAGCCCGAAAGGCCGAGCAGGAGGAGGTGGCAAACAGGCTGCTGCTCATTGAGGAGATGCTGCTGCAGATGCAGAGGGGACATCAGCAGCAACAACACCAGTGAAAACGTGGTTGATCGTGCGTGTTATTTTGTACAAATACTCTTTTGCTTTGTTAATAAAAATTCTCCGCGGCAATTCAAGTCTAATACAGTTTTTCTACCCCAATTTGAACACCGTGAGTGGGAAGCAACACGAAAAATCGTCTGGTTCTGGGCTTCCCTCCCACTTTAGTAGCGTTACGCAACCATTTCTGGTGTGGGCGGAAGAAGACGACTCCTTTCCCCCCTCTTCCTCCTACCCAAAAAAAATCTCTTCGCCCATCCCTGCCCCGAGGCATCCCCCGGACAAAGATCCTCCTAAACACCCATGCAACAGCCAGTTTTCACGGAGTTTTCACCTCCAAAACACACCTGGTTGGTCATTTTTCTTCGCCGTCCCACTTTGAGAGAGAAGCACATCTGGAGAGACCGTCGCGGCAAAAAAAGGGAGGAGAAGAGGAGCAAGATTGGAGAGTGAGGGCCCTCTCCTCCTCCCACACTCAATTGAGCAGATCAGTGCCCATGGTTTACTCTGCCCAATTTGAAGAGAACCAGTTTCAGATGGACTATCGATTAGGAGGACCTTTCTCGCGCACCAGTAAGAAATTGCGCACAACAAAGCCGAGCAGCGGAAAAAGTGCAAAGCCTCAACTTCAAGAACGAGTTTTTGAGCGTATGCCAGATATCAAAAGGACAAAAATAGGCTCGATGTGTCGCACGCAACAGTTTCGGGCCGGAATTTCGCTGTCGCATCGCTCACTCTACGCATGCATAAGTTTTCATCTAGTCGCGCAAAGTATAATGCTTATTTTTCGCACTGTCTACATTATTGTTAAACAAAATTCGCGGGTGCGGCATTGTGACATTCCATGTCTTTGAGAGGGGCCAAGAAACTGTCGTCATCTGTTGGCGGTAGAGTTCCTTGTTCCATGTCATTGAGAAGGTCCAAGAAAGTGTTGTTGTCTGTTGGTGGTAGAGTTCCAGGTTCTTTGTCATTGAGAGGGGCTGAGAAACTGGTGGCGGCTGTCGGTGGTTGAGGTCCAGGTTCTTTTTCATTGAGAGGGGCTGAGAAACTGGTGGTGGCTGTTGGTGGTAGAGGTCCAGGTTTTTTGTCATTGAGAGGGGCTGAGACATTGCCGCCGTCTGTTGGTGATAGAATTCCAGGTTCCTTGTCATTGAGAGGGGCTGAGAAACTGGTGGTGGCCATCGGTGGTAGAATTCCAGGTTCCTTGTCTTTGAGAGGGGCTGAGAAACTCTTGACGCCCGTTGGTGGTACAGGGTAGTAACAACAGAGAGATGGATTGTGCTGGCAAACCTGGCAGCGCCAGCTGGGAAGTTGATCAGGGTTTTCTGTTGCTTGAGCCCGGACAGACACGTTGCTACCGTGGTAGTTCAGGGTGTCTTGATGATGAGATCCATCCGACGCCAAATGAGACTGTGATGGCAAGTTGCTGACATGATAGTAATCCGGGGTGCCTTGATGATAAGATCCAAGTGTTCGGTGATGGTAGTTTGCGGTTGATCCGTCATACGGCGGGCGAGTCACCGTACACACGTTTCCCCCTGATCCTGGTGCTAGGGGGAGCCTCTCCGGCGTCCTCTTCTTCCTCCACCTGCTGAGGTGCCTCCTCAGCCTCTCAGCCTCCTCCTCCAGCACCGTTTTCACATCCTCTGGAGCATCTTTCATTGAAGGATCCTTGAAGAACTCCTCTTCCAAGCGAACCAACTTCATAGAGTCGAGCTGTGAAAAAAACGTAATAGGGTATGAATTTGAAAAAATGCCGACAAAGAAAGGTTTTTTTAAATCTTACTTGGTGATCCCACCACTTGCCCAGGAGTTCGAAGCATTCCGCCTCCAGTGAAGAACGTGACGGGGACATGTGAACTCTTTGGCACTACTGAGGACTGCCTTGCGAAACGGTTCGGATTTCATAGTTATATAATGTAGGAAAGAGACGTTCCAAATTGTCAAAACAACATCGTCAGGGGATAGTCAGTTTCTGCCTGTTTTCGGTACATTTTTGTTGGGCTATCGCATAATTTGTCATACTATCTAATGCTAAAGTATTCCTTTCTGTCCCTCTGACACCGACCAGGCTTCACTTGTTTTCGTTGTCAGAAGGAGCCTTTTTAACTCAGTCGTATTTCGCTGATCGTCTTTGTGTTTTTGCAGCAAAACTTTTTTGAATATCATCATCGCCTTCTTGCGTGATCTACACTGAATTCTTCCAAAAACCGTGCATTCCGGTTCACGCATTAAACGGAGAAGGAGGGAGGAAGGAAGCGTTTATCCTCCTCATCTTCATGATCGTTTTGAGTCGTGAGGAATTAAGAGGATCGTTCTTTAGACGGAGATCGGGAGTCTGAAACGGAAAGACGAAGCGTGGAAAAAAGGGTCGGAATCGACGGCGTTGCTTCAGCCCAACTTTTTTCATTTCTTGTTGCTTCTTTTTTCCCGATTTCCAACGCCAAGGAACTAAAAAAGGGAGCCAAAGACTGTGTCAAAGATGACTTGAACAAACTCTTCAATTCTCAATCGTCTTCGTTCGGTCTTATATTATGTCAAGCTGGAGGATATTGCCTTTACGTGAGACGGATGATAGCGGAAGACCCAACCACAAACAACATCAAAAGAATTCCCCCTCTCTCTAATCCTCTCTTTTACTGGCGTCAAAGCGCAAGATTCCACGTTAAAAATACATAAAAAATGTGCCAAACTGAGTCACTTTTTTAACCTTATCCCACGAACAGTCATCTACCAAGGAGGGAGGGGGGAATGGGAAGTTCCCATTTCTGCCCAATCTACGGTAGCACACAAACACGGGACTCATTTTGTTCGGGCGACGTTTTTCGGCATGCAAGGGGGGAATGAGTTTGGGCCTCCTCCCTCCCTCCGCCTTCCTGGCTACCGTGAGATTCTTCTTAACTGAGTGGCAACAAAAGAACGGGACGGCGAGGGAAGGAGAAGGGGCCGGAGACTGTTGTACGGTACGCGACATCCAATCCCAGTCAGACTCATTTGACTTGGAATGCGATACTTAGCATTTTTTAGAGACGAGGAGAGAAGGACCAGGGGATTCGCTGCAGCGCGGAAGAGGAAATGGAAAGAAATGTTTTTCTATTCTATCCTGGGTCTGTGGTGCGAATATGGATGAAAACTGTGCTTTAGAATTGTTTCTGCCCGATTGTGCATCAAATAATGGCTTCATGGATTTTCTTACCCCGACTCGTTGGCAATAGTGTGGGTGGGTGGTTCCAATTTAACGAGAAGTTTCGATGCGCGCACCGACGCCGCTCAATTTAATGCCTGCCCAAAGTAACACAGGCTGAGATGGGCGGGTTAGTCCCTCTTCTGAATAGTGGACTTGCTGGGTTGTTTGCTGGTTCAATTCGCGATCTTTGATGGGCCCATCAATAAAGCACCAAAAACAATCATCATCCACGATCCAAGTCTCTCCCAAAAACGGGACAAAACTATTGTTTGTTGCTCTCCGCCACCGCTTGCTCATTATAGTCCACGAATTGAACGCGGTCTCCTCCCTCAGCCATCGCCATCTGGAGAACGCTAATGAGAAGAGGAGGAAGGGGGAGGAAGAGACACGCGACTTTATTATGGGCTCCATCCTCCTCCTCCTCCATCCCTCGTGTCGAATGCACAACAGCACAGTACAGCACGCACCTTATGGTTGGTTGGGGGCGTAACGGGACAGCGGAAAGAAGGGAAGGGGGCGGAAAGAGGGGGCGTGGTATTCTACACAGTATGTATGTATGTACTGTCTTTGGGGGTCTCAGGTCACCTATCAGATACAAATCTATCCCCCCTTCTCCTTTTCTCACCCCTTTGTGTCCATCCTGCTCTCTTCTTTCTACCCCCTTTTTGTAATCTCCCCTCCGCCGCTATTGCAGTTTTTTTGCATCAATTGCCCTTTTAAGAAAGACGTGAACGAAACAACAAAATGACAATTCCCTTTACCTGCGTTCGCCTCTTCTGTTTTCTAGGATGACGACGGCAAAAGAGGAGAGAAAACGAAGAGGTCGGAAAAGAGCAAAAGGTTGACAAATCGAGACTTAGACCTTGGGTTTAGAGAAGGGGAGATGCGCGCGTTTTAAGGTCGGCGACGATTCCGCCACAGCCTTCTTCTTTTAGGCTCCATAAATATAACATGCATTATATGGGCATGACCTGTAAAAACGTCCGTTGCATAAGTCAAGCTGCTGTTGCATACAATGTGCATGTAGTAAAGTCCCCTCTCCCTTTGTCCCGCCCAGAGTGAGAAATGTACACGGACATTACAGCGGGCAAAGTCAGTCAACGGCTTCGGCTTAATCTCCGTCCTGCTGTCCCGTTTTGGGTCTCCCCCTTCCATAAATGGAGGCCCCATTACGGCACTCACACGCACGAGGAAAACACCTCCCCCTGCATGCTAAACAACGCCAACAAAGGAGTGAAAAATGACAATGGAGTTTTTCCGTCTCTATTTTAATGGAAAACTGAGGCGTCGTATCCTATATCCATACACATTGCGTGACGTGAGTCAAGCACTTCTCCTTGCTCAAACCGCGAATACGAAGGATCCCATTCCCGGTGGTGCTATGTGCAGGTGCTAGATTTCCTTCCCCATTTATTTTCTCCTTCCCCCAATTCCTCCCACGTTTCATTGAATCAATTGGGCGCAGACTCAATGCAAAAGATGCAAAAGAGTTTTCTTCCTCGTCGTCCATTTCCACCCCCTCCCCAATTTGCATATGGGCTACAATTATTTTTCTTCCTCCCTCTTTTCGCGTCGCGTGCCTAAAAGCCCCCATAAACAACCGAAGCACTTCTTCCCCCCCCCTTTTTGCCCCGCCCAAAATTGTCATTCTTTACTCTTGCGGGACAGCGGTGGTGCAGCCGCATTGCTTGAAGAGCGTAATTCCTACGACGTAAGTAGAGGCCCTTTTGCGCTTGTGCGGCTTTCTGGAACGGCTTCAGAGAAGGAGGATACGTCTCCGCAAAATTGTGTCCTGACTACTTAAATGGAGAGGATGGATGTGTTACGTCACTCCAACTCTTTAGTATAAGCTTTATTTCTGTCCCTGGAGCTTGAGGTGAGATCCTCCTGTGTATACCGGTATTGTTAACATATCCAAAGCGCAAATTCAAGAGACGAAGACGAAGCCTCTTCCACTTGAGATTTTGCGCGCCTGATAAGTAGGCGAAGTGGGAAGGCACTACCCGTTCCTTTTTCCGTTCCTCCTTTTTTGCGCTGTCAGTGTTGCGATCTAGAATCAAGACTCAAAAGCCACCGTCAAGACTCGTAAGGCACAAGAAGACGGCAGGACATTCTCCAACTCTAATACCTTTTCAGGATAAATATAGGTATTTTTTTTCTTTTGCCGTGTCCAAATTTTGTTTCGCCCCTGGTTCTTTCTTTTTTTCCCTTTTTCTCCGTGAGAAGCAGCAACAGCGCGAAAGAGGGACAACGGAGAGGAGGCGATAAAGGCCACCAACGAACGTACGAACCAAAGACGAACGTGCATCACTTCTCCTCTTCTCGTCTTCCATGAAGAAGACGAAGAGGGCGGAAGAGAGAGGAGGAAGGATTTTGAGCGCCCTTTGTGCAGCCATGCTTCCTCTTTCTTTTCCCAGTTTGAAACCACCCAAGGAACGCACGTACTGGGTACGTAGCAATGCTCTTTATAGGCAACACTGCACTACCCGCATCGGCATAGAAAAGTAGGGGTGTCGGTGTCACTAAGCTTACTGCGAGGTTAAACCTATGAAGCTGGGTCTAAACCAACTGTACGGAAGTTGATTGTTTATTATTCATGAAGTGATGGAGCAACTTCCTCTCCGTGTATGGGATATGCCTAGCAAAAAAAGAAAAAAAGCGAGGAATTGGCGTTGTATGAGGCAATTGTCGTCCCGAACAAAAGTAAAACAAGGCAGTGGAGGGAAGAAGGGCGCTTTCAAGATATTTGTGCATAAAAAAGGCGTGGGAGGCAGAAAAAAATTGGTGGGCCTGATCTTGATGCTCTCTCTGCCCTGTACTCTCCCCGCGTACTCTTGGTGGTCACTCGAGTCTTAGAAGCCGTTTCTGCGTGGGAGAAGGGATCCAGGATAGGTAAATCAAGTGTCCGCCGCTGCAACAAACAGCACAGCTTCCAGTTTGGTCAGTCCCGTTCTCATCCTCCTCCTCCTCTCCTGGGGCATTCCATAGTGGACACACACTCACAGATCGAGAAGGAGGTGGGCGTGAAGGGAGGGAGGAGGGTCCGTTTATAAAAGGCGGGGGAAGATTCCACGAAGGGAGAGGTGGAGATTCCGACGCGCGCTCGATCCAATTCGGGGGAGAAGGATGCAACATAGTCGGTCATTGACTCGCGACCGTCGCTTGGATCGCTTGATTCGAAGGAGACCGAGAGCAAGGGATCCATTCGAGGGGGGGTGGAATAGGGAACCGCGGAGGAGGGATCGGAGAGTGATGTCATGGTGAAGAGGGGGAGGAGGAGGAGGAGGAGGAGGCAACAACGGGCAACGCCGCGACGCTCTTCAATCGAAAGGGGGAGAATCAGTCTCTCCGCGCAAGCGACGGGAGCAACACCAGCCATGACGAACAAATACACAGCAGCCACGGTAAGACAGTCATATTTCAAAAAAGAAGGCAATATCATCACTGCATTTGTGCTTCATCAGCACAATTACCGTATATCTTCACAAAATTCTAGCTAGACATCTTCTTTCTGTTCTGTGCAAAAAATATCACTCTCCTTTCTTTGTCCTGTGAAATGACCACTGACACTGTTTTTGTGTAACAGCACCTTTCCTTATATCGCGTTTCATTCGACTCATTCGCCTGAAAAAAGACTTAAGCTTAGGCCACCCACCCTGAGAAGAGATGACACTCGCGAAAAAAAAAGAAACCTCGTCATTCCATTCGATCCCCCTTTTAATCAGACATCCCATCACTGCCCGTCCTTGCCTCAAGAAGACAAGGGTGGCATTTTCTCCTTCACTCCTCCTCCGAGAAAAACGGAAGGCAGGAGGCGCGAAAAAAAATCCGGAAAGTGTTTCCTTCATTTCCGTTTTCTCCCTCCTCTCCCCTCCATCATCAGGAGCCGGAATTCCAACATTTTCAAAAAGCCAACCTTTTTTGGACGAATATCACTGGTACTGTACAAACGCCGCCGCCGCCATCGGTGCTTTGGCCGTTCGCTCATATCATACTTCCGAAAAAGTCTCCTCTCCCCATGCCAAGCGAGCGGTGCCGCCGAGAAAGAAAGAGAGAGAAAAAGATCCCTTTTCGTGTTTCTTTCCTCTTCCTCTTTGGCTTGAATTCGTGGAGGAGAATTGTCGAAGGGAGGGAAGAGCGGAAGAGGGGACTTGGCTTTTCTGCGGCGAAAAGTAAACAAACACTTCCGTCTTTTGAAACCAATCTCCCCAGAAAAAAACTTATATCAATCTGTCTTTCCCCCTCCCCTATGAATTTGATTTGTGATGGAGAGGCCATTCACTATTCAATTTGCTCTCTCAATTCCCTCTTGTCCTGAAACCAGACTTGCTCGCGAATGTAGCCAATGAAGGTCGGAGGTGGTGAAAATGAAGCTCTTTGCAGAAAAATAACATGAAGGAAAGCGTAAACAGCCATCTTCTCTTTCGCAGTTTGAAAAGAGGGGCCAACAGCGAAACACTTTGGAACTAAATTGCAGAGGAGGGCTAGAGCAGGGTCGTTGCAAGGGAAGGGGGAGAAATGGGAAGGGTTGAAATCCGTTAGATCACGATTGGTTTTGCGAGGGAGGGAGGGAGGCTCCCTCCTCAATACACCGTACAACAGAGCAGGGTTTTTTTGCAAACAACTAAACAAGAGAAGAAGGTGGCGTAGGGGGCGACCCACACTCAGTTAATCATTCTTGGGAATCCCCGGAGCACGCTATGAATTGTCTTGCAATTTTCGACCCAAAATATTGGAGGGGTCCTTCTTTCCCACTTTCCCGTGTAGTAATGAATCCCCCCTCAGTCTGGGGCCAACGCAGAAAAGAAATATGTTATTGCCAGTGCATGGGTGGTTTTTCCCGGGGCACGAATTACGCCACCGAAGTAAGGGGGGAGGGGAGGGGGAGGATGCGGGAGAAGAAAAAGGAGGGGAGAGGAGTTAAGTAGACACGTTTCCTTCCTTCCTTCCTTCCTCCCTGACTAATCATCTTTCTTCCTCCCCCTCCTCTTCTTCCTCGATCCCCCAAGTGGCAGAAAAACCGCACAAAAAACGTCTGAGAATGGCGGCAAGAAAACAATGTGTGTTTTGCTTTTGTGCGTTTGTCTTTCGTTTGCACGAATACGATGCTTCTGTACTAGAACTGCAGTAGCTTCAGTTCTTCGCAGTTCTTTTTTCTGTGACTTTGACTCCTGTGTGACAATTTCCGGTACAAGACAACCAGCAGAATGGACTTGCATATTTCTAGTTCTAGCTACATTTTTCTCGTCAACAGTCGATCCTTTAAACGAACGAGGAAGGGCGCCTTCGATCACATTATTTGCGCTCCTTGTGCCTTTCTTGTG